>Ga0209347_1000799_pt1 | contig 67086 bp, 65 predicted proteins | sample AutmiccommuBRH23_FD_187382 | JGI IMG/M metagenome (GOLD analysis project Ga0209347, IMG submission 187382) | Deep subsurface microbial communities from Mt. Terri, Switzerland - Autotrophic microbial communities BRH/23 (SPAdes) (version 2) | ecosystem: Environmental > Aquatic > Deep subsurface >... | reverse complement strand
AAGCTAAAGAGCTGGAAGCGAAGAATCATAAGATAGCCGAGCAAGTGAAAGGATACGGCCGGATCCGGGAAAAAATAGAGCGGTTGGTGGATCCGAACCTTACCGATCCGGAAAAAGGTTTCATCCCGGAGCAGGATATTGCTGCCCAGGCCGCCGGCCTGGAGCAGGCTTTTGGTAAAATTAACAGTGAAAACAGTGAGGCTGCAAACCGGTTCAGAAACAAATACGCCGGGCTTAAGGCCGATTACCGGGATAAAAATTCAAACATCCTGGCATCACCGGCCTGGCCCAGGTGGCCGGGCGGTACAGCACCAGCCCCGAGTGCAAGCTGATGTACGATCTCCTGTACACCCGATCCTATTCCCCGGCGCGGGACATCGCAATCCTTTTTCAAACCGTGAAAGTGATTTTCGTGAAAGTGATTTTAATGAAAGACCGGGCATCGTAAAACGCGGCAATCCGGCCGGCGGGCATGATATCGTGAACCGCGGCGTCTTTCAGCGCCTGTAAATTCTACTTGAATCGATCTTTTTTCCGGAAATGAAGAAGTTCAGGCAGGAGAAACTTCTTTTCTGGCGAAATGTTCCTCTAAAGTAGGTGTTTGTTTGGCTTTTTCGTTATTCACGAGGAGGTGGCACTCGTTTTTCACAATAATTCACAATAATTGGTTTATCAACCTGTGCGAAGCGTGATGTAAAGATGCGGTTTCAGTCAGTCATTTTGCCGTGGCCGCCGGATTGTAAATTATGAAAGGGGGGAGGTCGTCCGACCCGCAGTCGCGTCAATGATCGCCTGGTTTGGATTAAAGGTCCGGTGCTTGTGCGATACCCGGTCTGATGCAGCGTAAATTTACTGATGCTGACAAAACAGTGAAGCGGACGAATGTTGTCGGACGATGGATTTGCCATGGATGATTTTTTATAATTTTCGCAGGAGGTGTTAGATATTGTTTAAGATGACTTACCGTCGGATGTTCCACACGATATGCAGTCTGGTGATATGCCTGTCGATGCTCCTGACAAGCTCTTTCCCACTTCCGTTAAAAAGCGCTGCAGCCGTGGATCAGACTGTCATTGACCAGGTAGCCGGCGAGCTGGCGGGAATTTACTTCTGGTTGGGCTGGGACGCGGCCGGTAAAAGTGATGTCCAGGCAGCCAGGAGTGCTTTGTCCGGGAAAGACACGGCCTGGATCAAAGATCAGTTGTGGCCCGCTTTCGGGACGACCTACCTTCCCATCAATGCAGCCGTTTCCGCCCAGTTCGGCGGCGATGACGCCGCAAAGACAGCGATCAGCGTATTGTTGAAGGATGCGGTAACGGTCACTCTTTCGACTAGTATTAGTGAGGCTGTGACAGGGTTTGCCAATATTTCGCAAGACCAGGAAACTGTCAAAAAACTGCTCCCCGGTATTTCCCTGAGCCAATTATACAGTTTCTTTAATTATGCCCAGACGACGGGGATAAAAAATACTGCTCCTTCAGTAAACTGGGAATCGACTTTTACGAGTAATGATTATGCCAGTATCCGCGCTCTCATGTCGGAATGGTTGAGACTTGCTTTGGCAAATGCTGCAGATAACGGCTATAGTGACGTGAAGACTGCGCTTAAAGCCATTGGTTGGGACACGGACAGTATCGCCAAGGCGGAAAATGTTATATTGCAGGCGGGTATCGACCCTGACTATCAGGCTGAAAAGGCTTTGCTGAAAGCATATGTCCGCTATGAGGCTCATTTTAGCGGGGCGGCAAGCGCTCCGGGCCAGAAAGAAACCATTAGTTACGTCCAGGGCGGCAGCGCTACCGGCAGTTTGACGGTATTAGGCAAGAGTTTTTCGACAAACTTGCAAAGCGCCAGCACCAACCCAAATATAACGGCGACTTATAATAACGGTTCCTTGACAGTCTCGGGCGGCAACGCCGGGGACAGCGCGGAGATTACGCTCTTCTACACGAGCAAAGACAGCGATTGGATCTATAAAGCCAATGTTGCGGTATCCTCAGGCGGCGGCGGTGGCGGTGGCGGCGGACCCGCGCCGGTCAGCGATGTGGTGGGCATGGACGGCGGCACGGTAACGGCTGCTGGGGGTGCGGCTTCCGTTAATATTCCGGCCGGCGCGCTGGATAAGGAAATTACGGTAACCATTGTGAAGGTGGATGCGGCCGCAGTAACCCAGCCGCCGCTGACCCTGAAGCTAGCCGGTGACATCTATGAGTTCGGCCCGGCCGGAACACAATTTAATAAGCCGGTGAAAATAACCCTGAAGTACGATCCGGCCAAACTGGGCGGCGTCAGCGAGGACGGGTTGAAGGTTTACTACCTTGACGAGACGGCCAACGCCTGGGTGGCCATCGGCGGCGTGGTGGACAAAGTGAACCATACCCTGACCGTAGAGGTGAATCACTTCAGCAAGTACGCGGTCATGTTTGAAGCGGAGTCCCCGCCGGTGGTTCTTACCGACATCGCCGGGCACTGGGCGAAGGCTGAAATTGAGAAACTGGTTGCCCTGGGCATTGTAAACGGCTATCCCGACCGTACCTTCCGGCCCGATAACAATATTACCAGGGCCGAGTTCACCAAGATCCTGGTCAAGGCGATGGGTTTGGCTGAAGTGCATACGGGAGTAACTTTCAGCGACGTGCCGGCCGGCCTGTGGTCTCACGGCTACATCGGGGCGGCATTCAAGGCCGGCCTGGTCAGGGGCTATGAAGACGGCACATTCCGGCCCGAGAGCAAGATCACCCGCCAGGAAATGGCGGCCATGCTGGTCAGGGCCATGGGCAAGGAAAACGAAGCGCAGGTTAAAGCCGGCGCGCAGCTGAATTTCGGCGATGTGGTCAGTATAGCGGCTTGGGCCAACGGTTACATTGCGGTGGCCGTGGAGCAGGGCCTGGTGCGGGGCTACCCGGACGGCACCGTCGGCCCGCTGCGGAACACCACCAGGGCCGAGACGGCTACCATGACCGTGCGCTTCCTTGACGCGAGTCAGAAATAAGCAAGAGAAAGATGTCCCGCTCTAGAGCGGGACATCTTTCTCTTGACATTTCACTAAAGATTCCAGTTGTCAGTTGCGTGGCGTAGCCTTGCCTTAAAGCAAACGACCTGTTAAAATGTGAGCGTCAACGCAAAAACGACCAGTGGTTACACTCAGGGGACAGGGGCCGCCGCTAGACGGGCGGTCGGCGAAAGGGAAGGGGCCAACCGCCGGTGAAAGCTGTTGGCCCCTTCGTTCCTAAATTTAATTGTGTGGAGGGCAGACTACCTTTATGTAACATTTCCAGATTGGAATATCCGCCGGGGCAAAATCAAATTCCCTTAATCTATCTCTTTCAATCCATTCCGCCGCCGCATGGACATTCAACCTCAATTCGCCGCCGGTAATTTTTGCAAAGTAGCATATTAGTTCTATCTCACCGGTTTCGTATCGATAGTTGCTGTTCATAAAATAACCGGTTATTTGGATATCAAGATTTAATTCCTCTTTAATCTCTCGCACAAGGCACTCCTCCGGTGTTTCACCTTTCTCAATTTTTCCACCCGGGAACTCCCACTTCAAGGAAAGCTTATCTTCCCTGGTTCTCTGAGTAATAAGGATTTTGCCGTTTTTTTCAATAATGCCTGCCGTAACTCTTTTCACTGCGTCACCCCACGATCAGTTTATTGGTCTTTTTTAGGAACTTAGCCGGAATGGGCCGCAGCAACTTCCACACAATACTCATGGGTCTCGAACCTGTATGTTGCAAAGTAGAGATTCCAAATCTACAGTATCGGTAACGCCAAAGTATTGAAACGGGCACAGGAGCCTGCGCTCGATGGCCTCGGGCAGGCGGATTTCGGCTGCGATTCGGTTGTTAAAAATTCAAGCACGCTTTTACCATCCATGCGCTCGGGCGTGGCGGTAAGATGTAACCACTGGTATGGCGGTTGGCCATAATTGCGCGCTGCAAAACCTGTTTCTCACCCTCATCGTAGAGAACGAACTCCTTGTCGTTCCAATAGGTTTCAAAGGTAGCTTCAATCTTCTTAATTGTATCAGGCTGGTCTTTGTTGGTTAGCTTGACATTCCACTCAAGCTCCGCCGATATAGCGGCATTTGAGAGGTTAGAGGAGCCGACATATGCTGTAGTAAAGCCGTTATTGCGGTAAAAACATAGGCTTTTGCATGAAGTCGGGTGCGCTTAGTTTCGTAAGAAATTTTTATCTCGGTATTGGGTAACCCCCGAAGGACCTGACGAAAGGCTCGCTTCTGTGGTGAGAGAGATAACTCTTTAGATCGGTTTTTCATGAAGACAGACCGGTTGCGGCTTTGAGTTGCAACCGGTCTGTCTTGCGCGTGGGTGTGCGAGATACGTTCAGCCGGCGACACGATAGTTGGGCAAGTATGGGCAGGCAAGAACCTTCCCTGCTTGCTAGCGGGAGGGTTTGCCATTTTCATTCTGGTGCGGGCGGTCGGCAATGTTGATGCCGCGTTCGGTGAACCAGTCCTTTAAGAAAGCAAGGTACTTTTCGTTTTGAAATTTGTACCACCGGCGGCGGGGCTCTTCGAAATCCATCAGCAGCTGGCGGATTTCATCCCGCGTGGAGAGGTTTTTTTCCAGCAGCTCTTTCAGGTAGGGATCGGTCACGGTACAGACAAAATCCATCCTCACTTGTTTGGAAAAACCGGGTGTCAGTTTCGGCAGCTTCACGTACCGCTCCTTGTTCTCGTCCATTTTTCGCATCACTTCCGCGTGTCCAGGGAAGTCCATGGTTGAAAAAAAGTGAATTTCACCGCTGCCGAGGTCCAAGTAATACTCGGAGTACGGGCTCGAATTCTCAAAAACGCGAATCAATTCAGCAAAGCTGACCTGAACTTCTCTCACTGCCGCCGCCCCTTTCCCTCAATGCTCCAGAATAAATACTCTTATATATTTCCATTGCCATCTTTTCTTACCATCAAGTTCGTTGTATGATAGACTAAAATATGGACCGATTTCTTTTCCCGGATCATTTCCAGGACGCCGCTCTTATACCGCGCAAGAAAATGATACTATACGGGAGGGAAAGTAGCAAGTATTGTCAGTTTTTGGCTTGCCTTTGGATTGTCCGGTAAATACGGCAGGCGTATCCAGACCGGTTCTTTTTGACCGGTACTCCGGTGACGCGATCCGTCACCCATTATTTTTAAAGGGAGTGGTGTTTTATGGATCGAGAGCTGGCTATGGAACTGGTCAGGGTGACCGAAGTGGCGGCCATTGCCTCCGCCGAGTGGATGGGCCGCGGGCGCAAGCACGAGGCGGACGAGGCGGCGACCAACGCCATGCGGAAGATGTTCGACACGGTGGCGATTAACGGCACCGTGGTTATCGGTGAAGGAGAGATGGACGAGGCCCCGATGCTTTTCATCGGCGAGAGGCTCGGCAACGCCGAAGCGCCGGTGGTGGATGTGGCCGTCGATCCGCTGGAAGGGACCAATATCCTGGCCAAGGGCCTGCCCAACGCCATGTCCGTGATCGCCATCGCCGACCGGGGCAACCTCCTGCACGCGCCGGATATGTACATGCAAAAGCTGGCCGTGGGACCACGGGCGGCGGGGAGAATACACCTGGACGACCCCATTGAAAAGACCATTGAAATTGTGGCCGCGGCAAACAACAAGCGGGTGCAGGACTGCGTGGTAATCATCCTGGAGCGCGACCGGCACGTGGAACTGATTGAAGGAGTTCGCCGGGCCGGGGCCCGGGTCAGGTTGATCGGCGACGGTGATGTCGCTTCGGCCATTTCCACGGTTTTTGACGAGACGGGCATTGACATCTGCGCCGGCATCGGCGGCGCTCCGGAAGGGGTCATCGCCGCGGCGGCCTTAAAGTGCCTGGGCGGTGAAATGCTGGCCAGGCTGGTTCCGGAAGACGAGGAGGAGTATCGCCGGTGCGTTTCCATGGGCATCTGCGATCCCGGGCGCGTCCTGACCATGGACGATCTGGTCAAGGGGGATGACGCTATTTTCGCCGCCACCGGCGTTACCGACGGGGAACTCTTGAAGGGGGTCCGCTTTTTAAGCGGCGACCGTGCGGAAACCTATTCCATCGTGATGCGGGTCAAAACCGGCACCGTGCGTTTCATCCAGGCCATTCACAGGCTGTCGAGAAAGCCGGTCGTGGGCCGGCGGGGTTAGCGCGGTTGGGTTGAAAATCAGTTTATGGATGTGATAGCCGGGCGTCTTTCGAGATAAGCGAAAGGGCCCGGCTTCTGATTTCTTTATTTGAATTTCTTCGGGAGAACTACGCCGGATCCCATCCTTCAGGACTCGTTTGCTCCGCTTTTACCGGAGAGTAAAATCGGCTTACGGAGTCACGCTGTCCGTGTAGACGATCTTGCCGTCTTTAACTTGCATGATGACGACGTGTTTAACCGGGTTACCGCTCTCGTTGAAGGTGATCTTACCGCTGACAGCGGGAAAATCTCTCGTGGCCTGCAGGGCTTCTCTTATTTTAGCCGGTTCGTCGCTGTTTGCCGTTTTGATCGCGTTTAAAAGAAGTCTGGCGCTGTCGTAAGAAAGCGTCGCGGGTATATCGGGAACAGCGTTATATTTCGCCTTGTACTGCTGCACCCAGTCCTTTACCTCCGGCCGCGGCTCCTCCGGCGAGTAGTGGTTGGTAAAATAGCCGCCGTCCAAAGCGGTGAAATTCAAGTCGAGGGAGTCCCAAAGATCACCTCCCAAAAAAATAGTGGCAATCCCTTTATTGCGAGCTTGCTGGCCGACCAGCCCCGCTTTTGGATAATCAAAAGGCAGATAGAGAACATCGGGCTTTGCCTCTGCGATGGCTGTGAGCAGGCCCGGGAAACCCTTGTCTTCGGCAGAGGTGGTTTCAAAAGCAACGACTTCCCCGCTTTTTGCAAAGGAATTCTTGAAATTTTTGGCCAACCCGGTGGAGTATTCATTGTTATGGTCATAGAGAACGGCGGCCTTCTTGGCCTTTAAGGTTTCCAGGGCGAATTTGGCCCCTGCCGTTCCCTGGACGGGGTCGAGCAGGCAGGCGCGAAAGACATATTCTTTTCTTGTGCCGTCGGCCACGGTGATTTTTTCGTGGGTGGCGGCGCTCGTGATCATAACAACATGATTCTGGTTGGCGATATCGGAAATGGGTATGCTGGTTTTGGAAGTGATTGAGCCGACGACAGCCTTGACCTTTTCCTGGGTGATCAGCCTGGTGGCCACCTTGACGGCCTCGTCGGCGTCGTTTTTGTCGTCGGCGACAATATATTCGATCCTGTAATCCCCGGCCTTGTCCCCGGCCTGCTCAAGCGCCAGCAGGAAAGCGTTTTTGGTGGACTCGCCGAAGGTCTGCAGGTTGCCGGTGAGGGGTCCGATAAAGCCGATTTTTATTGTTTTATCGTCACTGGCCGGAACGCTTTCTTCAACCTTGCCGCCGCTTACGCAAGCTGACACAGCCAATGATAGCCCGAGCGCCAGGGTTAAAACAGCCAGTCTCCATGTCGATTTCAAAATCTCTCCTCCTATCTATTTGAACCTGAAACACACCGTCAAGAGTTATGGCCGCCGCCTCTTTTTCAAAAAATACCATATAATAAATAATTTCATCGTAACATATTTTTTTCCTGCTTATTATATACTTGCATCAAAATAATAATGTGATAAAATTATTTGCTTTCGATGATCTTCGATAAAATAAAACCTATCCAAAAAAATCAGTTTGTAGTAGAATAGGTCTACCCTGTTTTCAGGGGTGGGCCTGTCCGTTGCAATTGAGGTCCTTGGCCGCCGGGTACGACGAGCAGGGGGTGGAGCATAGTATCCAAGGGGGCTGCACTTTATTGACAAAGGGGGCGTTTGATGAATTGGAGCGTCTTAAAAAAGCCGCCCAAAGACGGTGGGCGCAAAGGGAACGATGCGTCCCGGAAGCGAATCGCTTTATCCCGATGGGTAATTGCAGCAGTAGTTCTATTCGGAGTTGTACTTTTGACAACTGGTTACTTATTTGCTAACAAATCGGTGCTTTTGGCCATCGATGGCCAGGAAGTAAAAGTAAGGACGTTTGCCAGGACCGTGGGCGGTTTCCTGCAGGCGCAAGAGTTGGCGCTGAACGAAAAGGACGAGGTCAGCCCGGCGCCGGACACCCCGGTGAAGAGCGGTATGGTGGTGACGGTGAATCACGCCGTGCCGGTGAATGTTGCGGTCGACGGGCAGAACAGGTCCCTTTATACAAGGGCGCGGCGGGTTGGTGACCTGCTGGACGAGTACGGGATTGCCGTCGGACCGGTCGACGAGGTTGCGCCCGGCCGGGAAGCGCCGGTGAGCGCCGGGATGGCGGTTCAAGTGGTCCGGGTGAAGACGGAGCCGGCGTTTGTGGAGGCGCCGGTGCCTTACCAGATCACAAAACAATACACCACGGTACTGCCGAACGGGGCCACCCGGGTAGCCAGGGAAGGCATTGCGGGGACCGAGAGGCAGACCTGGCAGGTTACTTACCGCGACGGCCAGGAAACCGGCCGGGAACTGGTTGAACGGGAGGTTGTGGCTGAGCCGGTTGCTCAGGTGCTGATGGTGGGAAGCGGCTGGACCATTTCCCGCGGCGGGGATGACATCCGCTATGCGGAAGCAAAGGATATGGTGGCCACCGCTTATACTTACACGGGCTATAATACGGCTTCGGGGGTGGCGCCCTATTACGGGGTGGTGGCCGTCGACTCCTCGGTGATTCCCCTGGGGTCCAGGCTTTACGTTGACGGCTACGGCTATGCGACGGCTCTTGACCGCGGCGGCGCCATCCGGGGCAACCGCATCGACCTGTTTTTTGAGTCGCTGGATGAGGCCATCCGGTGGGGCGTGCGCAGGGTTAGAGTGTACAGGTTGGATTGATTCTAACCCCGCATCCGCATGTCCCTGCGGGGCGCAGCGGTAAATGAAAATCCGGTTCTGTTTTCGGAGCAACCAAAGTTTCACTCAGGGGCGGGGGCAACACCCTGTCCCTGAATGGTTTTTTAACGCGTGCCGGGATGCCGGCGCGTTTTATTTTTGCCGGAAACTTTTTCTTTTGCCAAAAAAGGGAATAATAGAGGAAACTAGAGAGGTTTGTCGAAAACTTTTGTTTTATAATATTTTGTTTTTTGTAATCGAAGTTGAGGGAGTACGATTGTGCTGAATGTTTCTTCGCCTGTCGTTGTCCGGTCTTTACTTGACCGGTTTGGCCTGCGGGCCAGGAAGAGCCTGGGGCAGAATTTCTTGATCGACGGCAATATTATTAATAAAATCGTGGATGCCGCGGAAGTTGAAGAGGACGACGTGGTGGTCGAGATTGGGCCGGGGCTCGGCGCCCTCACTGCTGTCCTCGCCACCCGGGCGAAAAAGGTCCTGGCGGTGGAAATTGACCGTGGTCTGGTCCTGGCGCTGGCCGAGGCTCTTTCGGGTACGGACCGGGTTGAGGTCATCTGCCGGGACGCTTTAAAAACGGATTTTGACGAGCTGGTTCGGGAAAAAACCGGCGGCGCCTGCGGGCGGGGCGGGAAACCGTACAAACTGGTGGGCAACCTGCCCTATTACATCACGAGTCCGCTGCTGCTGCACCTTTTTTTAAAACGGTTCAACCTGTCCCGGATGGTCGCGATGGTCCAGCAGGAAGTGGCGGCCAGGCTTACGGCGCAACCTGGAACGAAGGACTACGGTGCGCTCACGGTGGCGGTGAACTACTTTACACAGCCGGCTTTCCTTTTCCGCGTGCCCCGCACGGTATTTTATCCGGCGCCGGCGGTGGACTCGGCGGTGGTCCGGTTTGAAATGCTTAAAAAACCGCCCGTGACGGTGCGGGAGGAGGGTCTGTTTTTTAAAGTGGTGCGGGCCTCCTTCGGCCAGCGCCGCAAGACTCTTTTGAACTCCCTGAGCGGGGCCGGGCTGGGGCTGACCCGCGAAGACTGCCTGGTCGTACTGAATAATGCCGGAATTGATTTCAACCGGCGGGGCGAGACCCTCGATCTGCATGAATTTGCCCGCGTAACGGAAGCGATGCCGCCGGGAAGCAGCCGTGAAGACGTGTTTTAACGGGTTTTCGGCCTGGTCCCGGCGCGTTTTTGCGGGGACGCCGCGGTTGAGCCAGAATGCTTTTGCAAAGAGCGGTTTTGAAACAGGATAATTTTGTGGTGAAAGAGCATATTTTTGTTGTATAGGTGAAAGGGGAGCGCTCATGAATTTTATCAGCCCGACGAAAGGCAAGCTTAGCTTTGAGGAGATGATGGCCGATATTACCAAATACATCATGGGCCTGCCCACATCTTCTTATAAAATCATTGTCGGCTCCGATTCACAGGTGAAGAGCGATACCTGTTTTGTGACGGCGGTCATCGTCCACCGGCTGGGAAAAGGGGCCCGTTATTACTACCGCAAGAAGAACCAGCGCAAGATTAAGAGCCTGCGGCAGAAGATATTTTATGAAACGGCGCTGAGCCTTGAATTGGGTGGCATGCTCCACAAGTATTTTGCCGACAAGGGATATGACGACAATGATATGAACGTGGAAATCCATATCGACGTGGGTAAACACGGAGAAACGAAGGATCTGATCCGGGAAGTGGTCGGCATGGTGACAGGAAGCGGTTTTCAGGCCAAAATTAAACCAGACGCCTTCGGGGCGTCCAGTGTGGCGGACAAGCACACGAAATAAAAACCCCGGGTAAAAGCCCGGGGTTTTTATTTCGCAAAAAAATGGCGCCCAACCGCGCAGGGAAGGGCTGATCCCATTGCGGCAGCTGTTTTTTTTTGTTCTCGTGCCGGTCTTTTTTAAACACAAATAGTCAGGAAACCTCATATCATGTTGTAAATCCAGGTAAAAGAGGAGCATGCAGCCATGTCCGAACTCAGGAAGGGAGATATAGTCGGCAGAAGATCTTACGATAAAGACGTTCTCTTTAAGATTATTGATTTTTACACGGACGGGGAACAGCACATGGCGCGGCTAAAGGGCCTGCACCTGCGCCTGAGCGCCAACGCGCCATTGGAAGACCTGATCAAGATGGACCCGTCTGAAGTATCCGCCTACCTGGTCGATCAAATGAAGCGGACCAGCGAGCAGATGAAACGGATTTTTAGCCGGCGGGCAATGGACAGGGAGGTGATCTACAACCGGGCTGTGCAAGAAAAAAATAGCATTGAGAGCTTCGATGTGCCCGGGTCGGTGCTGCATATTGACGGGGACAGCGACTACCTGGACCTCTGCATGACGACGTACCGCCAGCTGCAGATACCCGCCCACGGCTACAATATCGACGAGGAGCAGCAGCCGGCGCAGGTAGAGGACCTGTTAAAAAAGCACATGCCCGACATGCTCGTCCTCACCGGGCATGACGGGTTCATCAAGGGCAAGCAGGACTACAAGGATGTTGAGAGTTATTACGCCACCAAATTTTTTGTGGAAGCGGTCCGGGCGGCCCGGCGCTATGAGAAGAGCCTGGATGACCTGGTCATCTTTGCCGGCGCCTGCCAGTCCCACTACGAGGCCATCCTGGACGCCGGGGCTAATTTTGCCAGTTCCCCCAGGCGGGTTTTGATTCACGCCTACGATCCGGTTTTTGTGATGGAGAAAATCGCCTTTACTTCCATTTACGACCCGGTGCCCTTGAAGGAAGTTATTGCCGGCACCATCACCGGTTTCGACGGTATCGGCGGCGTGGAGACGAGAGGCAAGCACCGCCTCGGGATACCCAAGTCAAACTTTTGACGGGCAAGTGGGGACGGTTCTTGCTTGCCAGGGCAAGCAAGAACCGTCCCCACTTGCCCCTTGCCCCAAAATCAGCGTTTTTGTATAATTCAATATAGCGCGCGCAGGTGGGACGAGCAGTCTGCGGAGTCAGAAAGGGGCGGGTGGTATGTCGAGGGGCAGGATTGCCGTGCGGGAAGGGAAGCCGGTGGCAGGGCGCCCCGGTGTTGGGGGACGAATTTGGGAAATCGACCTGCTCAGGGGTATCGCCATTGTGTTGATGATGGTGTTTCATTTGCTTTTCGACCTGGCCGAATTTTATCACTTTCCCTTTGATTACAGCCGGGGGTTGATTTATTATACCGGGAAAACATCTGCTTCCCTGTTTATTCTGGTAGCCGGCGCGAGCTGCTCCACCAGCCGCAATAACCTGAGAAGGGGACTTAAGGTGTTCTCCCTGGGCATTCTGATTTTTGCCGTGACCGCGGTCTTGCTGCCGGGCTCAAACATGTTTTTCGGCATCCTGCCGTTTTTAGGTGTCAGCATGATCCTTTTCCCACTTTTTCAAAAGCTTCCGGGGTACACCCTAATCGCAGCGGGAACCGCCGTACTGCTTGCCGGTCAGCTTGCTTCCCGTCTGACCATGCCCAATAACTGGCTGGCCCCGATCGGCCTGCTGGGCCGGACCTTTTCCGCGGCCGACTATTACCCGGTTTTCCCATGGTTTGGTGTGTTTTTGTACGGGGTCGCTTGCAGTAAATTACTGTACCGAAAAAAGAAAAGCCTTTTTAAGATTGACTTGAACAAGAACCCGCTGGTATTACTGGGCAGGCATTCACTGCTTGTTTACCTTGTGCACCAGCCGCTGATTTTAACTATTCTTTTTTTCATTCTCAACAAGCCGGGAAAATTGAATCTGTAGCGGGTAGAAGTATTTTCTAATTGGGTTATATCTTTTCAGCCGTTTGGGAAATGATATACAGTGACTGAAAAAACCGTTTTTATCAGCGACCTGATTGAGGTGACTTGCATGACTCAGGCAAAGTTCAAACGGATTCCCAGGCATGTCGGCATCATTCCCGATGGTAACAGAAGATGGGCTGTGGGAAACGGGCTTTCCAAGGAAGACGGGTATGAACGGGGGCTGGAGCCCGGCCTCAGGCTGTACGAGCTCTGTCTCGCGCTGGGGATTAAAGAGATTACTTTTTACGGTTTTACCCAGGACAACACCAGGCGTCCGTCCATTCAGAGAGAGGCTTTTCAAAAAGCGTGCGTGAGAGCGGTTGAAATGCTTTCCGGCAGGGACGCGTCCCTGCTCGTGATCGGCGATTCCTCTTCCCGGCTGTTCCCGCGGGAATTGATTCCATATACCGAGCGGGTCACTTTTGGGCAGGACCTGATCCGCATCAATTTCCTGGTCAACTACGGGTGGATGTGGGATTTAAAGCACGCGCTCAAAATGGGGCGCGCCAGTTCGGCGGAGCCTCTTGGCGGAGCCATTGCCTCCGCCGATATCTCGCGGATGGATCTTATTGTCCGGTGGGGCGGCCGGAGAAGGCTGAGCGGCTTTCTCCCCGTTCAGTCGGTGTACGCCGATTTATACATTGTCGACGAACTATGGCCCGATTTCACGCCTGAACAGTTTTACGGCGCCCTGAGCTGGTACGAGAACCAGGACGTAACCCTGGGCGGGTAGTGCGACAGTGCTGCTACAGGGGACGGTTCTCTCTTGTCGCACTTCTGATTTAAATATTTTCATACTACTTTGTGAACCGTAGATTCATGAGCGTTTGGTTTCCTTATATTTATCCTGTTTTTGGACAAGGCGCCCCCTGAATAGCTTTCTGCAGGGAGTGTTTTTTTGCTCAAAAATAGGCAAATAGGGACGGTTCTTGCTTGCCCTGGCAAGCAAGAACCGTCCCTATTTGCCCCTGCCCCTTGCCCCCCCACTTGCCGGAGGGAGTAGCTCTTTGTTCGCGCAGTGCATATCATGGTGCAGGAGTCCGGCTGCAAGGAGGGCGTTTTTTAGTGGAAAGATACTTTAAATCTTTAAATATGGCCAAAAGAAAGCTTTTGGGGCTGCAAAACGTCGTCGGAGTGGGCGTTGGCCATAAGCAAGTACGGGGCGAGGATACCGGCCGGCCGGCTTATATCGTCTATGTCGAGAAAAAGATCCAGCCTCGGGACCTGGCCAGGGGGCATGTTTTGCCACAGCAAATTGAAGGCCTGGATGTCGACGTGGTGGAAATCGGCGTTGTGAAAATGCTTGGCGGCAACGATGTGCGCACCAGGCGGGAGCGGCCCTGCCAGCCCGGCTTGTCCGTCGGCCACTTCCAGACCACGGCCGGCACACTCGGCGCCCTGGTCAAAGACAAAAAGACGGGGGAACTGATGGTGCTCTCCAATAATCATGTCCTGGCCAACGGCTCCACGATGCAGACGATCAGGGCGAAAAAGGGTGATCCGATTCTGCAGCCCGGCCCTTATGACGGCGGCACGATTAAGGACCGGATCGGCGTCCTGCACCGCTACGTGCCCCTGGTGAAGGACGAAGCCAAGTCCGACTGCCCGGTGGCGTCGGCGGTGGCCATGAGCGGGACCAGGATTTTAAAGCTGTTTAAAAAAGATTATGAACTGCGTTTTTACAAGCACTTTTCAGCTGAAAACATCGTTGACTGCGCCCTGTGCAAACTGGATTCGCCGGAGGTGGCCATTGCCGACGTCTTCGAGATCGGTGCGGTGGCCGGGGTAGCCGAAGCCGGGCCCGGATTGAAGGTGCAAAAGAGCGGCCGCACCAGCGGCCTGACTGAAGGGACGGTGAAATCCGTCGGAACCACCCTGCAGGTGGAGATGAGTAAAGAAGAAAAACTCTGGTTTGCCGACCAGGTTGTTACCGACCTGCCTTCCAAGCCCGGGGACAGCGGCTCCCTGATCCTGACCGGAGATCGTAAAGCAGTCGGCCTCCTGTTTGCCGGTTCGGATAAGATGACAGTCTTTAACCGCATCGCCAACGTAATGGAACGCCTGGAAATTGAATTTAATTAGCGGTTCCGCCGCAAAGCCGCTGCCGGGTTTTATGGAAATATCCAGGCGGCTTGGAGGAGGCATGCCAGTGAGAGACAGTCTTATTTTTTCCGGCGAGGTCGCTTTGACTTTTCTTGGTGAAAATATCCCCGCCATCGGCCCCAGGTTTGAAAATCGGGATGAAGCCATCAAAGCCGCCCGCCTTTACTTTAAAAGCAACGAGCTGACCAGAGGATCCGGGGAAATACCGGTGCAGATCGCACTGCAAAAGCAGGATGACGGAAGGTATTCCATGCTGCTGGAGAGCACCCGCTTCACAGTGGGAAAGCTGTACAACCTGGATGAGCTGCTCTTGAAAAAATTTCGCAAAGGCCTGAAAAAAAAGCTCTTTATTCTAACTTGTTTTGTCAACGGTACGGATGATCCGGAGTGCCTTGTGCTCACCGAGGGGCTGGGGGCTGTTTTTTTCGCTCCCGATTCTATAAATAACTGGCATTTCTAGAATTTAATTGAATCCTTGAGCAATTGCAAGGATCAAAGAGGACCCGGCCACCGGGCCCCTTTTTTTATTGATACCGGCGGCTTGCCGTGCATTACAGGCTTTGCCACGAAAGATTATTTCTAGTATATTGGGCAGGTACCGGCCTTTGTACATGCCTTTTTCCTGCTTCGGCTATTATACCAAAAAAACCGGCCGAATCCCAAAAAAATCGTCTATTGGGTACGGAGGAACCATTTTTGTTGGGGTGAATCCCAGGTGAGCACACCTCTCACTGGGTAGGTTTTTCTTTTTTACCGAACCCGTCAGCTAACTCCGGAGGCCTAAAAAGAAAGGGGAAATTGTATTGCTCATCGCTTCGAGAAACCGTTCTGCGGTATTTACACTGATTTTCCTGTCGGCTCTCCTGGTTTCTTTGCTTGTCCCGGCGCCGTCACCAGCGGCTGACTTTACGTCATTACCGGACGTGCAGCAGGCGGAGGCGCTCATCAACAGCGCCAGAACGAGCGCCGGCCTGAAGCCGCTGGCGCTGGATCCCGCTTTGTCCACTCTGGCCCTGAGCAGGGCGCGGGACATGGCGTCGAACAGCTACTTCGGCCACCAATCTCCCACCGGCGGGTCTCCTTTTGATCTGATGAGGGCAGCCGGGGTAAGTTACACCCGCGCCGGTGAAAGCATGGCCAAAGCGCCGACGCTAAGCGCGGCGGTTTCTGCTCTGACCGGCTCGAAAACTGCCGGGATCTTTAAACCTTATTACAATAAGATTGGAATCGGGGTCATGAGTTCCGGCGGCGGGAAGATCGTGGTTCTCTTTTACACGGACGCCGGCACGGGCGGGCAGCCGCAGCCACAACCACAGCCACAACCGCAGCCATCACCGCAGCCACAGCCGGCGCCGCTCAGCGGTCTCAATGCCGATGAGCGGAAGATGCTCGATCTGGTCAACCAGGAACGTGCCCGGGCGGGGCTGCAGCCGCTGACCATGGATGTGAGCCTGGTCAAGCTGGCCAGGCTAAAGGGGCAGGACATGATCGACCGCGGTTATTTCGGTCACAGCTCCCCCACCTACGGTTCGCCTTTTGACATGATGAAGAAGTATGGCGTTGACTACCGCTACGCCGGGGAGAATCTGGCCGGCGCGCCCGCCGTGGAAAGAGCCCATGCCAATTTGATGAATTCGTCCGGTCACCGGGCCAACATATTGAACGCCAACTTCACCAAAGTGGGCATTGGCGTGATCAGCGACGGCCCTTACGGTAAAATGTTCGTTCAGATGTTTACCGGCTGAAGCGGTTTCCGAAGACCGGGGCAGGAAAGGCAATTTCCCAAAGCAAAAGTCGAGATGGAAAGTCCGGACTATACTTTTTAAAAAAATGATGGATACATTTACTGTTGTAGGAATATTATTCATTAAAGAGGATGAGGGCGCAGCCCTCATTTTTTTTGTTTTTTGCATTTGGGCGAGCATTTCAGCACATTTTTGACGGACGCTCATATATTAGTATAGAAAACTTTTGAAAGGAGGCAGCAGTGTGGCTCAAACCGAACGGCTCAAAGTCAATCTGGTCCAGGGTGAAAATAGACAGCAGAGCGTAATCAGAGGGCAGATCGAAATACCGGACGCCAAGCCTGACCTGGAGCAAGTGCTTTCCAAGGAAGTCACGACCAAGGTTAAAGAGACTACGGTAGTCCCTGATAAGGTCATCGTCAACGGAGTACTTGCTGTGCAGGTTATGTATGTCGCCTTCGTGCCGGCCCAGTCTGTGCACACTTTTGAAGGCGATGTTCCCTTCACCACCTTTGTGGACGCGCCGGGCGCCGAGCCCGGGGCGGATGTCTACGTGGATATCAGGGTCGAGGACATCAATCTGACCCCGTCCCGGAAAAATCCCCGCCGGTTTGACGTGAGCGCAGTGGCCAACGTGTTTGTCAAGGTTTCCGAAGTGGAAGAAATGGAGATTTTGACTGAAACGCCGCCGGGCAACAAGGCGCTGGAGACGAGGGACATTACCGTTGAACACATGGTGGGTGATAAGACAACCAAGCAAATTATTGTCAGCGATACCTTCGAAGTGCCTGAGGAAAAGCCGGATGTGGAAAGAGTCTTGAAGGCGGACGCCACGGCCGGGGTGACCGGCACCCGGCTGCTCGCCAATAAGGTCGTCGTCGATGGCGAAGTCCGGCTGCAGGTGCTGTACACGGCGATGGAGCCTGAGCAATCGGTGCACGACCTGCATCACAGCATCCCGTTCAGCAACTTTTTGGAAGTGCCGGATGCCCGGCCGGGGATGAATGTCCGGGTTACCGCCGAAGTGGAAAGTGTCGATGTGCGGCCGGTCGTTGATCCGGCTCTTTCCGCCGACGTGATTGTCAAGCTGACCGCCTATGTCTCGGAGACCAGGACACTGGAAAATGTTCCTACCCGGCTGCAAAACGAAACCGGATACGAAAAGCGGAAGCTGAAGCTCGATCAGCAGATTGGGAGCGCGGAGAAGCAGGTCGTACTGGTCAGCACCCAGCCAGTGCCCGAACCAAAACCGCTTGTAACCAAGATCATCGAGTCGAAAGTCGATCAAACCAATGTCGTGGAGACGAAGATCCTTGACGGCAAGATCGTTGTGCGGGGCAGCGTTGAAGTGAAGGTGGTCTATGTCAGCGACCTGCCCAGTCAGGCAGTCCACGCCATGCACCAGACCCTGAACTTCAGCAGCTTTGTCGAGATTCCCGAGGCCAAACCGGGGATGAGCGTTGAGGTAAAGGTGGATGCGGAATACGTCAATGTGGAGCCCAAGGTCGACAATGTGCGTTTGGAAGTGGTGCTCAAGGTTAAATCCACGGTGACAACCATAATGCAGACAGATGTATACGTGGTATCTGAGATCACCCCCCCCGCACCGGAGCCCTGCCCGCCGGTCGAGTACACTGTCCAGTCCGGGGACACTTTGAGTAAAATTGCCGCGACCCACAAAACGACCGTGGAAATGATCCTGGCGATCAATCCGGAGATCAAGGATGCCGATTCTCTCAGTGTCGGTCAAAAAATCATGATTCCCTGCCCGGCCATGGGCTAAAAAGGATTCGCTTTCGGTTAATTCGCTTTCGGTTAAAAGGAAAACAAACAATTTTTTTAAGGAGGCAAAAGGAATGGACGTTCATTATCACATGAGCGAGGTCCAGCCGGTAAGATGCGTTTTGGTCACGGTACCGGTGGTCATCTCGGAAGCAGATGTGGAAGTGGTGGTAGACAGCACAATTACACTGCCTGAACTGGCCCAAAAGGTCGATCATATCATTGCGTCGGTGCGCGACCTGAAAGGAACCCCGGTTTTTATCGACGAGCCTCTTTCCGGCGACATCACCGTCGTTCAACTGGGCGAAAAACAAACAGCGACGACCGTGCGCAAAGTCGTGGTCACCGGTGTCGTGCACAAGCAGATTTTCTACGTTGACAAAAACAATGTCGTCAAGCACACTTCCGAGGACCTCACCTTCAGCAAGCTGGTCGAGTTGAGGGAGCCGCGGCGGGTCGAAAAAAGAAAGAGCGTTTTTATCGAATTCAGAAATATCGATATCGACGTTAACTTCGAGCTGCAGCGGGCCAGCCGCCTGCACCAGACCGTCGTTATTTCCGTTCTCGCCAAGGCCGTGGAGGACCGCCAGCTCTTCGTGCAGACCTGTCCGAAACCGAGAGAGTGCCCGCGCGGCAACCTGGTCCGGGACGGCGGGTTCGAACACTGGGCCGATCCCCTGCACCCGGTTTTCTGGGGCGGCAGCAACCTGAGCCAGACCACCACATCCCATTCGGGCGCCTACGCCGCTGAAATTGGCATTATAAACCCGCTCCTGCCGGGCTCGTTGTTCCAGATGGTGACCCGGGGCATCGTCGGCGGGCGCCAGTACCGCCTGACTTTCTGGGTGCGGGAGGATATCTTCGGCGGTATTGCCAACACAAGCAATTTCAGCCTGAGTGCCGAAGTGGTGTTCTTCGATGAAAATGGCGTTCAGATGGGCATCGGCAGCCAGACGCTGGCCAGCACCGGCATTCCCGACGCCGGATACAGCCAGGTCCAGTTCGTCACCCCGATGACCGACGAGAGTGTGGCTTCAGCCATGGTGCGCTTTACCTTCAATCCCGGCGTCGGGAATACCAACACCGTCAAAATTGACGATGTTTCGTTGGAGTGTGTACACCTCCACATGTAAAAAAATGATCAAAAGCTGTTGCAAAACAGCTTTTTTTTTGGCCGCCGGAGAAAAAGAAACTTTATTGTCGAACACCGAATATATATTTAATAGCCTATCTTTTACAGAGGGGGATGGACTTGATGCAGAATATGGGAGCGATCATGGCGGAAATGCAGAAGCTCCAGTCGGAGCTGCGGAACAAGGTGATTGAAGTGGCGGAAGGAAACGGAGCGATTGTGATCAAGATAAACGGGCAGCAGGAGGTGGTCGGGGTAACCATTGCACCGGACCTGCTGGGGGAAAAGAACAGTGAAATGCTTGAGGTGCTTATTGCCAGCGCCATGAACAAGGCGATTGCCGAATCAAAGCGGATGATCAAGGAGGAGATTGCTAAAAAGACCGGTTTTGCCATGCCCAATTGGCCCGATTCGATCTGAAAGGAGCGGCAAAATAATGAGTGAAGAACAGCAGTTTGCGGCTCAGGAGCAGTTAATGTCTCACATCCTGGAGCTGCAGTCGCGGCATGGGATCGATCAGGATACCATGTTGATTTTTCTGAACTCGGTCAACCTCATGCAGATTTTGACACTGATTCAGAATAAATACCGGAGCGGCGCGGCCAGCCTGCCACCGGTGCAATTCCCCGGCGCCCCGGTTCCATCCGCTAAGCCTGCCGGCAGCGGCGCCGGGGACACCGGGAGCGGCGGCATCTCCCTGGAAAACTTGGCCGCCATGCTGTCCGCCATGACCAGCCAGGGAGGAGGCAAGGGGCTGAACCCGGCCGCCCTGATGGGTCTTTACAATATGCTCGGGGGGCCGAATATGGATATAGGCGCCATGATGAACATGCTCGGCGGCATGTTTGGGAATAAGCCGAAAGCTTCCGCCCAGGACCAGGCCGCCCCGGCGGCGGAAAAATATAAGGGACAGGACGGTGAAAAGTCCACGCCGGGCGGTGACCGGCCGGCCTCACGGGAGGCGCCGAAAATCATGAAGTGGGATCGGTTTGACGAGCAGGGAAAGGGGTAAAGGGCTTCGGTCGTCGGTCGTCAGTCGTCAGTCGTCAGGAAAATACAAAGGGATAAACTTTTCATTGGAGCCGGCAAATGAATGATTGTAAAATAACCCCCTGAAATATTTCAGGGGGTTATTGCTTTTCTTATCTAATTTTTTAGACCCCCACTTATATAAGTGGGGGTTGCTCTTTTCACTTCAGATGGGGTAGAATCCCCATCTGAAGTCCCGCTGTTCAGTTTTAGCTGAACGAGTTCACTCGGCGGCGTTTTTCGCTGCCGCTTCTCCGCTATCGGGAGAGAAAGCGGGTTGTTCAACGGACCCGCCGCCGGCTTCACCATCGGGTTTCACCCCTGGCGCCGCGTTGTCTGCCGGAATCGGCGCCGTTTTTGAATTATCGCCGCCATTTTCGCCAGACTGGCTCAGCTGGACCATCGAACTATGGAAATTGTCCATGCCGCTTTTGATGTTTTTGACGGATTCATGAGTGGCCTGAACGACCGAATTAAAAAAATCCAGGTGTTTATCAGCGTCGGGCAGGCTCGAAATCAGAAAGATTAAAGAAGTAAGGAAACGGTTCATTTCTCCCCCTCGCTTTCGGAAAGATCGGCCGGATGCTTTCTTTTCTGGTACATCATAAAAGGGGTTACGGCAGCGTGGAAGTTATCCATGCCGCTTTTGACGCTTTTAACGGATTCTCTTGTGGCCATTAACATGTTGTTTATGGCTGCCAAATTTTTTTCTGAACCGGGGATGGCGGCCAGCAGTAAAAGAAGCGGCAGAAATCGGTTCAATCAAATAACAACTCCTTTCTTTTCAGGTCTAACGATACGGAATGTTTTTTTCTATTTTATGTACCAAACGGGCAACTGGTTACCGGCCGGCTGTGATTCGCGCGGGATTTGGGCGGAACAACGCCGGATCATCCGCCACGCGCCCTTTGGGGGAACGGAATAACGGAATAATGGATGGGGATGCGGAAAAAATAAGAGCGAACGGAAAAACAGGATGATCGGGGGCCAGTAATGCTTGCCAAGTTGTTGCCGCTTTTCATTGCCGCGTTTGCAGGGGTAGCGATGGCTGTGCAGGGTTCCATCAATACGGCCCTGGGGAAGGTGGTCGGCCTGTGGGAGGCGACTTTTGTCGTCCATTTAACCGGTCTGCTGCTGGTGACGGCGCTCCTCTTTGTCTGCCGGCTGGGTGACGGCTGCCTGGGCAATTACGCCGAGGCTCCCTGGTACACCTACCTGGGGGGGGCGCTGGGGGTTTTAATTATCTACGGCGTGGTGCGCAGCATTCCGAAAGTAGGGGTCGCTCCCGCCACCACCGCCATTATTCTGGGCCAGGTGTTTACGGCCGGGTTGGTCGACCATTTCGGCTTGTTCGGGATGCAGCGGCTGCCCTTCGGACTTTACAGCATCCTGGGTGTGCTGCTGATGGCGGGCGGGGCCTTTCTCATTCTCAAACGCTGAGATTTAAGACGACGATAAAACTCGCGCCGGCCAGCATGCCGAGGAAGGCCAACGGGCGGCTCTGGCGGCAGGACTCGGGGATCAGTCCGCCCTGGATGATATAGGTCATGGCGCCGGCGGCAAAGGCAAGTAAAAGGCTGATCATGGCGCGGGAAGTTTCAATGAGCAAGATTCCCAGCAGGGCGCCGGCAGGGGTGATCAGGCTAATGGCCGCATTGAGCAGAAATACTTTTCCCGCCCGCATTCCCCCCAGGCGCAGGGGGGCCGCCGTCGCCATTCCCTCCGGTATGTTGTGCAGGGCGATGGCCAGGACCAGGACAGATCCCAGTTGATCCGCCGCGGCATAGCCGGCGGCAATGGCAAACCCTTCCGGCAGGTCGTGCATGGCAATGCCCAGGGCGATCAGGTAGCCCATTTTTAAGAAGCTGCCGCCGTGCCGGCCCGCCGGCTGCCGGCGGCTCAGGAGCCAGTCCGTCCCGCCCATAATCGCCGCGCCGGCCAAAAAGCCGCTCAAGCTGGAGAAAAGGTTGCCGTACTGCAGCGATGCGGGCAGCAGGTCCAACACCACCACGGCCGCCATGATCCCGGCCGCCAGCCCAAGCAGAAGTGAGGCGGCGCCCGTTCCAAACCGGCCGAAAAAAATGACCAGCAGGGCGCCAAGACAAGTCCCAAGGCCGGCGAGCAATCCCTGTAAAACAACTTCGCCCAATAATTCACCACCTCACCACCGGGCAACAGCCGGTTCAAACACCGGTTGCCGGGCATACTCAGGGAATAATCAATTTTTGGCCCGGGTAAATCAGCTCTGGGTTGGACAGTTTATTGGCCGCGGCGATTTCCGCCGGGGACTTTCCATACCGCCGGGCGATTTCCCAGAGGCTTTCACCAGGCCGGACCAGGTGCGACAGCGGCGCTATTTTCGAACCGGGGTCTCCGTTCTTGTAGTTTATTTCAGGGTTGCGGACAATCTCCACGGGGGCGCCGAGCTCGATCCGGGGAAACAATTCTTCCACATCTTCGTTGTACATGCGAATGCATCCGTTTGATACATAGCCGCCGATCGAGGCCGGATTGTTGGTGCCGTGAATGCCGTAGCTGCCGCCCGGGATGGAGAGCCCGATCCAGCGGCTTCCCAGAGCTCCGCCCGGATTGAACAGCTTCTGGATCACCCGGTAGCTTCCGGTGGGGGTCGGGGTGGCGGATTTGCCCACGCCGACGGGGTACGTCTTCGTGCCCCGGGTACCTTCGAAAAAGGTGAGCCGGCGGGCGTTCAGGTCGATCAAGATGTGGCTTCCGTAGTTCTGGCGCATCAATGGTCCCCTCCGTTCGATCGGTTGGATTTAGTTCTATCTAAAATATATTTAAAAATCTGATTGAATAGCCTTGCCGGAAGAAAAGTTTTGTCCGGCCCGGCAATTTAAAAGAGGAATTTTCCTCTCAGCCGCCAAATAACCATTTACCGGAATTGTTGCCCGCTCATGCGGATAGGCGGCGGCAGGCATGCGGATGAAGGGAAATGAGGTGGCGCAAATCAAAATATTCGCCAGTGCCAAAATCAATCTCACCCTGGCCGTCCTGGACAAGAGGCCGGATGGCTACCACGAGGTAGAGATGGTGATGCAGTCGATTGCGCTGTACGACACATTGCGAATACGCAGCCAAAAAGACGGTATTTCCCTTACTGTTTCCGGCGCCGACCTGCCCCTTGATGAAAACAACTTGGTCTGGCGGGCTGCCACCCTGTTGCAGGCGAAAGCGAAGGTGAAGAGCGGTGTGCACATTCACCTGGCTAAACGCATCCCGGTGGCGGCGGGTCTGGGCGGCGGGTCAGCGGACGCCGCCGCCGCGCTCAGGGCCTTAAACATGTTCTGGCGATTGGGGTTATCCCAGGCGGAAATGATGGAACTTGGTGGTGCCCTGGGTTCCGACGTGCCCTTCTGCATTATGGGGGGAACGGCTCTTGCCCGCGGCCGGGGTGAGTTGCTCACACCGCTGCCCCCCGCTCCGAGACTGGGACTGGTTCTGGTAAAACCCCCCTTTTCTGTTTCCACCGCGCAGACCTACGCCGCCTATGCGGGCTCAACCGGGCGGTGGCGGCCGGACAGCAAGACCATGGCCGCGGCCTTGTTTCACGGTGACGTTGCCGCCATCACGCGCAGCCTGGCCAACGACCTGGAGACGGTGACCGCCGTCAAGCACCCGGAGGTGCGGCAGATCAAAGACAGGCTTCTGGCCGCCGGCGCCCCGGGAGCCCTGATGTCCGGCAGCGGGCCTACTGTTTTCGGCCTGACGGGGGACATCGGCGCCGCCCGCCTGGTCGCCGCGCGGTACAGGCGCTCGCCCGGGGAGCAGGTGCTGGTCTCCCAAACAATTGATCCTGCCGCCCACCCCCCGGACTTGCAGTGAGCTGTTGAATAAGGTTAAAATAAGGGTACATTTACCTTTTTCGGAGGAAGTGCGCGATGAAAGAGCCGAGGCTGCTGCCGATTAAGCTGGATAATTACAAACCGCTCCGGGAGATGGTGTTTGAATCCCTCCGGGAAGCCATTATTCTCGGCCGGCTCAGGCCCGGCGAGCGCCTGATGGAGATTCAGATGGCCGAGGAGATGGGCGTGAGCCGCACGCCGGTAAGGGAAGCCATCCGCAAGTTGGAGCTGGAAGGTTTCGTGGCCATGGTCCCGCGTAAAGGAGCTTACGTGGCCGACATTTCGGTCAAGGATATTGTGGACGTCTTTGAAATCCGCGCCGCCCTTGAAGCCCTGGCGGCCGGCCTGGCGGCGGAGAGGATAACCGCTGACGAAATGGAGCTCCTGGAGCGTTCTCTGGTACAAATTTCCAAGTCCAGTACCGGTGATAACATCAACGCCATTGTTGCCGTGGACATCAACTTTCACGACATCATCTACCAGGCCAGCCGCAACCAGCGCCTGGTTCAAATAATCACCCACCTGAAGGAGCAGATTCACCGTTTTAGAATGACCTCCCTGTCCCAGCCGGGGCGGACGAAAGTCGCCCTGGACGAGCACAAGATCATTGTCGAGGCGATTTCAGACCGCAACATTGAGCTGGCCCAGCAGTTGGCCCGGGAACATATTGAAAACGCCGAGCAAAGCCTTTTAAATGTGCTGAGAGAGGAAGAAGCGTAATGGTAGACGCCCTGGTTCTGGCGGGGAGCCCGAACAACGGTCCGTTGAGTGACTGCAGTCCGGCCCGGTTTGAGGCCCTCATCCCCATCGGAGGGAAAGCGATGGTTCTATATGTGCTGGACGCCCTGCAGGCTTCCCGGCACGTCGACCGGATCGTGCTGGTCGGCCCGTCCGGCGAGCTGGCGCCCATGGCGGACGGACCGGGAATCCTCCTTGCCGGTTCGGCTGGCGGGATTATGGAGAACATCGAGGCCGGCCTGAACCGGCTGCCCGCCGCCCGGCGGGTGCTGCTGGCCACTTCCGATATTCCGCTTTTGACCGGGCAGGCCGTGGACGACTTCATCGGGCAGTGCGGCGATATGGAGGCTGACTTGTATTACCCCGTGATCCGTCGCGATGTGATCGAGAAGCGCTTTCCAAACACCAGGCGCACCTATGTTACCTTTAAGGAGGGGACTTTCACCGGCGGCAATCTTTTTTTAATCAACCCGGCGATATTTAAGCGGTGTGCGGAAAACGGGCAAAAAATTATCGACCAGCGCAAAAATCCACTGGGCCTCTGCCGGCTCCTGGGAACCGGTTTTGTGATTAAATTTTTGCTGCGCCGCTTGACCATCTCCGAGGCCCAGAAAAAGGTATCCCAGCTCCTGGAAATCGACGGAAAAGTAAACATCTCCCGCTACCCTGAAGTGGGGGTGGATGTGGATAAGCCTGTCGATCTTGAACTGGTTAAAGAAGCAATAAGAGCCGGGTGACCAGGCAATCTAACGGCGTGGCCTTACTTGTGAGCAGCGCGGATAATGAGTTGAATCGATGCCTGTTGAGGAATATTTTTCTAAAATTATCGGGAAAAAGAAGGATAAGCGCGCTGTACTGAAGAAAACAACTTTTATTGCCGGTAACCGGGGAAGGAAGGTGGTGAACTCATGGAAGTTACCGACGTAAGAGTGAGAAAGGTCATGCTGGAAGGAAAGATGAAGGCGATAGTTTCGGTAACTTTGGACGATGCGTTTGTTGTCCATGATGTAAAGGTGGTCGAAGGGAACAGCGGGCTGTTTGTGGCCATGCCGAGCCGTAAAATGCCCGACGGGGAGTTTCGCGACATTGCGCACCCAATCAATTCAAATACCCGTGAAATCATCCAGTCTGCCGTGCTGCAGGCCTACGAAGAAGCCATTTGAACCGACGGGGCGGAATCTTTTTAAATTCGGAGAGCCTTTGCGCTCTCTTTTTATATGCTGCTTTAAAGGAAATCTAAAATTTTTGTTGAATAAGCTAAGTTGAATATGCTCAGATGATTAACTTGAATAATCCCGGAAAGGGGGGCGCCGGATGGCACTGGCGGCGGTAGTACTGGCTGCGGGCAAGGGCACCCGGATGAAGTCCGGGCTGCCGAAAGTTCTGCACAAAATATGTGGCCGGCCGATGATCTCCTACGTGCTTGACGCGGTCGAAGAAGCCGGTATCAAAAAAACAATCGTCGTAGCCGGCCACGGCAGCGAAATGGTCGCCCGGGCCGTCGGCGCAAGCGCTGCCGTCGCGCTCCAGTCTGAGCAGCTCGGCACGGGCCACGCCCTGCTGCAGGCGAGAAATTTTCTTGCCGATTTTCGCGGCGACATCCTGGTTGTTTGTGGAGATACGCCGCGGATCAGGCCGGCCACCCTGGCCGGCCTGGCCGCGGAACACGCGTCGGCGGGCGCCGCCGCCACCGTCCTGACGGCGGCGGTAGATGACCCGTTCGGCTACGGGCGGGTGCTGCGGGATGCGGCCGGGCAAGTTACCCGGATTGTGGAGGAGAAGGACGCGACGCCGGAAGAGAAGCGGGTGCGGGAGGTTAATACAGGCATTTACTGTTTTTCCGCCGCCGGACTGTTTGAAGCGTTGGCCGGGCTGGCGCCGGCCAACGCCCAGGGTGAATATTATCTGACCGACGTTGTTGGGCGGTACGTTGAGAAAGGCCTGTTGGTGAGGGCTGTTGCCGTAAAAGACCCGGGGGAGGCTGCCGGCGTTAACGATCGCCTCCAGCTCGCCGGAGCAGAGCGCTCCATCCGGTCCGCCCTGCTGGAGGACCTGATGCGCTCGGGCGTTACGGTGATTGACCCCGCTTCCACTTTTGTGGACCGCGGCGTGCGGATTGGTCCCGATACGGTCATCTACCCCTTTACCATGGTGGAAGGGGATACCATTGTCGGCGCGGGCTGTGTCATCGGTCCCGGCACGCGCCTGGTGGGAGCCAGGGTGGGCGACGGGGTTACCGTCCAGAACTCGATCGTCGTCGATAGTTCCGTCGGAGACGGTTCCAGCATCGGTCCCTTCGCCTATCTGCGCCCGGGGACAGATCTCGGGAAGGATGTAAAGGTGGGTAATTTTGTTGAAATCAAGAAGTCGCGGATTGGCGACGGCAGCAAGGTGCCTCACTTGAGCTATCTGGGTGACGCTGTGGTCGGCGAGAAGGTGAATGTCGGCGCCGGTACCATTACCTGCAACTACGACGGGCAAAAAAAATGGCCGACCCATATCGGTGACGGCGCCTTTATCGGCAGCAACGCCAACCTGGTGGCGCCGGTGCGGATCGGCGCCGGTGCGGTTGTGGGGGCCGGCTCGACCATTACCAGGGATATTCCGGCAGGCGCCCTCGGCGTGGAGAGAGCCAGACAGACCGTGCTGCCCGATTGGGCCGGGAAACAAAAAAAATAAAAAAGAGCAAGCTTTGCTACAGAGCGCACCCTGGATTTAGTTTGGAGGTTAAAGCAAAGATGTCATCGCGCAACAGAAGGCTCAAAATATTCACCGGAAACGCCAACGCCGAACTGGCCGCAGAAATCGCCCAGTACCTCGGCGTAACCGTCGGGGCCTCGAAGGTCACACGTTTTTGCGACGGGGAGATTCAGGTAAAAATCAATGAAAGCGTCAGGGGTGCGGATGTTTTCATCATTCAGCCGACCTCACCCCCCGTGAACGAAAACCTGATGGAGCTCCTGGTCATGATCGACGCGGTGCGGCGAGCCTCAGCGCGTCGAATTACCGCTGTGCTTCCTTATTACGGTTACGCCCGTCAGGACCGGAAACTCAGGGCGCGCGACCCGATCACCGCGAAGCTGGTGGCCAACCTCCTGACCGCCAGCGGGGCCCGGAGAGTCATCTGCATGGACCTGCACGCGGGACAAATCCAGGGGTTTTTTGACATTCCCGTAGACCATCTGCCGGGGGTGCCCATCCTGGCCGAATACATTTTACAGAGCGGCCTGGAAAATCTGGTCGTGGTGTCCCCGGACCTGGGCGGCGTAACCCGGGCCCGGGACCTGGCCGAGCGGGTCGGGGCGTCCATCGCCATCATTGACAAGCGCCGCCCCGAGCCCAACGAGGTGGCTGAAATAACCAACATCATCGGCGGCATTCAAGACAAGACCGTAGTCATGATCGACGACATCATCGATACGGGCGGGACCATTACCAAGGGCGCGGCGGCTCTGAAGAAATGGGGCGCGAAGGATGTCTACGTCTGCTGCACCCACGCCGTCCTGTCCGGGCCGGCCGTGAAAAGGCTGGAAGATGCGCCGGTTAAAGAGGTCATCCTCACCAACACCATTCCGGTTCCGAAAGACAAGATGATCGGCAAGATGAAGGTCCTCTCGGTGGCGCCGCTTCTTGGCGAAGCGATCATCCGCATCCACGAGGACCTTTCGGTGAGCAAGCTTTTTGATTAATCTTGGCCGCGCACGCGTGACTTCAGTCATGAGTTGAGCCGGTGTTTGGCGTGAGCCAAACGAGTTCACCAGGCCCTGTTTTCAGGCGGCCCGCCTTCCGATGGAGGCGCGGCCGTTTTGTGTTCCCCGCACGGGCAGGAGTCTGACCCGCTCCGGCGGGGCGGTCCGGCTTCCCGGTCTCCGGAGCCGGCCGCTTTAGCCCCGGTTGTTTTGACCTCTTCCGCCTCGTCTCCCGCCCGGACTGCCCCGTTACCCCCCCGGCGCCCCTTGAATTCTTTTTTCAGTTTCTTCAGGGACTTATTTATGCTGCTGCCCAATTCCCTGGTTCTTTGGATCGTGCTCTCCAGGATCTGGCCGGTGGAATCTTTGATGCTCTTGGCCGTTTCCTGCAGACCTCCGTCCAGCTTCAAAACGTTCTCCGCGCCTTCAGCGGTAACGACGACCACCTCTTTGCCGATGGTGCGCACGAAAGAAATATCTAAAAAGGCCCGGCCCCGGAGCATGCTGTCGATATACTTGCCGGCGAACTCCAGTCCCGAAAGCTTTCCACTATCTTCATCGACAAAATAATCGTCGACGAAGCCGAGGGCGGCGCCGTTTTCCGCCACCAGTTTGGCTCCGTGGATTTCAACCCGTTCTTTGATCAATCTAATGATGTCGGGCAGTTTGGCCCCCTTTTCCACACCGGAACCGTGATCGACAATAATGGCGTCGGCCCCGATGCTTTTGATCCGGGGAAAGGGAATAAACCGCTGCTCCTTGAACAGGCCTTTGGGTTCGATCATCAGGGCGGACACTTTTTTTTCAGCCGGGTCGACCACCAGCCCCTTCACCGACCCTAAATTCTGTCCTTCCTCCAGGCTGATAACCGGCATCGAGATAAATTCCCTGCTTTTGCGCATATCAATAACCCCCTTCTCCGGCGGAAAACTTCTTAAAGAAAAGGTATGCGGGGAATCTCCCCGGTATGACAAATCGTGGGCCGGCAAGAGCGGATTTGGCCGGGGCGGGCCGGCGGGCCGTTAAAACAGGTAGAGAAAGGTAATAATAGAGTAAAGGAGGTTTTGTTCGATGGAAAGGCAGTTGGAAGTACATCCGAGGGTAGAGCACAATAAAAGTCACAAGCGTGAACTAAGGAAGAAGGGGATGATCCCGGCCGTCGTTTACGGCAAAAACGCCGGGACCCTGTCCATCGCCGTCGATGCCGGGGAACTGAAGGCGATTATTGAAAAGGCCGGCCCGAACACCTTGATCGAGATGAGGTTAAAAGGCCGCAGCGAGGCGGAAAAATACAAGGTCATGGTGAAGTCGCTGCAGCGGGACCCGCTGCGGCGGGATTTGCTGCACGCCGATTTCCAGCAGGTGTCATTGGCGGACCGGGTCCGCGCCACCGTGCGCCTGAGCCTGATCGGTAAAGCGCCCGGAGTGGCGGCCGGCGGTGTGCTGACGCCGCTTCTGCGCCGGGTGGAGGTGGAGTGCCTGCCAGCGGAAATACCCGAGGCCATTGCCGTGGACGTATCGGGATTGGATATCGGCGAGACGATGACCGTAGCCGATCTGCACATGCCGGCGGGCGTCAAAGTGCTGGAGGACCGTCATGCCGCCGTGGTTGCGGTCGCGGCCGCCGAACCGCTTCCCGCCGGAGAGCCGCCGGCGGCCAAAGAAGGGGAAGCTGCGGCGGAGGCCAAGCCGGAATCATAGGAGGAGCTTCCCCCAACCGCTTAAATGCGATCGGAGGTTCTGCATTGGCTGGTTCAGGCGAAACGCCGCCGGCGGTGTGAATTTTTCCGGGCGCGCGCATTGTTTTACTTCACCTTCCGCCTGTGGCAGGATAAAATAAGGGGTAGGTCGCAGCGGAGGTGTTTGGTAATGAAAATAATCGTCGGGCTGGGAAACCCGGGCCGGGAATATGAAAAAACAAGGCACAACGCCGGGTTCATGGTAATCGACCGCCTGGCGGCGGCGCTGCAGGCGCCGGTGGAGAAGAGAATGTTGCGGGCTCTGACCGGACAGGGCCGGATCGGAGATGAGAAAGTTCTCCTGGTCAAGCCGCAAACCTACATGAACTTGAGCGGGGAGGCCGTCGGCGCGCTGTTGCGGTGGTTCAAGCTGGCGCCGGCCGATTTGCTGGTGATTTGCGACGACCTTGACCTGCCGCCGGGGAAGATGCGGATCCGGGCCAGGGGTGGTTCCGGCGGCCAAAAAGGGATGCAGTCCATTATCGAGACTATCGGAACGGACGAGTTTCCCCGTTTCAGGCTGGGGATCGGCCGCCCCGCCGGGCCGCTTATCGAAACGGCCGATTACGTGCTGGGGCGGTTTGGTCCGGAGGAAGCGGGGAATTTTGCAGAGGCCGTTGAACTCGCGGCAGAGGCTGTTGTTATTGCCGTGGGCGAGGGCTTGGAAAGAGCCATGAATCAGTACAACAGGAAGTGATCGCTTGTTGAAGATCCAGTATGTCTGTGAGTGTTGCGGCGAAGTGGTGGATGAGACGGAAGTTGCCCCGCGTCCGGGCGGCGGGTTGACTGGCGGCGATGCCCGGGGTATAATTGGCTTGGAGTCCGGCAGCGAAAAGGTTCTTGTCGAAGTCCTCTGCGCCGATTGCTATGAGACCCTGTACGGCGCCAGCGGGCCGAGTTTTTACAGCGGCCCGGTGCTGCACTGACCGTCGGAACACGAGAGAACGGCAAAAAAGAGCTTTAGCCCAAATCCTTGCTAAAGCTCTCTTTGTGTTGCCCTTATCGGGAGGTTATCTATGCGCGGTATTTTGAAACCGCTTCAGAACTCACCTGAATACGGAACGCTGGCCGGGGAGGTGAACAAGGAAAACAGGCTGATCGCTTTCGGCCTGTCCGGCGCCCAGGCGGCTTACGTGATGGCCGGGCTTGCCGGGGCTGCCGCGCCCCGGCCGGTGCTGGTGGTGACGGCCGGGGAAATGGAGGCCGGCCGCCTCGCCGACGACCTGTCCGCGCTGCTGCCCGGCCTGCCCGTGCGCCTGTTTCCCGTTTGGCAGCTGCTCCCCTACCAGGGGCTGGCCCACGGCCGGGAGGTCCTGGCGCAGCGGCTGGAAGTACTGGAGCGGCTGGGTAATGGGGAGCGGCAGGTGGTGGTCGCGCCGGTCGAGGCCTTGCTGCGGCGCCTGGTCCCGCCCCCGGCCTTTTACGCGGCGGCCCTGCGCCTGGCCGTGGGGGACCGGGTGGATTTGCAAGATCTTTTGGGTCGCCTTGTGGCAACCGGTTTCGAACGGGTTGAGCTGGTGGAAGAGCGGGGACAGTTCGCCGCCCGGGGTGGAATCCTGGACATTTTTCCGATGACCCGGCATCGCCCGCTCCGGATTGAGTTTTTTGACGATGAAGTAGACTCCATCCGGCGCTTCAGCCCCGCCAACCAGCGGTCCGAAGAAAACGTCCAGGAGACAACCATTTACCCGGCCATGGAACTGGTCTTCGGCAATGAGCAAGCCGCCGGCGCGCGGCGCCTGATCGAGACGGAATACAAAACCCAGCTCCGGCGGCTGACCAGAGTGGGCGGGCAAGAGGCGGCGGGGCAGCTGACGGAAAGGGTGCACGAAATCCAGGCCGGGTTTGGTCCCGGCGGGACCGGGATGGACCTGTTTCTGCCTTATATTTACCCGCAAGAAGTCACCCTTCTCCATTACCTGCCGGAAGGCGCTCCGGTGCTGCTGGACGATCCGGCGAGAGTGCGGGAAGTGGCGGACAATATTATGAAAGAGCGCTCCGAGACCTTCGCCGCCCTCCTGTCCGGCGGGCGGGCGCTGCCGTCCCAGTTCCGCGGCTACGTCGCCCTGGACACGCTTTTAGAAGTAATCAATGCCCGTCCCGGGGTGAGTTTTTCGCTGCTGCCCAGACAGCCCCAGGGATTTCTGCATCAACAGATCGTTAATTTTCCGGGCAGACCCATGTTGAGTTTCATGGGCAATGTGGAGATGCTGGCCGGTGAGATCCGCCACTGGAAAAAAAACGGGTACGCGGTGGTGCTTTTGCTGGGGAACGGGCATAAAATCAAGCATTTGGTTGATTCTTTACAGGATTGCCGGGTGGACGTTTTTCACGCCGGGACGCTGGAAGGGCACGTGCGGGCTGGCAACGTAGTGGCCACGGCGGCCAGCCTGAGCAGCGGGTTTGACCTGCCGTCCTGCCGCCTGGCGGTCATCACCGAGCAGGAAATCTATGGCCGGCGGAAAAAGCCGCGCCGCGAGCGCCGGCGGGCAGACCGCCTGGCTCCCTTTGTGGACCTCAAGGCGGGTGATCACGTGGTGCACGTCAATCACGGCATCGGCCGCTACCTCGGCATTGTGCCGCTCACCATCGGCGAGATCCAAAAAGAATACCTCCTGCTGCAATATGCCGGGGAGGATAAACTATATGTTCCGGTGGACCAGGTCGGGCTCGTTCAGAAGTACCTGGGCAGCGAGGGGAACGCGCCGCGGCTGTCCCGCATGGGCGGCGGTGAATGGGGCAGGGTCAAGAGCCGGGTTCGGGAAGCCGTGCAAGAGATGGCCCAGGAACTCCTGGTCCTGTACGCGGCCAGGGAAACCATGCCGGGGTATGCCTTCGGCCCGGAAACGGTCTGGCAAAAAGAGTTTGAGGAATCCTTTCCCTATGAAGAAACCCCGGATCAGCTCCGTGCCATTGATGAGGTCAAGGCCGACATGGAGAAACGGCGGCCGATGGATCGGCTGCTCTGTGGCGATGTGGGCTACGGCAAAACCGAAGTGGCGCTGCGGGCCGCATTTAAAGCCGTCATGGATGGCAAGCAGGTAGCCGTGCTGGTTCCCACGACCATTTTAGCCCAGCAGCACTACAACACCTTTTTGGAGCGGTTTGCCGGCTACCCGGTAGCAGTGGAAATGCTTTCCCGGTTCCGGACCCCGAAGGAACAGCGGTTGATCCTCCGGGACCTGGAAAATGGGATGGTGGACATCCTGATCGGCACCCACCGGCTGGTGCAGGAAGATGTACGCTTTAAGGACCTGGGCCTGCTCATCGTGGACGAGGAGCAGCGCTTCGGCGTCGCCCATAAAGAACGGCTGAAAATGTTCTGCAAAGAAGTCGACGTGCTCACCCTGAGCGCCACGCCGATCCCGCGCACCCTGCACATGTCCCTGGCCGGCATCCGCGATACCAGCATTTTGGAGACACCGCCGGAGAACCGCTACCCGGTCCAGACGTATGTCCTGGAGGAAGACCCGGTCCTGATCCGGGAAGCGGTCCGCCGTGAGCTGGGCCGGGGCGGGCAGGCGTTTTTTGTCTACAACCGGGTCGTGGATTTGGGCCGGGTCGTCCTCTGGCTGCAGGGGCTTGTCCCCGAGGCCAGGATCGCGGTGGCTCACGGCCAGATGAAGGAAGACGAGCTCGAGCAGGTGATGCTCGACTTTATGGCCGGGGAATACGATGTGCTGGCCTGCACCACCATCATCGAAAACGGGCTGGATATTCCCAACGTCAATACCCTGATCGTCAAAGAGGCCGGCATGATGGGGCTGGCCCAGCTCTACCAGCTGCGGGGGCGGGTGGGCCGGTCCAACCGGCTGGCTTACGCCTACCTTACTTTTCGCAAGGACCGGGTATTGAATGAGGCGGCTGAGAAGCGGCTGGCCGCCATCCGGGAATTTACCGAGCTGGGCTCGGGCTTTAAAATCGCCATGCGCGATCTGGAAATCCGGGGCGCCGGAAACATCCTGGGCGCAGAGCAGCACGGGCACATCGCCGCTGTGGGATTTGATCTGTATGCCCGCCTGCTGGAGGAGGCGGTGCGGGAGGCTCGGGGCGATGGGACCCCGGCGCCGGTGGAAACCACCGTCGAGCTGCCGGTGGAGGCCTATATCCCGGCCGATTACGTGCCCGATATGGACCAGAAGGTGGAAATTTACAAGCGAATCGTAGCCCTCAGCTCCCTGGACGACTTGAACGAGCTGGCCGGCGAGCTGATGGACCGCTTCGGGAACCTGCCGGAGCCCGCCCAGAGCCTTTTAGCCGTGGCCCGAGTGCGGGTGCTGGCCGGCAGCCTGAAGGCCAGGTCGGTCAACCTCCTGCCCGGCCAGTTCCGGCTGCTCTTCGCCTCCGGCCACCCGCTCACCGGGGAGACCCTGGTGGCCGCCAGCCGGGAGTACCAGCAGCGGGTCAAGTTTAACAACAGCGAAGAGGATTTTGAAATCAAGCTCAAACTGGCGGGTAATGGCAAATCGACCGGTCCCGACATGCTTCGCCAGCTCGAGGGGTTTCTCTTTTTCCTGGTGGAAAAGACGGGCGGCGGCGGGGGAGGGCCGGCTGTGCAAGCCCTCAGCAATCCGGAAACGCCTGGGGGCGGTCCGGCCGGGGCGCTGCACTAGTTTCGCGAGACGCACAACAAGTTATTATCCAGCGTAAATCATCTTGTAGAAACCGAATCCAGGCGGTATAATGAAACCATGTTTTTTGAAGGGAGATGGAGTTTTGCAGGGAAAAGCAAAAGCGTTGGCCGTTTCGTTGATGGTCCTGTTTCTCGCCATTCTATTGACGGCCTGCAGCGCCGGGGATGTGGCGGCTACCGTCGACGGGGAAAAAATTACCACCGGTGAACTGGAGCAGCAAGTGAACGAGGCTAAAGCCGATTTGGAAAAAAGGGGTATTGATTTCAGCGGGGATAAAGGAAAGACCTTGATGGATCAGCTCCGGACGGAGACCCTTGATCAAATGATCAACGCCAGGCTGATGTTAAAGGAAGCCAAAAAGCAGGGGACCCTGACGCCTGAACAAGTAAAGGATGCGGTCAAGCCGATCCGGGATCAATTTCCCAAGGAGGAAGACTACAAAAATTTCCTGGCCCGGGTTAAGTTCAGCGAGGAAGAAGTGGCCTCTATTTTAGCCCTGCAGGATCGGGTGGCCAGGGATATCAAACCGGCGGGCGACTCCGAGGCCCAAGCATATTACGATGAAAACAAGGAACAATTCGGCAAGCCGGACCAGTTGCAGGTCCGCCACATGCTGTTTTTCGTCGACGAAGGAGACAAGAACTACCCGGTTAAACACAGCGACGCCGAAGCCAGGCAGCTGGCTGAAGCCGCCATCCGCGACCTCGACGCCGGCAAGGATTTTGCCGGGCTGGCCGGGGAGAAGTCGGAGGATGAGGGGACCAGGGTAAACGGCGGGCTCTATACTTTTTCAAAAGGAGATGCGGTTTCCGAGTTTGCTGACGCAGCCGCTGCCTTAAAACCAGGTGAATACACGAAAAAGCCGGTCAAGACCGTTTATGGCTACCACGTTATTAAAATGGAAAAGCGCATACCGGCTGAAGACCAATCCTTTGAAAGCGTCAAGCAGCAAATAATCGATCATCTCAACGAGCAGGCTAAAAAGGATAAGTTTACGGAGTATATGCAGGAAGTAAAAGGCAAGGCCGTCATTGTAAACAAGGTTTCGGAAAAACAAGGGACTGACGGTAAAAAGTAGATATCCGGCGAAAGTTGAAAATAATTTATCATCCAGTTGGAAAAAAATGAATAATCATTTCCCTCCCGATATATACTATCTATAGAAAGTTAAGCCGTGAGAATTTGCGGGTAAAGGAGGGAAGAGAAATAAATGAAAGCGACGGGCATCGTTCGCCGTATTGACGATCTCGGAAGAGTGGTAATACCCAAGGAAATAAGGAGAACACTGCGAATCCGTGAAGGCGATCCCCTTGAAATTTTTGTAGACCGTGAAGGCGAAGTAATACTTAAAAAATATTCGCCAATCGGTGAGCTGGGTGATTTTGCCAAAGAATATGCCGAGTCCCTGTGCGAAGCACTGGGACATATTGCCTGTATTGCTGACCGGGACGCCATTATCGCTGTTTCAGGCGCTCCGAAAAAAGAATTTCTGAATAAGCCGGTCGGGCCGGCCGTTGAAAAAGTGATGGAAGAGCGCAAGGCCGTCATTATCAATAATCCCGGGGAGGATTCCTACTGCAAGGAGTGCATGATTAGCGAGGATGATGAGTGTAAATATTCTTCAGAGGTAATTGCCCCGATTATTGCGGAGGGGGAACCCATCGGAGCCGTTGTTCTCGCTTCCAAGGAGCCCGGCGTGAAGATGGGCGAGATGGAGCTGAAGCTGGCCGAGACCGCAGCCGGCTTTCTGGCCAAACAAATGGAACAATAAAGTCATAGTGGCCTGGCCGGGGCCACTTTTTTGTGATATATGTATTTGTAAGGAAAATGGAAAAGACAAGGCATGATGTAATTTAAAATGGCTTTGCGGGCTTCTTCCCGGATCTTGAATCTTTACAGGTTGCTCATTACATTCTTGATGATGCTGTGCTGAATCTTGTGTGTCCGACAAAACGGGCATGGGTCACCGCCGAAAAATGCGGCTTTTTGGGAGCGCATTTTAATAGATTTTTAATGTTTCTGTAATTGAGCGGTAATTTTCACGATTTATAATAGGTAACTGAGGAAAGTATTAATGATGAAGGAGGTTGAACTAATGAATACCTGGAAATGCACCAATTGTGGATATACCTTTGAAGCTCTCTCACCGCCGGAAGAGTGTCCGTCCTGTAAGACAAAATGCGAATTTGTCAATGTCACCTGCTACATCCCTGATTGCGCTGACAATCCAGGCCACAAGGACGACAGACTGTAATTGAGCCGGGATTTTCTGCAAAAATCAGGTGACAATATCCCCTCCCTGTTTCTATAGTTTGAATCACAAAGTTAAGGCAAAGACAACTATCAGAATGGTTCTTTGTCTTTTTTTTGCCCTTTTCACGGGGCTGTCTTGCGGAAGAAAATTTTAAAACAAAAAATATATTTACAAACTTAAATATCTGAATATAATTATATTTAGAGGTGGTGAGCAATGAATAAGTTAGTTGATTTTTACAAAACAATGGGAGACCCCCAGCGGCTCAATATCCTGCAAATGTTGTCCGGCCGGGAGATGAGCGTTTGCGAGATCATGTGTCAACTGGAGCTTTCCCAGCCGGCGGTATCGCACCATTTGAAAATTTTGCGGCAGGCGGGCCTGGTTGCTTGCGGCAAGCAGGGCAAGCTGGTTTTCTATTCTTTAAGCGAGGAGGGGACGGAAGAAATCAGGCAATTGGTTTCCGCTCATCTGGAAAGCCTTTCGCTTTCCGCCCGGGGGCCGAACAAGCCTTCCGCCCTGCGGGAAAATCAAAATTTCTGCGAATTGATCGGGTTCAAAAAATCCATTTGCGAAAAAGAAAACTGAAAAAGGAGAAAAAGAAAATGTCTGAGAAAAGACTTTCCACCCTGGACCGTTTTTTGACCCTATGGATCTTTCTGGCCATGGCGGCCGGTGTGGGACTGGGTTATGTCTACCCGGGGATCGCCGAATTGTTGGACCGCTTGTCCGTCGGCGCCACGTCCATCCCCATTGCCGTCGGTCTGATCGTCATGATGTACCCGCCGCTGGCCAAGGTCAAATACGAGGAGATGGGCAAGGCCTTCCGGAACGGAAAGGTCATGGGCCTGTCCCTGGTGCAGAACTGGATCATCGGGCCCACCCTGATGTTTGCATTAGCCCTTATCTTTCTCCGGGATTACCCGGAATACATGGTCGGCCTGATCCTGATCGGCCTGGCCCGCTGCATCGCCATGGTCATTGTCTGGAATGACCTCGCTAAAGGCGACAATGAGTATGCCGCCGCCCTGGTTGCGGTTAATTCCATCTTCCAGATGGTGTTTTATTCGGTTTACGCCTATTTTTTCATCACCCTGGTTCCCGGCTGGCTGGGCATGAAGGCTGTTGAAATTCACATTTCCATGGCCGAGGTGGCCAGGAGCGTGCTGATTTACCTGGGCATTCCTTTCTTCGGCGGCATGCTGACCCGGTTCTTGCTGGTGCCGGCCAGGGGGAGGGACTGGTACGAAAAAGAGTTTATTCCGAAGATCAGCCCCCTGGCTTTAATCGCACTGCTATTTACCATTGTCGTGATGTTCTCGCTGAAGGGCAAATTCATCGTCAATCTTCCTCTGGACGTGGTGCGCATCGCCATCCCGCTCTTGATTTACTTCACCATTATGTTTTTCCTGTCGTTCTTTATGAGCAAGAAGAGCTGCGTCAACTACGGCCAGAGCACCACCCTGGCCTTTACCGCGGCCAGCAACAACTTCGAGCTGGCCATCGCCGTGGCCGTGGCCATCTTCGGCATCAATTCCGGGGTCGCCTTTGCCGCAGTAATCGGTCCCCTGATCGAGGTGCCGGTTATGATCGGACTGGTGAACGTGGCGATCGCATTCCAGAAAAAGTACTTTTTGCCGGATGGAGAAGTAAAGTGACGAACGTTCATTTCTCATCGACCAAAATATTGACTTCCTCGACTTCACGGTGCAAAACTTCATCAATTTGATTTAAAAGCTCAGGCAAACTTTTTGTAATCGTTCCCCAAAGCACCGCAAAATCAATGTTTTCATAGTCATGGACAATTTTATTTCTCATGCCTCTAATACTTTTCCAAGGAATATGGGAATATTCTTCCTGTGTACTTAAACTTATGTCTTTTGCCAGCTCACCGATTTGGGAAACGGTAAAAGCACAAGCAGAAATTGTTTTTTTGTCTGTCATAAACTGCTCAAAAGGAAGCCCATGTACGTACTGAGCCACATCGTCGATGCAGCCGCTTATTTTTTGCAGGATAATCCTATCCTTACTTGTCATATAAGACAATCCCCTCCCGTTCTACTGCGGAGCAAATGGCCGCATTCCTGCTCAATTCGGATATTTCAAATAGATCCACACGCTTGTTAAGTTGCGTTGTAATATCCTCCAGCACACCATAGAAAGCCATATTTAAAAGCTCGCCCTTGCTGTCAATGACAATATCAATATCGCTTTGATCAGTTGCATTACCTTTTGCATAAGACCCAAACAATATGGCGCGATATACAGGGGCGGCTTCAAAAACGGGACGAAGCTTTGATCTTATTTCATTGATTTGATATATTTTTGGTTCCATATTCTCACCACTTTGCGTTATTATATACTTATTATAGCCGCAATAAATAATTTTTACAAGTTACACCAGAGCAAGTAAAACCTATATTTCCATATCGTCCTCGTTTTACTCCTGTTCATTTATCCCATGCAGTTTGTTATATAGGGCAGCGCTTTTCCATGCGTAATCAGAATAGCTGACAAATGCCCAATACTGCACAGGGATAATTATTTGTTAATTATTTCTTAATATACTGGCAATGGTTTTTGTGTAGACTACCCATAATATTTCAGTAAACCAATAAGGAGGTGATGCCATGACAACGACAAAAATACCCAATAGATTAGCCAGTGAAAAATCTCCTTACCTTCTGCAGCATGCTAACAACCCCGTAAATTGGTTTCCCTGGGGTGATGAGGCGTTTGCTAAAGCCAGTGCGGAAGATAAACCGATTTTCTTATCTATTGGGTATAGCTGACTGTTGTTATTGATGCACTTGCCACTGGTGCCATGTCATGGAAAGAGAGTCCTTTGAAGACGAAGAGGTGGCCAAACTCCTGAATGATCATTTTGTTTCCATCAAAGTGGACCGGGAGGAGCGGCCGGACATCGACCACATCTACATGACCGTCTGCCAGGCCCTTACCGGCGGCGGTGGGTGGCCCCTGACCGTGTTGATGACACCGGATCAAAAGCCCTTTTTTGCCGGGACCTATTTCCCGAAGCACGGCCGCTACAACAGACCCGGGCTAATGGAGATTTTGGAACAGGTCGCCGGCAAGTGGCGTACCGACAGAGCTGCCCTGGTTGAAAGCGGGAACAAGATTGCCGAGGCGGTCCAGCCTCATTTTGGCGCCCGGTCCGGCGGGGAGCTGACGGAAGTGGTTTTAATGGATGCCTACAGCCAGTTTGCCAGGGATTTCGACCCGCAGTACGGCGGCTTCGGCCGGGCGCCCAAGTTTCCCAGCCCCCACAACCTTTCCTTTCTCCTGCGCCACTGGAAACGGGGCGGCGGGGAAAAGGCCCTGGATATGGTTGAAAAAACCCTGGATGCCATCTACCGGGGGGGTATTTACGACCACATCGGGTTCGGGTTCGCCCGCTATTCCACCGACCGGGAGTGGCTGGCGCCACACTTTGAAAAAATGCTTTACGACAACGCGCTGCTGGCCGAAGTCTACCTGGAGGCCTGCCAGGCCACGGGCAGGGAGGGGTACGGCCGGGTGGCGCGGGAAATCTTTACCTATGTCCTGCGGGACATGACTGCGCCGGAAGGGGGCTTTTTCTCGGCGGAAGACGCCGATTCCGAGGGGGCGGAGGGGAAGTTCTACGTTTGGACACCAGAAGAGGTGAAGGCGGTTGTGGGCGAAGCGGAAGGGGATGCCTTCTGCCGCCTGTATGACATCACGGCCGGAGGGAACTTTGAAGAGAAAAGCATCCCGAACCTGATCAAAAGCGGGCCTGAATGGGGGCTTATGGCCGGTGAGGGGTCGAAAGACGCCGGGGCGGCCGGGCTGTCGCGCCGGGCGGCGGAGGAATGCCGCCGGAAGCTTTTTGCCGCGCGGGAAGGACGGGTCCACCCTCATAAAGACGACAAAATTCTGACTGCCTGGAATGGCCTGATGATCGGCGCGCTGGCCAGGGGAACGGCGGTCCTGGGCGATTTGCGCTACGCTGAGGCGGCGGCGCGGGCGGCCGGGTTCATCTTGAAATCGCTGCGCCGGCCGGACGGGAGACTTTTGGCCCGCTACCGGGATGGAGAATCGGCCTACCCCGGCTACCTGGACGACTACGCCTTTCTAATCCGGGGACTGATCGAGCTTTACGGGGCCACCTTCGACACCAGTCACCTGCGGGAGGCCCTGGCCCTGACGGACCAGGCGGTGGCGCTGTTCTGGGATGAGCGGAACGGGGGCTTCTATTTCTATGGGGAGGACGGCGAGAAACTGCTGGCCCGCCCGAAGGAGCTATACGACGGGGCGCTCCCGTCAGGGAACTCCGTGATGCTCTTAAACCTCCTGCGCCTGGCCCGTCTGACTGGAAACAGCCGCCTGGAGGAGCTGGCGGCCCGGCAGATGGCTGCCTTTGCCGGGGATGTGGCAAACCAGCCCCGCGGCTATACTCACTTTTTGATGGGGGTTCAGTTTGCCCTTGGCCCGGCCCGGGAGATCGTCGTGGCCGGGCAGCAGGGGGACCGCGGGTTCCAGGACCTGCTGGCGGTCGTCCGGCAGATGTTCCTGCCCGATTCGGTGGTGGCTTTTCACCCGGAGGGGGAAGACCGGCGGGAAATAGAGGATCTGGCGCCCTACCTGAAGGAGAACCGGACCGTAAACGGGAAGGCCACGGCCTACGTCTGCCGGGGCTACGCCTGCCGTGAGCCGGTGACCGATGCGGATAAGCTCAGGCAGTTGTTGCAGTAGGTGATAAAACGGTGGTAGAATAGATCATCATCATTATGATTGGTGTTTAAATCATGAAAAACGAACGGCAGAACGCCCGGGTTTACCAGTTCGATCCGGCGCGCAAGAAGAAACTGAAATCGGCTGACTATGTTTCACCCGAGAAAAAGCAGCTCCTGTGTGAGCGCAAGCGAGCCCGCAAGGATCAAAGAAACTTTTACATCGGGGTGGGCGCGCTGCTTTTGCTGGTGGCGGTGTTGACGTTCTTTCGGTTGCGGTTGTAACCAGCTGTTTGGCGGGAAAAGGTGTTGCCGCTCAGAACAGGCCGCCCGGTTCGCGGTGGAACCGGCTGCCGAGCTTTAAACAATAGTCCAGGTCGCCCCAGCGGGCGGCATTTTTTTCAAAGCCCAGATCGAGCAAGGTGAGGAAGAGCCGGGCCGTCAACAGGGCGTCTCCCAGCGCGGTGTGCCTGCCCTTGTTCCCGATGCCGAAACGGGCCAGCAGGCCGTCCAGTGAATAATCAGGCAGGAGCGGGAAGAGCGCTTTGGCCAGGTCTGCCGTGTCTAGCGATTGGTTGTAAATTTTGGCGCGGCATGACTTCAGCTTGCAGTTCAAAAAGCCGAGGTCGAATTGAACCCGGTGGCCGATGAGTACATGCCCTCCGATAAAGCTTAAGAATTCCGGCAGCACCTGATAAATGGAACCGGCCTCCCTGATCTGGTTGGGACAGATCCCCGTCAGCCTGACCACGGTTTCCGGAATGTCCCGGTAGGGGTTGACCAGTCGATCGAAGGAGAGCTTGCGGTGAATTCTGCCCCGCCGGATGAGCACAGCGCCGACGGAGATGATTTCATCGCCGCCGGACGGGTAAAATCCGGTGGTTTCCAGGTCGATCACGGCGAAGTCAATCCCGCTCAAGCTGGCCCGGCCGGTAATTTTTGTTCTGCCCCGGCCGGCCAGTTCTTTAATCCGGTCCGACTGTTTTTTGTCCGGCAGTGCGAGTGCCGGCCGGAAAGCTGTTTCTTTCCCGATTTCCCTCTGTTGATAAGACAAGTGATAAAACAAGGCGCTTGCTCCTTTCCGGCTCTCAGCGCAACCTGGTAAATTCAAAATTGGAGGAGGTAATTTTCTGCAGGCGGGTAATAGCGTGAAAAGCGTCTTTTAACATGCCCTGTTCGCGCTTGCTCAGCCGGTGTGGGTTGATAAAATTGTCCGGTATCTTGTTTTCCCTTACCTTATTCAGGTTCTCCCGCAGCCGCAGGTGCATCAAAGTCTGGTAGGCCGCGTCGATATATTCCCCGTCACTGGAGGGAATAACGCCCAGTTTTACCAGGGCGGCCAGCCTGGCCAGCGAAGGGGTCTCGCGGATGTCGTGCTTTACGGAAAAGATGCGCAGGCAGTTGACGATGTGGTTGCAGGCGGCGTTCTTTAAGCTGATTTCGCCCCGGTTTGGCCCCGATTTTTCAGTGATGAACCCCCCCCACAAATTAAGGGGAACCCGGTAACTGACTTCTTCTTCGGTCAGGAGGTGCGAGATGATTTTGGACCGGCCGATTGTTTTCATGGCGTGCTCGCGCAGGCCCGTGGCCAGGGACAGCTTTCCATAGATGCCCCGGAAGTCCAGGAAGATGGTCATTCTCCGGATATCTTCCGGGCGCCCTCGCCGGGTCCAGGTTTGCACCATCCCTTCCCACCGGTCTAGGGCCATGCACCAGTCCGGGCTGTCGGCCATGACCTTCCCCTTGCAGCGGGCAAAGCCGCTTACGGCCAGCCACTCCACCACCTTGCCGCCCAGTCGCAGGAAGTAATCCAGGGCCAGATCGCTGTGTTCCGGCGGGACGGATTCGTAAACGATGGCGTTGTCCTGATCGGTTCGCAGAGACTGCTCCTTGCGGCCCGAACTTCCCATTTCAAACCAGCAGTAGTCCGCCGGCGGGGGCCCGTATCCCTCCAGGACCATCTCTTCCTCGCAGAGCCTGACGATGCGGCGGGTGAGCCGGTCATGAATGTTGGCCATGATTTCAAAAATTTCGGTAATCGAGGCTTTATCCGCCAGCAGGGCGTTTAAAAAGCTGTCTATCTCCCGCCCGGCAGAGGGGAGGTCCTTTTTTGAGGAGAGTTCCCGCACCTTGTCGGACAGCCAGAGGGTACCGGTGCTGCGGGTTTTGATCATGTGCCGGAGGGAGATGATCCCCGCCAGCTTTCCTTCATTCATCACCGCCAGGTGGCTGGCCTGGTTTTTCACGATGGCCAGAAGCGCCTCGTAAAAGAAATCGTCCACTCCCACCATCACCAGCATGGGGTTCATCGCTTCCCGGGCCGGCAGGTCCGGCCGGCAGCCCGCTTCATTGATCAGCACCCGGCGGATCATGTCCCGCTCGGTGATCAGCCCGATGGGCCGGTTTTCCTCGTCCACAATAATAACCGAACTGATGTTGTGGCCGGCCATGGTTTGCGCTACCGAGCGGACCGGCTCATCTTCTTTGCAGGTGATTGCGGGGGAGGACATAATCTCCCGCAGGCGTCGTCTGAAAATCGGCGTTTCCGTGAAGAGCTGGGGGTCGGCTGATTGCTCTTCGGCCAGTTCTTCATAAAGGCGCCGCATCCGGTCGGTGGTGACCCCGATAAAGTGCTTTGCGAAGCCCGGGTTTTTTTCGATCAGCAGTTCAAAAACCGGGGCCGGGATCAGCAGGCAGGTCAGCTCTTCCCTGGCCCGCACCGATTCCGGATAATTTTTTTCCGTCAGGAAGACGGTTTCACCGAAGAAGTCCTGCTCATGGCGGTGGCTGACGACGGAAGCAGTGCCTTTCTCATTTTCCACCAGCACTTCCGCCGAGCCGCTGGCGATAAAATAGAGAAACCCGTGGCCGGTCTCGCCTTGTCTGAAGATATAGGCGCCCCTGGAAAATGTCTTCACCTGCGCTTGCTTCGAAACATCCTCCAGCAGGCTGCGGGGCAGTTTGTTAAAAGGGGGGATCTTTTCCAGAGATTCGGACGGATTAAAAATGTCCACCTCCCGTGCCGGTTTGGGAAGCAAGGGGGAAGCAAGGGGGACGTTCTTCTTGCTTCCTTAACAATTGTTAAGTATGATAAAGAAAATCTGAAAGGAATGGATATACCTGATTAGTAATCAGGTCCATCTGCTCATTCATGAAAAACTGGATTCGCCCCTGGATAGAAAATACTTTTCTGTAATATGGATGAAAAGACTCTGAGAACGGCCCGCCTTTTTTAGCGGGCCGTTCTGCTTCTGAACTTGCTCTCCGGTCAGGCTTTGAGCCCGTTTTCCGGCGTCCCGGCTTGTTTCTTGCCGGATCGGATGCCGGCAAAACAACGTTCCAGGTGCTCCTTGGGGATGGGGGCGGAAGACAGGCTGACGATGATAAAGACCAGCGCTGAGACTACGATGCTGTAAAAGAGCGGGTCGACGTGGGTCCAGGGATAAGGAAACAGGGTTGCCTTACCGAAAAGCGCCTTGCAGATGCCGAAGGGTACGGCTTCCGCTTCGTGCAGGAAGACAAACCCGAAAATGGCTGTCGCGTAACCCAGACCCACGCTCCAGGCAGCCGCGGCCCGAGTGCCCTTTTTCCAGAAGAGGGCGCCCAGAAGGATGGGCAGGAGTCCGGCGGCGCAGATGCCGAACCAGAAGGCGGTGGCCCTGGCAATGATACTGATGGGCAGGGAAAAGGCCAGGATGACGGCTGCAATGGTGCCGATGGCCACCCCGATGCGGGACAATAAGAGGGGGTTCCCCTTAATGCCCCAGGTTTGCAGGAGATCCCTGGAAAAGGCCACGCTCTGGACGTGGATCAGGCCGTTAACTGTGGTGATGGCCGCTGACAACAGGGTCATCATGAACAGGTAGACGAACCATTCAGGCATTACGGCGTTTATAAACATGGGAATGACCGAATCGGTATTTCCTTTGGCCGCCGCGATGGCAATCTTGCCGGTGGTGTTGTAAAAATAGACGTTGGTGAGCGGGCCGACCATAAAGGCGGTGCCGGTCATGAAGAAGAGGAAGACGCCGCCGGCAATTAAGGAGCGGTTGATGGCTCTGCGGTTCTTGATGGTCATAAACCGCAGCAGCAGCTGGGGCTGGGCAAGAACGCCGATCCCGACCCCCATGACGATGGTCGAGACCAGCGTCCACCAGACCGGGGAGCCGAGCTTCGGCATGGCGGTCCAGCCCAGGTGACCTCCTTTTTGCAGGTTTTCCGGCACCAGGTTGGCCATGGAGGTAAGGGTTTCGTGGCCATGGGTAACGCCGCCGACAACCGAGTAGGTGGTGAACAGAAGGACGATCATGCCCAGGAGCATGACCGAGCCCATGAAGGCGTCGGAGTACATGATCCCTTTCAAACCGCCGCAGCCGACGTAAAGGCCGATGATTACCGCGAGCAGCAAGATTCCGGCGCCGAAGGAAATATGCAGTGATTCTTCCAGGAATCGCGCGCCGCCGATGATAACGACCCCGGTATAGGCAGGCATCAGCACAAAGATCATCAAACCGGAAAACCAGGTGATGAACTTGGACTGATAGCGCTCCCCGAGAAAGGAGGCCAGCGAAGTGGTGCCCAGGTTATAGCTCATCTGGCGCAGGGGGTTGCCCAGGAACAAAAAGGCGATAAAAATCCCGATAAATGAGTTCAAAAATGCGAGCCATAAAAGGCCGAAACCGAACACGGAGGCAGCCCCGCCGAAGCCGACGATGGCCGAAGTGCTGATAAAAGTGGCGCCGTAGGAAAGCGCCATCAGCCAGGGGTTGACTGACCTGCCGGCAACCGCGTAATCTTCCTGGGTCTTGGTCTCGCGGTAGCCGAGGTAGGTCAGAAAGGAGACAATGATGAGGAAAGCGAGCAGAATGACGGTGAGAATGGCGATGTTCATTCATCTTCACCTCCTTTGTTGTAGTTGACCGCGCCGTATACGACGCATAAAACCGCTGAACCAATGGTCAGCAGCCAAACCAGGGCTATCCAGGGGTCTGCCATGCCCAGCATTTGATTTTACCTCCTCAATCTAAATTTCTCGGGTTCTATGCAAAATAGCAACGAACTGCGCCGTTTAACTGACTACAATACTATACGCATGCCTGAAGTCCTGCTGTGAACCTCCTTTCCTGGTGTTTGCAATTAAAAAACGGCCGCTTCCTTGCTATTGTTATAGGCTCAAACAACCCCTTGTCCGGGTCACTCTTTGGGGGGATTTTATCATAATGGGAGCCGGGCTGTCTCATATCCTGCCGGAAGGTCTGTATTACCTGGCTAAGTTGCAGAATATAAAGCCAAGTGGTTTTTAAAGGGCTTTGATTTTTTATGTGAATTTATCGTCTAATCGCTCTTGTTTCTAATCGCAGACTTCGATATGCACCATTATTTTCCCTGCCGGCTGATGCGAATATTTCAATAATTTTAAGGCGCCTATTTTATTCTCCGGCCGGTGAGCAACTGTAACCAAAAGAACCAATGATGCGTATAATGGTAAAAAAAAGGGGGTTTGCAATATGGCAGATGGAGTAGGTTATGGCAACTATGGGTTCATTATCTTCCTTATTTTCATCCTGCTTATCTTCGGCGTGGGGTTCTTCGGCGGTTATGTTTAGCCCAGAGGTTTAAAGCGTAGAAAGAAAAAATCGTAGTCCTGAGAGCAGGTGTGTCTTTCACAACCTGCTCTTCGATTAAGACGGCCCGGTAAGGGGGAGGCGGCCGGTCCGCCAGGGTATCCGGCGGCCTTGCAAAAGCCTCTTGCCGGCGAAGGATGATAAACCGGACGGAAACGGTGAAAACCTGTAACCCATTTCAACCGGCGCGAATACTTTAGACAAAGAATGGCCCTTTCCCGCGCTAAAACGGAGGTGCCGGACGATTTCACCGCCAGCGGTGATGAACGGGAAAGGAGTGACAGGATGACAGAACCACTGCCAACCAATATATGGATGAGAACGCTGCGATTTCCCATCGGGGGGCGCAGTAAAAAGCCCCGCCACAAGGGGCTGACAATGTTGTTGGACAAGGGCCTCGGGTCGGGTGAAACGAGGGATTTACTGCACACGGCCGGCGACTATATCGATTTTTTAAAGCTCGGGTTCGGCACCTCGGCCCTCTACACCCAGGCGGCGCTGGAAGAAAAAATCGACCTCGCCCGACAATTCGGGGTGGAAATCTATCCCGGCGGAACATTTCTGGAAGTCGCCATTTTGCAGGGCAAGTTAAAGGAATACCTGGCCATGGCGAAAAGCTTGAGTTATACGGCCATTGAAGTTTCCGACGGAACAATCAATTTATCCGCAGAGGTGAGAGCAAGCGCAATCGCAATGGCCGCCGACCTTGGATTTAAGGTGCTGACTGAAGTGGGGAAAAAAGATCCCAATGACCTGGCGCCTGTCGAAGAATACGCTGAACAGATTCGTCTGGACCTGATTAACGGGGCTTACCGGGTCATTGTCGAGGGCCGGGAGTCCGGTAAAAATACCGGTTTTTACGACGGGTCCGGACATTTCACCGAAGGAGACCTGGCATTAATCCTGTCGGCAGTCGAAGATCCCGCTTTTTTGATTTGGGAGGCCCCCTTAAAGGAGCAGCAGCAAGAACTGATCCTGCGCTTCGGGCCGGACGTCAACCTGGGCAACATCTCACCCTACGAGGTGATGGCGCTGGAAGCGCTGCGGGTGGGCTTAAGGGGGGACACCCTGCGGTCGGTCGTGACCGTGTGAGCCGTTCCGGCAAGAGAGAACAGGTTTAAACTTTTTCACAATGGCTGCATCGATCACCAGCAGGGGAATTGCTTGCTGGACGCAAGGCCCGTCATCAATGACGGGTTTTTTGTATGGCCTGTTGACATCTGAGAATCATTCAGCGGTCTTGGGACATATACTTAGTAATGTAATTTTTTGTAAAGAAAGGAACACGATGAACAGTGTCAATATGCTCGTTGCCCTGCTTTTGATCGGCATCATCGCCCGGTCCAATTTAATTGCCATCGCCGCCTGCCTGCTCTTGATCGTCAAATTCACCAATCTCCATTTTGTATGCTCTCTGCTGGAAAGGCGGGGCCTTGAGCTGGGCCTGCTCTTCCTGATTCTCTCCATCCTGGTGCCTCTGGCCAACGGGCACGTTTCCGGGCCGGACATCATCTACAACTTCACATCGCTGCCCGGCATCCTGGCCGTTGCCGGAGGCGCCGCCGCCACTCAGATGAACACTGAGGGGCTGCGCCTGATGCAGGCGGACCCGGAAGTCGTCTTCGGCATTGTCCTGGGATCAATCCTGGGGATTGTGTTCCTGAACGGGGTGCCGGTGGGGCCGCTGATGGCCGCCGGGACGACAGCCCTGTTTCTCAAGATTTTGCGTCTGGCAAGACGATAACAGAGCCTGTACAGAACTATAGTTCTGTACAGGCTCTTCTGGTATAATGTAGCTATGAGATAGACAAGTGTATGCATAATGTTATTTTCCAATCACAGCAACAGCAAGACGATTATATGTTCTAAGAGGAGGGGGAACCTGGTTGCGGATTCTGCATACTTCAGACTGGCACCTCGGGAAAACGCTGGAAAGAATAGACCGGAGAGCGGAGCAGGAGGCGTTTGTAGCAGAGATTTGTGAAATCTGCGCAAAAGAGAAAGTGCAAATGGTTCTGATTGCCGGAGACGTTTATCAAAACGCCAACCCAAGCGCTGCGGCAGAACAGCTTTTTTACTATGCGGCCGACCGGCTTGCAGCCGGCGGAACCCGTGCCGTGGTGGCCATTGCCGGCAATCACGACAGTCCCGACAGGCTGTGCGCCGCCTCCCCCCTTGCGGAACAGCAGGGGATCACTCTGATCGGTTACCCGGGTGATCCCGTTATGCCTTCGCTCTCTGCCGGCCCTGAAAAAGTCAGGCGAATTGCGGCTGGCGCGTCATGGGCGGAAATTGTTGTGCCCGGCTGCGACCATGCGGCCGTGATCGCGGCCCTGCCCTACCCGTCGGAAGGGCGGCTGCGCGAGCTGGTTTCGGAGAGCCTGGAGGATACGGACATGCTGAGGGCCTACAACCTGAAAATTGCAGCCATCTTCAGGCAGCTAGCCGCTCATTACCGCCCGGACACGGTCAACCTGGCCATGACACATCTCTACGTGCAGGGAGGCATCGAGACGGGTACGGAAAATCAGATCCAGACCATCGGGGGAAGCTACGCCATCGACCCTGCCGTATTCCCGGAGCGGGCCCAGTATGTGGCCCTCGGGCACCTGCACCGGCCGCAGAATACCGCCGGCTCGCCGGTCCCGGCCCGCTACGCCGGGGCGCCCCTGGCCTACAGCTTTGCGGAGGACAACCACCCCAAATCGGTTACTCTCGTTGCAGTTGAGCCGGGGAAAGCGGCCGTGATCAAAGAGATTCCGCTGACAGCGGGAAAACCCCTTGTGTCGTGGAAGGCGGCAGGCTTTGATGAAGTGGTGCGCGGTCTGGAAAACGGAATCTACGCCAGTGCCTGGATAGACCTGGAAATCATGGTTGCCGGGACTGCCGATGTGGACCAGATGATCCGGCAGATCCGGGGCATGAGTGACAACATTATTAAAATCCGGATTACCGGACCCGGAATTGAAGAAGAGGGGGAAGACTCCCGCCGGGCCAGTCTGGAAAGCCTCCCCCTGAGCGAACTGTTTACACTCTTTTACAAGCGGCAGACCGGCGGGCTGGAGCCCGGTGAGGCCATCGTCCGCCTGTTTATGGAGCTTGCCGGTGACCAGGCGGCAGAAGAAGCCCGGGCAGAGGAGGCCGTGTCATGAAGCCGCTGATCCTGAAAATAGCCGGGCTGCAAAGTTTTCGCGAAGAACAGGAAGTCCGCTTCGACCGGCTTTCCGAGCGGGGCGTCTTCGGCATCTTCGGGCCGACCGGGAGCGGCAAGTCCACCATCCTCGATGCCGTTACCCTGGCCCTGTTCGGAAAGGTTGTGCGGGCTAAAAATAAGACCCAGGGCATCCTCAACACCAGTGAAAAAAAGCTTTCCGTCTCTTTCTTGTTTGAGATGAACGCTTCCGGAGAAAAAAAGAAGTACCGGGTGGACAGGCGTTACAGCAGGAAGGATGAGATAGCGGTGAAGCACGACCACAGCCGCCTGGTGGAGATTGACCGGGCCGGCCTGGACGTCGTCCTGACCGAAGGGGACAGCCGGGTGACCGCCCAGGTGGAAGAGCTTCTCGGGATGAAGGCGGATGATTTTACCCGCGCCGTCGTCCTCCCGCAGGGGAAATTTGCGGAATTCTTATTGAATCTGGAAGGGATCAAAAGAAAGGAAATGCTGCAGAGGCTTTTCTCCCTGGAGCGTTACGGCAAGCTGTTAACGGAACGGCTGAATAAAAGAGTCGACCGGACCAGGCTGGAATTAACCGGTGTGGGAAGCGAATTGGCCGGCATCGGAAACGCCTCGCAGGAAACCCTGGCGGAGGCCGCAAAGCGGATGGAAGCAGCGAAGGAGTCTGAAGGCCGGGCCGCCGCAGGTTATCAGGAAGCCCGGTCCCGATTTGAACAAGCGCAAAAAATCTGGGGGCTTCAAGTAGAATTGGGGCAGGTTGAAAAAGATCGAGCGGCCCACGCGTCCAGGGGGGGGGAGAACAGCAAGGCGGGCATTGCCCTCGACGCCGCAGAGCGGGCCGCAAAGGTGGCGCCCCTGGTCAAGGCCCGGGACGAAGCTTCCTCTGAAGAAGAGGATAGCCGGCGGGTTATGAAGGAAGCGGAAGGCACGGCGGCGGGCTGCCGGGCGGAAGCCCTGGCCAAAAAGGACCTTATCAACCTGGCGCAAGAGCGCCGGGAAAAGGAAAGCCCCAAACTGATCGCCCTGAAGGCCGGTCTGGAAGCGGCGCAAAAGCTGGAAGAAGAAGTAAAAGGAATCGCTGCCGAGGTTCAAAAATGCAAAAGCGACAGGCGGATGAGACTCCAGGACAGGGCCGGCGGTAAAGAAAAAGCAGAGAAGGAAGATCGGAGAAAGACCGTCCTGCAGGAAGGAATCAAGCAAGAGGAGAAAAACTTCGCCCTCAATACAGTCTCGGGAAGCAGGCGGGAAAAGGTCGCGATGGCGAAGCAGGCGGCGGATCGTTTCAAGGCCGCCGATAGAACCCTGTCAGCGGCGAAAGTGGAGGTTCAAAACCGCCAGGCGGCCCTTACCGCCGCCGGACAAGAGTTGGCGGAGGCGGAAAAGGCCCTGGCCGGTTTGGACGAACGCGTCCGCAGCCTTCGCGTCCAGGAAGAGGAAGCGGTGCAGCCGTCCAGCGATGAAGAACTGACGGAAAAAGAGATCCTGCTCATCAATAGAAAAAAAGACACCGGCCGGCTGCTCGATCTGGATACCAGCGCCCGCTCAAAAAGAGATTTCGCAAGCGGGTTGAAGCAGGATCTGGCCTCCCTGGAAAGTGCGCTGGAAGAAGCAAAGATCGTTGTTCAAAAAGCAAATCTTGCCCTCACTTCCTTGAACAGGCAATACAACGAAGCCTACCTGCAAAACCAGCGTATTCTGGCGGCGAAGCTCGCCGCAGGTCTTGTCCCCGGCACCCCCTGCCCGGTGTGCGGATCAACAGACCACCCCCACCCGGTGCCCGTAGATATCGAATTGGACACGGAAGAAGCAGTTCTGGAAGAGATCCACGGGAAGATCGAAAAGGCGGAGAAAGAGTCCGCAGAGGCGCAGAAGCTGGCAAATGCCGCTGCCGCCGCAGCTGCCGGGAAAAAAGCTGAATGCGGTGTGGCTGAAGAAGAGCTTGAGCGCATCGAAGGAGAAATCCTTGCCTTAAGCCGGGCCATGTTCGGTGTGGATGGCCTCATTAAAGACACCGCTGTAAAGGAATCGGAGCTCAAAGAAGCGCGGGCTTCGTTGAAGGACTGGCGTGAAGAGCGCCAGAGAGCTCAGAAGCTGATCCATGCACTGCTGGAAGATTTGTCAGCCAAAAAATCTGCCCGGGCGGTCGCCTGGCAAAAAATTAACGCTGCGAAAAAAGAGTTTGAAACGGTCGGGGGCGCCCTGGAAAAAGCCGGGGCCGAGTGGGAAAACGCGGTTCTGGTGCTGCAAGAAGCCCTGAAAGAACTGGGCCTCGAAGCCGATGACGGGGTCGGGACGGCCGAAAATGCGGCGGCGGCGGTCAGAAAAATGGACGAAGCGGCGGAGGCCGCCGGGAAGCGGCTGAAACAGCTTCGTGAGGAACTGGAACAGTGCGCCAAAAACATCGAAGCGGCCCGCCTGCTGGAAAGCGACGCAAATGCGGCTCTATCCGGACTGGATTCCCAGCTTGCCGAAAAAGAAAAACTCCTGGCGGCAAAGCAATCGGAAATAAACGAGGTGACGGGAGGAAGGCCGGCCGCCGCGCTCCTGGCTGAAACCGCAAAGAAGCTGGAAACGATTCAAACCGCGGAAGATACGGCAAAGGAAGCACATGAAAAAGCAGAAAGAGAAAAAGTCAAGGCGGAAGAAGATTTGGCCAGAAAGACCGCTTTATTGCAGGAAGCGCTGAAGAGGCTGGAAAAGTGCCGGCAGGACTTGGCCGGGGCGCTCCGGGAGCACGATTTCGTAACGGCAAAAGAAGCCGAAGACGCCTTCTTAAGCGAGAAAGAGATTGCAGCGAAAAAGTTGATTATGGAAGCCTACAAGGACGAGGGCAAGACTCTTGCGGCTAACTGGGAGCGCATCCTCGGCCTGCTCGGCGAGAAACGGATTACTTCCGGACAGTGGATGGAAATCCAAAACAATCTTGAGGCGTGCCAGACGGCAAAGGATGAAGCCACCAAACAATTTGTCGAGCTGGCTAAAGCATTCCGCGACTTAAGTGAAAAGCACACGCGCTGGAAGCAGTTGGAGCAGCGGCGGGAAGCGCTGTCCCTGGAGACAAGCCATCTGGACACCTTGAAAAAGCTCTTGAAGGGGGACCGCCTCGTTCAGTTTCTGGCGCACGAACAGCTGGAATTTGTCGTGCGGCACGCCACGGAGCGGTTAAAAAGGATGACCGGCGGGCGCTACGCCCTCCTGATCGATTCGGACAGCAACTTCCTGATCCGGGACGACGCCAACGGGAGCGTGAAAAGGCCTGTCACCTCCCTGTCGGGCGGAGAGACCTTCCAGTCCTCGCTGGCCATGGCGCTGGCCCTGTCCACCCAAATCCAGCTCAGGGGCCAGCACCCCCTGGAGTTCTTCTTCCTGGACGAGGGCTTCGGCTCCCTGGATCAAAATTCCCTGGAAGTCATGGTCTCCACCCTGGAAGGGCTCCACATGGAGCGGATGACCATCGGCGTGATCAGCCACGTAGGAGAGCTGCAGCAGCGGATTGGCCGGAAGCTCCTGGTGGAGCCGGCGGAATCAAACGGCAGGGGAAGCCGGGTGAAGCTGGATTTTGCTTGAGCACGAACCCATGCCGGGAAAATGGTTGAATAGTGCATGGGTGTGACAGGTGTGACAGGGGACGGTTCTCTCTTGTCGCATTTTTATTTTATGCTATGATAAAAGGAAAATAATACGCTGAAGAAATTACTTGGTGAAAAAGATTTAGAGATTTCCGTACTGAGGGATCTGGTAAAAAAGACTCGCCCGGGCTATCCGACAGAATAGAAATAGCCAACAAGTGGATTGCTCGGGGACATGCATGCTTACCGGTATTAAGAATTGTTGGTGTTCATGAAGCAACGTATTATCTTTGTGGTCCCCTTTTTTATGAGCGTTGGTAGCCATTTTGGTATCCGTTGGATCGAGCGAATCCAACCACGCTGCACAGGTGAAAGAGGGGTTCCTGTAAACCGTTCTTTTATGTATAATTCAGGTAAGCCCTTGTCCCGGGTTAAAGGATAATGTTTGGAGCATCCAATGGAAAAATCAAAAAAAATTTTCAGCCGGAACTACACAATTTGTTTTTTGGGTACTTTTTTGATTTACTGCTCGATTTATTTTTTAATCCCGATCCTGCCCCTGTATCTGGAAGAAACCGGCATGAACAGGTCGGAGATCGGCATCATCATCGGCGCCTTTTCCGCCACTTCCATCATCCTGCGCCCGACGGTGGGGCGCCTGATGGACCGGTTCTCGAAGAGAGCCCTGATGGTGTTCGGCTCGTCCATATTCCTGGCGGCTCCTCTCTTATACCTGCTCACCGCCTCCGGTGCAGGCTTCATCCTGGTCCGCCTCTTTCACGGCATCGGCCTTGCCGCCTATGCCACCGCCGCTGTGGTCACTGTGGCCGGCGTGGCGCCGCGGGGACAGCTGGCCCGTGCCACCGGAATCTACGTCACCTCGGTCAGCGCGGCTATGGGAATCGCTCCTCTTCTAGGCTCGTACGCCATGTCCACCGGAACCTTTGCCCAGGAGATGTGCTTTTTGAGCTTTTTGGCCGGCTGTATCCTGATTCTCTCCCTGTTTTTGCAGGAGTCTCCGTCTCCGCCGGCCCAGGTTCCAAGGCAGGCTTTTTTAAGGGTGTTGAGGGATCGGAACGTGCTGGTTCCTTCCCTGGCGTTCATCACCTGTTCATTTTCGCTCGGCACGGTGACGGCGTTTTTACCCCTGTACATTCAGCCGTGGGGCAGCCAGCAGGTGGGTCTGTTCTTCTTCGTCTATTCGCTGACACTGGTTTCCATCCGGCTTTTTGGAGGCGGCCTCTCCGACTCGCTTGGCCGCAAGGCGGTGATCGTCCCCTCACTGCTCATACTATTTTTGAGCACCCTGGCCTTTGTTTTCGTCGGCTCAACCTGGTCGCTGGCCGCCAACGCCGTTTTCATGGCCCTGGGCGTCGGCTTGTTGTATCCCACCTTGAACGCCCTGGTGGTGGAACGGGCTGCGGCAGAAAACAGGGGTACGGCCCTCGGAATTTTTTCCGCGTCGGTGGACGGCGGCCTCTTCATCGGCCCCGCGGCCATGGGCTATGTCGGGTACCACCTGGGGCTGCGGGAAATGTTTTTGGTGGCTTCCGCGGCGCCGCTCCTGGGCGCCCTGTTCTTTCTGCGGTGCGCCCCCCGGGACTCCAGCGGAAGCGGCGCGGCGGAAGCGGAATAATATTATCATTTTGATTGGCGAAACAATCCCAGCGTGATATTATGAAGCGGTGTAGAAATTATTTATGTGCGTGCGGAACGCTGATCCATTGCCAATCGAAAATGTGGGGTGTTTTCTGTGCAAATACAGTTTTCCAGCTTTAAAGGGACGGGTGATTACATTGCCGCCGAGGATTTGCAGAACAGTGTCAACGTGGCTGTCGCCCTCGGCCGGCCGCTCCTGATCAAGGGCGAGCCTGGAACGGGAAAGACCATGCTGGCCAGGAGCATCGCCGACGCGCTGCGGGTGCGGCTGATCATCTGGAACATCAAGTCGACGACCAAGGCCCAGGAGGGGCTCTACGTTTACGACACGGTGCAGCGCCTGTACGACAGCCAGTTCAGCGACCATGATGTCTCCGACATCAAACACTACATCAAGCTGGGCAAGCTGGGCGAGGCCTTTGTTGCCGAAGACCCGGTCGTGCTTCTGATCGATGAGATCGACAAGGCCGATCTGGAATTTCCCAACGACCTCCTCTGGGAGCTGGATATGATGAGCTTTTACATTCCGGAGACAAAAGAAACGGTTACGGCCGCCCGCCGGCCTATCGTAGTCATCACCAGCAACGCCGAAAAAGAGCTGCCGGACGCTTTCCTGCGCCGCTGCATCTTCCATTACATCGCCTTTCCCGGGCCGGACATGATGGCGGAAATCGTCCGGGTGCATCACCCGGACCTGGAGGACCGGCTCCTGCGCCAGGCGATGGAGGCGTTTTACGTTTTGCGCGGGATCAGCGGCCTGCAAAAAAGGCCCAGCACCAGCGAGCTGTTGGACTGGGTTCAGGCGCTGGCGCTGGGCGGCATTGAGCCGGAGCGGATCGGCCGGGAACTGCCCTTCCTGGGCGTGCTGATTAAAAAGAACCAGGACTTCGACGCCGTCTTGCGCCTGCTGCACGAGCGGGGCGCGGCAGCCAACCCGAAGCAGTCCCTTTTTTCGCGCCAGCAGCGCAGTTAACAGCGTAAAACCCGGCCGGGGGGCCGCCGGTTGGCCCGGAGCGGAATGCGGAACGATCCCCGCCGGAGTGAACTTGTTTAACTTACGCTAACACTTCAGCGTAATTTAAAAGTAAGCGGAGCCATGGGGACGGTTTTACGGTACGGGGACACACCTCTTTCAGAGGAATGTCCCCATGTCTCCGAAGCGTAGCGAAGGACCGAAGGGAAGACGACGGAACCGTCCCCATGTCTTACCCTGTCTTATGGAAATCAGATGAGAATGTCAGGCGAACCGGCGGGAAGGTGCTTACGTGTTCATCCATTTTTTTTACCAGTTAAAAAGTGAAGGGGTTCCGGTTTCACTCACCGAGTGGATGACCCTGGTCGAGGCGCTGGCGAAGGGGCTAGCTTTTTCCAGCCTGTCCGGCTTTTATTACCTGGCCCGGGCGGTGCTGGTCAAGAGCGAGTCCCACTTTGACCGCTACGACCTGGCCTTCGCCAGGTACTTTAAAGGGGTGGAGACCGGGGAAGAAATTTTAAAGCAGGTGCTGGAATGGCTTTCCCGTCCCCTGCCGCCGCTCCGGATGCCTTTGGAGCAGCGCTCTCCCTTTAGCGGCTGGAATCTCGAAGAGATGAGGCGGCAGCTGGAGGACCGCTTGAAGAGGCAGGACGAAGAGCATCACGGCGGTTCCAAGTGGATCGGAACCGGCGGCACCTCGCCCTTCGGCCATTCCGGATACCACCCGGCGGGCCTGCGCATCGACGGGGAGTCCGTCAACAAGTCAGCCGTCAAGGTGGCGGCGGAGCGGCAGTACCGGGAGTTCCGGGATGATGAGATCACCGGTGTCCGGCAGTTCGAGGTGGCCCTGCGCAAGCTGCGGCAGTTCACTTCCCGGACGGAGGGGCCCAAAGACGAGCTGGACCTGGAAAGCACCATCGACGCCACCTGTAAAAACGCCGGCCGGCTCAAGCTGGCTTGGACCCGCCCCCGCCGGAACACCTTGAAAATAGCCATCCTGATGGATTCGGGAGGCTCCATGAATTCCTATGTGCGGATCTGCAGCCGCCTGTTTACGGCGGCCAACCACGCCACTCATTTCAAGGACATGCGTTTTTATTATTTTCACAACTGCGTCTACGAGCAGCTTTACACAAACCCGGTGCTGGCAAAGCGCCACGCCCTCCGGACAGAGGATGTCTTAAGCGGGCTGAACCCGGACTACCGCCTGATTGTGGTCGGTGACGCCAGCATGGCGCCGAGCGAACTGACCATGGCCGGCGGCGCCATCGACTGGACCGCGGACAGCAACGAGCCGGGTATCGCCTGGCTGGAGCGCCTGGGGCGGCGCTTCCCCTACGCAGTCTGGCTGAACCCGATCCCGGCCGAATACTGGGAGAGGACGGAGGGCTACTATACCATCAGACTGATCCGTAAGCTCTTCCCCATGTTCGAGCTGACGCCGGAAGGGCTGGAACAGGCGGTGAAAAAATTGAAAGCCCGGTAGTTCATTTTTAATGAGAGAACATGATCTCTTAAGAAAAAAGCCCGCCTTTCATCCCGTCCTTCGCTCTCGCTTCGCGAGTAAGGAAAGCGAAAGGCACGGGGACTTCCCGGCGGGGGGAATTAAAACTCTCCGGCTATAATCCAAGAAAAGAAGGGGAGGGTGCGCAGGGTGGTCGTAATTGACCGTTTTGAGGGTGAATGGGCCGTACTGGAAGCGGAAGGGAACATTTTTCATATTCCCCGCCGCATGCTGCCTTTGGAGGCGAAGGAAGGCGACGTGCTCAATGTCAGAATTGACCTGGACCGCAAAGCCACCGCCGGGAAAAGGGGAGAAATTGAAGAGCTGGCCCGGGATCTGTTTATTGATTGACAATCAATGAGGGAGCATTTTCATGAAAGAGATGACCGGTTGCGGCAAAGCCGCTTGTTTTCGAACCGGACGCGGGCGTTTCCACGTTTTTTTACCCCTGCTCCTGTCGTTCCTGCTTTTTGCCGCTGTCGGCTGCACCGGCCTGACCGGCCAGGAAAAAACGGCGGGCGTCTCAAAAAGGCCGCAGCAGGCGGACGGGCTGGAGTCGAGCGCCTCTGAGGCGCCGGAACTGGCCGGCCGCAATGACATATTGAAGGCGCATTTTTTGAATGTCGGCCAGGCGGACTCAATTTTGATCCAGTTTCCCGGAGGCCGGAACATGCTGGTGGACGCCGGCAACAACGGCGACGGCCCAGCCGTGGTGAACTATTTAAAAGGAAAGGGCGTGCAGAAGCTCGACTACCTGATCGGCACGCACCCTCACGAAGACCACATCGGCGGGCTGGACGATGTGATCAAAGCCTTTCCGGTGGAGCAGTTTTACATGCCGAAGGTGACCCATACAACCCAGACCTACAAGGACGTGCTGGCGGCCGCGCAAAATAAAAAAATCAAGATCCGCGTAGTCAGGGCCGGGATCAAAATCTTTGCAGAAGGAGCTCTTTCGGCGGTCTTGCTGGCGCCGGGCGGGGACAATTATCAAGAGCTGAATGATTACTCCGCGGTCGTCAAGGTGACCTACGGCAAACACGCCTTCCTGCTGACCGGCGACGCCCAGGGGAAGTCGGAACAGGAGATGCTCTCCGGGGGCGCCGGCCTGAAGGCGGACGTGTTAAAAGTGGGCCACCACGGCAGCCATACCTCCACCTCCGAGCCATTTTTGCAAGCGGTCCGGCCGTCTTACGCCGTTATCTCCGACGGCCAAAACAACGATTACGGTTTCCCGCACAAGGAGACCCTGGAAAAACTGAGCAAGGAAAAAGTCAAGGTCTATCGGACAGACCAGCTTGGCACGGTGGTGGCTTACTCGGACGGGCGGGAAATGCTGCTCCTCAAGCCCTGAACGGCTTACCCGGGTTGCAATGACGGAGTAAACAGGAGCCGAAAAGGACCGTCGGGCTGTCTTAACCAAAAATTAATATCTAAAAGAAAAGATTTTTGTGGCTTTACGCTTAACAATCTCATATAATGTTTTCTGGTGCGACCCTTGCCTGGCGGCCGGGGTGTTTGTTGAACATTCAGGCCGGCTTTTTGCCCAGAATGTTTCGACAGCCACAGGATTATAATTTTGCGGCAGGTCATTCTTACACAGGGAGTGGTTTTTTTGACTGTTTTTCAGGCGCTGATCCTGGGCGTTGTTCAGGGGCTGGGAGAATTTTTACCCATATCAAGCTCCGCTCATCTGGTGCTGGTGCCGTGGGTGATGGGTTGGGAATACGCGGGTCTTACCTTTGACGTGGCCCTGCATATGGGCTCGCTGATTGCCGTGGTGGCCTTTTTCTGGCGGGACTGGTTCGTGCTCACCCGTGATGCGCTGGCGCGCAGGGCCACGCCCGAGAGTAAAATGTTCTGGTACATTGTGGCGGCCACCATTCCCGGGGCAGCCGTGGGCTTCATCTTCGAGCAGCAGGCCGAAACGGTTTTCCGCACGCCCCTTTTAATCGGAGTGATGCTGATTGTAATGGGTGTCATCCTTTACTGGGTGGACCGGCGGGCGGCCAAGCGCAAAGGCATGTGGGGGATGACCTTTGGCGACGCCCTCTTTGTCGGGGTATCCCAGTCCCTGGCCATCATTCCCGGCGTCTCCCGCTCCGGTGTCACCATGACCGCCGGCCGCTTCCGCGGGCTGACCAGGGAGGCCGCGGCCCGGTTTTCCTTTCTCCTGTCCACGCCCATCATCGTCGGAGCGGGCGTGTATAAATTAAAGGATTTAGCTGCGACGAATATCGATGCCGCCTTCATCACCGGAGTGGTATCCTCGGCGGTGGTCGGCTTTCTTTCGATCGGCTTCCTGCTGCGCTATCTCACCGAGCGAAGCTTCGGCGTTTTCGTCTGGTACCGGCTGCTGGCCGGGACCGCAGTGATCGTGCTGGACCTGGTCCGGACCGGGGGCCGCTTTTGGGGGTAGCGCAATAGCATCCTGAATTATGCCCGCGTGCTTTTTATCCACCTGCTGTGTTTTACCAGTCGCTGCTAAAAGCCCCCTAAAACTGTGTTATCCGAGCTTATTGGCTACACAGCTCATAGGGCTATGACTGCATACATTGCGACAAGGCTTGGTGACCCCGGTCTTTTTACGGGGAAAATCCTTGTCAGTGTAAGTTCCGGGGAGCAAAATGGGGAAGGTTCTTGAAGGGATCAATCGGAAGTTTTGCGCGTAAAAAAGGCTCAAACGGCGGATTTTTGCTGCCTTTTGAGCCTTAACAATACCTGTGCGCAAAGCCTACCCGCAAAATTTTTGATTGGCCCAGAAGAATGAAGTCGCGACTGTCAAACCTATGGGATTTCAATCTTCTTGCCTTACAGCTAAAATATGGCAACTTTGTGCCGGATGAGTTTTTACCGCTTTCTTTTCTTGTTGTGGAGGAAGTCTCTCATATCGGCAACATCTTTAAATCCAAGGTCTGTTGCAATCTGGCTAACGGTACCTTTGGCAAGGTTCCTACCGTCCGCTTTCCAGTGGATCGAAACTCGGAGGAAATTACCCCCCGGATCTGTGCCTTCCAAAACATAATTACTTTTTGACTTGCGTACTGAAAGCCCTAGCCGCCGGCATATTTCACTTATGTCTTCAAAGGTGAAGGTAACTCCCATTACAGATTAAGCACTTCCTTCACCTCAGATGTACCCTTACACCTGATGATGCGTCTGAGATAGGGATAATGTCCATGTCGGTCCGGCAAAACAGTAAATAAGTCCAGGCGGTTGAAATAATCTTCACAGTAGTCTAAAACCAGTTCTGTCAATTGCTCTGCAGCTTCTTCTCTGGTTGGCGCATCGGTATATACTCTTATTTCTGGCAACGTTACTGACCAAAGCCCGTTTTCCTCGTCCAATTCCCATATCGGTTTAAAAGTATAGGCACGATCAAGCCATTCATCCAAAAGCTTTGTTCTTATTATAGACACGGTTTCGTCGGTAGATGTTTCCTTTGCGTTTTCAGCCAAAAACTCACGGTTAGTGAGAATAGCTTGTTTAAAAAGTTTTTGAAATTCTGTTCTCGCTTGCGAGATCGAATTTACCGGGAGCATCATTTTATTCAACTTATTCAACTCCTTTTTCAATGGCTCACCTCCATTTTAGCATATATGCCTATATATATCTATATGCCTTATTTTTTATACAACCTCATTTTAAGTGAACGAGTTTGGTCATCACTTATCCCTCGCAATTAATTGTTTGGATCTAAAGGCTTTCGTGCTTTACCCCGCGTGCTGTCAGGCGGTGATAAAGCTCCTCCACACCTGGATGCGCCAGCACGTAGTAGCGGCCCTCAGACACCAGAACCACCACCGAAGCTGATTGCAGATGCCGGAAAACCACAGCTTCTTTGCCGTTTTGGAGTTTGCACCACCCGGTGGTCAGACCGGGTGTGCCGTAGCCGTTGGTTCTTTTTGCCGGTTGCCACGGTCCGGGACTGGCTGCCAGCAATATACTGGTCTTTCCCAGGTCAAGTCTGGCGGGGGCAGCTGCGGTTTTAATCTTCAAGTGATCATTTTCCAGTTGCCACCCCGCGCCTACCTGCGATGTGCCCGTAATTAAGAAGACTGCAGTCAAGGGAATGATAAAAGCAGCAACAATTACCCACCTGTATCTGCGTAGCCATGGCTGGCGCCAGGACTCTTTTTTTGCCAGGTAAAGCCAGTTGAGATAGATAGACAGAAGAACGATGAAAATAACCAGGTAAAATACGGGATCCGCCGGGAAAAAGAAAGCCTGGATAACGTCAATGAAACCGATCTGGTAAGCCAAAAACGCAATTCCCCTTCGAATATGCCGTTTACACACCGCAAGCTTTTATCCGCTGTTATGCGCCGTCACCCCACCGTTTTCTCAATGGATTGTCGAATGGCTTGCTCAAGGTCATTCGGAACGTCGGTGCCGATACGATATTTCTTACCTGTTTTCATTTTAATTTCAACCGCATAAGAACCAGAAACATTATAGAGCCAGCCATGAGGGGTCAGGCGGATTCCCCAGCCGTAGTACCAGGGGTTTTTCACGACTTGGCATGATTCAATATCTTTTAAGGGGAATTTCTTTCGAATGATTCCCGGACCGAATCGAATTTCGAGAATATCTTCCTTTATTGATCCAGTTAAGGTGGCGAATAGCACCAGGCAGACCCCGGAAATAATCAGAACTGCGAAGGCAATCCAATTGAAACCATAAACAGCCATGAGACACGCAATGAAAAGGAGCCCAATGGCGAATGCAATTATAATCAAGTATCCAATCTGTGTGTGTTGATAGGGCTTAATCATATTTTTCCCTCCAAATTATACAACATTGTGCACACAATATCAATACAACGTGAAATCAAAGCTTTTAAACCATTGCTTGAACCGATGGAGTTAAAGGGCATGATTGTAACGGCCGACGCCTTGCAAACCCAGGTGAAAAATGCCCGGTTTATAGTTGAAGATAAGGGCGCCGACTATATTTCTCCGGTAAAGCAAAACCAGGGAAATCTCTTCGAAACAATACGGAACAATGATATGGTTTTTTATTTCCCTACCGCTCACTGCTCGGATCATGATTCACCTGCTGTGTTTTTCCAGTTGCTGTAAAAAGCCTCTGGCAGACGGCTTTTTTTTATGATTTACCGGGATTTTGGTCATTTTTATGGTATATTATTGTTATGAAGGCTGATAATGGGGGCGCAGGACAGTTGAAAGAAGAAATCAAATGCGAGATTCTGGGCATTACCCTGGTCGCTCTCGCTATTCTGGGTCTGGTTAGTCTATTGTCCCCTTCTGCCGGGTTGGTCAGTGAGTTTTTCGACCGGGTGCTGAAGAGCCTTGCCGGTGAGGGGCGCTATCTCCTGCCGGTAATGCTGGCGCTGGCCGGCGTGCGGCTGGTGCACCGGCGGGAGCGCGCCAAATTCTCTCCGCGCATGGCCGGTGTGCTGCTTGTCTTTTTCGTGATTCTGACCTTTTTACATCAGCTCATCCCGCTCGACGATTCTTTCAAGGCCGGCGCCGCCGGGGATGGCGGCGGTTTGATCGGAGGGCTTTTCAGCTACCTGTTCAGGCGCTCTTTCGGCACCCCGGGTGCGTACATTATTTTGGCTGCGGCAACCCTGGTGGCGCTGCTCCTTTTGACCAACCTTTCCTTTTCGGCCCTGGCCGGCGGGCTGTACCGGAAGCTGAAAGCGGGGCTGAAAAGGATGGGCGCTGCTTTAACCGGTTTTCTTTTTACCGAGGTGGAAGAGGAAGGGCCTAAAGAAGATAAAAAGAAACGAAAACCGCTGATCATCGATCACGCGGGCGGACAGGTGGTCGTCCTGGGCGGCGGCTCCTCCTCCGGCGCCGTTGCGGATCAGGCTCATATCCCGTCGTTTCTTCCCCCGGAAGATGCCGGCAAGGAGCGGGACTTTGCCGGGGAGACCGCCCCCGGCAAAGTCCCTGCGGCGGACGGTGATGAAAAGGACAATCCGGAAGAGGACAAAACATTCGGCACTAACTATCAGTTGCCGCCGCTGACCATTCTGTCCAGGCCGCTGAAGATGAAAAGTGTGCGAGTCAGCAAGGATATCAGTGATAACATTAAAATCCTTGAGGAAACCCTGGAAAGCTTCGGCATCAAGGCCAGGGTGACACAGGTTTCCCGCGGGCCGGCCATCACCCGTTATGAAATCCAGCCGCCCCAAGGGGTCAAGGTCAGCCGGATCGTCAGCCTGGCCGACGACATCGCCCTGAGCATGGCCGCGCCGGACGTGCGCATTGAGGCGCCCATCCCCGGCAAGGCGGCGGTGGGCATCGAAGTGCCGAACCGGGAAACCTCCATGGTCCATTTGAGAGAGCTGCTGGAGGCCCAGGAGTTTACCAGGGCGTCCTCCAAGGTTACGGTGGCCCTGGGCAAGGACATCGCCGGCAATCCGATTGTGGCGGACCTGGCCAAGATGCCCCATCTTCTCATTGCGGGAGCAACGGGGTCTGGTAAGAGCGTCTGCATCAATACTCTGATCGCCAGCATCCTGTTTAAGTCCACACCGGATCAGGTGAAGTTTCTCATGGTCGACCCGAAGATGGTGGAGCTGGCCACTTACAACGGAATCCCCCACCTGGTGTCGCCTGTGGTGACCGACCCGAAAAAGGCGGCCACCTCCCTGCGCTGGGCCGTGCGGGAAATGGAGCGGCGTTACGGGCTTTTTGCCGCCGCCGGGGTGCGGGACATCACCCGCTACAACCAGCTGTTCAAGTCCGGGGAGCCGGCTGCGGGCGAGCGCCCCCTGCCTTTGATCGTGGTGATCATCGACGAGCTGGCCGATTTGATGATGGTGGCCCCGGCCGATGTGGAGGACGCGGTCTGCCGCCTGGCGCAAATGGCCCGGGCGGCCGGCATCCACCTCCTGGTGGCCACCCAGCGTCCTTCGGTGGATGTCATCACCGGCTTGATCAAGGCCAATATTCCCTCCCGCATCTCTTTTGCGGTATCCTCGCAGGTCGATTCCCGCACCATCCTGGATATGGCCGGCGCGGAAAAACTGCTCGGCAAGGGGGACATGCTCTTTTTTCCTGTCGGCGCCTCCAAGCCCGTCCGGGTTCAGGGAGCCTACCTTTCGGACCGGGAAGTGGAGGACCTGGTTGCCTTCTTGAAAAAACAAGCTGAGCCGGCGTACGATGAAAAGGTCACCAGGGAAGAGCCGCAGGAGGAAGAGCCAGCCGGAGAGGAAGACGATCTCCTGCCTCAGGCCGTGCACATCCTCATCGAAAGCGGGCATGCCTCCATCTCCATGCTGCAGAGGCGGCTGCACATCGGTTACGCCCGGGCCGCCCGCCTGATCGACATCATGGAGAGAAGGGGCATTGTCGGCGGCTACGAGGGCAGCAAGCCCAGGTCGATTTTGATGACGCTGGAGCAGTTTTACCAGGTTTTTAAGAAAAACTAGCTCTGTCCTGAAAAATAGCGGGGGTTCTTTCGTTGACAACGGGAAGTCCCTGTGTTATATACTGATCAAAAAGGATAAAATAAATTTGGCGGATCGATTAAAGGTGTTGTTGGCATGTACAGGGACATAACAATCCGGGAAGCGCTGGCCCTGGAGGACGGTATTTTCGTGGATGTGCGCTCGGAAGGCGAGTACGCGGAAGCCACCATCCCCGGGTCGGTGAACATCCCGCTGTTGCATGACGAGGAAAGGGCCATGGTCGGCACGACCTACCGCCGCCAGGGACCAGGCCCGGCGCGCCGCCAGGGGCTGCTCCTGGTGTCACCGAAGCTTCCGCAAAAAGTGGCTGCGCTTGATTTTGCCGCCGGGGGCAAAAACCCGGTGCTGTTTTGCTGGCGGGGCGGCGACCGGAGCAAATCCATGGCGGCGGTGCTGGATGCCATGGGCTACCAGGTTTACCGGGTGATTGGGGGCTTCAAGGCCTACCGGCTCTACGTCAACGAATACCTGGCCCACGAGACGATCCCGCACCGGGCGGTGGTGCTCCACGGCCTGACCGGGGTCGGGAAGACCGAGGTGCTGCAAAGACTCTGCGCCGAAGGGATCCCGGCGCTGGACCTGGAAGGTCTGGCCCGCCACCGCGGCTCGGCCTTCGGCAAGATCGGACAGCCGTCCTCGCCTTCCCAAAAAATGTTTGAAGCCATGATCGTCCATATTCTAACCCGCTGCGAGAAAAGGGGCGTCATTGTGGTAGAGTGCGAGAGCAGGCGCATCGGGAATCTGAGCGTACCGCCGCCGGTGATGGCCTCCATGGCGCGGGGCTACCGGGTGCTCTTATACACCAGCCTGGCAAACCGGGTGGAGCGGATCAACCGGGCTTATACCGGCGGTCCCGGCCGGAACGTCGCCGAGCTGCAACGGTCCGTCGCCTCCCTGGAAAGGAGGTTGGGCTGCCGGCGGGTGGCGGAGCTGAACGGGCTGCTTGAAGAAATGGAATTTGACCGGGTTGTTTCCTTTCTGCTGAAAGATTATTACGACCCGCTTTACCGCTATCCCGACGCCCCCAGCGCTGATTACGACCTCTCCGTGGAGACATCCGATCTG
>Ga0209347_1000797_pt1 | contig 67165 bp, 73 predicted proteins | sample AutmiccommuBRH23_FD_187382 | JGI IMG/M metagenome (GOLD analysis project Ga0209347, IMG submission 187382) | Deep subsurface microbial communities from Mt. Terri, Switzerland - Autotrophic microbial communities BRH/23 (SPAdes) (version 2) | ecosystem: Environmental > Aquatic > Deep subsurface >... | reverse complement strand
CATGTGGTGTCATCCACACAGCCTAGAACCCGCCGCGTTAGTGCACAGAAAACACCCCACTCACGAGCATCACCCCAGGTAAAACCCTCGCAGAGCCGAACAAGCCCCAACCGTGAGCCAAGTCAGGTCGCACTCCCCCAGCGTCCAGCTACGCGCGCCGTTCCCAACGTGGAATGGCCCGCGAACGGCAGCTCCATGGCGACCGCACAGTCCTAACCCCTCCGAGCTTCGTCCGCGAACTCGTCCAGCGCGGCGAGCACCTCAACCGCGTCCCACACCCTGTTGCGCTTGTTGGCGCCGCGCGGGGCCAGCACTCCCGCGTCGGCGAGCGTGTCGATCGCCATGTACGCCGTCGGCGCCGAAACCCCCAGCGCGCACTGGACCACCTCGTACGTGACCACGGGGTGGGCGGGGAGCAACTCTGCGAGCCGCCAGGCGGACGCCCCCTTGCGGGCCCGCACGCGCTGGCGCCACTCGTCGGCGAGTGCCTGCAGGCGAGCGTTGAGGTCGAGCGTGAGACGCGGCGCGAAGATGGCCGCCTCCGCGACGCGTTCGATCACGGGCTCGATGTCGCCCTCGCGATACGCGGTGAGCGCCGCGAAGTACGCGTCGGTCTCGTGGAGCAGCCCCGCGGAGACGGGAATGGTGGAGCCGCGCGTGAGCCCCGACTCGCGGAGCATCATGTGCAGCAGCGCGCGCCCGGTGCGGCCGTTGCCGTCGGTGAAGGGGTGGATGGTCTCGAACTGGGCGTGCGCGAGTGCAAGGTGGGCGATCACGGGAATGTCCGTGCGGCCCACGAAGGACATCAGGTCCTCCATGGCGGCCGGCACGCGATCGTGGTGCGGGGGCACAAAATCGGCACGATGCGGACCCACGGTGGTGCCGCTTACCCACACCTGCTCGTCGCGCAGGCCCGGCGCGTGGCGTGGATCGGGCTCGATCAGTGCCGCGTGCACGGCGAGGATCGATTCCATGGTGATGGCCCCGTTAAAGGCGAGAGCCCGTTCCATGGTGCGCACGTTAGCCAGGACCAGCAGTGCATTGGCACCGGGGCGTTCGCCAATCTCCGCCTCGGCAAGCGACCTTGCGGAGGCCGTGCGCCGCTCGATCGGCAACGACGACGCGGACTCGGTGCGCAGCAACACCGCGCATGACCATACCTGCGCATTTCGCGATATGAGTTTGTGATTATGATCTACAGAAATATGAGCACTCTTGCTCATTTACAGTTGTGAGCGTATCGTCATATCCATGAGCGCTCAGGTACGTCTTCGTCGGCCCATGGACGTCAGTCAGGTGGTCGCGGCCTCTCGCCGGGCCGCCGGTCTCACCCAGGCCCAACTGGCCTCACGCGCGCGCGTGTCCACCCGGTGGCTCTCCATGTTCGAGAACGGCAAGACGCCTGGGGCGGAGATCGGCAAGGTGCTCGGCGTACTCGCCACACTCGGGGTCGACCTCGTGGCGACAGTGGACCTGGACCCCAAGGACTGACATGGCCACCTCGCTCTTTGTGTTTCTGCACGGCCGCCGCATCGGGACCCTGCAGCGCAAGGCGGCGAACGGCGTGGAGTTCCGCTACGACCACGACGTCCCGCTCGACATCTCGCTCTCGCTGTCGATGCCGTCGGCGCCCCGCAAGCGCTACTCGGCGGACAAGGCGTCTCCGTTCTTCAACGGCCTACTGCCCGACGGCCCCGACGCTCGCCTACGCATGGCGCGATCCTTTGGCAGCCTCGATACCTCCACCTACGCACTGCTCGACAAGGGCGGTCTCGACTGCGCCGGAGCCGTACAGGTCTACCGCGAGGACACATTGCCGGAGGGCTCCGGCGGGCTGATTCCGGTATCCGATGCGCACATCGGCGCCCGCCTGCGCGCGATGCTTGGCGACGAGTCCGGGCCAGTCGAGCCCCTCGAGTACGACGAGCACTGGTCGGTCAGTGGAGCCCAACACAAAATGGCGCTGCGCTCCGAGTCCGGAACGTGGCACGTGGCGATCGGGACCAAGCCGCACAGCCACATCATCAAGCCTGGTATTGGCTCGTTCGCCGGCGTGAGCGCCGGAGATCAGGCCCTGGTCGAGCACATCACCATGTCGGCAGCGAGGGCGCTGGGGGTGGACGCGGCACAGACCAGCTACTACGAGTTCGACGGCACCCCAGCCATCATCGTGGAGCGATTCGATCGCTACCGCGACAACGCGGGCATGCTGCGACGCATCCACCAAGAAGACATGTGCCAGGCCCTCGGGGTAGATTCGACCGCCAAATACGAGGCGGACGGCGGCCCCGGGCTCGCCTCCGTTGCTGGCGTGCTGTGGTCGGCCGTCGCTGTGCCCGCCGACGCAGAGGCCAATGTCGCACGCTTCGCCACCATGGTCGCGTTCAACTACCTGAGCGAGAGCTCCGATGCGCATGCGAAGAACTACGCACTGATGTACGACGAACGCACCGAGGTCAAGCTCGCACCCATGTACGACGCCGCATCCGGAGCGATAGCTTCGCGTCCCGATGGCTCGCGACGGTTCCCCCGAGCAGCCATGTCGATCGGTGCCCAGCGGGAGTTCACCCGCGCGAACCGGAGCGACTGGGCGGCGGCCTTGCGTGGCGCGGGCCTGTCCCTGGACGGCACCGGCGGCGAGATCTTGCGCAAACTGGTGGCGAACATGCCGGACGCGTTTGTCGACGCGATCCGCCGCAGCGAAGCGCCTTTGGCGGCTCAACAGCGACTCCTCGGCTCTGGCATGATCGAGCGCATCTCTCAGTCTTGCGACGTCGCGCGCGAGGCGCTCGCCTAGCAGGAAGCAATCACCGGTTTACACGTCCACGTTCCCCGTCACCGTCACGACGGCTCGGCCGCCGATCCAGAGTTCACCCTCGGCCTCGGTCACAGACACCCTCCCGTCGCGGCCCACCCTCGCTCCCTGCCGCGCCACGTACGGCGCCTTCACCCGACCCGAGCCGGTCAGCCACTGCGCGACCGACGCGTTCAGGCTTCCCGTCACCGGGTCCTCCCTCAGCGGGCCGCCTCCGTCGTTGAAGAACGCACGCACCTCGATCGCCGCGTCGGCGTCGCGCAGCAGCACGCCCAGCCAGCCGGGACCGTTGTCGATCCACCTTGCCTCCACCACGTCGGCAGGGGTGATGCCCAGGATGGACAGCGCGACGGCGAGGTCTGCGACGGCCACCGGGCCCGAGCGGACCAGCGGCGGGGCGGCGAACGCGAGCATCTCGTCGTCGATCCGCACGGGCACCAGCCCTACCCCGCACTCCTGGATCACCCGGCCGGGCGTGCTCGGCACTCCCCCAGCGTCCAGCCACGCGCGCGCCGTGCCCAGCGTGGGGTGACCCGCGAACGGCAGCTCCGTGGTGAGGGAGAAGATGCGCACCCGGTAGTCGGCCTGCGGGTCCGTGGGGGTCGCCTACGAGTGCGCTTGCTCCACACGTGCGAGCCAGGCGTTGACCTGCGCGACGGCGTCGGTCAGCGGGATCGACATGCCCGCGGATTCGGCCGCCCTGTCGAAGCTGGGTCCCCAGTGTTCGTGGGCCGTCAGGGAGGTGGGCCAAGCGCGCGGCGAACCTCCGGTCGCCTGAGCCTCCTCCGCGCGGCTCGCGAAGACGTCCTCGATGGCGTACCGGACCTCTGCGAGCGTCGGCGAGCCCCTGGCAGCGATGAGGTCCCGCAATAACAGCAAGTCCACCACGTCACGAGGCCGGTCGTTGATGGAGACCGGCGGATCGTGCGGGTCGGTGCAGGCGTGAACCTTCTGGGCGATTTGGTATCGCATGGACAGGCTCGCCAGACCGTCCGGCGTCGGCAGTCCAAACCCCGCAAGCGACGGGGACGCAATCCGGTCGGGCTCTGCGCCCGCACCACCTTCGTCCGGAGCGATCTCCACCTGAATGCGCCGCCACGTCACACCATTCAAGAGGACGGTGATATCGAACCGGCGCGGCTTCACCAGTCGATGCGGGATCTCGATGGTCTCGACCTCGCCGCGCACGAGCGTCAGAGGACCCCACGGTTCACCCAGTACGTGGTCCAGTGCGGTGAGGAACTGACCGACGTCTCCGCGGATCAATCCGTCAACGTCCTGGGTGGCGCGCGAGATGCCCGGGAGCCGGTACTGAAGCATCGTGCCGCCCTTGAGCAGAAACAAGGGCGAGCCCTTCTCATCTACGGCGCGTTGCAGCGCGGCGGACACGATCGTCGCGGCGACCAGCCAACCTAGTCGAGAGCCCGCCACACCGAGCCTGTCCTGAGCCTGAGTGATCCACGAGTTGAGAATGCGCGCGGAGCCTGGGGGCTTTCCCTTGGGGCTCAGGCCGTCGAGGGCCTGCGTCAGTCGGCTCGGTTCAGGCTCCACCATCGCGCGTCTCCAACTCCTTCGTGAGCCGCTCACGATCCACCGCTGGCAGGCGGCTGGTACGCCCCGCACGGTCCAACGCCTGACGGATCAGGTAGGTCGGCACTCCGGAGGCAATTCCTTGGCCGATCGCGGTGGGCACGTCGACCGTGCGTATCCCCTGCCACCAGGTGACGTTTCTCGCGTCGACATCCTCGTAGTGGATCACGTACCGCTCGCCTCCAGCCCGACGGATACGGCGATCACGCGCAACGGCAAGGTGAATGCCATCGGGGTTGATGTCGCTGATACTCCATGCGGCCAGCGCCGTGTCATGGCTCAGACACGCCTCTGGGACTCCGGTCCACAGCACGGCGAGCTGGTACTGATCGAACTCCGTCTGGGGAACCTGAGGAACCCGATAGACGCCATGCGCCACCCGTTCGAGCCGGTCGCGGGCCACCATCGTGGACAACTCAGCGTAAGACACCCCCTCTTGGCCGGCCTGTGCGGTGGTGACGAGGCCGTGCTGATCGAGCGCAACCTCGCGCAATCGCTCTAGCTTCGTCACTACGGCCATGTCAAAACATTAGCAGAACGTGATGTTTTTGACAGACCTGGAGCGAGCTAAACCTCCACGGTTCCTCTCACGGTCACCACCGCACTCCCCGCGATCCAGAGTTCACCGTCTGCCTCGGTCACCGACACCCGCCCGTCGCGGCCCACCTTCGCGCCCTGCCGTGCCACGTACGGCGCCTTCACTCGCCGCGTCGAGGTCAGCCACTGAGCCACCGATGCGTTGAGGCTTCCCGTCACCGGGTCCTCCCTCAGTGGGCCGCCTCCGTCGCTGAAGAATGCTCGCACCTCGACCGCCGCGTCGGCGCCTGTTGGGTAGAGCCCGACCACCCCAATGCTTTGCTGACCCGCGCTGGGCCCGAAGTCCGGCTCCAGGTCGAGCACCGCGTCGGCGTTCGACAGCAGCACGCCCAGCCAGCCGGGGCCGTTGTCGATCCACCTGGCCTCCACCACGTCGGCCGGGGTGACGCCCAGGACGGACAGCGCGACGGCGAGGTCGGCGTCGTCCACCGGGCCCGAGCGGATCAGTGGCGGGGCCGCAAACGCGAGCGTGTCGTCCTCAATGCGCACCGGCACCAGGCCCACCCCGCATTCCTGCACCACCCGGCCGGGCGTGCGCGGCACTCCCCCAGCGTCCAGCCACGCGCGCGCCGTGCCCAGCGTGGGGTGGCCCGCGAACGGCAACTCCGTGGTCAGCGAGAAGATGCGCACCCGGTAGTCGGCGGCCGGGTCCGTCGGAGGCAGCACGAACGTGCACTCCGACAGGTTGGTCCACGCGGAAAACGCGGCCATCTGCTCCGTGGTGAGGCCCTCGGCGTTGGGACCCGCGTTGTTGAAACCCGCGTTGTTGAGACCCGCAGCGTCGAGCACCACCGCGAGGGGGTTGCCCGACTGCGGGGTGCCGGAGGGGAACACGTCGATCATGCGGAACCTGCGAGTCGTCATGCGGCCGACGCTACCGGGCGCAGGTGCGGCCAGTCAGAATGCGGTGGCACCGCACGGACAGGAGGTGACCCCCAGGAGAAGCTCAACATGTTGACCTTCTTCGCGAAGAACTTCCTGCTACCGTCGAACCACAACGATGCCGTGGGGGTGCGATCGTGATGAAGTGGCTAGCGCGGCCGTCTGAGGACAGGGTGACGCTGAGCGTCGCCGTCGGGTTGGGGACCCTCGGTGTGGTGACGCTGGCAATCGTGATCTGGTTCTTCGGCCTCTACAAGATCGCGCCGGACGTCATCGGAGACTCGGTGGACGAGGCCGCCGCAACGCTCCATGAGGCGGGAATCCCCATCGACGTCAACGGCGCCGAGGGCACCGTCGTCGCTCAACACCCCATTGCCGGCGAGCGGTGGTTCAGGTATCAGAACTTCATCCTCACCTACACCGATGCCTCCGGGACCCACACGATCGGCGGCCCGGACGCCAAGCAATAGCCGTCAGCGCGCGAGCGCCCCCAGCGCCACCGAGACCATCGCGGCAAACGTGGTCTCGCGTTCCTCGGACGGCAGCGAATCGCCGCGCACCACGTGATCGGAGCGCGCGCGGCCCTGGCGTAGCATCCAAGGGTCCCAGTCGATCTCGGCGAACCCGCCGCCGGGGACACGTCGTGAGGTAATCCGCTACTGATGAATCTCTATCTACGCCTGATCTTCTTCCGCTTCCTGTCGCGCCGTCGCAGCCGGCTCGAGATGTGGGGCACCGCCATCACGCCCTTCCGCGTGACGCCAAGCGACCTGGACCTGCTGGGCCACGTCAACAACTCGAAGTACCTGGCGATCATGGACCTGGCGCGCATCGACCTGATGATGCGGGCCGGCTGGTGGGACAAGTTCAACCGCAAGGGCTGGTTCCCCGTCGTGGCCGGGCAGACGATCACCTACCGCAAGTCGCTCACACTGGGTCAACGCTTCCAGGTGGAGAGCCGCGTGCTCGGCATGGACGATCGCTGGTTCTACGTCCAGCAGGTGTTCCGCGCCGAGGGCGCCGTGTGCGCCCACGCGCTGGTGCGGGCCCGATTCCTGAAGAAGAGCGGCGGCAGCGTGGAACACGACGAGATGGGCGAGTTCCTCGGTGGATTCCCCGACTGGCTCGACGTGCCGGAGTGGATCGGACCGTGGACCGCGGCCACCAAGGACGCCGTCTAGAGCAAGCCGCGACCGCATCGGCCGGGCGTCGGGAATCACCAAGGTACCTGGGCTGTTGTATTGCCTCGACAAGCAAGTTCACCGCCGAACGCCCTGGAGACCTGATGGACACCGCCCTGGCCAAACTGAGGCCGTTCAACCTCGTAGCAGGCTTGCTTCACCTGGCGTCATTCGTGGCGATCGTCCTTCTCGCGAACGACGCCGCCCTGCCCGTTACCGCGACGTACCTCAACGGCCCTCCCGGTTCCGACGCCTACGGCGACCCGGTGACGCTCTTCAACATCAACATCGGGTATGCGGTGGCTGGATTCCTGCTGCTGTCCGCGTTCTTCCACTTCCTGATCATCTCGCCCAAGGTCTTCCCGCGTTACACGGCCGGCCTGCGTGAGCACCACAACACGTTCCGGTGGGTGGAGTATTCGCTGTCGTCCTCGATCATGATCGTGCTGATCCTGCAGCTCAACGGCCTTGCCAACTTCGCCGCGCTCGCCGGACTCTTTGTGGTCAACGCCAGCATGATCCTGTTCGGCTGGCTCCAGGAGCGCTACACGACCCCCGGCGACGGCGACCTGTTGCCGTTCATCTTCGGCAGCATGGTCGGCATCGTCCCGTGGCTCATCATCGCCATCAACCTGATCGGGCCGGGCAACACAAGCACGAACACGGTGCCCGGGTTTGTCTGGGGCATCATCGTGTCGCTGTTCGTGTTCTTCAACGCGTTCGGCGTGGTGCAGTGGAAGCAGTACCGCGCCAAGGGCAAGTGGGCCGACTACCTTCATGGCGAGCGGACTTACATCGTGCTGAGCCTCGTCGCGAAGACGCTGCTCGCATGGCAGGTGTTCTCGGGGGCGCTCGCGTCGTAGGAAGAGCGGCCGACGCGCACAGCAGTCTAAACGGCCGCTGCGCGCTCGGCGGAACGCGTGAGCGCCTCCACAAACGTCTCGACCGGCTGCGCACCTGAGACCGCAAACGTGCGGTCGAACACAAAGAACGGCACGCCCGTCACGCCCGCGGCAGCTGCCTCATCGATGTCGATCTGCACGTCTTCGTCGTACGCATCGGTCTCCAGCATCGCGCGCACCTCGGCGGCGTTGAGGCCCACCTCGGCGGCCATGGCGGCCAACTGGTCGGCATCGTCCACCACGGCACCCTCGGTGAATTGGCCGCGCATGAGGCGGTCCTTCATCTGGTTGCCCAGCCCCTGCTCCTGCGCGTAGTGAATGACCCGGTGGGCGTCGCGCGTGTTGGCCTGCACGTAGCGGTCAAAGTTGTACTCGACGCCCTCGGCGGCGCCCAGGTCCACAAGCCGCTGGTTCATCGCCTGGATCTTCTCCACCGGCGCCCGGAACTTCTTGGCCAGCGCCTCCGCGTGGGGGGTGTGCTCGCCCCGCGGGATGGTCGGGTTCAGCTGGTAGCTATGCCACGTGACCTGTACGTCCTCGCCCGACGCGTCGATCGCCGTCTCCAGTCGATGTTTGCCCAGGTAGCACCACGGGCAGGCCACATCGGACCACACATCAACGGAAATCATGAGGCTCCTCAGCTTCGCACGGATTTCAACAAGAATGGAGGTCCGCCGGGGACATGGCGCACCTTCTGCCAGGCACAACCGGGATGCGGGCCGGAGTATTCCCGCGCTTCCGGCCCGCGAGCGGAGTTACCCGGTGATGAGCTCACCTGCGGGGGTGAGCACCCACCACACGCCGCCGACGCCCTGGCCGTTCGTGTCGCCAGGGGCCGCGTCGCCTGCGAAGTAGTACAGCGGCCACCCGTTGAGGGTCAGCTGCGGCTCGCCATCGATTCCGGTGATGGTCCCCACCATTCCGGTGATGCCGTCGAGTTCGGGTGCGTCGCTGCCGGGCACCGCCGGCCAATTCGTGGCGCACTGACCCGTGCAGGTGGACGAGTCGCCACCCTGGGTGTCGCTGTCGAACTCGTAGACGGTCATGCCGTCGCCGTCGACCACGATGGTGCCCAGTGCGGACTCGGCCGTCGCCAGCGCAACGCCGGAGTCATCCATCGACTCGGCGGGCTCCGACGTGGTAGCAGGAGCGCTCGTGGCGGGGGTGGTTGCGGCGGGAGTGGCCGCCGGCGTATTCGAACTTCCGGTGTCGGACGAACACGCCGACACACCAAGAATGGCGAGCGATGACACGGCCATGCCGATGACGAATCGCGACTTCATGGGGGTTCCCTTCGTTCCGTATGACCGCGGGCACGGTCACCTTGAACACGACGCGGAGACCGCAGCGGTTCACCGGATCGAAGAAAATGTCCCGACCGTGCTGGGTCAGCTCCCTAGGGAGCCGGTCAGAATGGCCTGGCCACCAGCCGACACGACCTGAATTGAGGCGATCTTATCGAGAGGAACCGAGGTCCCCGCATCCAGGTGGATGGTCTTTCCGGGCACCGCCGTCCACGTCGACACCTGACTGGTGTTTCCGGCGTCGTCCGTGACGATCAGGCTGTAAGCCCACGGGCCGTCGTCGCCCTCCCACGTGTCGGCCGCCGGGTAGTCACACGTCACGTCGATGCTCGTGCCCCACGCGACCGGGCTGAGCCCAAGCGTGGCGGTCATCGTCGAGTCACCCACGGGCGCCAACGCCACAGTCAGCGCGGGTTCGAGCGCGGAAGGGCTGATGAGCGCCATCGGCACCGCGATAGCGAGCGCGACTGCGGCCGCCACGGCCGACACCCCAAGAATCACCCTGGTGCGCAGGCGACGACTGCGCCGCAGGCGGCGTTCAGTGACGAGGTCGACCAGGTTGGCAGGCGGACCCGCTGCCAACTCCGGGGCGTCCCAGCTCTCTACCTGAGGGCGGGCGCGCGCAAGCAAACCCGGCATCGAGGCGAATTCCGCCACGGCAGCACGGCAGCGCTCGCACATCTCTAGATGGGCCTCATACGCGCGGCGATCACCGGCCGTCAACGCGCCGAGCACATAGCTCGCGTCCCACTGCGCAAAAGTCTCGTGGTTGTCGCTCATCGGGTCACCCCCCTTTCTTGAAGTACGAGGCGTAGCGCTCGAAGTCCGTAGTGGAGCCGCGATTTCACCGTGCCCTCAGCAACGTTGAGCTCGGCCGCAAGCTCCGCGGTGTTCTGACCGCCGAAGTATGCGCGCACGATCACTGCGCGATGGTCCTCGCTAAGGGCCTTGAGCGCTTCCTCGACCAACAGGACGTCGAACAGCCCGTCGGTGCGATCCTCGACGGTTCGGTCGGGCGGCTGTTCCGCCGCGACCTCGTGCCTGTGGCGGGCGCTGCGGGCGTCGTCGATCACCAGGTTTCGCGCGACCGTGAAGAGCCACGACCTCACCGAAGCCGGATCCTCGTCAAGAATCCGGGGCGTCCGCCATGCGCGCAGCAATGTCTCTTGCACGATGTCATCGGCGGTCGATGGGTTGCGCGTCAAGTGCACGACGTACCGCCATATCACCGCGGCGTGCAGGTCGTGCAGTTCGCGCAAGACCGACGCCTTGTCGACCGTCACCATGCGCCTCCTCAGTAGTGCGCGTCCGCCCGGAACCAGCCATCGCCGAACCAGGGGTCCCTGCCCTGATCACGAGATAGGGGCCGCCGCGGTTCACCTCACTTCAGAAAACAAAGTACAGGGGGCGTGAACCGAAACGCCGTCGGTCTCGTGCTTCCATCATGGGTAACTCACTGCAGGTCTCTGGACTTCCCCTCCATCCGCTCCTTGTCCATGCGGTCGTGGTGCTCCTGCCGCTCACCGTGATCGCCCTGCTGTTCACCCAGTTCTGGCCCACCGCACGGCGACGCCTCGGCATCGTCACCCCCTTGGCGGCCCTCGCGGTGCTTGTGCTCGTTCCCATCACAGTCGCAGCGGGACGGTCCCTGGCCACTGTGGTGGGACCGCTGCCCGCGGTGCAGACGCACCAGCAATACGGCGAGATGCTCTTGCCCTGGGCGGTCGCGCTCTTCGTTGTCGCCGTGGCGCAATGGGTGTGGTTCCGGTGGGGGGTGCACCGCTACCGCGCCCCGAGCAGCGCGCTCGCGACCGCTGCGCCCCTGCTGCTTGCGGTCCTCAGCGTGGTCGTTGGCGTGGGCAATCTCATCCTGGTCGTACTCATCGGGGACTCCGGCGCGCGCGCGGTGTGGGGCGGCTTGTTGGGTTAGGTGCGCACGACGTAATCCAGGTACACCACACCGTTGCCGAAGCGCCGCTCCCCCACCAATTCAAGGTCGAGCCGGACGCCGGGCGGGTAGAACGAGGTGCCTTCGCCGACCAACACGGGGCACACGTAGACCCTTAGTGCGTCAACGAGCCCCGCACGCAGAGCGTGTGCGGCGAGCGTCGGGCCGTCGATCGTGAGGTCGAGGGTCGAGGCAGCCTTGAGGGCGCGGACCGCGTCGGGATCAAACACGCGCTCGATGCGGGTCCGCTCGCTGCGCACCTCGGCGAGCGTCGATGAGTACACGACCTTGTCGTAGCCCTGCCAAATCCCTGCGTACTCCACCATCTCGGCTGGCTCCCCACGCACGGACTCTGGGTCCTCCCACAACACCATCGTGTCGTACATGCGCCTTCCCAGCAGGCACGTGCCGACCGAGCGCGAGACATCGTTGATGTAGGCGTGCAGTTCCTGGTCGGGCGTGGCCCAGTCGAAGTTGCCCGTCGCGTCGGACACGTAGCCGTCAAGCGACGTCAGCATCGAGTAGACGAGCTTGCCCATCGCGGCAGCCGCCTAGGTGCCCTGGGACGCCGAGTCGAACTGGTCCGCGTAGGCGGCGCGCAGGCGAAGCAACGCGAGGCCGCGCAGCTGATTCGCCACCTCGGCCAGTTCGGCGATGTCATCGTTCTCGAGGCGGCGTTCCCGCTCCCCCGCGATCTCTTCCGGGCTGCGGCCCTCGGCACGGATGACGAACACCCGGCCAAAGCGTTGCTCGTACGCGGCATTGCCCTCGGCGTCCTCGCCGACGCGCGGGTGGGCGGCGAGCGCCTCGTCGATCTCCGCGGTGCTGAGCGGGGTCGCGGCGGCGACCGCGGTGCGCTCGAGTTCAAGCATCGTGCTGTACGAATGCCCCGACAGATCCGTGGCCCAGCGCTCAATGCGCAGGCAATTCAACAGTTCCTCGTGGGTTGGTGTGACGGTCATGTGCCCTCCCTAGACAGTCAAGTATGACGGCAGTTCGACCGCTACTCGACGGAACTGAGGGTGAGTGTCTGCAGCTTGCGTACGCCCAGGTACACCGCGCCGACGGTCACGAGCGTGAGCATGATGAGCCCGGTGGCCATCCCCACCTCGGACGTCACTGCCCAGGGACCGGCGTCGGTCCCGAGCATCCGCTCCCCCACCGACAGCGCCCACTGGCGCGCGCTGACCGCACGAATACCAGGCACGTAGCCGCCAAGCACGGTCTCCCACAGCAAGGCGTACAGCAGCCCGAATACGACGGCGTTGCGGGTCACGACCCCCAGGGTGACGAAGATCGCGGTGTAGGCGACAGCCGCGAGGGCGGCAGAGACCCCGTACGCGACCATCAGCCGCCCGCCCTCATCCCCCGCGATCAGGACAGTGAGCATGGTGGGAATCACTGCAAACACGAGCACGGCCGCGAGCGCGACGATGAGCTTCGAGAACAGGATCACCCTGCGCTTGAGCGGCTTGGCGAGCATGTACACGATCGAGCCGTCGTCGATCTCCGCGCCGATCACCCCTGTGCTGACCAGCAGGGACATGAGCGGCAGCAGGGTGCCCATCGCGAAGCTGTTGGCGAGCACGCTGGACGCGTGCACGTCGGCGTGCGAAGCCCACCGGGTGAGCCCGGCGAGCCCGAGCGACAGCAACGGCAGGATCACCAGGAGCGCCGCCCGACGTCGGCCCAGCAGGCCGCGGGCGGTGAGTTGCATGACGGTGCCGTTCATCGTGACAGCCTCATTCCGTGCGCGTTCATCGCGCCACCAAGTATGCGAAGACACTCTCGAGCGACTCGTCCGCGGGGGTGACCTCCAGCAGGCGCACCTCGCGGTCGCGCGCGAGCCTCGGCAGCGCGTGGACAAACCTTCCAAAGTCCGACGCCTGCACGGCGAGCGCTCCCGACGACACGTCCACGCTGTCCGCCGAGCCGTCCGCGATGATGGCGGCCGCGAGCGCGCGGTCGTCGCTCGAACGGATCGTGTATTGGTGTGGCCGCTCCGTCATGAGCTTGCGGATGTGCCGGAAGTCCCCGGAGGCGGCATGCCTGCCGGCCACCACCACCTCGATGGTCCCGGCAATCTCCTCGACCTCCTCGAGGATGTGGCTGCTGAACAGCACCGTGCGGCCCTGCGCTGCGAGCGACTGCAGCAACTCCATCAGGTGCAGGCGTTGGCGCGGGTCCATGCCGTTGAACGGCTCGTCGAGCAGCAGCACCGTCGGGTCGTGGACCAGCGCGGTGGCCATCTTGATGCGCTGCTTCATGCCCTTCGAGTAGCCGGAGATGTCGCGGTCCTGCGCGTCGGCCATGTCGACCTGCTCGATCGCGGCGCGCGCCGCGTCGTCCGGCTTGGACAGTCCGTGTAGCTTCGCGTTGGCGAGCACGAATTCCCACCCCGTGACCATGTCGTACATGGCCTCGGTCTCCGGAACCAGGCCGATGCTGCGGTAGGCCTCCGTGTTGCGCCACACGGGCACTCCGTCAAGGGTGACGGTGCCGGACGACGGTGGCAGGAAGCCCCCCATCATCGAGATGAGGGTGGACTTGCCCGCGCCGTTGGGTCCGAGCAGACCGGTGACCCCCGGTCCCACGGTCCCACGGTCATGGTGACGTCGTTGACGGCCACCACGTCGCCGTACCAGCGCGACACACCGACGAGCTCGAGCGTGCTCATACGACACCGACCTTCCTGTACCGCCGCATCAGCAAGCCAATCCCGCCGGCGACGATTCCGATGGCCGCGGCTGGGAACACGACGCCTCCGGTGAGTCCCAGGGCGACGTCTCTGCCGAGCGCCGAGTCCACACCGAACCACAGCACCGCGATTCCGTCGACCAGTGCGAACGGGTCGAGCGCTCCCCAGTAGTTGCCGAGCGTGGCGTTGCCGTTCTCGACAAGTAGCGCCGCGACGATGGCCGCGATGCCGCTCAGCACCACCAACACGGTGATGATCGCCACGACGCCCAGCCCCCTGCGGGGAGTGAACGCCGCGATGACCAGGCCGATCGCGGTCAACACGAGCGAGAGGACGAGTGCGACGAAGAGCCCCTGCAGATACCCCGTGATCTGCGCGCCCAGGGCCAGCTTGGCCAGCAGCGCGCCCACAAAGAGCAATGTTTCCGCCGCGGCGAGCACCGCGAACATGGCGAGCGCGAGGCCCGCGAACTCGGCGAGTACGTAGTCGTTGCGGCGAATTGGCCGCGACAGGTACAGCGGCATGACGCCGTGGCGCAAGTCCCGCGAAACGCAGTACGGAGCCCGGCTCGCCACCAAGAGGGACACCACAAACTGCATGCCCGGCAGGTAGGCGGTGTACGACATGGGCAGGGTGTCGAGGCCCAGAATCACGGCGACGAGCGCGAACACCAGCGGAGGAGCCAGCAGGATGCCGATGAGCACCCACGGCATGATCTTCGCCTTGGCCGGGCGGCCGAGGCCGAACACTCCCCTGAACGTCTCGACCAGCAGCGACCTCACGATCCAGCCGCGGCCAAGGCGCTCGCCGTCGTAGTGACGGAAGCCGATATCGTGGATGACGCCTTGCGACGCGTCGTTGTCAGCCATGGACAGCCTCCTGCGGGGTGAGGAACATCTCGGACAGGTGGTGGCGGCCACGCTGCATGCGGACCAGGCCCACACCCAGGTCGACCACCACGCCCCTCACCTCGTCGAGGACGCTTTCGTCCGCGACCTCCACGGCAAAACTGTTCGGCTGGGCGCCGGTCGTGACCTTGGCGCCAAGGGCCCGGAGCCGCTCAACCGCCTCGTCCCCGCGGTCGGTGACCTCGACGAGCACCAAGCCGCTGAGCTCGGTCGCGGCCGCCGTCGAGGTGGAGTGCTGGAGCACGCCCGCCTCAATGGAGACGACGTGGTCAGCGATGCGCTCGAGCTCCCCCAGCAGGTGCGACGTCACCACCACGGAGATGCCGAAGTCGGTGCTGACGCGACTGATGAGTTCCAGCATGTCGTCGCGGCCAGCGGGGTCGAGCCCGTTGGTCGGCTCGTCGAGCAGTACCAGCTTGGGATCGTGCACGAGCGCCTGCGCCAGCTTCACCCGCTGACGCATGCCCGTCGAATAGCCGCCGATGGGGCGATACCGCTCCTCGTAAAGGCCCACGTGCCTGAGGGTGTCCGCGGTGCGCTCGCGCGCGACGTCGGTAGGCAACCCCGACATGCGGGCCATGTGGACGATGAACTCGGTGGCCGAGACGTCGGGCGGGAGGCACTCGCTCTCGGGCATGTACCCCACGATTTCGCGAATCTTGAGCCCGTCCGTGAGGCAGTTCATGCCAAGGATGGTGGCCGTCCCGGACGTGGGCGGCATGAGGCCTAGCAAGATCTTGATGAGGGTCGACTTCCCGGCCCCGTTGGCTCCGACCAGTCCCACCACACCGTGGGGCATCTCGACGGAGAGTTGCGATAGCGCGGTCACGGGGCCGAAGGTCCTCGTGAGGCCTTGAGTGGCGATGGCGGGCATGAGCCGAATCTACATTCGGAGCCCGGTTTCTGGCTTCACTCTTTGTGATGAGCCAGCCCCTGAGTCCGTGTCAGGGGAAACCCTGGTGGGCGCCCGGGGCTAATCACCCTCCAGTCCATCGGGGCGACCATCGGAATCTTTCCTGCCACCACCTACGTGAACGGCATCGAAGTGACCTGGGCCGTCGACCCGTCACGGGGATTCGCGATCCTGAGTGTGGTCGCGTGGCTGCTGCTGGCGCATTGGATGGCCACCGCCGCCCGCGCCGCAGAGCACGACGGGTACCCCATGACCTACCGGCCCTGGGTGGCCTGGTGGGGCTGGGTCATCCCCATTTGGAACCTGTGGGCGCCCTATCGGTTCATGAGGGACGCCACCCAGGGCTTCCCCGTGCGCCGACTGGGATGGTGGTGGGCAGCGTGGCTGGTGGGCACCGTCGCCGTGTGGTCCTCGGGTGAGACAAGTACCGTGAACGGGGTCACCACCCAGACTCACACCTCATCGTCGGCGCCGCTCAACGCGCTCGCGCTCACGGTGTCGTGGTTTCTGCTGGCGCGCATCGTGTGGATCGTGAGCCAGGGCTCGGACCACGGTTCGCTACGCAGCGAACCCCCGGCCAGGCCGCCAACCGAGTTCTGACTCCCACTTCAGCGCCAGGTCAATCAGCGCCAGGTCAGAGCCGCGCGGTCCCACGAGACACACGCCCACGGGCCCAGCATCGGTGCGGGCGAGGGGTACCGACAGCGCCGGCCTTCCGGTGAGCCCGGCCACGGCGGTCATACCCAACGTGGATTCCCTCAACATGTTGAGTTTCTCGGAATCGTCACCGACCCGGGGAGCGGCCGATGCGGCGGACGGCAGCACCAACACGTCGTCCCCGAGCGCCCGATCGATCCACGAGGCAAGGCGGGAAACCTCCTGCAAGCCGGCCCTCTCGTCGTCCGGAGTCACGGCGCGAGCCCACGCGAAGCGCGCCTCGATGTCGGGCCCCAACGCACCTGGGTGAGAGTCGACCCACGCGCCGTGCGACCGCCACGCCTCGGCGCTCTGCGTGACCCTGAACGCCTCGAACATCTCGCGCGGATCGGGGAGGTCGACGCGGCACGGACCGCCCGCCACCACGGCCGACGCCACTGCCGCCACCGCCGCCCGGGCCTCTTCGGTCGCAGAGGCCTCGATTCCCGAGCACATCACGACGCGCCCGCTGAGGGGGCGGTCTCGCGGCACGGCGTCGGGCGTCGCGGCGAGCCCCACGGTCGCGACGGCGCGCAGCGTGCTGCCGTCGCGCGCGAGCCAGCCCACCGTGTCGTAGCGCGGCCCAAGCGGCGCCACACCTTCGAGCGACACCGCCCCGTGCGTCGTCCGCAATCCCCATAGTCCCTGGTATGAGGCAGGAATGCGAATCGATCCCGCGGTGTCGCTGCCGATGCCGATGCCGATGCTTGCTTGACCCAGTGCCACGGCGCTCGCCGGGCCGGAGGAGGACCCCCCGGGAATCCCGCCTGGAACCGCGGGGTTTGGCGCCGCTCCGTAGTCGGGATTGAGGCCCTCGATGGAATACGCGAACTGGTCTGTCTGCGCGATGCCCACCACGTCGGCACCAGCGACGAGCAGCGCCTGGACGGCGGGCGCGGTCGCCGTTTCGACGGGGGCTTCGGCCAGATAGGCGCGCGAGCCGACACCCACTCGCTGGCCCGCGATGGCGAACAGGTCCTTGACCGCAACCGTCTGGCCGGAGAGCGGGCCCGCGCTCGCTCCGCGCACGAGCGGCGCCCCCGTCACGCGCCACACCCGGGTATCGATCGCCTGTTCCTCCACCGGTCAGCGCCTCCGTCCCGGGCCACGCGCATCGTGCCCCGCCTTGACGGCGAGACTACCGGTGCCTGCCTTGCTGCGGCCCATTTTCCCTTGGGCGAAACTGAGCCATAAGACTTGAGCGCGAGTCACTCAAGTCGTAACATGAGTCTCATGAACTCAACTTTCAGACCGGGTCGGGTGGGTGCCCGACCCGACCACTCATCACCAAGGAGAATCATCATGAGAAGAGAGATCATTCGCGCCGGAGTCCCCGTCACCACACCATGGAACGACGACTTCCAACGCATCATCCGCAACTTTGTCGGCGACGCCGACGCCTCGCTCACCGGCGCCTTCAGCCCCGCTCTCGACGTCGAGGAGACCGAGGAGGGGTTCACGCTCCACATCGAGCTCCCGGGTGTGCCCGCCGACCACGTGGACGTCTCGATCGAGGAGAACGTCCTCACGGTCTCTGGGTCCCGCGACTTCTACGCGGAGAAGAACGCCGATGAGTTCCGCCGCGTCGAGCGTCGATTCGGCACGTTCCACCGCGCCGTGCGTCTGCCCGACCGGGTGGACCCGGAAGGCATCAAGGCTGGCTTCAAGGACGGGTTGCTGACCGTCTCGGTGCCGAAGGCGGAGTCGGCCAAGCCGCGCCGCATCGAGGTCTCCACCGACTAGCAGCCGAGTGACGCCGCGCCAGTCGACGCGCCGGAATCACTCCTTGCGAAGGGGCCGGGCACTGAAAGTGTCCGGCCCTCTTGCGCTCCTCAGGCGTCCATCCCGTCGTGCGTGATCCGGCCGCCAAGCACGGTCAGCGCCACCGGCATCGCGCGCAGTTCCTCAAAACCCATGCCCGACGGGTCCGCGTCCAGCGCCACCAGGTCTCCTTGCACCCCGGTCCTGACGGCGGGCGACGCCCACGAACTCCTCAGCGCGGTGCCCAGGTCAAGAGCGTTAGCGGGCTCCCACGCGGGCGCCTCGTCGCGAGTGCGATGCACCGCAGCGGAGATGCCAAACCACGGGTCCAAGGGCGATACGGGCGCGTCGGACCCCAACCTCAGGTTCACTCCTGCGCGTGCCATATCCCCAAATGCGAACGCCCTGTGCGTGCGACCCGCCCACACGATGTCCGATATCTCGCGGTCGTCGAGCATGTGCTCGGGGTGGATTCCGGCGATGATCCCGAGTGCGGCCATGCGCGTCACGTCCTGCTCCCGCACCATTTGAGCGTGCTCGATCGAGCCCGAGGCTCCGCTGGCCTCGAAGGCATCGAGAGCCTCGGACACGGCGCGGTCACCAATCGCGTGCAACGCCAACTCAAAGCCCGCGTCGCGCGCGTCGGAGAGCATTCTCTGCAGGTCGCCGCGAGCCTGCGCAGCGTGGCCAAAGTCGGCAGTGCCAGGGTAGGCGTCGAAGCACCACGCCGTACGAGTGTTGAGCGCTCCGTCGGCGAAGATCTTGAGGGGACCGACCGTGACCCGGCCCTTGGTGCCGGGAACCCGCTTGCCCGTGCGTTCGCCACGCGCGAGCGATTCGGTGAGGTGTTGCGGGTACACGCCCGCCACCACTCGGAGCGATCTGATCCCGCTCTGGACGCGGCTGGCCCACACGAGCGGGTTGTCCGCCATCTCGAGGTCCACGATCCCGGTGACACCCCGGGAGGCGGCGGCCAGTGCCGCATCGGACACCAAGACCTCGACACGGCGCGGGTCGGCCATCTCCTCGGTCTCGAGCGCGATTTGCAGGTCAAACGCCGCGCTCTCGCGCAGCAGGCCCCCCGGCATGCCGTAGCGTCCGCCCGCTGCGGTGTTGATCCACACGGAGTGCATGTCATGGCTGATGAGCATGATCGGACGCCCGTACTGGCCCACGTGCACCGCGACCTCGTCCAGCATCTGCGCGGTGGGTGACTCCGGCCACAACGCGTCCTGATAGCCGCTGCCGACGAGCGGCTCGACGTCCGCCAGGCTCAGGACCGGGTGGTCCACCAGAGCGCCGCGGACGACATCGACGACCTCATCGGCTGACCGGGTACCGGCAACACTGACGCGTCCGCGGTGCTTCGCCCACATCGTGAAGTGGACGTGATGATCCACCAGGCCGGGCATGAGCCACCGGCCATCGAGATCGATGACCCGTGCACCGGCCGCCGGCTCCATGCCCGCGGGCACGACGGATGCCACTCGCCCCTCGCCATTGATCGTCACATCCACGGGACCATCGAGGGCGTCTTCCCAAGGTGCGGCGGGGTCTGCCCACAGGCGCGCGCCGGTGAGCGTGAGGAGCGGTGGCTTCATCCGGCAAGCCTAAGTGCGTTTGCGCGCGAAGCGAGCCGTCAGATCCCCGCTTGCGCGGTCACGGGACTCGGGGCCACACGGGCGTAGGCGGAGCGCGTCACCGCGTAGGCGCCCACCGCGTACACGGTGCCTGCGGCTGCGTCCAGCAAGTAGTGGTTCGCCGTTCCCATCACGACGAAGGTGGTGGTGAGCGGGTACAGCCACGCAAGGTACCACCAGCGATTCCTGGTGGTCATGACGATGGCGAGCGCGCACCACACGGCCCAGCCCACGTGAAGGCTAGGCATGGCGGCATAGAGGTTTGCCAAGCCAGTGACACTGTCTTGCCCAGCGAAGAGCACGGGGTTCGCCGCCATGGTGTCTACCGAGCCATGCAAGGCGAACCGCGGTGGCGACAGCGGGAAGATCCAGTAGGTCGCCAGTCCGGACACCATGAGCAACGCAAGAGCGGTACGCATCGGCCCGTAGCTGGCGCGGCGCCGCCACCACAGCCACAAGAGGACCCCGGCGGTCACCACCATGTGGGTGATTTGGTACCACAGGCTCGCAGCGTCCGCCAGCCAAGGGTTCCGCACGAACAGGCCGTTGAGTCCCAACTCAATGTCAAGGCCGAGCGAACGCTGGACGGACTCCACGAGGTTCGCGTTGGACGTGGCCAGTGCCACCCGATCGGGTGACGCGGAACGCATCACCGAATACAGCCAGTACAGGCCAAGCAGCAGGCCGATCTCCGTCATCCACGGGCGGCGTCGACGCCAAAGAGCGGACACCGCAGAGCCCCCGCCGCGCTGCTCGTGGGACGGCAGGGCCAAGTCGCTGAGGGTGTCCGCAGAGCGGCCTTGAGAGGCCGTGTTGCGGGTGCTTTCAGTGCTCATATCGTCCACCATGGTAGTTGCCGTCGGGCCTGTGCCGCGGGTTGGCGTGTTGGGGGGCGCCTCTGCGCCAGGTCACGCAGAAGAACGAACGATGAGCTCGGTGGGCAGCAGAGTCATTCTCGGGTGGTCCTCGACTCCGTTGAGCACGTCGATGAGGATACTGGCAATCGTCTCACCCATCATCTCGGAGGGCTGCCTCACGGTCGTGAGGGGCACTTCCGTGGTCATGGCGGCCTCGGAGTCGTCGTAGCCGACTACTGCGACGTCCCCTGGCACGCTCCGCCCGCTCGCACGGAGCACGGGCATCGCTCCGGCCGCCATCACGTCGGATGCGACGAAGATGCCATCGATCTTGGGATCTAGGCGCAACACCTCACGCATAGCCTCGGTACCACTACGCAACGTGAAGTCGCCCTCCACGATCGGCCCAGGTTCGAGTCCCGCCTCGCTGAGCGCGGCAAGGAAGCCCGTGACGCGGTCGATGCCGCCCGGCATCGTTTGTGGGCCTGTAATGGTTGCGATGCGCTTGCGCCCGATGCGCACCAGGCGCTCGGTGCCTGTGCGGGAGCCCGCGACGTTGTCAACATCCACGACGTGACCGCCCTCCACGGGAACCGCTGGACGACCTCCGAAGACCACGGGCAGAATCTTGGTGAGCTTCGACACAAAGGTGTCATCGGTGTGGTGCGAGATGACGATGGCCCCGTCAACGTTGCCACCCTGGAGATAGCGCATGGTCTTTCCGTCGGTCTTGCTCGACGCGACCATCAAGTTGAGGACGTAGTCGGAGGCCTCGAGCCGGGCGTGGATTCCGCCGATGATCGAGGCCAGGTAGAGGTCGCCGAACAGCCGGGCCATGTCCTCGGGAACCACCAGGGCAATGGCGTGCGTCTGCTTGCTTGCCAGGGAGCGAGCGGCGCGGTTGGGAACGTAGCCCAACTCGGAGATCGCTGCCCGGACGGCCTTCACCACATCTTCGGAGACCCGGGGAGAACCGTTGACTACGCGCGAGACGGTCGCTCGAGAGACGCCAGCACGGGCGCCTACCATTTCCAGCGTCGGCGCCGGAGGTAATACCGGGGATCGCATCTTCGTCCCTTGTTTGGTCACGGTGAGGGGTGACCCGCCACGTGTGCGGGCCACCCTTTCACAGTGTCATCCTGTTAACCCTTGACTGCGCCCTGCATGATGCCGGACACGAGCTGACGCCCGGCGAACATGAAGAGCAGCAGTAGCGGCACGGTGGCGACGAGAACGCCCGCCAACACCAAAGAGTAGTCAACAAAGTAGTTGGCGTTCAGCAGTGACAGCGCCACGGGGAGCGTCGGGTTCTGCTGGTCGAGCACAATGAACGGCCAGAAGAAGTTGTTCCACGTGGTCACGAAGGTGAACAGCGCCAGCATCGCGGCCGCCGGTCGCGCCGCCGTGAGACCAAGGTGCCAGAACGTGCGGATCATGGAGCACCCGTCCACGCGAGCCGCCTCGATCAGTTCCGTAGGCAACGATTGCGAGAGGTACTGCGTCATCCAAAACACGCCGAACGCGGAGACCAGCGCCGGAATGATGACGGCACCGAGAGTGCCCGTCCAGCCCAACTTCGACATGGCAATGTACAGCGGAACCACGCCTAGCTGGATCGGAACGGCCATCGTGGCAATGACCGCCACGAGGAGCGGACCCGAGCCCTTGAAGCGCAACTTGGCGAACGCGAAGCCAGCGAGCGTCGACAAGATCACGGTGCTCGCCGCCGTCACGGTCGAGACGATGATGGAGTTGCTCAGGGCCTTCCAGAAGTTGACCGCCGGGTTGTTGATCACTTCGGTAGCGTTCGCGATGAAGTTTCCGCCCGGCCACCACGACAGGTTCTGACTGTAGATCGTCGATGCGTTTCCAGAACCGATCAGGAATGACCAGTAGAACGGAAACATCGACCCCATGAGGACCACGGCCAACAATCCATATACGAGGGGCGACGGGCGACCCACGCCGATGCTTGTCCTGCTACCGCGCGCCATCACTTACCTCCCTTTGCAGAAAGCCTCTGCGATGTCTTCTTGGCCTTCTTGACCGCGTCGTCACCAGAGACGAACCTGCGCGTCAAGTAGTTGTTCACCAGCGTGATGGTGATGATGATGAGGAACAGCAGCCACGCAACAGCGGCGGCTCGACCGAAATCAAACTTGCCCCAGCCGGTGTTGTACAAGTACATCGTGATGGTGAGCCATTGCTTGTTGGCGCCGCCCGTGCCTGTGCTGTCATACATGCGCGGCTCGTCAAAGATCTGAAGTCCGCCGATGGTCGACGTGATGATCACAAAGATCATCGTGGGTCGAATCTGCGGAATCGTCACGGAGAAGAACCGACGGGCGGCTTTCGCGCCGTCGATCGCCGCAGCCTCATAGAGGTCACGGGGAATCGCCTGCATCGCTGCGAGCAGGATGAGTGCGTTGTATCCGGTCCACCGGAAGTTGACCATGGTCGCGATGGCGATGTGGCTGGGAATGATGTCGGTGTGCCAGAGGATCGAACCCAGCCCCATGTCGTTGAGCACGGAGTTGATGAGGCCGTACTTGTCTCCAAACATGTTGGAGAAGATCAGCGCGACCGCGACAGGAGCGACGACGTAGGGGATCAAAACCCCCATGCGGAAGAAAGTCTTCGCTCGCAGGTTTGCATCGAGCATCGCCGCGATCACCGTGGCGGCGATCAACTGGGGAACGGATGAGAGCAGGAAGATGGAGAAGGTGTTGCGCAAAGCGATCCAGAACTCGCGGTCATGCAAGATCCAGTCGAACTGCCCGAAGCCGATGTATTCACCGGTGTTGCGTACAAGGTCCCAGTCCTGAAGGGAGATGAACGCCGTGTAGATGATGGGGAAGAGGCCCGTGACGCCGAAGACGATGAAGAAAGGTATGACGTAGAGGTACGGCGAATATTTCACGTCCCACTGGCCGCGACGCTGCCGCCAGGTGAGTTGGCCCCTGTCCTGACGGATGCGCTCTTTCGACTCGCCGTTCTGGGGAGCAATGGTGGTTGACATGGAAATCCTTCTCGTGAGAGATCCGGACGCGGTAGCCCGGGCCGCCCCGTGAGGGACGGCCCGGGGCCACTATTGCGACTTAGCCAATTGCTTCGACTTCAGTCACAAACTGGTTCCATGAGGTGGTCGGGTCCTGTGAACCGTCCTCGACACGCGTGAGGGAGTTCTGCATGGCGTCGTTCACCTGGAAGTAGAACTCACCCTTGAACGGGGCAGCAACACCCTGGGCACGGTGAGAGAAGACCGTTCCGAGGTTGTCGTTATTGAAGAACGTCGCGTTGGTCGGGGCGTCGCCCGCGTCCATTGCGGCGTTCAGAGCGGCTGCATCGTCGAGCGCTGCAACCTGGCTCGGGAACGTACCGGCAGCTGCCAGCGCCTTGAGCTGCTGCTCAGGAGCGGTCAGCCAGTTGGCCAGTTCCGTCGCGGCTGCAACGTTTGCACCGGCAGCAGGAACGGTCAGGTACGAACCGCCCCAGTTACCTGCACCACCGGGGAAGACGTCTGCGACGTTCCACGTGGTGGTGTCAGGAGCGGCACCCTTGATCACTCCGAGCATCCAGCCGGGGCAAAGCATCGTGGCGAAGGTGCCCGTTGCCAGACCGGCGAACCAGTCGTCCGACCACTGGCCGAGGTGAGCCGAGATGTTCGGCGTCACTGCGGTCAACTGGTCGAAGATGGCCTTGACCTCAGGGTTGGTGGTGGCCGTGATCTCGCCAGTTGCGGGGTCCTCGTAAGCGGCCTCGACCTGGTTGATCATGCCCTGGTAGGTGCCGCCGGCACCGTCGAACCAGGCCTTGCCAGTGGCGTCCACGTAGTCCTGGCCCACCGAGAAGTAGGTGTCCCAGTCGCCATCAAGAAGCGCAGCAACCTCTGCGGGGTCGGTCGGCAGACCTGCATCAGCGAACAGTGCGGAGTCGTAGCACACGCCCTCAGGGCCGATGTCCGTGCCATAGCCGATCAGACGGCCGTCAGGGTCGGTAGCAGCAGCGGTCTTCCAGTCGAGCCAGCGACCGTCAAGAGCAGGGTCACTCAGGTCCGCGAGGAACTCGGTGTACTGCATGACCTCAGGAAGCCAGTCAACCTCGATGGCCTCGACGTCAGCGAGACCGCCGGCGCCCAGCTTGGCGAAGTAGTTCGTGCGAGCGTCGTTCGACGTTGCGGCAACGTTAGAAACCACGGTCACGTTCGGGTGCAGGTCCATGTACTCCTGGATCATTGCATCCGTGTAACCGAAGTTGTTGAAGGTGGCAACCGTGAGCGTAATCGGCTCCATGTTGTCGGTTGTCGGATCTGCAGACGTCGTGTCCGAAGCAGGATCGCTCGAACCGCAGGCAGCGAGGGTCAGGGCAAATACGGTCGCTCCAGCGGCCATACCCAGGGTCTTCTTGCGTCGTGAGAGACTCACGTTCACTCCCTTGTGAAGTAGGTGGTGGTCAGACTCCTGAGAGCGCTCTACTCCCGTGTGAGAGCGCTCCCTTGAATCGCCTCAACCGTAGGTCTGGGCTGGGTGCGTGTCAATCGAGATGAGGGTCTTGAGACCGTTTCGTCATCGAATCGTTACCAAGGCATTTCCTTGTTCGCCGATCCGTCCAATGTGACCCGGTTCGACGGAATTCGACATACCTTCTCGACAATCTCGCGCTTCTGGCCCGTTGGTCCTAGGACCCCCTTTCAGCGCGGGTAACTCCCGAAGGGTTGCCGATTGGTTATCTAACCGCTAGGTTACCTTTCATGGCTACCGACCCTCTGAGTATCACCCTCGCCGCACTCGCAGACCCGACCCGTCGCGCCATCCTTCACCAGCTCTCGGAAGGGCCTGCGACCGTCAAGGAGCTCGGTACCCCATTCCACATGTCCGGGCCCGCCATCTCCAAGCACTTGCGGGTCCTCGAGAACGCAGGTCTGATCGAGACCTCTCGAGACGGCCAGACCCGGCCAAGGACGCTTCAACCCGCCGCACTCGCATCCGTCGTTGAATGGACCGAATCGATGCGGCGCACTTGGGAGGTCAAGCACGACCGCTTGGCGGCCTATCTGGCAGAAGTTCACGAGAAAGGCACGGCATGAACACCACCACCGTCGAGGCAATCGGCGATACCCAGATCCGCATTCGTCGCGCATTCGATGCGCCCATCGGGCTCGTGTTCGCTGCCCACACCGAACCGGGGCACCTCACCCAATGGCTCACTGGACCTGGCGGAATGAAGTTGGTCGAGGCCACGATGGACCTGCGCGCCGGGGGCACGTTCATGTGGCGCTACCAGGGCCCCGATGACGCCACCATGGTGATGCAGGGCACCTTCCTGGAAGTTGAAACGCCGAGACGCTTCGTCCATCGCGAAGACTGGGGCCCCGACCTGCCATCGCCCGAGATCGAGACGGTCTTCGAGGAGGTGGGCGGCCAGACGGTGGTTACCCTGACGTACACCCTGTCCGACGCGGGAATGCGCGACCACATCGTGACCGACGGCGGGATGACCGAGGGCTTCCGCATCAGCCACGACATCCTCCACGAACTCTTGCCGACGCTGAGCTGACCGCGCACACTGTTCGCATGAAGCGACTCCTCGCCGCCGGCGTGCTCGCGGTGTCGATGGCGGGCTGCAGCCACAACCCCGGCGGTCTCGATGCGCCCAACAGCCCGGTCGCCCGCTACGACTGGTCGTCGCGCGACGGCGGAATGGACGCGCTGCTGGAAGGCACGCTTGAGCTGCGCGGCGGATGCCTCGTCGTCAATCCGTCGTGGGACGACGCCATCATGGTCCCCGTCTTCCCCCGCGCCTACGCGTCCTGGGACGCCGACCGCGAACTGCTGTCCTACGGCGGGCGTGACTACGGCATCGGGGACTCGATCTGGGCAGGCGGCGGATACGCGCCACCCGCGCCGGATGCCGCGATTCCCGCATCGTGTTCCGTGGCAGCCGACGACGATGTCTTCCTGATCCAGGCGATGAGCCTCGAGCCGCCCGAGGGCTGACGGCTCCTAAAACTCGCGCTTCGTGATCGTCGCCTGGCCCAGCACGCGGGTGCCGTCGTAGATCACGAGCGACTGGCCCGCCGCGACGCCGCGCATCGGCTCATCCAGCTCGACCGTCACCCGGTCGCCCGCGCGCACGACGCGTCCTGGCACGGGCTCGCCGTGCGCCCTCACCTGCGCGTGGCACGGCGTCGACTCCGTGGCGGGGACGTCGGGCGCTAGCCACACCACCTCGTGCCCCACAAGCTCGCGCACGCTGAGCAGCGTCTCCGGGCCAACGGTCACCACGTTGCGTTCGGTGTCGATACCCGTGACGTAGCGAGGCGCACCATCGGCGCCGGGACGCGGCAGGCGCAGGCCCTTGCGCTGGCCCACCGTGTAGGAGTACGCGCCGGTGTGGGCGCCGACGACCTCGCCGGACTCGTCCACGATCTCGCCCTGCCTCTCCCCCAGCGCGCGCTCGAGGAAGCCCTTGGTGTCGCCGTCGGCCACAAAGCAGATGTCGTACGAGTCGGGTTTGTTGCTGACGCCCAGCCCTCGCGCGGCCGCCTCGGCCCTCACCTCGGACTTGGATGCAATCTCGCCCAACGGAAACATCGCGCGCGCCAACTTCTGGGACCCCATGACCGCGAGCACGTACGACTGATCCTTCGCGGCATCGGCCGCACGGTGGAGTTCGCGCACGCCGTCGTCGCGAATCACCACGCGTGCATAGTGTCCCGTCGCCACTGCCTCGAAGCCAAGGGACGCCGCACGCTCGAGCAAGGTGTCGAACTTGATGTGCTCGTTGCACCGCACGCACGGGTTGGGGGTGCGGCCGGCCGCGTACTCGCTCAGAAAATCGGTGACCACGAGGTCGTGGAACTCGTCGCTGAGGTCCCACACGTAGTAGGGGATGCCGAGCTTGTCGGCTGCACGTCGGGCGTCGTTGCTGTCCTCGATCGAGCAGCAGCCGCGGGAACCGGAACGGTACTCGTCGCGATTGCGGCTGAGCGCCATGTGTACGCCGACCACGTCGTGCCCCGCGTCGACGGCGCGCGCCGCGGCCACGGCCGAGTCAACTCCGCCGGACAGGGCAGCAAGCACGCGCATGGGGAACTCCTGGGAAACACGAGGGGACGCCACCATGTTACGCGTTGCCCGGGGGACCGCATTCGGCGATGGGACGCGGCGAGTACCAGAGGGACGAAGTGCCTAAAGAGGTGCGTTCAACTGTGCTATTAATACTAGAACAATTATAATCATTGCGGAAACAAGAGCGATGGCAGTCTCGAGAGAAAGCAAAGTCACACCGTGTCGGACACCATCCCTTGGGCGGGACTCATCCCCGTCGCAATCCTCTTCGTGGGCTTCGTGGCCTATTGCATCGTCGACATCGTGCGCCACGACGTCACACACCTCCCCAAGTGGGCGTGGATGGCGATCTCCGTCGTGAGCATCCCGCTGGGAGGCATCGTCTACCTGCTCGTCGGCCGAGACGCGAACCGCCGATGATTCGCACCCGCGGACTCGTCAAGCGCTACGGGACCCACGCGGCCCTGGACGGCGTGGACCTGAGCGTTCCCGCCGGCTCCGTGTACGGGCTTGCCGGACCCAACGGCGCCGGCAAGACCACGCTGCTGGGAATCCTGGCAGGCCTCAAGGAATCGACGGGGGGCGAGGTGACGGTCGAAGCGGCGCCCGGCCAGGTCGCCGTGCTCCCGGACACACCGAGATTCGACCCGTGGCTGACGGGCCGTGAGGCGGTGGCACTCGCGCTCGCGTTGAGTTCCGCGGGCGGAAGGGAGCACGCGGCCCGAGACGCCGACCGCGTCGACGAAGTGCTCTCCCAGTCGGGACTCTCCGAGGCTTCGAGCCGGCGTTGCGGCGGCTACTCGCGCGGCATGCTGCAGCGGCTGGGGATCGCCTGCACCCTGGTGGCGCGGCCCACCCTGATCCTGCTCGACGAGCCGGCTTCGGCACTCGACCCGCAAGGCCGGCGCGAGATGCTTGACCTGATCGCGACCCTGCGCGGCCATGCGACCGTGCTGTTTTCAAGCCACATCCTCGGGGACGTCCAAGAGGTGTGCGACACCGTGGGCATCCTGCATCAGGGACGACTCCTGTTCCAGGGCCCACTGGCCGACCTCCTCGTGGGACGCGCCGTGCCGCGCTACATCGTGCGCTTGCGAACCAAGGCCGACGCCGATGCGGTGGCAGCGGCACTCGCGGCCCAGAAGTGGGTACATTCGGCCACCGCGGTCGAAGGTGCGGTGGTGCACGTGGAGGTCGCGTCGCTTGACGATGCGGAACGGTTGCTCGCAGGCGCGCTTTCCTCGGCAAACGCCTCCGTGGTGTCCTTGGGACCTGAAGAGGTCTCGCTCGAACGCGCATTCTTGGAGCTGACCTCATGAGCCCCTGGCGACTGGAAGTTCTACGACTGACGCGCACCAAGAAGTGGGCGGCGCTGGTGGGCGTCTACGTGGCGTTCGGCCTGGTGGGCCCCCTCACTGCTCGGTACATCAAGGAGATCCTGTCTCGCGTGGGTTCTGCGGACGGCACCACCATCACTGTCCCCGATCCGACCCCAGCCGATGGCATGGTTCAGTTCGTCTCCAACGCTTCGCAGATCGGCACCCTGGTGGTGGTGATCGTCGCGGCGGGCGCGCTCGCGTTCGACGCGATTCCCGAGATGGGAGTGTTCCTGCGGACCCGGGTGAGCCCCGCGTGGAAGATCCTCGTGCCGCGACTCGTCGTATCGTTCCTGGCAGCTGCCGTGGCCTTCCTCGCTGGGGTGGGTGTGGCCTGGTACGAGACCTGGGCGCTCTTGGGCGCTCCCGACGCCGGGTCGATTCTCGCGGGGGCGGGGCTGGGCGTCGTGTTCTTGGCGTTCATCGTCGCACTCACCGCCGCCGTGGCTCAGCGCGCGCGCTCGGTACTGGGCACGGTCATGACATCGCTGGTGGTGCTCATCACGATGCCGGTGGTGGGGCTAGCGCCCGCCATCAGCCGATGGCTACCGACCTCACTCGCGAATGCGCTCGCCGACCTGCCCGCGGGCGGCACGATGAACGACTATTGGCCAGCCTTGGGGGTGACCGTGATCGCCACGGCCGCACTCGTCGGCTCGGCGTTCGCGTGGTCGAGCCGCCGCGAGGTCTAGCGACGAATCGGCCACGCGCCCGAGCGACCGCAGCACTTTGTCCTGAGTCCGCAGCTTGCAGTGCTCAGTGATCCGGGCTCAGTCCGCAAGTATCCGTGCCCGGAGACGCGGCACCGCCTCGGCATCGCCGCCAGCCGCGACGAACCACCCGTGGGCGCCGCCTGGCGTGGCGTCCCAGATGTCGAGCACCGTCTCGATGGCTCGCGCCGGCGCGTCGAGAGCCGACGCTGGCAACTTGGAAGCGTCATACGTAGGCACGGAGGCCGCATCGGCTCCGGAGAACATCGCAATCATGCGCGCCAGGACACCCGGCATGTTTGCGGCGGTCGCCACGTAGTCGGCCACGACCGCGGCACGGTCGATCCCCACGAGCGTCAGCATCAGGGCGACCGATACACCCGTGCAATCCTTGCCAGCGGTGCAATGCACCAGCACCGAGCCGTCGGCGGCGGCGACAGCTTCGATCACCCGCACGATCCCCCTAGCGCCATTGCCTTCCAGCATGAGCCGGTACAAGTCGGCCAGGTCCCCACGGCCCTGCATTTGGCCGGGAGAAGCGTCCGCGAGCACGGGGATCGACTCGACGAACGTGTGGAGCTCGAGCGGATGGCCAGCCCCGCGCTCGTTGGGGTCCCGCAAGTCGAGCACGACGGAGGGAGGCCAGGAGGCCAGTCCCGGCGGGGGGCTTGCGTGCATCGGCGCGTCCGCTCGCCACACCACTCCCTCGCGCAGAAGGGACGATGCCGTGGCGACGTCCCGAAAGTTGGCGAAGTCCCATGCGGTGTCCACTGATTCCTCCATAGCCGGCCGCCTGTGCGCCCCGATGCCCCTCACGTCGAGCCTTCCATACGACACGCCGCGTCATGACCTCGCGGCTAGCGGCGCGCCTGATCGAGCGCCGCGGGTAGCGCGGCGACGACGGCGTCGACGTCCGCCTCGTCCGAGGTCCAGCCCAGCGAGAACCTCACGGTGGACAGCGCGTCTTCCTCCGGACGGCCCATCGCGACGACGACGTGACTGGGCTCCACCACTCCCGCTGTACAGGCCGCCCCTGGCGACACCTCGATACCGGCAAGATCCAAGGCCACCAGCATGGCCTCGGAGGAAGCGCCAGGGATGATCGCGTGGACGATGTGCGGGGCGCCGTCGCGTGGCCCGTGGACAGTAGCGCCGGGCGACAGCGAGACGATCGCCCGCGCAAGCCGATCCCCGAGCGCGGCCAGCCGTGTCGCCTCCGCCTCGACCCCCGCGACCGCCTGGCCTCCCCCGACCGCCTGGCCTCCCCCAACCGCCTCGTCAAGCGCGACGGCGAAGGCCCACGCCGCCGCGACGTCGACCGTGCCCGACCGCAGCCGCCGCTCCTGCCCGCCGCCGTGGGTGAGCGGCGCCAACGCGGCGCCGCGGCGAGCCAGCAGGGCACCCACCGCCACAGGCCCGCCCACCTTGTGGGAACTGACTGCGGCCGTGGCGAGCCCACTCGCGGAGAAGTCGAAAGGTAGGTGGGCGATGCCCTGGACCGCGTCGCTGTGCACAGGAATGTCGCGCGCCCGAGCCAGCGCCACCACCTCGGCGAGCGGCTGGATCGCGCCCATCTCGTTGTTGACCCACTGGGTCGAGATCAGGGCGGCCGCATCGGCGTGCGCGTCGAGCTCGGCCGCGAGCGCGTCGATCCGCAGCACCCCGTGGCCGTCCACCGGAAGCTCGACACCCACCGCGCCTTGGTGAGCCGCGAGCCAACGCACCGGGTCGAGTGCGGCGTGGTGCTCCACCGCGGTGGTGACCACGCGGACGCGGGCGGGGTCGGCGTCGCGACGCGCCCAGAATGCTCCCTTGATCGCCAGGTTGTCCGCCTCCGTGCCACCCGACGTGAAGATCACCTCGGTGGGGTGTGCGCCCAACGCGGCCGCGACGCGTTCGCGAGCATCCTCAAGCAAGGACCGCGCGGACCGACCCGACGCGTGCAGGCTAGACGCATTGCCCACCCTCGCCGATGCCTCGATCCACGCCTCGCGCGCGGCCGGACGCATCGGCGTGGTCGCGGCGTGATCGAGGTAGTGGGACACGCGACCATCGTAGGTGGAGGCACATTCCGGGTAGCGTGAAGGCAGACCACTGCGGAAGGACTCACCCATGGCTACCTGGTTCATTACTGGCTGCTCCACCGGCATCGGCCGCGCCGCTGCAGAGGCCGTCGCTGACGCTGGCCACACCGTCGTCGCGACCGCGCGCCGCCCGGAGACACTCCACGATCTGGTCGCGGCGCACCCCGACACCGTGATCGCGCTGCCCTTGGACGTCACCGACGAGGCCTCCGTGGCGTCGGCCGTTGACGCCGCGCTGGAGCGCGTCGGCCACATCGACGTGCTGGTCAACAACGCGGGCATCGGCTACTTCTCGACTATCGAGGAGTCAGACCCCGACGACGTGCGCACCATGATGGAGGCGAACTTCTGGGGCGCAGCGCGCGTCACGACGGCCCTCCTTCCGCACCTGCGCTCGCGCCGCGCGGGCCACATCTTCACGGTGTCGTCGATCGCGGGCGTCCGTGGATCCGCCGGCCTGGGCTACTACTGCGCCACCAAGTTTGCGGTGTCCGGCTTCATGGAGGCCCTCGCCGCCGAGGTGGGCCACCTGGGGATCAAGGTCACGCTGATCGAGCCCGGACCCGTGCGCTCGCTGTGGATTCCGTCCGGCGAGAAGAAGGACGACGTCCTGCCCGACTACGCCGACGTGATGGAACCCTTCTGGGACCGCATCCGCGGGCTACCCGGCAAGCAGCCCGGCTCGCCCGAGGCCCTCGCCGAGGCGATGCTGAATCTGGCCGACGCCCCGGAGCCACCCCTGCACTTCATCGCTGGCGCCCACGCCCTCGCGGGTGCGCGCACCAAGATCGAGCGCCTCACGGCCGATGTTGACGCCTGGGAGGACCTCACGCGATCCGTTGACCGACCCTAGCGAGTCGCGTCGCACTGCTGCCCGTTCGGCGTGAATCGCGCCGGCGGGGCCTGGCGCGACCGCCCGGCTCCGTCCCCCACCCCCACCCCCACCCCCGCCCCCACCCCCGCTCCTTATCCGCTACGAACCTGTGACGGCAACGGCGCGCCATGTCAGCGCCCCGCTGGCTGCCAGCATCGGCGCGTCATACGAACCAGAGGTTCGTAGCGTCACGGGCGCGGGCGCGGGTGCGGCGCGGGTGCGGCGCGGGTGCGGCGCTTAGCGCTACGCCCACGGGGGCCGGGCCAACCGAGATCAGACTTCGCGGTGCGCCTTGAGCGCCTCGATCGCCTGTGGCAGCACGTCGTGGAGGTCTCCGACGACGCCGAAGTCGGCGATCTCAAAGATGGGCGCATCGGGGTCAATGTTCACGGCGACGATCGTGCCCGAGGCCTGCATGCCGCCACGGTGGTGCACCGCACCGGAGATCCCGCACGCGACATAGAGCACGGGGGTGACGGTCACGCCGGTCTGGCCCACCATGTGCTCGTGGCTGATCCAGCCCTCGTCTGTGGCGTCGCGAGAGGCGCCCACTGCGCCTCCCAGCACGCCCGCCAGTTCACGCACCAGCGTGTAGTCACCGCTCGTGCCGCGCCCACCCGCGACCACCACTGCGGCCTCCGAGAGGGGCACGCCCTCCTCCCGCGTCACGGGGGTGACCGTCACGATGGTCTCGCGCAGTTCAGGCAGAGCCACGAGCACGCCAACGACCTCGGCGGCTCCGGCGGTATCGGCCGGCGTGGCCTGCGTGGTGTTGGGCCGCACGGCAACGATCGCGCGGTCCGCGTTGACGCGGGTCCGCACGTTCCACGCCGCCGCGAAGACCGTCTGTTGCGCCACGATGCGCCCGTCAACCAACGCGGCGCCCGAGGCGTCCACGACCACGCCGGCGCCGGTCGCGAGCGCGAGGTGCGTCGCCAATTCCTTGTTGAGGAAGGTCGACACGACGAGCACGAGTGCAGCGTCGCCAGTCGCCGCCGCCAATACCACCGACGCCGTCTTGGGGTGACGCGCCCGCTCGCCAATCGCGAGGACGCGCACCTCCGCTGCGCCATATTCACCCAAGGCGGTCACGGCATCGGCCGGTGGCTCCTCACCCATCCAGACGGCAACCGGCGACCCGATCGATCGCGCCAGCGTCAGCGCCTCGAACGTCGGCTGTGCAATCTCGTTTCCGCGGTGCTCCACAAGCACTGCCACGATCGTGTCGGTCATACCAGCCCCCTTTCGATGAGGAACTGCGCCAGTTGCGTGCCGCCGTCGCCCTTGTCTGTGACCAGCACACGGTTCTCCCGGGGCGGTTGGGGCAAAGCGTCGATCACCGTGGTGCGCGACGCGAGGGCGCCGACGCTCGCGGGATCCACGCCAATGTCGGCGAGCGACCACGTGGCGACCGGCTTGGTGCGGGCGGCCATGATGAGTTTGAAGTTGGGGTAGCGAGGCTTGTTCGCCTCGTCGGTGACCGAGACGAGCGCGGGCAGCTTCGCCGTGACGGTCTCGTGCGCGTCGGGCATATGGCGCTCGATGGTCGCGACGCCATCTGCCACCGTCAGGGACGATGCGAGGGTCAGCTGGGCGACGTCGAGGTCGGCCGCGAGCGCGGTGGGCACCATGGATGTGAGCGCGTCGAGTGCGGCCATGCCCGTGATCACCAGATCCACGGGCCCGTCCTTCTCGATCTGGCGCACGGCCGCGGCGAGAACGCGGGCGGTGCCGAACACGTCGGAGCCCGCGATCGCCTCGTCCGAGACGTGGACCGCATGGTCGACGCCCAGCTGCAGGGCCTTACGCACGGCGGCCACGGCATCGGGCCCGCCGACGGTCACCGCGTAGACCTCGGCCTCGCCCTCGGGGAGGGCCTCTCGGAGTTGCAGGGCCGCCTCGACCGCGTTCTCATCCAACTCGTTCATGGTGCCGTCGTCCGCTGTGCGCGTGACGGTGCCATCGGTGAAGGAGCGGGTGGATTGCAGGTCGGGAACGAATTTGACGGTAACCACGATGCGCATGGGCCAAGACTAACGGGCCTGTCGCCGCCACTACTCGTCATCCTCGTACTGCACAATGTCTCCATGGCACTTGTACCCGCTGCGAATGCGGCCCCCGTCCCGCCCTCGCCCGATCGATTCAGACTTGGGGTCCACCCGGTAGATGGCGGGGTGACGGTGGCGGTGGTTGCCGCGCACGCCTCGGCCGTGGAGTTTTGTCTCTTCAAGGACGACACCGAGACTCGTATCGCCCTCAACGGCCCCTCACTCGGCGTGTGGCACGGATTCGTCGCGGGCATCGAGCCCGGCCAGCGCTACGGCTTCAGGGCCTCCGGCCCCTGGGCCCCCAGGCGCGGTCACCGCTACAACCCCGCGAAGCTGTTGATCGACCCTTACGGTCGTGGTCTCGACGGGGAATTGGTGCCCATGACCGCGCCGGGGTCCAGCGCCCTCCGATCGAATCGCGACGGGACCGACACTGCGCCATTCACGCCGCGCTCCGTCGTCGTGGCCGACCCGGAAACGGCATTTGACCACCCGAAGCCGCGCACGCCGTGGCGCGACACCGTGGTGTACGAGATGCACGTCAAGGGCTTCACCAAGCTGATGCCCGGCATCCCCGAGGAGTTGCGCGGCACCTACGCGGGGCTGGCGCACCCGGCGAGCATTGAGCACCTCACCACGCTTGGCATCACAGCGGTGGAGTTGCTTCCGGTGCAGGCCTTCGCGTCGGAACCCCATCTCGAGAGCCTGGGCCTCAGCAATTACTGGGGCTACTCCACGATGAGTTTCTTCTCCGCCCACGCTCCGTATGCCACCGAGGCGGCGCGGGCCGCAGGACCCCAGGCGGTGCGCGACGAGTTCCGCGGCATGGTGGACCTGCTCCACGCCGCCGGCATCGAGGTCATTCTTGACGTGGTCTACAACCACACGATGGAGGGTGGCTGGGGCGACCGCGTGGTCAGTTGGCGCGGACTGGACAACTTTGCCTACTACCGTCACAGCCCGATGAACCCGATGCACTACGACGATGTGACGGGCACTGGCAACTCGCTCGACTTTTCGCAGCCCGTCGTCGTCAAGATGGCGCTGGACTCATTGCGGTACTGGACCGAGGTCATGGGCGTAGACGGCTTCCGCTTTGACCTGGCAGTCACCCTTGGCCGCACCATGAACGGCTTCTCGACCGACCACCCGTTCCTGGTGGCGCTGACCACGGACCCGATCCTCGGCTCGACCAAGCTCATCGCCGAACCCTGGGACATCGGCTTGGGCGGCTGGCAGGTCGGCAACTTCCCCATTTCGATGACGGAATGGAACGACCGTTTTCGAGACTACGTGCGCTCGTACTGGCTCACCTTCGGTGCGGGCAAGGTGGGCGGACGGGAGCACGCCACGGCGCCGGAACTCGCCACGCGACTCGCCGGATCGGCCGACCTGTTTGGCCACACCGAGCCCTACGGGATGCGCGGGCCGATGGCGTCGATCAACTTCGTGACCGCACACGACGGCTTCACCGCGTACGACCTCACGGCGTACAACGACAAGCACAACGAGGCCAACGGCGAGAAGAACCGGGACGGCACGGACAACAACCGGTCCTACAACCACGGCGCCGAGGGCCCCACTGATGACGTGGAGGTGCTGGTCGCCAGGCGTCGCTCCCTGCGCAACCTCTTAGGCACGCTGTTGCTGTCGGCGGGCACCCCGATGCTGCTGGGGGGTGACGAAATGGGTCGCACCCAGCGCGGGAGCAACAACGCGTACTGCCAAGACAACGAGATTTCGTGGTTCGACTGGGAACGGGAGCCGTGGCAGATCGAGTTGCAGGACACGGTCGCCCACCTCATCGCCTTGCGCACGCGGCACCTGGTGCTCCGCGCCGAACACTTCTACGAGGGCGTGGATATTGATCCCCGGGACCAAGACCTGCGCGCGGACTCCGCGTGGTTCACCATCGATGGCGAGCACGAGGACGATGACTGGTGGGAAGGCCCCGAGACGAGAGTGTTGCAGTTCATGCGGTCGCTGTCACAGCCCGACGAGGCGGATGCGCTCATCGTGATCAACGGCTCCCGCGAGGACGCCTCGGTCACGATTCCCGATGACGACGGCCCCTTGTGGAACCTGGTGTGGGACTCCGCCTGGGAGAGCCCAGCCGAGCACACGGACGACCTCACGGCTCCAGGCTCTGTGACGCACATGCCCGCCCTGACGATGCGCCTTTACGTCAGCGCCATCTAGCAACGCCGCGAGCCGGGCGACCGACCAGAGTTGGCGCGCGACTCTTCTGTCGGATCGCTGGTGTACTGTGCTATGAGAACGTTAACATTGGTGCCATTCATCCCGACCGAAGGAGGTCGAGCCGCGATGCGCGAGCCTGACACCACCACCACCACTCTTGCGGCGTTGGTCGTCGAGAAGAGTCGCGGCCCATCATGACGATCCCCGCTGGACTTGCCGAGCGATTCGCGTCCCTCTATGGCGCGCCACCTGTCGGCATCTGGTCCGCGCCTGGCCGCGCCAACCTCATCGGCGAGCACACGGACTACAACAACGGCTACGTTCTTCCCTTCGCCATCGACGATCGCACCTGGTGTGCGGCGCGCCCCAACACCGTGGGCCTCTTGCGCGTCGCCAGCACGGCTCAGACCTCGCGCCACAGCGTCTCGATCGCTGACCTCGACCAAGCGGACTTTGAGGGCTGGTCGGGCTACGCGCTGGGAGTGGCGTGGGCGTTACACCAAGCGGGCCACGACCTCTCAGACTCCCCCGGCATCGACCTCCTGGTCGATTCCACCGTCCCGCTCGGCGCAGGACTGTCGTCGTCCGCGGCCCTCGAATCAGCCGTCGCCGTCGCCCTCAACGACCTGTGGGACCTCGGGCTGGATCGGATGGCGCTCGCCAAGGCTGGGCAGCTGGCCGAGAACGGCGCGATCGGCGCACCCACGGGCATCATGGACCAGGTCGCCACGCTCTTTGGCCAGGAAGACCACGCCGTGCTGCTTGACTGCGCATCGTTGCGCACCACCGCGGTCCCGCTTCGCCTCGCCGCCAGCGGACTCTCGCTCCTCGTGCTCGACTCCAAGGTGAAGCACGCCCACGCCGACGGCGGCTACGCGTCGAGGCGACAGGCGTGCGAGCTCGGCGCGCGCACGATGGGCGTGCCATTCCTGCGCGATCTGACGGTGGCAGATCTCGAAAAAGCACAGTCCGTCCTTGACGATGAGACCTTTCGGCGCGTGCGCCACGTCGTGACCGAAAACGACCGCGTCCTCGCCACTGTGGAGGCTCTCGCCACCTCGGGCCCCGAGTCCATCGGGCGTCTGCTGCTCGCCTCCCACGCGTCCATGCGGGACGATTTCGAGATCTCCGTTCCCGAAATCGATACTGCGGTCGAGGCATCAATGAGTGCAGGCGCCGTGGGCGCACGCCTCACGGGAGGCGGCTTCGGCGGCTCGGCGATCGCTCTCGTGCCCGCCGGCCGCGTCTCAGCCCTCAGCGACGCCGTGCGCGCCGCGTGCGATGAGCGCGGATTCGCTATTCCGGAGATTCGCATCGTGAACCCCCGTCAAGGAGCCCGCCGTGACGCGTAGCCTTTGCCGCATGGCCCGAGGAACTGCGTCATGACAGCCTGGCTCGTCACCGGGGGCGCGGGCTACATCGGCGCCCACGTGGTCTCCGCGCTTCTCGACGGGGGGTTCGAGGCCGTCGCGTACGACAACCTGTCGACCGGCAGGCGCGAGTTCGTGTCCGACGGAGCGCCGCTCGTCGAGGGCGACATCCTCGACACCGACGCGGTCACGTCGGCGCTGACGGCGCACCGGTGCGTCGGTGTCATTCACTGCGCAGGCTACAAATACGCCGGCGAATCGGTGAAATACCCCACCCTCACCTACCTCCAAAACGTCTCCGGAACGGCCACCCTGCTCGAGGCGATGTCTGCGGCGGGCGTCCGTAGCCTCGTGTTCTCCTCGTCGGCGGGGGTGTACGGAACTCCGGACACCGAAGTCGTCACGGAGGCAACCGAGTGCCGCCCGGAGAGCCCCTACGGCGAGAGCAAGCTGGTGGCGGAATGGCTCATCCGCGACCAAGTGACTGCCACGGCATCCTCCGATACGCCGCTTGTCGCCACGAGCCTGCGCTACTTCAACGTGGTGGGATCCGGGCCTTCGAATATCTACGACGTCTCGCCACACAACCTCTTCCCCAAGGTCTTTGCCACGCTCGCGCGCGGCGAGCCCGCGCGGATCAACGGCGACGATTACAGCACCCCCGATGGCACGTGCGTGCGCGACTACGTCCATGTCGTGGACCTCGCCAACGCCCACGTCGCGGCGGCTCGCGCGCTGGATGAGGGTCGGCCTCTGGAGCCGGTCTACAACCTCGGTTCGGGAACGGGCACGTCGGTCCGCGAGATCGTCGACGCGATGCGCGAGGTGACCGGCAACACCACCGCACCCCTGATTGGCCCGCACCGTCCGGGCGACCCGGCGCGCATCGTCGCGGCTGGCGACCTCGCCACACGCGATCTTGGATGGGAACCCCGCTCCACGATCGAGCACATGGTGAGGACCGCGTGGGATGCCATGCCCCACGCCTAGCGACCCCTCGGCCTGCCCCTGGGCATGATTCGCGCCACAGCCAAGGCCAGCCGTCTTGGTAGCGAGCGCCGAGGCGAGTAGGTTTCTGACATGGAGCGAAGCCAGGAGTTGTCTGTAGGCCGGATCCCCATCGTGGACGTGCAACCGTCGCTCGAACAGGGACGCTGGCCCGCCCGCGCCGTCGTCGGTGAAGCCGTACCCATCACTGCCACCATCTTCCGCGAGGGGCACGATCTCGAGGGCGCGACCGTAGTCGTCACCGATCCGAACGGCAAGCGGCACGCCTTCCCGATGCCCCAAGACAATTGGGGGACCTCGCTCTACAAGGCGATTTTCATACCCACCAAAGAGGGCATGCACTCGTTCCGTGTCGAGGCGTGGTCCGACCCCGTGGGCTCGTGGGTGCACGCCACGGAGGTGAAGATCCACGCGGGCGTCGATGTGAAGCTCATGCTCGACGAAGGCGTCGATGTCCTCACCCGCGCCCGGGACACCGTGCGCAGGGGTGCGGCAGCGCGATCGCTTCTCACCGAGGCCATGGCCACACTCACCGACGGGACCCTGGACCCCGAGAAGCGACTCGAAGCGGCCCTGTCAGACAAGGTCCGGGAGACGCTCGTCAAGGCGCCACTGCGCGAGTGGGTGACCACATCGGCGGAGTATCCGCTCCTCATTCAGCGCGAGAAGGCGCTGGTATCGGCCTGGTACGAGATCTTCCCTCGGTCCGAAGGAGCGAAGCATAACAAGAAGACTGGCGAGTGGACTTCGGGAACCTTCGCCACCGCGGCCAAGCGGCTGCCGGCGATCGCGGACATGGGCTTCGACGTCGTCTATCTCACTCCCATCCACCCCATTGGCACCACACACCGCAAGGGACGCAACAACGCCCTGCGGGCGGAGCCCGGCGATCCCGGAAGCCCGTACGCGATCGGCGCCGAGGACGGCGGTCACGACGCGATTCACCCCGACCTGGGGACGATGCGCTCCTTCAAGACCTTCGTCAAGCGCGCGCGTGAGGTCGACCTTGAGGTCGCGCTCGACATCGCCCTCAACGCCTCCCCCAACCACCCGTGGCTGACGGAACACCCCGAATGGTTCTCCACGCGACTCGACGGCACGATCGCCTATGCGGAGAACCCTCCCAAGAAGTACCAGGACATTTACCCGTTCAACTTCGAGAACGACCCCGAGGGCTCCTACCAGGCGTGGCGAGATATCTTCCAGGTGTGGATCGACGCCGGGGTGACCCTGTTCCGCATCGACAACCCGCACACCAAGCCGCTGACCTTCTGGGAGCGGCTGCTGAAGGACATCGCCGACTCCCGGCCCGACGTCCTCTTTCTGGCCGAGGCGTTCACGCGCCCGGCGATGATGCACACGCTCGCGAAGATCGGCTTCCACCAGAGCTACACCTACTTCACATGGCGTCAGACCGCCGAGGAAATGGGCGAGTACCTCGAGGAACTTGCGGGTGAATCGTCGTTCTACATGCGCCCCAACTTCTGGCCGACGACCCACGACATCCTGACCCCCGACATGCAGCGCGGAGGGGCGCCGTACTGGAAGATGCGCGCGGCACTTGCGGCGACGGGTGCCCCCTCGTACGGGATCTACGCCGGATACGAGTTCGTGGAGTCCGTGCCCCGGCCCGGAGTCGAGGAACAGATCGACAACGAGAAGTACGAGTACAAGCCGCGCGACTGGTCGAAGGCGGACGAGTACGGCATCGCGTCGCTGCTCACGACGCTCAACTCGTTGAGGTCGAAGCATGTCGCGTTGCGCAGGCTGCGCGGCCTCACCGTCCAACGCACCACCAACCCGAACATCCTGTGCTTCACGCGCCACGTGCCCGCGAACGAGTCCCCCCATGGACGCGAAGACACCGTCGTGGTCTTGGCATCGTTCGACCCACACGCGGTCAACGAGGCGATCGTGACCCTCGACATGAGCACCATCGGCAAGCAAGACGACGACCCCATCCCCGTCCTGGATGCTGTGACCGGAGCCAACTACACCTGGGGGCGCGAGTTCTTTGTGCGTCTCGACCCCTCGCAGACGCTGGTGCATGTGGCCACGGTGCGTTCATGAGCACACTGGAGGAAACCCGTGGCACGTGACATTGACCCGACTGCGTTGGCAGACATCCTCGCTGGCACCCACCACGAGCCGCACGCGGTTCTCGGACCACACGTCCACAGCGGCGTGGTCGTGGTCAGGGTGTTGCGCCCCTTCGCCAAGTCGATCGCGATCGAAACCCTCGACGGCAAGGTCCCCGCGAAGCACGTCCACGACGCGCTGTGGCAGGCCGAACTCCCGGGGGAGGAGATCCCCGACTACCGGGTGCACGTCACCTACGACAAAGAGGAAGTTGTCACCGACGACCCCTACCGCTTTCTCCCGACGCTTGGCGAACTAGACCTTCACCTCATCAGGGAAGGACGCCACGAGCGGCTGTGGGAAGCGCTCGGAGCCCACGTGAAGAGTTACCCCTCCGTGCTGGGCGAGGTCCACGGCGCCTCCTTCAACGTGTGGGCACCCAATGCCCGGGCGGTGCGCGTCATCGGCGAATTCAACCATTGGCAAGGCGTGGGCCACTCCATGCGATCTCTCGGCTCGTCGGGCGTGTGGGAGTTGTTCATCCCCGGCGTGGGAGACGGCACCCACTACAAGTACGAGATTCTCGGCAAGGACGGCCACTGGAAGCAACAGGCCGACCCGATGGCGCGGCGCACCGAGGTACCGCCTCACACCGCGTCAGTCGTCACGGCAAGCGATTACTCCTGGAACGACGAAGCGTGGTTGGACAACCGCAGCAAGCACTCCGCCCACGACTCCGCGATGTCGGTGTACGAGGTCCACCTCGGGTCGTGGAAGCAGGGTCTCAGTTACCGCGACCTCGCCGACGATCTGATCCCTTACGTGCGCAACATGGGCTTCACTCACCTCGAACTGATGCCCGTGATGGAGCACCCCTTCGGCGGCTCGTGGGGCTACCAGGTGACGTCGTACTACGCACCCACCTCCCGCTTTGGCAGCCCCGACGACTTGCGTTACTTCATCGACCGCGCCCACCAGGAGGGCCTCGGCGTGCTCCTGGACTGGGTTCCCGGGCACTTCCCCAGGGACGCGTGGGCTCTCGGCCGATTCGACGGCACTCCCCTGTACGAGCACCCCGACCCGCTGCGCGGCGAGCAGCCGGATTGGGGCACCTTCATCTTCGACTTTGGCCGGGCAGAGGTGCGCAACTTTCTCGTCGCCAATGCGTTGTATTGGCTTGAGGAATTCCACGCCGACGGCCTGCGCGTGGACGCCGTCGCCTCCATGCTGTACCTCGACTACTCGCGCGACGCCGGCCAGTGGCGGCCCAACGTGCACGGCGGCCGCGAAAACCTCGACGCCATCGCCTTCCTGCAGGAGGCCAACGCGACGGCGTACAAGAACGTGCCCGGAATCGTCATGGTCGCCGAGGAGTCAACCGCCTGGCCGGGCGTCACCGCTCCCACGTCGAAAGGCGGTCTTGGCTTCGGGCTCAAGTGGAACATGGGGTGGATGAACGACACCCTGCGCTACCTGACGGAGGAGCCCGTCAACCGCTCATACCACCACAACACCGTGACGTTCTCGCTGATCTACTCGTTCTCCGAGCACTTCATGTTGCCGCTCAGCCACGACGAGGTCGTCCACGGCAAGGGCTCCCTGTACACCCGCATGCCCGGAGACCATTGGCAGAAGATCGCGGGCTTGCGTTCGCTGCTCGCCTACCAGTGGGCGCACCCCGGCAAGAAGCTCATCTTCATGGGCGACGAATTCGGCCAGACAGCCGAATGGTCCGAGGGCCGCTCGCTCGACTGGTGGCACACGGAGGACCCCCTCCACGACGGCCTGCGCCGGCTCGTCGGCGACCTCAACGCCCTGTACCGCGCGCAACCAGCGCTGTGGCAGAAGGACGACGACGCGTCTGCATTCCGGTGGATTGACGCCGACGACTCGGCGAACAATGTGATCTCGTTCGTGCGTTATGCCGCGGACGGGCCGCCGGTGGTCGTGGTGGTGAACTTCGCGGGCGTGCCGCATGAGAACTACAGGTTGGCATTCCCGCACGCCGGCACCTGGGACGAGGTCCTCAACACCGACTCCGCAACGTATGGCGGATCCGGCGTCGGCAACCTCGGTCAGGTGGTGGCGGCAAAGGAACCTCATCACGGCTACGACGCCTCGACCACCGTGCGGCTTCCCCCGCTCGGCGTCGTGTTCTTCACGCCCGTAGTCAACTAGGCGAACCCGCTAGTAGAGAGCGCTCGCGAGCCGCTGGCGCGCGGCGTTGACGCGCGGGTCCGTGGGGCCCACCACCTCGAACAAATCGATCAGGCGGGCGCGCACGCGGTCACGGTCGGCACCAGCAGTCGCGCGCACCGCGTCGATCAACCGCTCAAAGCCGTCGTCGACCATTCCGCCGAGTACATCCAGATCCGCGACAGCCAGTTGAGCGTCCACGTCGTCCGGGGCGTCGGCCGCGGCCTTGCGCACCGCAACGGCGTCTGCTGCACTGCTACGGGCAATGAGGGCGACCTGTGCTCGACCCGCACGCGCCTCGGAGTCCTTCGGGTTTTCCTTCAGCGCCTGGTCGTATGCCGCGATCGCGGCGTCGTAGTCCTCCCGCTCGATCGCGTCGAAAGCCTCTTGGTGAAGAGGAGGCAGCGGCTTCTCTTCGACCTCAGCCTCCTCGGTATCCGCCGGGGCCTGACCCGAGTCCCGCACGTCCATGCCCGCCTGTTTCGCGACCTCCGCGACCTGAGCAAAGACGTCGATAAGCTGCTGGTCGTCCGGCATGCCCTGGAACAGCGGGATGGGGCGGCCCGCCAGCAGCGCGAGCATCGCCGGCACCGCTTGAAGCTGGAATGCCTCGACCAGCCCCGGCTCGGTGTCGGAGTCGACCGTTACGAGGCGCACGGTGTCGCCGTAGCGAGCCAGGTGCGCGACAACGCGATCCCGCAACGCGCTGCATTGCGGCGCGGTGGCGGAGCACAGCAGGACGTAAACGGGCCTGCGGCTCGACTCCTGCAGGTACTCGCCGGCGTTGGCCTCGGTCATGGATCCGGGGCCGTCGGCCGCCCCGTTGGGCTGTTGTCCTTGCTGAGACTTGGCCGCGAGAGCTGCGAGGTCAACGGCACCGCTGAACGGAGGTAGCGAGGTCATGGCGTCCTTTCTCGGGGGCGGCTAGGGCGTGATCGAGATGATGTGATGCTCGGCCGCGATGACGGCTGGCAGTTGCTCTTGACCCGGAGGCGGCACGAGAAGCACCACGAAGTCCCTGTAGTTGTAGGTGACCTGTTCCGTGGCGGCACCCGACAGTAGCGGAGCGTCCCGCGCCGACAACTTGAGAGTGGCGTCCTTCACCGAGAACGACGACGCAATGTCGATCGGCGCGAAGATCAACGCGCCACCGTCCGACGTGGACAACACGAAGGTTGACGCGAAGTCGGGCTGGATCGTGTCGACGTAGGCGCCACCGGTGCCCGACGCGGCCTGCGCGAGCACTCCCCGCGCACTGAAGAGCTGTTGGGCATAGGAGTCGTCGGCGAAGTTGGCAGCGAAGTCGCTGTCGGTGCCCTGCCGCAAGTACTCGACGTAGTCTTCCAGTGCCTTGCGGGGCGACGGATCGACGCCGACCTCGCCAAGCGGCAACGGCTCGGCCCCGTTGACCTCGCCGGGCATGGCGGGCAACACCGCGCCAGGGATCATGTGAGCCCATGAGACGAGGCGATAGGGATCGTCGACAGACTCCTGGACCCACAGGTACACCACCGGCGTGAGGTCGTCTGCGGGGGGCTCAGACACGGCGGCGAGCATCCGCGGCCACGATTCCGACCGCGAGACATAGACACCCTGCATCTGTGAAGGCAGGTCCGAAACGGGTTCTTCCGGAACGGCCTTGGCGACGGCGTACTCAGCCACCCGTACGAGAGCAGCATTCCCCGCCACGCGCGAGACAAACAGATCCTGGTTCTTGGCCGCGTCGGCCGCGTCGAGCACGGCAAACGTCGAATCAATCACGGCCGTAGCCTGAGATTCTATGAGCGAGGCCTGAGCCTCCAAAGACGGGGTGACGGTCGCCTGAGGCGGCGCAGCCGCGCATCCAGCGAGAAAGAGAGCGGTGGTCGTGGCCACGACAACAGTGCGCCTCATGATTCGTCCCCCTTCTGTTCGAGGTCAATATCGGGAAGCGAAGACCCCGCCAGTCTCCGTTCGCGACGCGAACCGGCCTTGGCGTCTTCCCCCGTCGCGATGCGAGAACGCTTGGTGGTCCATGACTCGACACGCTCCTGGAGCGGCCGGACGTCAATGATCGCGGACAACACCGCGATAAGTCCGAGCACAGCGAGCGCGACGCCAATCCAGATCAGTGGGCTGATCCATGCGTCGTTGACTTGCCTGTCGGCACTGATCTCAAGGGTGCCGAGGTTGCCGCCGTCGGTCGAGTTCACGACGAGGTACTCGCCGGGTGACATCGCGGCCAGCGCGATCGACACGCGCCCCTCCCCCGCCCAGTTGTGCCGCCACAGGTCGCCGGACCCGTAGTCGAAGGATTCCTCCGTCGGGGCGGCTTCCGTCGCTTCGGGACTCGCCGAAGGGCTCGCCTCAGCGGCCGGAGTTGCCTCGGCCGTAGCAGACGGCGAGGGTGACGGCGAGGGTGACGGCGAGGCGCTGTCGGCAACAATGCGCGAGGCGGTGCGGGTCGTGAACTCGTCCCACGTCGCATAGCCGGTGATGTAAGTAGCGGAGTAGCGAACGAGCCATGCCTCCGCGTCCAAAGGTCGCGCGGTGTGCGCTTCGACGCCGCCGTCAGCGGTCACGGCGAGCCTCTGCAACTCGGGCAGGGCCAGGACCTCGGGGCCCAACACCACGACCGGGGTGTCGAGGGTCGCCTCAGTAACCACGGCGTGTGCGGGTGTTGCGGCCTGGGCTATAAGCCCCGCGATCAACATCAGGAGCCCCAAGGCTCCCGCGATGACCGCTGTTGTGCGAAGCGTCACGTCTTTTCCTCCTGCGTTCGGCGTACAGTCTAGGAGACAACGAACGAGTACCCCCAGGTGTGGCTTTGTCATGTGCCGGACCCGCGACTAATGTGGTGTGACGCTGGGCCCAGCAACAAGGAGAACCAATGGCCGACGAGACCCTGCCCTTTCCTGTCGCCATGCGCGGCTACGACCGCGATGCAGTCGCGGCGCACGTGAAGAGGCTCGAGGAGTCTCTTGCGCAGGCGCAAGAGACGGCTCAACAGGCGCGCCAGGACGCGGTGCAAGCGAAGGGTGCCCTCGACGACGCTCAGCGCAACCTCACCGAGAACGAGCAGCCCACCTACAAGGGCCTGGGCGCCCGCGTGGAGCACCTGTTGCGGTCGGCCGAAGAGCAGTCTGCCGACGTGATCAATCGGGCGAACACTCACGCTCAGGACACGATTGCCAGGGCAAATGTCGCGGCGCAGCAGTTGCGCGCCCGCGCCGACAACGAGGTGTCAGAGATCCTCGCACAGAGCCGCCGCGAGGCAGACGAGACCAAGGCGGGGTCCGAGAGCGCAGCCCAGGCGACGCGCGAGGCCGCTGAGCGCCAGGCGGCCGAGGCCGTCGCCAAGGCCCAGCGCGAGGCAGACCGCATCGCTTCCGTCATTGACACGGAGATTGAAGAGAAGCGGACCGGTTCCGAGCGCGAGGTGCACGCAATGCGCGCCACCGCCGAGCGCGAGGTCACGGAACTCAAGGTGTCGAGCCAGCGCGAGGCCGTCGAGATGGTTGACAGGGCGCGCGGCGAGGCCGAATCCCTCGTCAGTACCGCTCAGGTCGAGGCGCGGCAGGTGCGCGACGAGGCGGAGCAGGTCGTTGCCGCGGCACGCGAGGAGGCAGAACGCCTCGCCCAGGAGAGCGCCGACGCGTTGGCTGCCGCAGAGTCTGAGGCGCAGGCCACGCTTGAACACGCCAACGATGAGGCCACCACGCTGCAACGCGAGGCCGCTTCGATCCGGGCGGAAGCCGACAAGCGTGCCGCCTCCGCGCTCGCGGCGGGCCGCCGCGAGGCGGCACAGATCATGTCCTCCGTCCAAGCGGAGACCGAGACCCTGAGGGCCGAGGCGTCGCAGTTCCACACCGCGACCACGACCGCAGCAGACGAGTACAGCTCCGACAAGCGTCGCGAAGCCGATGAGTACAGCTCCGACAAGCGTGGCGAGGCCGATGAGTACGACGCCGTCACGCGTGGCGAGGCCGAGAAGTACGACCAGGCCACTCGCAACCAGGCCGATGAGTACGACGCCGTCACGCGTGGCGAGGCCGAGAAGTACGACCAGGCCACTCGCGACCAGGCCGATGAGTATGACGCCGTCAGGCGTGGCGAGGCCGAGAAGTACGACCAGGCCACTCGCGACCAGGCCGACCGTGTGGCAGCCGAGAGGGTCGCGGCCGCCGAACGCCACTTTGCCGCGAAGATCGGTGAAGCCGACCAGTATCACGGCTCCAAGATGGTCGAGGCTGACCAATACCACTCCACGACCATCGCGGACGCGGACAAGTACGACGCTGACCTCAGGGCTGCCGCCGAGCATTACGACGTGCAGACGCGTCAGCGCGCCGACAATGAGACCGCCGACCTTCGCAAGCGTGCGGAATCCGACACCAAGAAGCTTCGAGCCCAGGTGGCCGCGGAGGTCAAGGCGCTTCGCGATGAGGCTGCCGCCGAGACGGACGCACTCCTTGCTGAGGCGCGCGCCCAGGCGAAGAGCATGGTGGATGCCGCAGCGACCGAGGCCCAGCAGTTGCGCGCAGAGGGCCACGGCGAAGCCGAGTCGGCCAAGGAAGAGGCGCGCCGCACGCGGGAGGACCTGCAGATTGAGGTCGCCCAGCGTAAGGAGGCCGCGGAAGCCGCCCTCACCGCACGCCACAATGCCGCGAAGGCCGAGTCGGAGGCGATGGTCGCCGATGCAAGGACGCGTGCCGACGAGGCGGAGGGTCGGCTCACGGACGCGCTTGAGCGCGCGGAGCAGGCCCGCCGCGACGCGGAGGAGCACGCTCGCACCCTGCTGAGCAACGCGCGCCACAATGCGGACGACATCGTCTCGCAGTCACGGGAGCACGCGGAGACGATCATCTCCGAAGCCGTCACGGATGCCGAGCGCGAGCGCTCGCTCGCCTCGAAGGAGGTCGACGAGCTCAACCACCAGCGCGAGTCGATCACCACCTACCTCGACGACTTGCGTTCGCTGCTGTCCTCGGACCCGGTGAACAACCTCGCCGCAGCCAAGCGCTTGGTCGACGAGCACGCCGCCGAAGAGCCCGTGGAGGCCCCAGACGGCGGCTCGGGCCAAGAGGACTGACGTGTCCGCCGACCGCGGCCAAGATGCTTTCGCACTTGCCGCGCGGCTCGACCGGCTACGTGACGCTGAAAGCGCCAAAGCCGCCACGATGGTGCATGCGTTCGCCAAGCAGGCGAAGAAGGCTGGAATCGAACCCGAACGACTCAGCGCTCGCCCGTACTCTGGCAGGACCGTTCTCAAGACCGACGTGGTGGGCTGGTACATCAACCGGGCCTGCAGCGTGGGTGTGAGCGTCGACGGAGACTTCTACTTGCTTCACGCACCTGGCGGGTTGTCCGCGCGGCTCAAGGGAGTGCACCTCGAGCCGTCCGACCCGCCACTAGAGCTCGGACGAGGCGCGCGAGACGGCGAGTCCATGCCCATGGAGAAGGCGCTCACTACCCGACTCGAGGCGGGCGGCACCTGGCCGTGACGCGTGTGGGGCGCTTGCCTCACTCTCGAAGCTGGGCCGTGACGATGGCGCCGATCAGGCGTGCGATCACTTCGGGCCGCTCGACGTGCACCAGATGGCCCGCGCCCTCGACCACAGTCACGTCCACGCCGAGGGCCTCGGCCATGGCCGTGGCCTCCTCGGCAGACGTCAGTGCGTCATCGTCCCCACGCACCACAAATGCGGGGCCATCACACGCTGCAAGCACGGCGAGCCGGTCGGGCCGCGCCGCCATGGCGCGCTGGCCCCAAGCGACCCCATCCCCCAACTGCCGCGCCACGTTCGCGGTGACCGAGGCCAGCACGTCACCCTGCGCGCGCGCCGCGGCCCCCAGGAGGCCTTGCGCCACCTTCCCCGGCGCAGCCACCCGACCGAGCACGGTAGCCTCCTCAGCGGCCTCCAGGCGCCGCGCGTGGGCGTGCGCGGTATCGGCGCTGGCTCTCGTCCCGATCAGTCCGAGCCCCGCGACGGCGTCGGGGTGACGCTCGAGTACGGCCATGGCGACGTACCCGCCCATCGAGCAGCCCACCCAGATCGCGTCTTGCGAGCCCGTCGCCTCGCGCAGGGCCGCCACGGCGGCATCTGCGATGAGATCGATCGACGGGTCGCTGGGGGACGCCGGCATGTCGCCGATGCCGGGAGAGTCAAAAGTGATGATGTCGCCCACGGGCGCATCGAGGGCGGCGAGCAGGGGTTCCCACTGCTCGCGATCCAGCGGGAAGGCATTGAGGAGGACGAGGGGGGTTCCGGTGGGCAACAGACTCATGGTCTCTCTCCTGATGGGACAACTGCGGCGGCGGGAACGGAGGTCGGGAGGGACACGGCGCCTGGAACCACTGCGCCGATCACCAGATCGAGGACGATCCGCACGTACTTCTCCCCCACCCACAAGTGCTTGGCCCCCTCGACGGGGATCACGCGGGCTTGGGTCAGCGGTGCGAATCCGGTGACGGCTTGGTCAGGGGGAAGGAAGTCGTCAAACTCGGGAACGAGCACAGTCACGGGCTTCTCACTGCGTGCCCAGTGCTCGAGATCCGCCCGACTGGCGCGGCTGAGTGGCGGCGACAACAACACCGCTCCCTCCACGTCCAGGTCGGCGCCATGCTTAAGGGCGAGCTCGGTGCCAAAACTCCAGCCCACCAACCAGCGGTGCGGTAGCCCTCTGTCGACGGCGAACTGGACGGCCGCGCGCACGTCTGCGCCCTCGCCCACGCCTTCGTCAAACTGGCCTTGCGAGATTCCGCGCGGCGACGACGTACCGCGGGTATTGAATCTGAGCACCGCCACATCCGCCAGATACGGCAATCGCCACGACGCCTTGCGCAACACGTGCGAGTCCATGAACCCGCCGTGAGTGGGCAGAGGATGCAGGGTGATCAGGGTGACGGCGACCCGACCCGACGGGGGCAACGCTAGTTCGCCCACAAGCGTGAGCCCGTCCTCGGTGACAATCTCGATGTCCTCGCGGTCGGCGGGCAACACCGTCATGGCGCCAACCTCGGTCAACTCAGCCACGTGTTCTCCCAAAGGTCTGCCAGCAGGCCCTGTGCCAGTGTCGTCGATCCTGACCAGCGGCATCGGCGCCAAACAGTCCGTCTGCCGCCCACGCCACGACGTGTTCCTGCGTCCCTGGCACGTCTCGACCGCACGCGGGGCAGGTGTAGGTCTTGTCCGACGGACGTGGAATGGCCACCCAGTAGTCCTCGCCGCGCGGGCCCCGCTGGCGCTGGGCGCCAAGGCCTCCCCTCGCTCGTTCCACGTCGAGCTCCGGGTGGGGCTGTCCGTAGGGGCGCTTGGTGGATCGGCGCTTGGACGGCATGCTCCGAGTCTACGGAACCTTTGGCCGCAGCGACTCAAGGAGAAGAAGCCGACGCCGCACTCGAGGGGGGGTTGAGTACGGCGCCGGACAGTTAGTAGACGCGGATTGGCATCTCTACCAGCGACTCTATCGCATCGAGTGGGGCGATTGCACGGGTTCTTAGGGTCTCCCGGTACCAATAGGCGGAATCCTTCCAAGTACGCACCTGAGAGTTGTAGTCAACCCGCAAAAGGCCGAAGCGCTTGGAGTATCCGTAGGCCCACTCGAAGTTGTCCATCAGGCTCCACGCCATGTAGCCACGGATGTCCGCACCCTCCGCGCGCGCATTCTGGAGAGCGCCGAGGTGGTCGTGCAGGTAGGTGTAGCGGTCGACGTCGCGAATACGGCCGTCCTCGCTCACCTCGTCCGGCCACGAGGCGCCGTTCTCGGTGACGATCATGGGGAGGCCCATGTCGCGATGCATCCGCATCAGGTGTGAGTGGAATCCGCTCGGATCGACGTTCCATCCCATCGTGGTGCGCTTGCCCACCAGGGGCATGAACTCCGCGTCATCCGCACCGGGCCAGCAACGGTGCAGGGTGGACCCGTGGCCGTCCTCGCCCGACGGCTGGTGAGGCGCGTCGTTGAAGCGGACCATGTGACTCGAGTAGTAGTTGACGCCCAGGACGTCCAGCGTGCCCTTGATGGCGTCCAAGTCTCCCTCATGCACAAACGACCAGTCGGTGATGTTCGACGTACATTCACGCAGGATCGCCGGGTACTCGCCCACTGCATAGGGATCCATGAAGATCCTGTTGGCAAGAGCATCGATCTTCTGCGCGACGGCGACGTCTCGGGGGTCGGCCACATTCCACGGCCGAGGGACGTGAGAGTTGAGCACGATGCTCACTTGGGCGTCTGGATGAACTTCCTTGATCGCCTTGTAGGCGAGTCCGTGTGCGAGGTTCAGGTGGTGAGCGGCGGCCAGCGATGCGGCGGGCTCGCTGCGCCCGGGCGCGTGGGCGCCAGAGGAGTAACCCAGGAATGCCGTGCACCACGGCTCATTGAACGTTGTCCAGTAGGTGACGCGATCCTTGAACTCCTCGACGGTGCGTCGGGCGTATTCGACAAAGCGGTCGACGATCGCGCGGTCGGGCCAGCCTCCGGCGTCTTCGAGCGGCTGCGGCAGGTCCCAGTGGTACAGCGTCACCAGCGGCTCGATGCCGTACTTCTCGAGTTCGTCGAGAACGCGGTGGTAGAACGCGAATCCTTCGTCATTGAAGTCACCGTCCCCCGTCGGCCGAATGCGGGGCCACGCCATCGAGAATCGGTAGGCGGTGAGGCCGATGTCTGCCATCGCCTTGATATCTTCGGCGTACTTGTGGAAGTGATCGCACGCGACATCACCGCTATCGCCGTTGAAGGTGCGCCCCTGGGAATGAGCGAACGTGTCCCAGATGCTGGGGAGTCGGCCGCCGTCGGTGGCGCCGCCCTCGACCTGGTACGACGCCGTCGCGGCGCCAAAAAGGAAGTCTTCGGGAAATTTTGAGGAGGAAGAAGGCATGGCTAGAAGTGTACCCGAAACGTTTCGATCGCCGTGCGTACGGACGTCTCCGAGGGTCTAGAACAGCCGCGTGTGGGCCTTGTCCACGCCGCGCATCGCCTCGTAATCGAGGACGAGGCAACGAATGCCCCTGTCCATGGCAAGCACGCGCGCCTGCGGCTTGATCTCTTGGGCAGCGAACACACCCACCACAGGCGATAGCAAGGGGTCTCGGTTGAGGAGCTCGAGATAGCGCGTGAGTTGCTCAACGCCGTCGATGTCTCCCCTGCGCTTGATCTCCACCGCCACCGCACGGCCGGTCGCGTCCCGCGCGAGGATATCGACCGGGCCGATAGCCGTCGGGAATTCGCGGCGCACGAGCGTGTGCCCCGTTCCGAGGAGCCCCACCTGCTCCGCGAGCAACTCCTGCAAGTGAGCCTCGACTCCGTCCTTGATGAGACCCGGGTCCGCTCCGAGCGCGTGCTCGGTGTCCGCGAAGATCTCGAAGAACTCAATCTCGAGACGGTCGTCGGTCTTGTCGTGCTGGACAACCCACCGCTCCACGGGGCCCTCGCCGTCGCCGTCGACCGCATCGGCATCGACCGTTTCGACCCGCAGCGTGCACGGGGGGCTCATCCAGTTAAGCGGCTTGTACGAGCCGCCGTCCGAATGCAGCAGGACCGATCCGTCGGCCTTGACCATGATCGCTCGCGTAGCCGTGGGCAGGTGCGCGTTGAGGCGACCCGAGTACCGGGCCGAGCAAAGCGCGATGACGACGCGCACGGCCCCGTTCGCTAACTCGCGTCGACCGGCTCGGCCACGATGGTCACCATGTCGTGGTCGAAGGAGAGGAAGCCGCCGCTGACGTCGACATAGTGATCCACGCCGTCCGACTGCACGACCTTCACCGTGCCAGCCCTCAGCACCGACAGGATCGGCACGTGTCCAGGCAGCAGCCCGATCGAGCCCTCCACTGTCGGAGCGCTGACGAAACTCGCCTCGCCCTCCCACAGGAGGCGGTCGGGTGCGACGATATCGACGGAGAGGGCCATGGCCTAGCCGATTTCTTTCTGGATGCGCGCCCAGTTCTTCTCGAGGTCTTCTAGACCACCGATGTTGAAGAAGGCCTGCTCAGAAATGTTGTCGTACTTGCCCTCGGTGATGCCCCTGAACGCCGTGACCGTCTCGTCAAGCGACACGGTGGAACCAGGCACACCCGTGAACTGGGTCGCCATGTAGGTGTTCTGCGACAGGAACTGCTGGATCTTGCGCGCCCGGGCAACGATGATCTTGTCCTCTTCGGACAGTTCGTCGACGCCGAGGATCGCGATGATGTCCTGCAGCTCCTTGTTGCGCTGCAGAATCGACTTGACCGAGTTCGACACGTCGTAGTGCTCCTGGCCCACGTAACGCGGGTCAAGGATGCGCGACGTCGATGCGAGCGGGTCCACGGCCGGGTAGAGGCCGCGCGAGGCGATCTCCCGGCTCAACTCGGTGGTGGCGTCCAGGTGGGCGAATGTCGTCGCAGGGGCCGGGTCGGTGTAGTCGTCGGCGGGCACGTAGATGGCCTGCAGCGACGTAATCGAGTGGCCACGCGTCGAGGTGATGCGCTCCTGCAGCTGGCCCATCTCGTCGGCAAGGTTGGGCTGGTAGCCCACGGCGGACGGCATGCGGCCCAGCAGGGTCGATACCTCCGAACCTGCTTGCGTGAAGCGGAAGATGTTGTCGATGAACAGCAACACGTCCTGCTTCTGAACGTCACGGAAGTACTCCGCCATCGTCAAAGCCGACAGCGCCACGCGCAGCCGGACGCCCGGCGGCTCGTCCATCTGGCCGAATACCAGGGCGGTCTGCTTGATGACGCCCGACTCGGTCATCTCAGTGATGAGGTCGTTGCCCTCGCGGGTGCGCTCCCCCACTCCGGCAAACACCGACACGCCGTTGTGGTTGTTCGCGACGCGGTAGATCATCTCCTGGATAAGCACCGTCTTGCCGACTCCCGCACCGCCGAAGAGGCCGATCTTTCCGCCCATGACGTAGGGAGTGAGCAGGTCGATCACCTTGATGCCGGTCTCGAACATCTGGGTCTTGGCCTCGAGCTGGTCGAAGGGCGGGGGCTTGCGGTGGATGGGCCACCGCTCGGTGATCTCAACCTTCTCGCCCGGCGTGCCGTTGAGCAACTCGCCGGTGACGTTCCACACGTGGTTGAGCGTGACATCGCCGACCGGCACCGAGATCGGGGCGCCGGTGTCGACCACCTTGGCGCCGCGGATCAGGCCGTCGGTGGGCTTCAACGCGATCGCACGAATCATGTTGTCGCCGAGATACTGGGCGACCTCGAGAGTCATGTGCAGCTTGCCGTCACCCTCGCCCTCGCCCTGAGAAGACAGGTCAATCTCGGTGGTGAGCGCGTTGTACATGCCCGGCAGGCCGTCGGCGGGGAACTCGATGTCCACCACGGGTCCGATGACGCGCGCGACGCGACCGACATTGGTGCCTTCGGCTACGGGCGTGCTCTCGACCGGGGCCTTCTTGGCGGTCGTCTTGTTCGCCGGCGCCTTCGACGCGGTCTTTGCGGTGGGAGTCATGGGTTGCTCTCTTCCGGTCAGGAGGCGGCGAGCGCGTCCGCGCCCGACACAATCTCGCTGATTTCCTGGGTGATCTCGGACTGGCGCGCCGAGTTGGCGAGCCTCGTGTAGTTGCGAACGATGTCTTCCGCATTCGACACCGCGGTGTTCATCGCGGACTGGCGGTTGGCGAGTTCGGATGCCGCGGACTGCAGCATGAAGTTGTAGATGCGGGATTCGATGTAGCGCGGCAGTAGGTCATCGAGCACGTCTTCCGCGTTGGGCTCGAACTCGTACAGCGGCTCGATGTCTCCGTCCAACTCCGCGACTCCCTCGACGATTTCGAGGGGAAGCATGCGGATCACGCGGGGCTCTTGAGCGACCATCGAGGTGAAGTGCGTGTACACCACGTGCAGCTCCGACACGCCGCCCTCCTCGACGGGGGCGACAAACGCGCGCAGAAGTTCCGCGGCAACCTCGCTGGCCACCGCGTGCGTCGGCCCGTCCGAATCGCCCGTCCAGCGCGCCGCAAGTTCACGGTGGCGGAACGTGTAATAGGACACGCCGCGACGGCCGGTCGCGTACTGGACGATCTCCTTGCCTGCCTTCTCAAGGCGTTCGGCCAACCGCTCGGCCTCACGGATCGCGTTGGCCGAATAGGCGCCCGCCATTCCGCGGTCGGCCGTGATGACGAGCACCGCGACGCGTTCGGTGTCGATGCGCTCGCTCGTGAGTGGGTGCTCGACGTCGGAATGGTTGGCGACAGCAGAGATGGCACGCGTAATGGCGCGAGAATACGGCGCAGCAGCAGCCACCCGGTCGCGAGCCTTCCCGATGCGCGATGCAGCAATCAGCTCCATCGCGCGGAAGATCTTCTTCAGCGACTGGGTCGACTTAATCTTCGCCTTGTAGACGCGCTGCTGGCCGGCCATGAGCTACTTCTTCTTGCCGCTGGCGGAACGACGCTGCGTGACGATCTGCTCCTGCTCGACCTCGGCTTCGCCACCGCCAGCGATGCTCGCATCAGTCGTCAGTTCCGCGTTGGCTGACTCCAGGAACGTCTCCACGAAGCTATCGACGGACTGGTGCAGATCGGCCTCGTCCTCCTCGGACAACTTGCCGGTGGCGAGGATGTGGTCCATGACCTTGGTCGACTGGCGCAAGTGGTCGATCAGTTCACGCTCGAACCGCAGCACGTCACTCAGCGCAATCTTGTCGAGCTTGCCCTTGGTGCCCGCCCAGATGGATACCACCTGCTCCTCGATCGGGTACGGCGAGTATTGGGGCTGCTTGAGCAGTTCCATGAGCCTGGCGCCGCGCGTCAACTGCTGACGCGAGGCGGCGTCGAGGTCCGAAGCGAACATGGCGAACGCCTCAAGCGAGCGGTATTGCGCCAGGTCGATCTTCAACGTTCCGGACACGCCCTTCATGGCCTTGATCTGCGCGGAGCCTCCGACGCGCGACACCGAGATGCCGACGTCGATCGCAGGGCGCTGGTTGGCATTGAAGAGGTCGGACTGCAGGAAGATCTGGCCGTCCGTGATGGAAATGACGTTGGTCGGGATGTACGCCGAGACGTCGTTGGCCTTGGTCTCGATGACGGGCAGTCCCGTCATGGAACCGGCCCCCATGTCATCCGACAGCTTCGCGCAACGCTCGAGCAAGCGGGAGTGCAGGTAGAACACGTCGCCCGGGTAAGCCTCACGGCCCGGCGGGCGGCGCAGCAGCAGCGATACGGCGCGGTACGCCTCGGCCTGCTTGGACAGGTCGTCAAAGATGATCAGCACGTGCTTGCCGCCGTACATCCAGTGCTGGCCGATGGCCGAGCCTGCGTAAGGCGCGAGGTACTTGAAGCCGGCGGGGTCCGATGCGGGAGACGCGACGATCGTCGTGTACTGCATCGCGCCGGCGTCTTCGAGTGCGCCGCGCACGGCCGCGATGGTGGAGCCCTTCTGACCGATCGCCACGTAGATGCAGCGCACCTGCTTGGCATGGTCGCCGGAGTCCCAATTGGCCTTCTGGTTGATGATCGTGTCGACCGCGATCGCGGTCTTACCGGTCTGGCGGTCGCCGATGATGAGCTGGCGCTGTCCGCGCCCGATCGGGATCATCGCGTCAATGGCCTTCAGGCCCGTCTGCAACGGCTCGTGGACCGACTTGCGGTCCATCACGCCGGGGGCTTGCAGCTCGAGCGCACGGCGGCCTTCGGTCTTCAGCTCGCCCAGTCCGTCGATCGCGTTGCCGAGCGGGTCAACGACGCGGCCCAAGTAGCCGTCGCCGACCTCGATCGAGAGGACCTCTCCCGTGCGGTGCACGGACTGGCCCTCCTCGATGCCGGTGAACTCGCCGAGCACCACCACACCGATCGTGCGCACATCGAGGTTCAGCGCGAGGCCAAGCGAGCCGTCCTCGAAGCGCAGCAGTTCGTTCGCCATGACCCCGGGAAGACCCTCAACTTGGGCAATTCCGTCGGCCGCAAGGACGACGGTGCCGACCTCTTCGGTCTTCGTGCCCTGAGGCTCAAAAGAGTTCACGTGAGCGTCCAGCGCGGCCCTGATCTCGTCGGGGCTGATCGTCAACTCGGCCATTTCTTACTCTCCTGTCGATACCGCTGGGAAAGCGGATGTCGTACGTCGGCTGTCAGCCAACAAGTCGTTGTCGTGCATCGGCCAGGCGCGAGACGATCGTGCCGTCCACCACCTCGGAACCGACCTGGACCTTGATACCGCCCAACACCTCGGGGTCGACGGTCACGTTCAGTTGAATGTCGTGACCGTAGGCCCCTTTGAGGATTCCGGCCAGGCGGGTGCGCTGCGCTGCGCTGAGCTCCACCGCGGCAGTCACGTGTGCGACGAGTCGCTCGCGCCGCTTCGCCGCGGCTTGCACGAGTTCGCGGACCGCGCGCAACAGCAGCGTGCCGCGGGGTACCGCCACCTTGCGTTCCACAAGGGCGAACGTCATGGGTCCCACCTTGGAGCCCATCACATCCTTCAGCACGGCGACACGGTCAGAGGCGGAGGTGGAGCGACTTCCGAGCGCCGTGAGCAGGCTCCGATGTGACATCAGTTCCCGCTCGACGCGGAAAAGCTCCTCTTCCACCTGATGCAGCGTGCCCTCTGCCTCGGCGTGTGCCAAGAGAGCGAGCGATCCCGCGTCCTCGATCGACTCAGCGATGTCCTCCGCCTCGGACCACCGCGCCCTTGCGAAATCCGCCACGACGTATCGCACCCGCTCGTCGAACGAAGAGAACAGTTGTTCAACCAGCACGGCCTTGTCGTCGGCGGTGCGCGACGGGTCGGTGACGGCGCGAATGAGCGAACCCGAAGCATCGAGAGCGTCGACCACGGCGAACAGTTGGCGCGCGAGCGTTGCCCCGTCCTTGCCCGCCGCCGAAGCGACCGGGTCAAAGGTGCGGAGCACCGCGTCGTGAGCGTGCTGGCTGGATCCCTTCATCGTTAGCTCTTCTCCTTGACCGAACTCTCGAGTTCGTTCAGGAAGCCGTCGATGAGGCGCTGCTGCCGCGCGTCGTCGGCGAGGGACTCGCCCACGATGCGAGAAGCCAGCTCTGTCGCGAGCGAACCGATGTCTGCACGCAACGACACCACCGCCTGCTGGCGCTCCGCGTCGATTTGCTTGACGGCGGTTTCGGCGATGCGCTCGGCGTCCAGTGCGGCCCTTTCACGACCATCCGCGACGATCTGCGAGGCCTCATGACGAGCATCCTCGCGAATCTTCGCCGCCTCCGTACGGGCCTCACGCAACTGCGCCGTGTACTCCTCAAGAGCCGCGGCGGCCTCTGCCTGAGCCTTCTCTGCCTGGGAGATGCCACCTTGAATCAGTTCCGCGCGCTCATCTAGCACCTTCTGCAACCGTGGCAGCAGCATGCGCTGGAACACGACCACGATGGTCACGAAGATGAGGAACGACCACAGCAGATCGTAGTTAGTGGGCAGGATCGGGTTGAAGGTGGCTTCACCCTCTCCCGCCGCAAGCATCAGGGCATCCATTAGGCGAAGATGAATCCGGTCACGAGGCCGAGGAGCGCAAGCACCTCGACGAAGGCGACGCCGAGGAACATCGTGGCGCGCAGCTGGCCGGAGGCCTCGGGCTGACGGGCCATGCCCTCGATGGTCTTGCCGATCAGAATGCCAAGGCCGATGCCGGGGCCGATCGCGGCAAGGCCATAGCCGATCGTCGAGATGTTGCCGGTGAGTTCGGCGAGAGTGGTGGTGTCCACAATGTTTCCTTCCATGTTGTGCGGCGGGGGCCGCAACGTTCTAGTGCTCGTCCTCGAGCGACAGATTGATGTAGACGGCGGACAAGATGGTAAAGACATAGGCCTGGAGGAGCGCCACGAAGATTTCGAACAGAGTAAACGCAATTCCCGCGGCAAGCGAGATGACGCCAACGCCCTTGAGAACCCCGGTCGCCTCGAAGAGGAAGTACTGCGTGGCCGCGAACATCAGAACCAGCAGCAGGTGGCCCGAAATCATGTTGGCCGCGAGTCGCAGGGCGAGGGTTCCGGGCCTCAAGACGAAGACCTGCAGGAACTCGATCGGGGTGAGCAGGAAGTAGATGGGCCACGGCACGCCGGGAGGGAACAGGTTCGACTTGAGGAAATGGCCGAAGCCCAACTTCCGCACGCCCTCCGACAGATACATGACGTACACCCACAGCGCCATGATGATCGGCAGCCCGATCAACGAGGTGCCAGCAATGTTGAGGAACGGGATCACGCCGGTCGCGTTGAAGAACGCCACGGCGATGAACAGCGTCGTCAGGAACGCCAGGTACTTCTTGGCGCGTTCCTCGCCCATGATGAGTTCAACGATCTGCACGCGCACGAAGTCAAGGACCATTTCGATCGCGCCTTGACCGCGTCCGGGAACCACCTTGGCTCTGCGTGTCGCAAGCCAGAAGATGCCGATCATCACGACGGCCGCGACGACGCGCACGAAAGTGATGCGGTTGAACTCGAAAATGGTGCCGCCGAACAGCAGCGGTTCCGGGTTCAGGTCCGCGATCGAAGGCGCGTGAAAGCCGTTGGAACTGAAGAGCCACTGGAAGAAGTTCTGTGACGTGCCGTCGGCGTTGCTGTCGTCGACAGCAGTCAGCGCTGTGGCGGCCAGATTCAGCACTCGCATCTCTCCCTGGGGTGGGCGGCAGGGCGCGTTCACACATGGCGCCCGTGTCTGTGTGGGACTGGTCGCAAGCCTAACCTATGACCGGTCCCCGCCAGAACTCGATCCGGTGTATGAAATCCGCGCTCGCCGCACTGCAAACAAATCTATTGCCAGGGTTGCACCCACGCCCACCAAAGTCACGGTGCCGAAGGTCCCGCGATCGATGCCTTCGATGCGCCCAAGCAGGAGCAGACCCACAACAATCACAAACATCTTGGCCAGCCACGCACCCGCGACGATGCTGGCAAAAACCATGGGATCGCGCCGATGACCGGCGATCATGGCCCCTTGAGTCACCATGCCAGACACGCCAGCGACGGCCACTCCGGCGAGCGCCGACCACACGCCGTCCGTTCCGCGCACAGCGGCCGAGACAGCGACGCTCACCACCGCGATCACAGCGAGCACGATGCCAGTCGTCGTCAGCGCCCAGCGATACGCGTGAGACTCAGATGCGTCCCCTTCACTTGCCATGCTTTTCCTCCTGCTCGGAGCTGTCCGACACCTCTCGGCCCTCAGGGGTCAGCTTTCGCACCGGCGCCGCCGCCGCGCCCATTCCGCGCCACATGCGCGCGAACAGACGCCGAAGGCCGGGCGAGAACGTAATGGCTGCCGCGGCGAGCAGGCCGATCGCCAGCATGAGCGCGGCGTAGCGCAGCCGTACCAACACGACCGACGCGGCGGAGAACGCGAACACGAACGTCCACAGCCACAGCACCGCGACTGCCCACCGGTGCGAGTGGCCGAACCTCAGCAGTCGGTGATGCAGATGGTGCGCATCGGCCTGGAAAGGCGACTGTCCCTTGCCAATACGGCGCAGGAACGCCAATCCCATGTCGAGCAACGGGATCGCAACTACCGCGAGTGGCAGCAGCATCGGCAAGAAGGCGGGAATCTGTTGGACGCGTTGGCCGACCACAGTGGGATCAATCTGGCCAGTGACGGTGATCGAGGCGGCCGCGAACACGAGACCAAGAACCATCGATCCGGAGTCACCCATGAAGATGCGGGCTGGGTGCACGTTGTGGGGAAGGAACCCTAGACACGCGCCCACCATGACGGCGGCGATGACCGTCGCCAGCGAGGAGTAGTCGCCCGGGGACGCATCGCGTGCGAGAGCGTACGTGTAGACCATGAAGGCGACTCCGCCGATGGCGACCAGGCCGGCGGCGAGGCCGTCGAGTCCGTCCACGAAATTCACGGCATTGATCGAGACCACCACGACCACGACCGTCGCGATGAGCGACAGATAGCTATCGCCGATGGTGCGGCCCCCGATCGGCAGCGCCACCAACTGGACGCCGCCCCACGCCACGAGCAGGGCCGCGAGGATCTGGCCGGCGAGCTTGGCCATCCAGTCCAGGTCCCAGACGTCGTCTACGACGCCGACGGCACACACCAGCCCCGCCCCTGCCACGACGGCCCACGCGCTGTTGGAGACCTCGAAGATTCCCGCCAAGAAGGGGATGGTGGACGCGAGCAACAATCCGGCGACGAGCCCCAAGTAGATCGCGACGCCTCCTAGGCGCGCGGTGGGCACGGAGTGGACATCGCGATCGCGTACGGCCGTCACGGCGCCCAGCCGAATCGCGAGGTGCCGCATCGCGGGAGTCGTCACGTAGGTGACCAGCGCGGAGACGACGAGCAGTGTCAGGTAGACCTTCACTGAGGAGCCTTCCCCTCGTCGAAGGCCTCGTCGTCGAATGACCCCGCTCCGAATGACCCCGCGCCGAATGACCCCGCGCCGACGATGTCGACGAGCCGATCCCGACTCACTCCGCCTTCGCGGACGATGCGCAGGGTAGGGCCGGTGGCGTCCACGATGGTTGACGCCACCCCCAAGGGGCTGTCGCCTCCATCGAGATACACGGAAACGGCGTCACCCAGCTGCTGCTTGGCGTCGTCGGCCGTGGTGGCGGCGGGGCTTCCGGTCCGGTTAGCGCTAGTGACCGCAAGTGGCCCGGTACGGGCCAGGAGAGCGAGCGCGGCTGCGTGGTTCGGGACCCTCAGCGCGACCGTCCCGTGGGTCTCCCCCAGGTCCCACGCGAGACTCGGCTGCGCCGAGACGATCACCGTCAGCGGGCCCGGCCAGCACGCGTCCATGAGCGCCCGTGCGGACGCGGGAACGTCGCGTGCAAGACCGTCGACGGTCCGCACCGAGGGGATGAGAACGGGGGGCGGCATCTGCCGATCGCGGCCCTTGGCGGCGAGCACCCTGGCAACGGCCTCGGGTTGGAAAGCGTCGCAGCCCACCCCGTACACCGTGTCGGTCGGGAGCACCACGACCTCACCCCTTGACAACGCGTGGACCGCGGCGTCAAGCGACGGGCCCCATGTGGCGGGGTCGAAGCAGGGCAGAATCACGCACCCAGTGTGGCATGACCGAGACCGCCTGCGGTCGTGTCAGCGCCGCCGCGCCACGAGCATTCGATCGCGACCCGTGAGGTCTTGGCGCGTCTCGATCTGGTCAAAGTCTCCCGACGCGGCCGCGGCGTCGCGCGTCTGGGCGCCCTGCACGTCGGCGTGCTCCATGACCAGCAGGCCGCCGGGTCGCAACAGGCGCGCGGCCGTCACGATCACGGCGCGGGGGACATCGAGGCCGTCCTCCCCTCCGCCGAAGAGCGCCAGCGCGGGGTCGTAGTCGCGCACCTCAGGGTCGCGCGGGATGGCACCCGGAGGGATGTAGGGCGGGTTCGACACCACGACGTCGACAAGGCCATCGAGGTCGGCCAGAAGCGAGGGGTCGGCGACATCCCCCACGTCCACGCGTGGTTCCGGGGTTCCGGCAGCGACCATGTTGGCGCGCGTCATGCGCACGGCGTCGGCGGAGGCATCCATCGCCACCACGGTCGCGGCGGGGACCTCAAGATCGACCGACGCGGCGATCGCGCCCGAGCCGGAGCAGAGATCCACCACCAGGGGTGTGCGGCCGTCAGCGGCGATGCACGCGGCCTCATCGATGGCCACCCCCGCCACGACCTCGGTCTCGGGTCGCGGCACGAACACCGCCGGGTCGACGACGAGCGTCACGTGGCGGAATACCGCGTACTCAAGGATGTGCTGCAAGGGCTCGCGTGCGGCGCGGCGTGACACCAGCACCGCGAAGTCGCTGTCGAAGCTCGCCGGAAGATCATCCGGCTCGAGCACGGGGTACCGAGGCTCACCCAGGATGTGCGCGGCGAGTTCCCGTGCGTCATGCTCCGGGGACGGAACGCCCGCGGCGGCGAGCGTGCGAGCCGCCTCGCGCACCCGTTCGCCCAGTCTGGCCACTAGTCCTCGTGCGCGTCGAGGCGCGCGGCCTCGTCGGCGTCGATGGCTGACTGGATCACGGGGCCGAGGTCGCCGCCGAGCACCTGGTCGAGGTTGTACGACTTGTAGCCGGTGCGGTGGTCCGCGATGCGGTTCTCGGGATAGTTGTAGGTGCGGATGCGCTCCGAGCGGTCCACGGTACGCACTTGCGACTTGCGAATGTCGTGGGCCTCTGCGTCGGCGGCTTCCTTCTGGGCGGCCAAGATGCGGGCGCGCAGGATGCGGAGCGCGGACTCCTTGTTCTGGAGTTGACTCTTCTCGTTCTGGCAGCTCACCACGATGCCGGTGGGCTCGTGGGTGAGGCGCACGGCCGAGTCAGTGGTGTTGACGGACTGCCCGCCGGGGCCGGACGAGCGGTAGACGTCGACGCGCACGTCGTTCATGTCGATCTCGAGCGCCTCGACCTCATCGGCCTCGGGGTACACGAGCACGCCTGCCGCCGACGTGTGGATGCGCCCCTGCGACTCCGTGGCCGGCACGCGCTGAACGCGGTGCACGCCGCCCTCGTACTTGAGTTGGGCCCACACGCCGTCTTGCGGATCGGGGTTGCCCCTGGACTTGAGTGCCACGGAGATGTCCTTGAAGCCACCCATGTCCGTCTCGGTCGCCTCGAGCACCTCGGCCTTCCAGCCCTTGGACTCGGCGTACTTGAGATACATCTTCAGGAGGTCGCCGGCAAACAGCGCGGACTCCTCGCCGCCCTCGCCTGACTTGATTTCGAGAATCACGTCACGGGCGTCGTCGGGGTCGCGCGGGATCAGAATGCGACGCAGCGTCTCCGTGGCGTCCTCGACTGCGGCCTCAAGGGTCGGAACCTCATCGGCAAAGTCGGGATCGGCCTCGGCCATGTCCCGGGCAGCGGCCAGATCCTCCTGAGCGGCCTCCCAGACGTGGTGCGCCGCGACAACGCGCCCTAACTCGGCGAAACGCCTCCCGAGGGTGCGCGCCCGCCCCCCGTCGGCGTGAACCGCGGGGTCGGAGAGCTGGCGCTCAATGTCCTCGTATTCGTCCAGCAGCGGCTGGACGGCTGCGAATGCTTCTGCCACGTTGTCGCGACGCCCGGTCGCTTAGTCCTTGGTCCCGTAGCGCTTCTGGAAGCGGGCTACGCGGCCTCCGGTGTCCATGATCTTCTGCTTGCCCGTGTAGAACGGGTGGCAAGCCGAGCAGACCTCAACGCTGACAATGCCAGAGGTGATGGTGCTGCGGGTCTCAAACTTATTACCGCAGGTGCACGTGACAGTGGTGGCCACGTACTCGGGGTGGATGTCCTTCTTCATGATCTCCCTTGAGGTTGCTGCCGGGTCCATACACATACCTTGCGACGGTGAACCGGCCAGCCAGCGAAACAGTGTAACGCTCGTGAGCGTCCCTTTGTGCCCGGGACTAGTCCTTGTCTTCCGGCCCCGGAGGCGTGGTCTTCGCCACGGTCATCAGGAACTCGGCGTTGGTCTTGTTCTCCTTGAGCCTTCCGAGGAGCAACTCGATGGCCTGCTGCTGCTCGAGGCCCGTGAGCACGCGGCGCAACTTCCAGCTCACCTTGAGCTCTTCGGGGCTGATGAGGATCTCCTCGCGACGCGTTCCCGAGGCGTTGACATCCACAGCGGGGAAGATGCGACGGTCGGCCAGCTGACGCGAGAGCTTGAGCTCCATGTTGCCGGTGCCCTTGAACTCCTCGAAGATGACCTCGTCCATCTTGGAACCGGTCTCGACGAGCGCGGTGGCCAGGATGGTGAGCGAGCCGCCGTGTTCGATGTTGCGCGCGGCGCCGAAGAAGCGCTTGGGCGGGTACAGCGCCGACGAGTCGACGCCACCCGACAGGATGCGCCCCGATGCGGGGGCCGCCAGGTTGTAGGCGCGGCCCAGGCGGGTGATCGAGTCGAGCAGCACCACCACGTCTTGGCCCATCTCGACCAGGCGCTTGGCACGCTCGATGGCCAATTCGGCGATCATGGTGTGGTCCTCGGCGGGACGGTCGAAGGTCGAGGCGATGACCTCTCCCTTGACCGTGCGCTGCATGTCGGTCACCTCTTCGGGGCGCTCGTCAACCAGCACCACCATGAGGTGAACCTCGGGGTTGTTGACCGCGATCGCGTTCGCGATCGACTGTAGCACCAGGGTCTTTCCCGCCTTGGGGGGCGAGACGATAAGGCCACGCTGGCCCTTACCAATCGGAGCGACGAGGTCGATCACGCGGTTAGTCAGGTTGCGAGGGTCCGTTTCGAGGTGCAAACGCGCCTGTGGATACAGCGGGGTCAGGTCGCCGAATGCCGGGCGAGCATTGGCCTCCTCGGCCGTCATGCCGTTGACCGCGTCGACGCGGGCCAGAGCGTTGAACTTCTGACGCTGGCCACGCTCCCCTGCGCGAGGCAGTCGGGCCGCGCCGGTCACGGCGTCGCCCTTGCGCATGCCGTACTTGCGCACCTGGTTCATGGAGACGTAAACGTCCGTCTTGCCAGGCAGGTAGCCGGTGGTGCGGATGAACCCGTAGTTGTCGAGCACATCCAGGATGCCGCCGACCGGGGTCAGCTCCTCGTCGTCCCTGACATCGTCCTCGTCGTAGACCTCGACGGGGCCGGTGGTACTGCCCTGCTGCGGGGTCTCGCGTCCGCGGCCACGGCTGCGGCCGCGTCCCCGACGCCTGCGACCCGAACGATCGTCGTCGTCCTGGTTGGAGTTGTTGTGCGAGCTGTCGCTGCCGCCCTGGTTACGGTCGCTGCCGCCCTGGTTACGGTCGCTGCCGCCCTGGTTGCGGTCGCTGCCGCCACGTTGGTTGCGGTTGCCACGCTGGCTGCGGTCGTTGCCGTCCTGCGTGGACTCGCCGCTGGCTGCGGTGGCCACCGCTTCCTTGGCGCGCCGGGCACGCTCCGCTGCGGACTCCGCAGATTCGGGGGCGCCGTCGGCGTCGCGCTGTACTGCCTTGTGGGTTTCCCCCGAGTCGCTGTTCGAGTTGTGCGCCGGCTCGTTTGCCTGCTTGTCCGCGGCGTCGTCCGTGTTCTCGGCGTGCCTCGAAGTCTTCTCGGTGCGGGCGGGGGCTACCCCGCCGTTGTTGATGGCGGCGACAAGGTCGCTCTTCTTCATCTTGGATACGCCAGCTACGCCAAGCTCGGAGGCAAGAGCCTGCAGCTGCGTTAGCTTCATGGCGGTGAGGGCCGCGTTGGTGTTGCCGGCCACGGTGGTGTCAGTCACTAGATTCCTTTCCTCGCACGAGCCACGGTGGCTCCAGAGGTGCGAGTTGCCCACGTGCGCGCCATAGTGCGGGAACGTCGTCGTACACGACGCGCGATACGTGGAATGTCGCTCGCCGGGGCCTTTGGTCCATCCGGGGAGTTTTCAAAGCGTAGCACCGGCGTTGGCGCGAACGCAAAGGACCGCGTTGACTCATAGGAAACCTCCGCGTAGGTCGATACGTTGCCTCAGATGATTTCCTCCGCTTAGTGGTGCGGGAGCCGGGCTCGGGGCAGGTGTCGGGTTACGCCTGTTTCTATGGAGCTCACGATGAGACAGCGGCAGGCTGTGACGAAGAAGAAAGCACTCGCGTATCGGGGTGCGAAGCGGGCC
>Ga0209347_1000795_pt1 | contig 67194 bp, 61 predicted proteins | sample AutmiccommuBRH23_FD_187382 | JGI IMG/M metagenome (GOLD analysis project Ga0209347, IMG submission 187382) | Deep subsurface microbial communities from Mt. Terri, Switzerland - Autotrophic microbial communities BRH/23 (SPAdes) (version 2) | ecosystem: Environmental > Aquatic > Deep subsurface >... | reverse complement strand
CACATTGACTGGCATTTATAGAAGCAAGTATTGACGGTAGAATTCTCCTAGTATTGGCGTATTGTCAGTACATTTCTTCCGCCATTGGCAGCGAGATGCACGCCGTCATTTTAGGTGAGAAGCGACACAATAGCCTGTCTGCAATAAAAGTAACAATGGGCAGGAAAGCCTCATGGCCCAGCCAAACGAGTATGCGAAAAAATTATATCAATACCGGGAAACGTATCCAGGTGATAATTCAAAGGTAGCTGCAATTGTCCATATGCTTACTTATACAGATGTGCCTTTTAAATCCATTGAGCTTAAAACCGACAGCGAGCCTTATCGGGTTACGGTAAATTATCAGGTCGACAGCCGGGCCAACTTTCGTTTCCGTGATGATATTACCACCGGCTGGAACAAAAATGCCGCTGTGATGTTCAGCTTGATTCCCAATGCTGACGAGTTTGTATTTAGTCTTGATGATGAATACGGCAACTTCACCTGGTCTTTTTACAACCGGAAAAATTTAAGCGAACGATTCGGCATGGAGTATTTTACGGCCGATACTGTGAAAGAAGCTGCGGGCAGCCTGGATTCCTATACCAATTATCTGAACATGGTTTCCGCTATCAAAAATACGGAGGATTCTTACGGCGAATTACAAAAGCAAAGTATAGAGAGATCCAAGCAGATCTATGCCATGATTGGAAATGACTGTGAAATCACCGTTAACAGCGGTGTGAATTTTCCGGTAATGATAACGGAAGAAATTGCTGCTAATCCTCCCATCAAAGAACTGGCCGATCAGAAAGATATATTGGCTCAATACACAGGCCAGCAGATAGAATTTTTAATCTATCATATTAACAATTTCAAAACAAATGACGGGACCTTTTACCTGTTTGCTTTTGACGGGGAGAAACTGATTGCTTACGCCGATTTAAAGACAGCCGACGCCGAGCAAAATGCCATCACAGCATTCCTGGCTTTACAGGGAATACGCCGGTAACGTTCTGGAGCTGCTTATGAACCAAATCATGTATTATCTCATGAAGATGCTGCCATTCCATGCTGGTCTGGCTTGCCCCGCAAGCAAGGGTATTATCAGTGCTCCCAGCTTCGAGAGTTGCCGCCAAGCAGCGGACAGAAAAGAGCAATATATAGAAGATGAAACACACAAGGATAATTGCGCTTGTCATGGCGCTTTTGCTTTTGACATTATCAGCTTGCTCAAGCGGAACGCCAGACGATGATATGACTGCGACCGCGATCCCGCCGCTCTCGTCGTCGGCAACTGTCGACCCGATAACGCCGCCGACTTCGACAGCACCGCCGACCGCCGAGCCTACAGCAAAACCTTCGACCGAGCCGGTCCCTACCCCGCCCACGGCAGATCCGGTTAGCGAGGAGAATACCACCGTCCAGGAGAGACGCCAGTTTCCCTCGCCGAGAGGCCGGAGTTCCGTCCCGAGGATCGGGTGCGGGAGGAAGAACTGATTTCGCTGCACGGCTATTCGATCGGCATGACCTTATAAATAATAATATCAACATTTCTTTTTTGTATGCTTTTTTCATCAAATGTTTTTGCCGGAGAATTTACAAATTCAGAAACTACAAACTCAAATTTTAACAGATGGAATGCAAAGGTATATGCCGAAACATATGCTAATTACCCAGGTAATAGTTCCTATTATAATTATATGTCAAGTGGAGGAGATTGTACTAACTTTGCATCTCAGGTACTGAGCGCCGGTAGTATGAGTATGCAAGGCTCACCTAATTATAGTTATGACAGTTCGTGGTATTATAATGGTGCTAATGTACCTTACCGTTCATATTCCTGGACTGGTGTAACAAACTTTATGAGACATTGGGCGAATTACAACGATATCGGATATAATAGAGCATATAAATTTAGGATTTACTCATTAGCTGACGCATTATCCGATTCTGGATACTATGCAATATATAAGGATCTTTATGAGGGTGATATAATTCAATATAAGGGAGATGGAGGTATAGATCATTCTCAAGTCGTACATAGGTACGATACAACTCACCTATATATGGCACAACACGGTACGTCCTCTGATAGATTTTATTATAATCAACAGCTAAAAGAGTATCTTGGATGGGTTAATAATCAGTATACCAATGTAACTGTATACACCACAAGAATTAAATATGGTGTAACCTGATTCTAAAATGATTAAAGATTGAATTGGAGGTAGCTTTATGAAATCAAAAGTTATGATTGTATTCACAATTGTACTAATTATACTCACAACCGGAACAATTGTCACAGCTGGAAATCTTTCTGTTTTTCAAAAGGTAGAGCAAATAGATAAGATGAAGAAAGACTTTGACAATGAACATGATCAGATTTTAAAGAGTAAAGTTCCCGTTGGTGAGCAGGAGATAAGAGAAAATGCTGCAGCTGGAGACAAGCTAAAAGAAAAAGGAATTGCAATACAGAAAATGGAAAAGGAAATAGCAACTGAACAGGGGAGTCCTGAACCAACAAAAGACGAGATACTTGCACAAATTAATTTAGGTATTTTGATGACAGAAGAGGGTATTGAAAACTTTATTAAGAACAATCCCAATAAAAGCAAAGAAGAGTCCCTAAATGCTAGGAAGGATTCAAATTTAAAACAGTTAGAGACCCTTAAACAACTCAAGGACGATTTGATTAATAATAATATAAGTACAAACAATGCTTTAAGCAAACTTCTAGAAATTAGAGACGGTAAAAAATAGAATTCATGAGAAAGGGATATCTAGCAATGACAACAGAATTTGATGAGAAATTCGTTTGAAGTAGTCAAAAACCATGCTAAACAGAAAGAATGTCCTCCTGCGATTAAGTAGGAGGACATTCTTTCTGTCTGAAACTATTTTATTTTTAGTTCGGGCTTTCCTATGCTTATCATAACCGTTCGGTTAATGTCTTTAAGCAATTGGCTGATTCTCTTTAACGTTTTTGTATCCTGAGTCTGCCAATAACAATGAAAAGGGTTTTTTACCATATATTTTCTTAGCGTGGGTTATACGTCATTATGTTGGCCCTACCCTAATACGATAATGGAAACATTATTATTGATCTAATAACTAACTCAATAGAATGAGCATTATTAAAAGTCCACCAACAATAAAAAATTCAGCCGGTTCTCCTTAAAAAGTAAGGAAAGCCGGCTATTTGCTTCCATAATATGTCTTAACGTTACGAAAAAAGATTGCTAAATAGACTTACATATGTAATAATAATTACAAATGTAATTGAGATGAGGTGAAATCATGTCGGAGATACCTAAGATTTCAGAGTCTGAGTGGGAAGTAATGAAAATATTTTGGTCCAAGGCCGTTCCATGTACTGCAAATGAAATCGTTGATGCTCTAGGGAGCTTTTCGGACTGGAAACCGAATACTGTAAAAACACTCATCACAAGATTGGTAAAAAAAGGTGCTTTGGGGTTTAGAGAAGAACGTAGAATATATTGGTATTATCCACTGCTAACCGAAAATAAGTGCATCAGGTCGGAGACTAAATCGTTTGTCAAACGGGTTTTTGGGGGAGCAATAAAGCCAATGTTGGTTACTTTCCTGCAGGAGGAGAAACTTTCCCAGGAAGAAATCGAAGAGCTTAAACGCATCCTTGAAGAAAGGAAGTGGTAAAGATGTCCCCTATCTTTAGTTTACTTCCTGTATTCGATTGGGTGCTTTGGACCTCTGCCAAAGTCAGTGTCTTCATCAGCTTTTTGTTGCTCGTAAAATACCTATTTAATAACAAGCTGAGAGCAACTGTGAATTACCTGCTCTGGTCCGTTGTCATTGTGGGTTTACTCTTACCTTGGACACCGCCAAGTTCGTTGAGCATATACAATTTAGTCGGACTTTCAACCCAAAACTCGACTGCGGTAACGATGAGTCCTAATCTTGATCAAAACTTTGGCAATAATAGTGCGATCCCCTCTAAAACCAATGCTACTGATGACAATAATCTTGATTATGCTGTCGGTAAATCAGAACCACAAAACAAAATAAGTCTGCGGTCCATAGCTGCCACTCCCTTAACACATCAATGTTTGTTCCTTTTCTGGATTTCAGGTATTTTTGCCTTCATTGTTTCCACAATTGTTGTGAATATAAGGTTTTCTCGCTCTATTAAAGGTCAAACTATTAATGATTGGTATATACTGGCTGGACTGGAAGGCGTAAAAGAAAGACTAAGCATAAAGAGAGATATTCCCTTAACTTTAACGCAGGCAATAAGAACTCCCTCTTTGTTTGGGTTGTTTAAACCGAGATTATTATTGCCGGTATCCCTTCTAAACCATTTTAGCCCGGATCAGCTTAAGCATGTTTTTGTTCATGAGTTATTGCACTTTAGGCACAGGGATATTATTGTAAACTGCCTGGTGCAGGCGCTCTTAATTCTACACTGGTTTAACCCCATTATTTGGTACGCCTTTACCAAATTACGAGAAGACCAGGAAATTGCTTGTGATGCAATGACTGTAAAATACTTCGGAGCAAATAGCTCCAAGGACTATGCCGATACCCTCATAAAATTGCTGGAAAGCAATGTCAGGCCCCCCAGAATAGCAAACCTTGCGGGCCTTTCCGGTTCAAAATCGCTGATTAAGCGTAGACTTATCAGCATCAGCAATTTGCGCCAAAGCTCTTTAGCTTTTACGGTAGTCATTGTTGCAATTGTTATTTTAACCGGCTTTGTGACGTTCGCTAATGCTAAAATACTTCCTGCAACAGAGAACATTCGTTTACCTCTGCCTGCATCGACCCAACAAACAGTTGAAGAACAAACCAATCTTCAAGCGTCAAACAGTTTGCCAGCCTCAAGACAATCGATCAGCATCAGTGATGATTCGCCGGCAGGTAGTTTCTGGAGTCCCAATAGTCAAAATGCGGTCTCAGATCAAGTGTCGTCTTGGTTAAAGACAGCAAAACCATATACGGCAACAGTTCCGAATACTGATTATGTTGATAATGTCGTTCATTACAATATTGGACCATCCGCACTGCATATAACCGGTTCAGGGCAGTTTGAAACCCTGATTTATCCTGCTTGGTACGTCAAAATCGAGGGACAGGAAGTTGATGCTGGTTCCATAACCCATAATATACATTACATACAGGATGTAGTCGTCATTATAGAGGCAAAAACTAACTACATAAGCTATTTAGAATCAGGGCCGTTATATAATTGGCTGAAAGACGGGGAATGGAAGACGGAGTTTAGCCAAAACTCTGCTCTCACTCCTCTTTACCAGACTAACGAGAATGGCCAGACGTATGGTTCAGCTTTGGCTTCCAGTATTATTGGCAACCCACAGCCGGATCTAATTAGTGCCGAAAAGGATGGTACCTCGGGTTACGTAAAATATGAGGATCTTATGGGGCCACGACCTAAAACACCTGAAGAAGCGAGAGCCATGCAAGAAATGGGTAAATTTGAAAAAAGAGAAATTCCGCTGTATGCTGCCGATGGTAAAACAGTTATTGGTTCATTCTAAATAATAACCAGGATATTTCTGAGAGTTTGGATAAAAAGCGAGCGTGTTCGGGCGGATAAACATACTTGCTCAATCATTAAAATTACCCAAGATGATATCCTGGGGAACTCCGGGAACATTTCAGGGGGATGTACCTGTGAAAAAGTTTATTGTTGTTCTTATAACAAACGGAACGTGACTTACTCAACTGGCTGGTTCGGTGGCCTTGTTTGAGGCAGGGGTACATCAAATTTGTAAAATGTTCTCACTCGAGTGACAATTGCAATAAAAAACTTTGGGAGATTATTCAAGCATTTGGCGGAAACGGCTTTTATTTGAGACAAATTTATTTTGGCACTGCACAATTTAGCAAATAAGAATATTTCAAATAAGTCTTACTATTACTTAAAATATTCGTTTGAAAATACTATGATATTTTAGAGAGTAAGTCTTTTTATATAATCTAAGGGAGCAAGAATAATGAAAAAATGGATATTACTTCTCAGTTTCATCGTACTATTATTCACTGTGATTGTTACAGATAATTACTTAAAAGATACTGATGACAGCTTTATTTGGGCTAATAATCTTTCTGTAAACGATGTGCAGTCTATTGAAATGGTTATATCGCCATCAGATAGGGAGAATCATTACAAAAATTTTTCATCCGAGGAATTTGGCGCAATCATAAAAATCATAAACGCAAGTAAGGGACAAAAAGCTAACGCACCTGCTGAACTTGGAAGCACTATAACGCTGTACATCACCACAAAAGAAGGCAATGTTCATACCTATCAAAACCTAAGAAACGCTTATCTTGTCATTGATGACATATATTTCAGTTCAGATAGTTCATGGCTTGCAAGCAGTTTTAAAGATTTTAAAGGAGATGCTTCGCTTCCCGATGGTTTTTTCGAACGTGTTACAGGGATTACCACCACATATGGTTTAATGAAACTAGGTAAAAATGGCAAGGTGTTAAGTCCGCTTTCCCCGTTGGAGGGTACATACAAGCAGCTTGCGGAATATACAGTATTCAATCACTTGATAAAGTCTACCCTATATCCTCCACAGGATATAGATTCCTTCGATGTGTGCTATATGCTGCGAGTAATCTATAGTAGCAAAAATTCAAATTCGACGCATGATTATTATCTTTTCATAATGAATGGCGACGCCTATATGCAAGATGGAAAAGACGGGTTGAATGCAAAGGTAAGCACAGAATTGTATAATCGTTTGGATACTCTTCTAAATTCCTTTAATTAGTCCCTGATGCCAGCAATTCCAGAGGTGGGGCGGTAAAACCTTGATGAACTCGCATCGGATACACTATGTTATTCACTAAATAGATGGACGGGGGACAGTAATGTCAACACAAGTAATAATCGTTCTAGTTCTTACAGTTATCATTTCTACAATTTCAACTCTTGCTTATTCTGTTAGAATTGTTGGAGTGCGAACAGGGAGAATAGCAGTATCTTTTGCAGTATTCAATATCTTTGCATTAATTTCTAGAACTGCAAACAGTATTCAAGCACCATTACTGGCTAAAACAATTGAGACTACAATAAAAACAGGAAATCCTCAAAGCTTACTATATATATTCAGATGGATACTATTTTCAACAACCTTAGCAACAATTTTTGGCGCAGTATTAATGCCGACATTTATAAATATTTTTAGAAAAGCAGTAGAATCATTTAGTATTAATCGTTCTATACCTAAATTATTATTACATAGTTTCTCTAAATCAGGAATAGAGCAGTTCAAAAGTAGTGTTACAAAACCAAAAAAAGAAAATCTGGCACAACTTAAAAGCCTAACAATGATGCCTAAAAAAATTATATTACTTAATATCTTAGCTTTTGCAATATCAACTGTTGGTGTTTTGGCTTCTTTGTATGCAGGCTGTTTAAACCCTGAACTTAGAACTACATGCAGTACATTGGCAGCTGTGATAACTGGGCTTTCAACGATACTTATGGTGATATTCATAGACCCATTTATATCAATGCTAACAGACGATGTAATTAGGGGGAAATGTACTCAATTGCAGTTTGATAGATGTATAATTTTTATTGTTGGAGGATTAATAGCAGGTACGATTTTAGCGCAGCTTTTATTAGTTCCAGCAGCTGAAGTAATATCTTTTATAGCTAAATCAATTTAAAATACAACAGCGGGATGGATACTATAGTCTTTTAGCAATTTATGATGTTCATAAGCGCAAAAAAAGCCACCGCGCAGCAGTTTAGTATAACAACAAATTACCTAAATCTGGTGTGTAGTAACCGTATGTGCAAGGAATTCCGCAAGCAGATATAGTAATTATTGAGCAGGCAGCACCACACGTCAACTCAGCGAATCTGAAAGATATGGAAGTAGTAACCAAAATTCAAGAATACACGGGTTGCTAGTGCGGACAGACTCTACCAGGCTTGTTTCTTCAAAAAGGAGGAATTATCAATGAGGAAATTATTGGTCTTGATTTTTATTTTAATAAATATTTTCTTAATTACCGGATGTTCGAATCAAGCAAATTTTAATAGTAAGATTCAGTCCTTAGAAAATGAAAATACAGAGCTGCGGTCAAAGATTGATCAAGTCAATTCATTATCGATAGCCTATCAATCTTATGAGGATAAGCAAAGGTTTGTCCCGAAAGCATCTCAGATTACTGCGCTTCCAATTCAGGATTTTAAAATATTGCGTCCCATAGAAGCAAATACAGTTATTCAAGTATTAGATGCTGCTCAAGGTCAAGGTCAACAATTGTGGTTATATGTAGCTGTGCCTGTCCACGACACTCCGGTTAATTTTAAAGGATGGATTCCGGAATCAGAAACAGTTAAATTAACCGAAGATAATGTCAAACTTGTACAGGGAGATGTATTTCTAAAAGAAGGTACTCCAATTTATGAAGTTGAGCAGTTTAAGGAAATAAAATCGGCAGCCTCAACTAATCTTACCCATGATGTCAGGGGAAGGATTGAGAAGAGACAAGAAACTTTTGCTTATCTTGACTCACCGGGAGGATGGTCTTTTTGGGTTGAAGAGAAATATCTAATCTTCCCTAAGGTCGATTGAAAAATGGATTCACCGGAAGTGAACTTGCGCAAAGCCACCACTGGTCCAACGAGTACATTGCAGAAAACATGATCGTGGTATACACAAAATACACAGTGGATTACGACAACACGAAAGTTCCTTATTAGGAAGGAACCTTGGCATATTCTATTCTGATAAGGGACGACAAAAATTCCCCGTGGCTCATCTGGGATTCATGCGGCACGGCAGATTAACACAGCAATAACGAAAACTCCTTTGTGTATAATGACAAAACCTGTCTGTAGTGTTTTTTAACGCATATTTGTAAGATATTACTTTTGATTTTGCTTGGGAAGGAGTAATTAGTTTAATATGAAAAAGAGTATGATAATTTTAAATGCTATTTTTATAGCAGCAATGTTTTTAATAGGGTGCAATAACACTGCAACTAAAAGTGCTGAAGAAAACAGTTCAATTCAGCAAAATACTCAAGCAAACAGTACAAAAAATGTTATTGAACCAATAGTGACAGGTATGGATAATTCCCAAAATCAAGACCAGGTTGAGAATGTGCAGTGTGTTTCAACTAATGAAGTCACACAGATTGCCTTGATAAATGAGAATGATGCTAATAAGAAACAGGTAAGGCTTAACTTTCAGACAGATTGGAAGAAATTTGAGTGTACATATAGCAATGGTTATAAAGATTACTATTTTCAAAATAAGCTTAAAAAAGGGGATAGGAACGCTTGGAAAAATAGGTAGAACGGATGATGGTGCAAGTAAAATTGGATTTTTGCCAAATCATTCTAGTGTAATTGAGGCTTAGCCTGTTATCCGGCCTGGTCTTTCAACGGCGAATGGATAGCGTTTTTGCTTTCCGGCGGGCAGGACGAGAATAATGGCCGACTTTGACTTATTCGCCGGGATGGACAGCAAGCCCACCAAGTTCAGGGTCTTCAGAAATTGCCTAACGTACCTGGTATTTCCTGATCACCCACCGCGAATGTTCTGGCAGCAGAGGGTCAAAAGGCTTGAAGCAGAAATCGGAGAGCTTATTGTCAAAGCGCAGCACTTTGGGATATAAAGCTTTTGACAGAGCTTCCCATCCTCCGTAAATTGAGTTGAAGTTTGGAGTAGCCTGAGAACAGGTTTGTGAAATCGAAAAGAAAGTACTTACTGTGGGGGGAATCCACGAATCGTGCATGCACGTCTTTATTGTAAAAAGGGGGAAAGAACCGTGAGTAAGCGTGAGATCGCAAGCTTGGCATGCAAAATCCTTGGTATCTACATAATTATTCAAGGGATTAATGTATTGTCCAGTGTTTTACTTTTTGTTTCTACAGCAACGTCGGACCAAATGGCACATGAAAGTTTCATTAATATTATTTTTTCATTGGTATATATCCTCTTTGGAGTTTTGTTATGGTTTTTTTCGGATAAATTATCTGCGATTATGGCTACAGAGGGAAACCATTCTAAGGAGGGTGCTGGTATAGAGGTAAGTGAAATACAGAGAGTAGCGTTTTCGGTTCTCGGGCTTTACTTTATCGGCAGTTCATTGCCGAGGCTAGTATCCACATTAACGAGTTCCATGCGTGGACTACCTAATTCTTTTACAGGATTTATACTACTTGGATCAGGGGGGATAATTACCGAATTTATCATAGGATTAGGGATATTTCTTGGTTCACAGGGTTTGGTCAATTTCTTAAATAACATGAGAACTGTGGGATTAAAAAAGGATGATAGTAATGAAGGAAACGAAGATATCTAATCTGTAAAGGAGTTTAGATTAACCCTACATTCTTGTACTTTTATTCATGTTTCACCATCCACTAGCAATAATGATTTCTAATATTTAGCCAAGTAAGGCAAGGAAATGCTATTAATTCGCATAAGTAAGAAAATACGCATTTTAAAAATTCAATTGGCATTGGACAAGATTCTATGTGTTAGTTTAGAAATGAGGGTTCAACTTGAAAAAAAATTTAGTAATCCTTGGACTTATAAGTATATTTGTATTTGCTATGATGAGATTTGGCATTGAAAGCGTTCCTATCAACACTAATAATTCATTACAACCTAAACAAGTAATAGAAAACTACTTTAAATTCTACAATGAGAAAAATAGGCAGGGTTTGTCAACCACATTAACTAAATGGCATGACCAATCTAATGTGGATTTTGGTTTAGATAATCTAATATTTATTAAGCTTGTGAGTATTGGAAATAACGATATGACCACAGTTATCTGAACCTTAATCAAATTTATAAATGTCGTCTATATTGTTGCATGGGGAGGAATTTCGGTAGTGCTAGAAATTCGATAACTTGGTAAAAGGGCCGCAGATCTGAGTTAGGGGGTGAAAAGGTATGGCTAAATTATTGACTCGTTTGATAATAGTCAGTTTATGTTTAGTAACGGCTTTAACAGGGTGTGAGTCAACTCAAATGGCTCAAAAATCAAATGACAATGGCAATCCTTCTACTAATTCAAACCAATCTCCAAATACAACTGCTATTCTTAGTTCGATGAACTTAAATACGCAAGTATTTAAAAATCAAGGTGACTTGGCATTTGTTTGGCAAGGGTTACTATACGTTCTCGATGGTAAAACCGGTGAAGTAAAGCAACTAACAAAATCAGGCTCTGTACAACATCCGGCCTGGTCACATGATGGCGAATGGATTGCGTATATTTCCACTAACAGTCCCACCAATAATAGTGGCCAAATTTGGATTGTTCGGCGGGACGGACAGAATGCTCATCAAGTTGAAGGCCAAAGTTTTTCTTGGTCACCTACCTCTGATGTTTTAGCGGTAAGTGGTACAGATGGTTTGTGGCTGGCGCCAGTAGAAGGAGAAGCAAAACTTGAGATTAAGGGTTCAGTCTCATACCCTAGTTGGTCGCCGGATGGTAAATCTATTGCCTACAGCGTTACGCTTCCTTTTGATAAGAATAACCCGGAAAAACGTAACGATGCTCTTTATACACTAACCTTGAGTAGTGGTAATACGGTTATGCAAACCACTGCTTCTAATGCCGGAATTCAGTTTGCTCGCTGGTGGCCAAACGGTGATGGATTATTATATTGGTCAGATCCACTTCATTCAGCCTCGTTGGCTGCTGACGGGTTGGGCCTGATGAGTCTCCGGCTAGGTGATAAAGAGGCTAAACTCCTAACCACTGGCTTGACATATCGAAGCTGGCTATCTGTTTCGCCACAAGGTCAATTGCTGGCGGTAACTGGCGGTGGTCGTATAGTCTGGGCACAGAAAACTCTATCAAATATTAATGTTGAAGCGGGGACGACCAGAGAGCTTCCGAATCCGGAGGGAGATGTAGCCATTGATCCTTCGTTATCTAAAGACGGAAAAAATATTGCCTTTGTTTCTGCAAAAAACTTAGGGAATAGTGTATGGGGCTTTAGGAAACCCGAAGAATTTGAGAACTGGATAGCTACGCGAACTTTGTGGATTGAAGACGTCGATGGCTCTGGTGCACACCCCTTAAAAGCTGCTGGTACAGGTGTGTACCAGCCTGTATGGTCTAAAGATGGAACCCGAATAATGTATGTCCGAGACAATTCCTTATGGATAATTGGGGCAAACGGTGAGAATCCGGAAAAAATTTTAGGACCCTTCCCGGGTTGGGAAAAAGACCAGTTCGGGTTTTATGGAGTTATTTGCCACGATGACTTCGCTTGGTTTCAGCCTTAAGACAAAGAGTAAATTTTATGCGAACCCGTTATTTCGATACACTGTTACTATATCTGACCGACCAGGCAACGCCTCGAAACGCGAGTACCTACTGGGCTGTTTTGAAAAAACGCCTTATTGAAGAAGGATTTCAGTTGCTTACAAATTGTAAGCAACTGAAATTGAAAGCTGCAGATGGAAAACGTTACAATACGGATGTGGCAAATACAGAAGAACTTTTGCGCATTATACAGTAGGTATTTTTTGTTGACACACATACGGCAGAAATATTGGCCCAACAGCACTATGAGGATCAGGTAGCGGAAGCGGTCCGACAGGTTAAAGAGCGCTGGGGTGACAGCCAAACCCGGTTAGCGGAGACAGTGCCGACGGAACTGGGGCAGGAACCGATCCGGCACTGGAAGGATGTTGTGGAGGCTGTGTCCGAGGAGATGATTAAAAATTGCCGGTTTTGAGGTCTGACTAATCTAGATGAGTTCATCTCAAAACCGCCGAATTTTCAAACTGAAGGCTGTTTATAACGGTGCAGACCTCGAAAATATGATTCTAAGACTATTGGCGTTACTAATGATTGGCCCAGATTATCCCATTGCTTTAAAGCTCCTACTAATACGGCCACGATTCAAATAGACTTGCGCTTTCTCGGAGCCGGAACAGTAAAAATAAGCTAAAGACTTAAGTAAGCTTGCGCCCCCAAAAGTCAATGTTGGGATATATTGCAATTTAATATGTAAAAGGAAAAGCCTTCTTGCTAGCGAAATGTAGTATGAAAGGAGCAAGATAGTTTTGCTTACACAACGCATTAAGTTATCAGGGTTAATCCTTTTACTATTGTTGCTGATAGTAGGTTGTTTACCTACAAAAAGTAATCAAGTTGATAGTAGTACCCGCATTGGACGACAGTGAGACCAGTTAATCTACCAGCTACACAGGCTATTATTAAAGTGGATAATGACATTTTGCGTGCACCAATAATTACTTTTCCTGATAAGAATGCCGAACTTCCGTTGGCTGATCTAACTTTAAAGTGGCAGTTTGAATGGAACGATGTTCGTGGAAGGCCTTACATGGAATTGGAAATAGAAGACTCAGAAGGCCAACGTGTAATCCTAGAGTCTTGGGTTAACAATGAGGAAAAAAATTATTCCTACACTATACCAAAATCACGTTTAGTTTCAGGAGAGGCCTACAAGATTAGATTGATGTTAACATTTGACGGTGTAAGTCAAACTACTCGAAGTAGCTTTAAAATAAAGTGACTATGCCTCAGGTAAACAGTGGTTGACAATAAGGTATATTGTTAGTCTAACGGAGAATCAGCCGAAACCTTTGAGCTTCCATGGTATCGCAATGAAACGGGTGTCGTGTTGTAGGGGGAAATATATTGAGCCAGACGTTTTATTTAATGTAAAACGGTCTGCATTTGTATAAGTGTTCGTTGGGTCTACAAAGTAATTCTTTTTAGTCATGTTCACAATCATCTTTTTACTAATTTCAAATAACCCCAAGTAGCCAAAGGAAACCAAAGAACAAATGGTATTATTGAGTCTATTATTCCATGTGAAAGTTTTAAAACGCCAAGTTTCGTAATCATTTGGCAAAACATCATGCTATAAAACACGCCAGAAATAGTGTAGAGATAAATATAAGATCGTTTGTTCGGCAAGAAGTAGAAATATATTATAAAGAAGATAGCCCAACTAATCGGTGCCAGAAAATGAATACCTATTAGTCCAAAAGGCTCATAATTAATATACCTAAATGATCCGGTAATATTTGCTTATACTAACAAGTACAACATCAAATATTGCCCCAAAAATAATTCCGTAAATCGATAATCTGCGAATTTCAGCTTTAGGTACTACTGCAACGAGAATTGTAGCAAAAATCAACGTGTAAAAGAAAGGAATAAATTTTATTGCCATCTTGTATCTCCTAACAATTTAATAATTATAGTATTCCTTTCTAATCACTATTATATTTATGCTTAAAAGGCCTCATTTCAACTCTCCAGGAAATAAGCGGATACTTATAATTCAATTGGAAACAATAGCTCCGAAGGTGTATTCACAATGATATCGTGTAAATCGTTCCTAACTTTTGGCATGGCTGCGATCCCCATCGCGATCGCTATGTACACAGCCACGGAGGATAATGACATCCCATTTCAATAAGTTACATAATGAGCAGATCCGTCCTCCCGGTTCACGGATTCCGATAAGGTAGATGCAGAGAATTTAGCGTATAGATAAGAGCCTTTTAAAGATGGCGGCCACGCAGCCGCCGTTTAGTGATTGATATATATACTTGTGAGATGACTGCTGGCGTGAATCTGTCAGGAAAAGGAAAGCGAGTGGATAATTGGTATTTTAATATTCTGGATACGTATTATCTGACAGATGGTTTTCACAACAAAGATAAGACAGATTAGTTAGAGCTAATTATATCTACACAAGCGCTTGTGTTATAAATACCGACATTGATAAAATCGCCGACCACAACCATGTTGAATATCTGTGGAAAAGTAGTTTGGCCTTGATATGACACCTTCTGAAAAGCTGATACACAAGTTACAGACTAAATCCTGAATTTTCGTTATCGATTGAGAATAGTGGATACAAGATGATGTAACATTTTAGAATTATCTTTTGTAACAATAATTAATTCTTGAAATAGAATGATATGAAGGGTGGCGTTTTTCGAAAAGGAGATGTTCAATTATGCCTTTTATCCCAAGATATTCAATAACAACTAATGGTGCACTAACTTTTACCGGAAATACACTGGGTTTAAGTCAATTAATAAATGTTAATCAAGCTGGAACCCAAGGTAGCATCGGCGCATTTATTTCGCTTTCAGGATCACAGGTCCCAACTTTCCCCATTGGGACAACCTTAAACTATCTGGATAACAGTTCCCAGGCCATATTAACTATTCCCCCTGGCAGTACAATCCTTTATGCCGAACTCATTTGGGGTGGTAATTACCTTACACGCGATCAAAATATCAGTGGGCTACTCAACGACTCCATTACATTTACCACCCCGCTGGGAAACAATACTATTATTCCCGACCCGGCTACAGCAAATCAGCCAACAACGGTTGTAAGTGTTAATACATTAGGCTTCTATATGCGTTCTGCCGAGGTAACCAGTCTCGTCCAAGCGGCAGGCAGCGGGACATATTCTGCTGGAAGTATTCCTGGACTTGTTGACCCATCAGTTGTATCAGGTAATGACACGAACCATGCCGGCTGGACTTTGGCAGTAGTTTATGGAAATCCAAGTCTGCCTGCTCGCGATTTAGTTCTTTTTGTAGGTGCTGAAATAATTCGATTAGGTACTAGCACGGATATCTCCTTAAGCGGATTCGAGACACCAGTTGCTGGCACGGTCAATGGACGAATTCTTTTAAGCGCTCAGGAAGGGGATGCGAATAATGGTGGAGACCAAGCGCTTTTTGGACCGACAGTTGGCACTTTAGGAATACTTTCGGGACCTAACAACCCGGCAACTAACTTTTTTGGTTCTCAGATCAATAATGATTCCGGTAATCTTGATACAACTGGAACGTTCGGGACTAGAAACCAAAATCCGTTTACCTTGACAAATACTGTCGCAGGCCGACAGGGCTGGGATATAACAAACGTTGATGCTTCCCCCTTCCTGACAAACGCGCAAACTGACGCAGTGTTACGACTTAGTTCTACCTCGGATCTCTACATGCCAAACACAATAGGTATTCAGATCGATGTCAACGCTCCAAACTTGCAGCCCGTCAAAAGTGTGGATAAAGCCTTTGCGGCGGTAGGAGATACTTTGACCTATACTGTCGTCATTCCCAACAATGGCCAAGCGGATGCAACCAACGTTATATTTACGGATACCGAACCCCCGGACACTACCTTTGTCCCCGGCAGTTTTACGCTGAATGGCGCGCCTGTATTAGGTGCCGATCCCAATGTGGGGGTAAATATCGGGACCATTCCGGCCGGCGGTTCAGCAACGGTTACCTTCCAGGTGCTAATCGAGGCTTTGCCTACCCCTAACCCGATCGTCAATCAGGCAGCCATGAACTACGAGTATCAAAGCAGCGTCGGAGGACCGATTCTGAGCGGTTCGGCAATCAGCAACCAAGTGACAACGCAGGTTAATGTAGCTGAGCTGACGATGGTCAAAAGTGTAGATCAGGCGTTTGCTACGCTTGGAGATACCCTCACCTACACTACGGTGATTACTAATACAGGCGATGTATTGGCCAGTAACATTTTCTTTGAAGATATCCCTCCGGCAGGGTCTCTGTTTGTGCCAAACAGTGTTACGGTAAACGCTGTCGCTCAACCCGGGGTCGATCCCAGTGTTGGTTTTAATATCGGCGATCTTGCGGCAGGAGCAACAGTCACCGTAACGTTCCAGGTCATTGTTAATTCACTCCCTGTACCCGCCCAATTAATCAATACAGCAACGGCGACCTTCCAGTACCAGATTGACCCAGGACAGCCTCCTGTGACGGAAACAGCAAGCAGCAATCCCGTCTCGACTCAAGTAAATGTGGCTTCGGTCAGTGTGGTCAAGAGCGTCGATCAGGCTACGGCTATCACGGGAGATATCCTCACTTATACGACTGTGATCACTAATAACGGCAATATCCCCTTGTTAAATGTCATCTTCACTGACACCCCGCCGACAGGCTCAAGCTTTGTTCCCGGCAGCGTAACTCTTAACGGGCTTCCGCAACCCTTGGCAGATCCCAGTCCCCCCGGATTTTCAATCGGAGATATTGCCGCCGGAGCAATGGCCACGGTAACCTTTCAGGCTCTCGTAACCGTCGTACCTGTGCCGCCGACACTTCCGGAGTTGATTAATACTTCAACCATTGATTACCAATATCAGATTGATCCGAATTTACCGCCGTTAAATGGTACGATGACCAGCAATCCAGTCATAACCGAGGTCATTTTAGGAGAGCTGGGGGTTGTCAAAAGCGTGGATCAGGCCTTTGCCACGGTAGGGGATACTCTGACCTATACCTCAGTGATCACCAATCAAGGGAATGTCGAGGCCAGTAATATATTTTTCCTAGATGCGCCTCCGGTGGGCACCGCCTTTATCCCGGGAAGCGTCACGATCAATGGAGTGCCTCAGGCAGGACTAGATCCTGCGGCTGGGTTTAGTATCCCGGCCAGTCCTCCCAATGATGTCCTTGCACCGGGCGGAGTAGTGACGGTAGCCTTTCAGGTGACAATATCCGTCCTGCCGGTCCCGCCGCTGTTAACCAATCAATCGTTAGTAAACTACCAGTTCGGGGTGTCGCCAATTATCGTCACCGCCCCAAGCAATCCGGTCACAACTCAAGTGAATGTAGCCCTCATCAATGTGGTCAAGAGCGTCGATCAGGCTACGGCCATCACAGGGGACATCCTGACGTATACGACCGTGATTACCAATGACGGCAACATCCCCTTGCTGAACGTCATCTTCACGGACACTCCGCCGACAGGCACGAGCTTTGTCCCCGGCAGTGTCACGGTTAACGGCGTCTCCCAGCCTCTAGCAAACCCGACCCCTCCGGGATTCTCAATCGGAGATATTGCTGTGGGAGCAACAGTCACCGTAACCTTTCAGGTTACAGTAACTGTAGTACCTGTGCCACCGGCACTTCCGGTGTTAACGAATACGTCAACCATCGATTATCAGTATCAGATCGATCCGAACTTACCGCCGTTAAATGGCACAATGACCAGTAATCCTGTGGTAACCGAAGTCATCCTGGGAGAGCTTGGGGTCGACAAAAGTGTGGATCAGGTGTTTGCCACCGTAGGAGATACTCTGACCTATACCTCAGTGATCACTAATCAGGGCAATGTTGAGGCCAATAATATATTTTTTTTGGATGTACCTCCGGCAGGTACCGCCTTTGTCCCCGGAAGCGTCACGATCAATGGAGTACCGCAAGCAGGACTAGATCCTGCGGCTGGGTTTAGTATCCCGGCGGGTCCTCCCAATGACGTCCTTCCTCCCGGGGGAGAGGTGACCGTAACCTTCCAAGTGACGATATCTGCACTTCCGGTTCCGCCGCAGATAACGAATAACTCCTTGGTAGAGTACCAATTCGGGGAGCCGCCGGTAATCGTCACGGCGGTAAGCAATCCGGTCACAACCCAAGTAAATGCAGCCCTGGTCAACGTGGTCAAGAGCGTGGATAAGGTCACAGCCATCACCGGAGAAATCCTGACTTATACGACCGTGATCAACAATACCGGCAACGTCCCCTTGTTAAATATCATCTTCACGGATACCCCTCCGGTGGGCACGAACTTTGTTTCCGGCAGTGTAACCGTTAATGGTGTCTCACAGCCCTTGGTCAGCCCCATTCCTCCGGGATTTTCAATCGGAGATATTCCTGCGGGAGCAACAGCGACGGTAACGTTTCAGGTTCTTGTAACCGTTGTACCCGTGCCACCGGCAATTCCTGTGTTAACCAATACGTCAACCATCGACTATCAGTATCAGATCGATCCGAACTTACCGCCGTTAAATGGCACACTGACCAGCAATCCCGTGGTCACCGAAGTCCTTCTGGGGGAGCTTACAGTGGTCAAAAGCGTCGATCAGGCCTTTGCCACGGTAGGGGATACCTTGACCTATACCTCAGTGATCACCAATCAGGGGAATGTGGAAGCCGGTAATATCTTCTTTCTCGATGTCGTTCCGGTGGGCACTGCTTTTATCCCGGGAAGCGTTACAATTAATGGAGTACCCCAAGCAGGACTAGATCCCACGCTAGGCTTTAGTATCCCGGCCGCTCCTCCCAATGATGTTCTTCCTCCCGGCGGAGTGGTGACGGTAGCCTTTCAGGTCACGATATCTGCCCTGCCGGTGCCGCCCCTGTTAACCAATGATTCCATAGTAAATTATCAGTTCGGTGTGTCGCCCATTATCGTTACAGCGCTAAGCAATCCGGTCACAACCCAAGTGAATACAGCCTCTGTCACTGTGGTCAAGAGCGTGGATCAGGCCACGGCCATCACTGGAGATATCCTGACCTATACAACGGTAATCAGCAATACCGGCAATATTCCTCTGCTGAATGTGATTTTCACGGATACCCCGCCGGTGGGCACCAGCTTTGTTTCCGGCAGCGTAACCGTTAACGGTATCCCGCAACTCTTGGCGAACCCGATTCCTCCGGGATTCATAATAGGCAATATTCCCGCAGGAGCAACAGCCACAGTAACCTTTCAAGTCACGGTAACCGTTGTACCAACCCCGCCGGTATTTCCTGTGTTAACGAATACGTCAACCATCGATTACCAGTATCAGATTGATCCGAATTTACCGCCGCTAAACGGCACAAATACCAGCAATCCGGTTGTAACACTTGTTACAGAGGGTATCGTTGGGGAGCTTGAGGTCGTCAAAAGCGTGGATCAGGCCTTTGCCACAGTGGGAGATACCCTGACCTATACCTCAGTGATCACCAATCAGGGGAATGTCGAGGCCGGCAATATATTTTTCATAGATGTTCCACCAGTGGGCACTGCCTTTAGCCTGGGAACTGTCACAATCAATGGAGTGCCTCAAGCGGGACTAAATCCTACGGTAGGATTTAGTATTCCGGCGGCTCCTCCCAACGATGTCCTTCCTCCCGGAGGCGTGGTGACCGTAGCCTTTCAGGTGACGATAGCCGCCCTGCCGGTTCCTCCGCAAATTACGAATAATTCCTTGGTTGAGTATCAGTTCGGCGATCCGCCGGTTATCGTCACAGCGGAAAGCAATCCGGTCACGACTCAAGTGAATGTCGAGCAGGTCAACGTGATCAAGAGTGTGGATAAAGCTACGGCTATCACAGGTGATATCCTGACGTATACAACCGTGATCAGCAATACCGGCAACATCCCTTTGTTGAATGTCATCTTCACGGACACTCCACCGGCGGGCACCAGCTTTGTCCCCGGCAGTGTCACAGTTAACGGTGTCTCCCAGCCCTTGGCCAATCCAATTCCTCCGGGATTTTCGATCGGAGATATTGCCGTCGGAGCAACAGCCACGGTAACCTTCCAAGTTCTCGTAACCGTTGTATCGGTGCCGCCGGCACTTCCCGTCTTAAGCAATACGTCAACCATCGACTATCAGTATCAAATCGATCCGAATTTGCCGCCGTTAAATGGCACAGCCACCAGCAATCCCGCCGTAACAGAGGTTATCGCAGGGGAACTGGGGGTCGTCAAAAGCGTGGATCAGGCGTTTGCCACGGTAGGAGATACTTTGACTTATAGCGTGGTCATCACCAATCAGGGGAATGTCGAGGCCAGTAATATATTCTTCCTGGATGTCCCTTCGACAGGCGCTGTCTTTAGCCCGGGAACGGTCACAATTAATGGAGTGCCGCAAGCAGGACTAAATCCTACGCTAGGCTTTAGTATCCCGGCCGCTCCTCCCAATGATGTCCTTCCCCCCGGAGGCGTGGTGACCGTAACCTTTCAGGTGACGATAGCCGCACTCCCGGTTCCTCCGCAGATCAGGAATAATGCCTTGGTAGAGTACCAGTTTGGTGAGCCGCCGGTTATTGTCACAGCGGCAAGCAACACAGTCACAACCCAGGTCAATGCGGCCTCGGTCGACGTGGTCAAGAGTGTCGATAGGCTCACAGCCATTACCGGAGACATCCTGACTTATACCACTGTAATTACCAATACCGGCAACATCCCCTTGTTGAATGTCATCTTCACGGATACCCCGCCGGTTGGCACCAGCTTTGTCCCAGGCAGTGTTACGGTTAACGGTGTCTCACAGCCCTTGGTGAACCCGATTCCTCCGGGGTTCTCAATCGGAGATATTCCCATTGGAGGGGCTGTCACGGTAATTTTTCAAGTCACAGTAACCGTTATGCCCGTCCCGCCGGTACTTCCGGTGTTAACGAATACGGCAATCATCGACTATCAGTACCAGATTGATCCGAATTTACCGCCGTTAAATGGCACAATGACCAGTAATCCAGTCTCAACCAGAGTTATCCTAGGTGAACTGGGGATTGTCAAAAGCGTGGATCAGGCGTTTGCCACGGTAGGAGATACCCTGACCTATACCACAGTGATCACCAATCAGGGGAATGTCGAGGCCAGTAATATATTTTTCCTGGATGCACCTCCGGTGGGCACTGCCTTTATCCCGGGAACCGTCACGATCAATGGAGTGCCCCAAGCGGGACTAAATCCTACGCTAGGCTTTAGTATTCCGGCGAATCCCCCCAATGATGTCCTTGCGCCAGGAGGCGTGGTGACCGTAACCTTTCAGGCGACGATATCGTCACTCCCGGTTCCCCCGCAGATCACCAATAATGCCTTGGTAAACTACCAGTTCGGTACGCCGCCGGTTATTGTTTCAGCGGCAAGCAACCCGGTCACAACCCAGGTAAATGTTGCCCAAGTCAACGTGGTCAAGAGCGTGGATAAGGCTACGGCTATCACAGGAGATCTTCTGACTTATACAACGGTGATCAGCAATACCGGCAACGTCCCCTTGTTAAATGTCATCTTCACAGACACCCCGCCGGCCGGCACCAGCTTTGTCCCCGGCAGCGTCACCGTTAATGGTGTTCCACAACTCCCGGCAAACCCCATTCCTCCGGGATTCATAATAGGCAATATTCCCGCAGGGGCAACAGCTACGGTAACCTTTCAGGTCACGGTAACCGTAGTACCGGTGCCGCCGGTACTTCCCGTGTTAAGCAATACGTCAACCATCGACTACCAATATCAGATTGATCCGAATTTACCGCCGTTAAATGGCACAGTCACCAGCAATCCCGCCGTAACCGAGGTTATCGCAGGGGAACTGGGGATCGTCAAAAGCGTGGATCAGGCGTTTGCCACGCTAGGAGATACCCTGACCTATACCATAGTTATTACTAATCAGGGCAATGTTGAAGCCAGTAATATATTCTTCTTGGATGTCCCTTCGGCAGGCGCTGTCTTTATTCCGGGAACGGTCACGATCAATGGAGTACCTCAGGCAGGACTAAATCCCACGGTAGGATTTAGTATCCCAGCCAGTCCTCCCAATGATGTCCTTGCTCCCGGCGGAGTGGTGACGGTAACCTTTCAGGTGACGATATCTGCACTTCCGGTACCGCCGCAGATCAGGAATAATGCCTTGATAGACTATCAGTTCGGTGAGCCGCCGGTTATCGTTTCGGCGGTAAGCAACACGGTCACAACTCAGGTGAATGCAGCCTCGGTCAATGTGGTCAAGAGCGTCGATAAGCTTACGGCCATTACCGGAGATATCCTGACTTATACAACCGTAATTACTAATACCGGCAACATCCCCTTGTCGAATGTGATCTTTACGGACACCCCGCCGGTCGGCACAAGCTTTGTCCCGGGCAGTGTCACAGTTAACGGCATCTCACGGCCCTTGGCCAACCCAATTCCTCCGGGATTCTCAATCGGAGATATTGCCGCCGGAGCAATGGCCACGGTAACCTTTCAGGTCACGGTAACCGTAGTACCGGTGCCACCGGCACTTCCGGTGTTAACAAATACGTCAACCATCGACTACCAATATCAGATTGATCCGAATTTGCCGCCGTTAAATGGCACAGCAACCGGCAATCCAGTTACCACCGAGGTCCTGTTAGGAGAGCTGGGGGTTGTCAAAAGCGTGGATAAGGCGGTTGCAATTGTAGGAGATACCCTGACCTATACCTCCGTGGTTACTAATCAGGGGAATGCAGAGGCCAATAATGTATTTTTCCGGGATGCACCTCCGGTAGGCACTGTCTTTAGCCCGGGAACGGTCACAATCAATGGAGTACCTCAGCCAGGACTAAATCCTACGGTAGGATTTAGTATCCCAGCCAGTCCTCCCAATGATGTGATTCCTCCCGGCGGAGTGGTGACCGTAACCTTTCAGGTGACGATAGGCACACTTTCGGTCCCCGCGCAGATCACGAATAATTCCTCGGTTAACTATCGGTTCGGTGAGCCGCCGATTATCGTCACAGCGTCAAGTAATCTGGTCACAACCCTAGTGAATCCGGGGGAGCTGACCATAGTAGAAAGCGTGGATAAGGCGTTTGCCATAGTAGGGGATATTCTGACCTATACTGCAGTCATCACTAATCAGGGAGTTATATTGGCACGCAGCGTATTTTTCCGAGACGTACCCCCGGCAGGGACTGTCTTTATCCCAGGGACGGTAACCATCAATGGAGCCCCCCAACCCGCACTCAATCCCACAGCAGGATTTAGCATTCCTGGGGGGCCTCCCAATGATGAGATCCCTCCCGGCGGAGTGGTGACGGTGATGTTCCAGGTGAGGTTAGCAGTACTTCCGGATCCTCCGCAGTTAATTAATCAAGCAACGGTCAACTTCCGAATTGGTGATTCACCTGTTGTCATTTCAGCTGATAGCAATCTTGTGACAACTCAGGTTATCATTGGGGAACTTGAGGTAGCAAAAAGCGTGGATAAGGCTTCTGCAACGCTAGGAGATATCCTGACCTATACCATGGTTGTAACGAATACAAGAAATGTTACCAGCAATGATGTGTTCTTAACAGATGCGCCGCCGGCAGGTACTGACTTTGTTCCCGGAAGTGTGACCATTGGCGGCTTAGTACAGCCTAGCCTGAATCCAGCTATTGGCTTTAACTTAGGCAGCATTTTGCCTGGCAGTTCTGTGATAGTAAGTTTTGAAGTACAGATTGCTTCAGGATTAGCACCCTTCAGCATCATTAATCAGGCTCAGGTTACCTTCAATTATCGGATAGATCCCAGCGGGCCTCCCGTTCAAGGTAGTGCGACAAGCAATCCTGTTCAAACAAACGTTAATGAAATTATGGAGTCAGTTTGTATCGTTGCTCAGAAAGTATACTTCTCGTGTCAACAACGGGAATGTTTCCCGACCTTTACGGTTGAGCTACCTACCACAGGAGGTTCATTCACCTTCGTGAGTATAGAGTTCGGAAATGGAGTTATCGTCGGCAGTCCTATCTTCACCCCGATTCCTTCCCGTCCCAATTTCTCAAGGGCCCAATTTACAGTACGAATTCCTTATGTGTTGGTATTGAAAAACGCCCTTAATGAATCCGTCCAATTAAGTGGAGACTTGCCAGACATTCAGAAGGATATAGTAGTTTACCTTCCGCCAAGCCGCTCAGAGCTAGAATTAAGTTTACTTGTTGAAACACGAACTCAGCTCCTGACGAATCCAACCTTCTCAGATGCTAGTGTCGAACTTGCGATCGGTAGTTTTATCATCACCAAAATAACTGGGATAGTGCAACTCCTCATACCGGCGTTTGGATTCTGCCCTGAACCGTCCCCATGTGATGAGTTTGTGCCTGATGATCAAAATTCATGTCTGATTTTTACGGATCCCACTCTCACACCGTTTCCAAATAATTTCTTCCCACCTCAATTGGACACAACTTCTTGTATGATATAGCGTTATGCTCTCCCAAAAAGGCCCAACTTCGCATGTCGAGCGAAATTGGGCCTTTGAAAAAATTGTATTCTGAAATTGGTATAAAAGGAAGTCATTCTTGATGATCTCCACGCACGAAATAAAGCAAAACAATTTGATTTAGACATCATAGGTACTCTTGGCATACTGAGAATCGCTTATAAAAAGGGTATAATCAAAGATTTTAAATCCGATATAACAGAGCTAATGAACGTCGATTTTAGAATATCGCCTACGCTGCTACAAAGAATACTTGATGATTTAAATTGAGCCGGAACTGCGAATTTATTTTTTTACTCTCCTGTCTGTGCAGGTGGGCTGATGGGCAATGTACAGCACTAAATAAAACTTTGGTAATAACGACGACTATTCTATCAATAGTAAAAGAAGATCGCTTTATGTATAGCTGACCATCTGCAATTATCGGAAATGTTGCGGAAGGTCATTTATTTTTTATGAAAGACTTGACACAGGCTAATGAGAAATACAAGGGCGACACAATGCTTCAAAAGACCTTTACCAAGGATTTTATGACGCCTTTATTCTGATTTCCCGCACGGATGGGTCGCGGGAAAAAAAGTCGTTCCAGAACGGCAGACCTATGATATACTAATAATTGACAAAAAATGATAAATAATTTTGAGATTAAGCTTAATGAGCAGATAACATAAAACAGCGGGGAGTAAATATGGGTATAAATATAAATAAGCTGTCCTATAATGGAACAAAATAAAAACTGTTATGATGATGTTAAAAATTGGGCTAAAACTCATAAGATTCGTGTCGGAGATGATTATGTCATCATAGCAAGATATAATCATACAACACAAAATCTGAGTAACCGTCTGTCCATTGATGAAGTCAAAGAAGTGATTAACGATATTATTATGAATGATACAAGATATTTGGAGCAAATGGAAAGAGAGGCGGAGGAGAAAAAGAATATAACAGCAAACGATTTTGTTTGTAGCGTTTGTCATTCATCCATTTTCATAGCAGACAATGGAAATGTATATCCATGTGCTGGCTGGCAGGATTATAATATCGGTAATGTAAAAGAAACTTCTCTCAAAGATATTTGGAATAATTCTAAAAAATACAATATCTAAGAGGCTTGCGAAGAAAAGATTTTCCTAAATGTATTCAATGTCCTGCTAAAGAGTTTTGTACCATGTGTATGGTTAGAAATGCAAATGAAGACCCTCTGGGAAATCCGTTAGCAGTTAATGAGTATTTTTGTAATATCGCAAAACTTAATAGAAAAATGATGGTTGAATGGAAAGAAAGCTTATAAATTCTTAGAAACAAAGTTATTCATGCAATTTAGGTAAATTATCGGAGGTTTATAAATGAACAAAATGATTAAGATTAGGAATGAAGAAGAAACAGATTATGAGAGAGTAGAAGAAATCACAAGGAAAGCTTTTTGGAATTTATATATTCCGGGGTGCAATGAACACTATTTAGTTCATGTTATGCGACCCCACAAAGACTTTCTGCCGGAGTTGGATCTGGTGATTGAAGTTGATAATCAGGTCATCGGGAATATCATGTATACGAAAACAAAACTAATTGATGAGTCTGGGGAAGAAAAAGACATCCTTACTTTCGGTCCAGTTTGCATTTTGCCAGAATATCAGAGAAAGGGATATGGAAAAAAACTAATGGAGTATTCCTTTGAACAGGCGGCCGCACTTGATTATGATGTGATTGTAATATTTGGAAATCCGAATAATTATGTAAGCTGCGGTTTTAAGAGTTGCAAAAAGTACAATGTCTGTCTTGAAAATGGGACATATCCGGCGGCAATGATGGTAAAAGAACTCAAACCAGATGTCTTGGACGGAAGAAAATGGGTTTACTATCAAAGTCCTGTATTTGAGATAGATGAACAAGAAGCTGGGCGCTTTGACGAGGGTTTGGAAAGCCTGGAGAAAAAATACCAGCCAAGTCAGGAAGAATTTTATATTCACAGCCATTCTATTATAATGAGTTTCCTTTAGTGGTATAAGGATAAGCTACAACTTCCAATTTGTCAGTGAATTGATGAGTATAGAGGTGTTTGATGGCTAAACATGAATTCGGAATCTTTGAAACAGAGCCGGAGCCAGGCAAAAGGTATGATGAATATAGTCCCGAAAAATATGACTGCATTGCAATACATGACGATTACATTGAACCCTTGCTCGGGGAATTAAATGTACTGGAAACATATATTCACACTATTTCCTGCTTGGGCAACGGACTCGTATATTACGGCATAACATTAATACCACCATCATCACTGCCCGAATTTAAAAAGATAATTGATTCAACCGGCATGAAAGAACTGCAAGTCCTTTCTGAAAAGATAGACGAAGCAATGCAGAGATATAAATTTATGATACATTACGGAATATAACTTTTTCCTGAAAATCAGCGGGGAGTATTTTCTAATGAAGATACCCCCGCTTTTTTTATGCCGTAGAAAAAGGAGTAGGTGCTATATCTTGACTGCTTGTGGAATGAGTTATATGGAGCCATTAATGCCGACCTTTGGGCTGGCTTAATTACTGAGGAACAGGCAAGCTATCTGCGTGTAAAATATCTTGGCACAGGGGGGAAGGATGGTGCTTAAATTCCCGCCTGTCCCAAGCCGCAATAAAACCATGAGTTACACCAACGGATGTATCAGTGAATACCTTGCCTGCCATATCTTTGCATCCCTCGGATTAAATATTTCGATGAAGTCAGTGCTGGAATGGATAAACTTACTGAGGAATCCGATGAAGAAATTACATTATCACCTGAATTGGATTTTATGGAAAATAAGCTTAATCAGATAAAAAACTACTTGGAAAAACAAAAGAAGGCTGCTCTTGATGCCGAGCAGCGCAAAAATGATTTGGTAGTTTACTTGGCTCATGATATAAAGACACCTCTGACCTCTGTTATAGGATACTTAAGTCTTCTGGATGAAGCTCCTGATATGCCTCCTGAACAGAAGGTAAAATATGTCGGTATTACCTTGGAAAAAGCTGGAAACAATATTTGAGAAATTCTTCCGGCTGGACACATCCCGTTCCACCAATACAGGCGGTGCCGGACTCGGACTTGCTATTGCTAACGAAATTGTAAATGCACATGAAGGCAATATTTACGTGCAAAGCACTTCTGAAAAGACAGTCTTCACCGTCATACTTCCACAAAAGTAAGAAAGGGACAAGTTATCTGCTTAAATCAGATAGCTTGTCATTTTGTAAATATAGACCAGAAAAGCGGGTACCAGAAAAACGGGTGATACACAAAAAGCATACCGGCAAATGCGCTGACCATATAAAAACATACCTCTTTACGAAGAAGGAAAGGGATTGCTTCAATATTGACGTTTTGGATAGAAATCTTTTCTTGTAATATTAATAAACGTTTTTTCAACAGCTTAAAAATAACCCATCCTATTAATGCCCCGAGAGTATTCATCAGCAAATCATCAATATCCGTTATTCCTCGATTGAACAACTGACACAATTCTATCACTAGTGAAAATGTAAAACCGGATAATGCTGCTTTCCATAATACATCATACTTTTTCCAGATGCATGGGAGCAGAAATCCAAAGGGTATAAAAAGTAAGATATTTTCTATATATGGGAGAACACCTTCTGTAATCCAGTAAAAGGGAATCAGATTAATCTCATCTGGTGAAATATTCAAGCCCTTTGGCGTTATTATTTCAAAGATGCTATGGACAATGGTATAAATACCTGTAAAGCTCAGCACACCAGTAAGGTAGTACACAAAGATATATACGATTACAATATGTTCGATTGGCAGTTTATAACCAATCTTTTTGCTTTGAGAGGCCAGCAGTATATGGTATGGAATCAAGAATGGCAAAGCACTAATAAACCATGCAATCGACAGTGCAATAAACATTAAAATCGTAATGATCACTAAATTCGCCTCCGTTGTAGTTGTAATTTACTTGATCATTATAGAATAATAAAAAAGGAAATGTCTTAACAAAACCTTAAGATATGGTGATTTTCTCCTTGATAAGATTTAATTCTTACTTTTATAGCTATTAAGATGCAGTAGTGTTGCAAAGAGCATATACGTTACTGGCTCTAAATTTCAGATACTGAAATAAGAAAACCTTAAGAAATTCATAAGCTGAAATTCCAACATAACTCCTTGTTCTGTGGTTGAATAATATCAGTACAGACATCTTCCGATAAGCTGAAGAGTCCTAATGCGATTCTGATCCGGTTAAAAGATCATACCATCCTGATGCAAAAAAATAGCGAAGAAAAAATCTATCCTGCTTCTTTGACAAAAATGATGACAACCATTGTTGCCATCGAAAAATTACCTGATCTGAAGAAAGAAATCAAACTTACCAATTCTACGTTTCAGGGGCTGTACGAAGCGGATGCATCAATGGCAGGTTTCCAACCTGGTGAGCAGGTCAGGGCAATCGATCTGTTATACGGAGTAATGCTGCCAAGCGGCGCGGAGTGCTGTATTATACTCATGTTAGAGCAATCATTGAAACGATTAGAAACGACTCCCTGCGTAAGCTATGGAGCGAACTCCTAAATTCGGAGCTAGAGTATTACGATAAATATCTGAAGTATGGAAAGATGAAAGGTTGGACTAGAGTCGTCCCAATTTATGGGGAGCCAGTCACATAAGTTATACATAAAAACCTCTATTGAGGTTTTTTGGTTTTGGTGAACTTGTCTCAATCTGATCTACAGTCCCATGAGTTGATGTCTAAACTTATAGCAAAGCTTAATACTGCTCTTCACGAATTGCAAGAAACAGGCCTGTTAGGAATGCCGTTAACTTGCCTTAAAGGCGAATAAGAGGTGGTTCTTTAAATATTTATTAAATATTTTAGAAGGATAATTACCAAATTCCAAGAATATAAAATCTTGGATGTGTTTTATAACAAGGAGTAGTTGAGAATTCATAGAAGTTAAAAGGAGGTAACAACAGTATTAAGGAGTGGAGAAAGAATGCTTAAGTCTAAAGGATTAGTTGAATCTTACGAAATATATCGTTCCTTAGGGTTTGCTCCAGGTAGCAGTAAGATTGCTACTATATCAGATTCCTCAAGTTGGGTCGATACTTCGAAAGAAGCTAAAACTGAGACATTTATGCTTTCATATTATATTATTGCACACGCGAAAAATGGAAGTAATAGTACATTAAGTAATTACGTTACTGTCAATATCATGAACCGAATATTATCTCAATAGAAGATTGTCGTTTGTGTTAGTAGGGACTAGTACGATTGTGTATCGACTAACTGGAGTGTTTCAGGATATTGGCGTTAGTGGATGGTTTTTTCCTTTGTTATGGTTGTTCTTAGACTTAGAGTTGGGTAGAAAACTTTTGTCGCAATTAGTAGGTTTTATTGAATAGGAGCTGGATAATCAATTATCAGAGTGGGGAATACTTCTTGATTTTTGTTATATTAGAGATGCTGCAAAGGGTCCGATTATTCCCAGATTGGGGAAGCGTGCCCCGGCATAGTAAAGTTGAAAGGTTATAATCAGTCCAAGTGTACTTATTATTTTATTAGGAATAAATGAAGTGAGGAGAAAAAATGAGTATTTCACAAAAGGGAATCGATTTACAAACAAAAAACCTGGGTATAGATCCGGACATTTTTACTAAAATCTTGGAGTTATATCAGGATAACAGTTATGCACATTTAACGGGTATAAAAATCGTTGCCATGGGACCTGGCAAATTGATTGCCGAAATGGTCATAGATAAACATAATTCAAACATGGCAGGAACATTACACGGTGGAGCAACTGCGACTCTGGTCGATGTATGTATGGGAATGGCTTGTTTTACAAAGGGGAGCATAGTTGTATCCAGCAACATCAATGTCTCCTACTTAGCAGCCGGAAAAGTAGGCGATAAGGTTATTGCTGTTGGGCAGGTCATTAGGGCAGGAAAAACTGCTTTTTTTGCTGAAGCAAGTTTGGAGGATGAAAAAGGTAAGATCATCGCCAAAGGTACAGGAACCTTTTTCTTTATAGAGACTCTTATTGAGCAAAACTAGAGATCTAAGATAAAGCCCCTAAGTACTTAACTAAAGGCGAATATATATCTCCCGTTGATGAAGAAGACCCATAATAACCATCCAAAATATCACGTAAGAAACCGAAAAATATAATGAATCTAACCCGTGTGCCCAGGGACTTATGAGTCTTTCTGAGATCCAGATTGTAAAGGTCATTGTTTTACCGGAAATAGAATCATAAACTGGAATTAGCCATAATGATCTTCCAATAAGTGACGATGTAAAGTAGACGAAAATTGCACTAGCCCCTATAACCTTGAATGGTATGAGGAGTCTACCACTTTTCAGGATATCTGTTATTAAATAGAAAAAGGCTAATAACAAGATACCTAGACCTGATGTAAGTAGGACAAAGGAGCTTGACCAAAGATTTTTATTGTAGGGAAAGAAAGAATTGACAGATTCTGCTAAGAATAGCAGCAAAACACCACTACTTACGAAGATAGTCATATTAATGAGGCGACTATTTGATCTTAGAAGTATCATACCTGCAATAACCCCTATGATTCCCGTACTTAATGCGGGGATTGTACTGAGAATACCTTCTGGATCCCAATTATTCTGTCCTTTCTTCAAGAAGACGTTTTAATTCTTCGATCTCCTCTTGTGATAATTTTTCTTCATTGAGGAAATTAACAATTAAAGGTTTAAGTGCACCTCCGTAAACCCGTTTTAAGAATGATTCGCTCTCTGCTTGAATACACTCTCCTTCTTGGACTAGAGGAAAATACAAATGAGTTTTCCCGTCCTCTTTGTATCCTAAAGCCTTTTTTTTGACGAGTCTGCTAATTAAAGTTTTGATCGTATCTGCATAGCCAGATCAAAGTATTTGCCATTAATATTATTTAATACTAGATTATAGTCATATAAAGGATTTAGTAATTATATGGTGAATATTTGTATAATTATCGAATCATAATGCTATGAGTGAAAATTAAATTTTTAGTAATTGCAGTGTTTGGTTTTTAATGTGCGATATTACTTTTTAGTAAATTATTAAAGGGGGATCTGGTTTCTACCGAGTAGAACTGGGAAAACGAATGAGGATGACATTAGCCCAAAAAATTGTTTTTTATTTCATGTTGGTGATTTCAATGGCAACTATTGGCTTCGGTTATAACATTTATGAAGCTACTAAAGCAGAAACGGCTGTCGATGATCTCCAGGGCAAGGTACCTCGCATGCAGAAAAATAATGATATTACATATAACGTTATGGCGGAATCTTCCAATCTTAAGGATTATTTGATCTTTGGAAAAGAAGAATATCTAGCTGAATATCTAAGATTGGCTCAATTAAATCCAATACTTGTAGATGATCTTATAGACCAAGCAAAAACGGAGACGTCGCGCAAATTATCAGAAGACACGAAAATTCTTGATCAAAACTATAATAAAATAGTTAATGCAAAATTCCTTCCATTAATAAAGGAAGGTAACAAAGAAGAAGCAATGAAGGTTGCGAGCAATGAATTAGCACCCCTAGCCAGCCAATTGCTTGATAAGATTGAAGAAGCAAAGGTTTATCGTATAGGTACAGTAGTAAAAGCAATAGACACTGCGAATAATGCTACGATACTAGTAAAAAAGGTAGGTGTTTTTGTAGCCATTTTGGTAACCATCTTAGGGATTATTATTGGATTATTTGCTTCCAATAGAATTACAGCTGGGGTTACTAGGGATATTAAAAACAGGAAAAGGCTTGAACAACAGCTCAAGGAGCAAGTGGAATACGCAGAGTTACTTTTCAAAACTGTTCCAAGTGCTATCCTATCAATAGATAAGCATAGAAAGATCATTCGTTGGAATAAAATAGCCGAGGAGATCACTGGTTATACAGCAGCAGAGGTTATAGGAAAAGAATGCTCGAGGATATTACATCGAACAGGTAAATGTGAAATGTGTAGCATGATTAACGGTTCACCGTTAATGAATGAAAAATGCGAAATTGTAACTAAAGAAGGGCAAATCAGGCATGCCTTTAAGAGTGTAGCTGTTTTGAGGGACGAATTCGGCGAAATTAGTGAAAGAATGGGATGTTTCGATGATATTACCGAAATGGTCAATTTGGAGGCTGAACTTAGGGAAAGCAATCAAAGATATTCGGAAATTGTTAATAATGCTCCTCAAATAGTAGTAATTCTTAAAGGAGGTAATGTTGAATTTGTAAATGATGCCGGAATAGAAGTTTTGGGGTATAAAGAAGATGAATTCGTGGTTTGCCATATGAAGGGTCTTGCAACGGAGAAATTGTTTGGGAGCGTTAACTCAATTTTGATTGAACAAATAAGGGGCGACGCTTGTCTCTCCTGTGAAATCGAACTGATTAAAAAGTCCGGTGAAATCATCAATGTACTTTTAAAGGGCACCGAGATTACTTACGAACATGAAAGTGCTACTCTTGCGGTAATGATGGATATCACAGAAAGCAAACGGTTAAATGCGAAGTTGCGGGCGAGTGAAGAAAAATTCCGGCAGCTTGCTGAAACAATCAATGAAATCTTCCTAATTTCTGACATGGAAGGAATCGTCTATGTCAACCAGGCCTATGAAAGAATCAGCGGGATGTCTGGTCAGAGTCTGCTTGATAATCAAGGTTCACTCGTTGAGATGATTCATCAGTCCGACCGTGAGAGAATGCGGGATTTTATCTTATCAGGTTATCATAATATGAACGAAACCGCGAATGAAGAGTTTAGAATCGTAAGACTAGACGGGGAAATACGATGGCTATGGTTACAGAGTTATCCCATTCAGACTGAGGCAAACAATAGCCCGATGAAAGCTACTTGTATTGTTGATATAACCGATCGGAAGAAGGTAGAAGATAAACTTCGAGAGCAAGAGAAACAAACCCAGATGGAGCTTTTGTTAGCAGCGCGCGTACAACGAGATTCTTTACCCTATCCTTTTAATGGAGACAAGGTTCGGATTAGTACGATTTTTAAGCCGCATAGTACAGTGAGTGGAGATTTCTTCAACTACAAGTGGTTTGAGGAACAAAAGAAATTGTGTGGTTACATAGTTGATGTGAGTGGACATGGTTTGGCTACAGCCTTACAAACCGCTACATTTAAAATGATGCTCGATAATGCTCTGCTTAAGGGTGAAAAAATAGAGGAAGGTACCTTTCAGATTATTAACCAGAGGATTATGCAATATTTATATGAAGATTCTTTTGCAGCATTGCTGTACTTTGAATTTGATTTCCAAGCTGCCACCCTTAAACTTATTTCCGCGGGAATTACTTTATTTTTAGCTGCCAATCTTCAAGAATGTTCCTTAGAGTCTATTTCTGGTTGTTATCTCGGGATTATTGATTGTCCGGAAATAGAAATGGAGATAAGACCAATTAACGCCGGGGATATATACTGTTTGATGAGCGATGGGGCTTCGGATCTCATTGAATCACAGGGACTAACTAAGCAAATAAGTATTTTAGGGTATAAGAATTGGCTGGAGAAATTAGCCGAAAGTCCCGAAAGGAACGATGATTTTTCCGTTGTCTGTATAGAGGTTGTTCAGGAAAACAAAGAGACTCTAGCATTGGAAATAAACAATGATGGGGATATAGAGCGAGCTCAGGTAATTATAAGCGAATTCTTGAAACGTAACACACCAAATCATGCGCCGGTTTTAGAAATTGCCATCAACGAAGCGATGAACAATGGCTTTGAGGCCTATGGACGAGTTTATCTTAAATTAAGGCGCCTGGGTGGAAGACTAATTATAAGGGTGAAGGACGAAGGCCCTGGCTTTAATACTAAAGATATTAATAAACAACAAGAGAAAAACTTAATTGAAGAGAGATTTGAGCAAATACTGGAGGCTGAAGGGGGACGTGGTATTTTATTAATGAAACTATTTTGTGACAGAGTAATATATAACACTAAAGGCAATGAAGTGTTATTAATAAAAGCAATTTAATAGGATTACTAAAAATATATACCTTTCCTCATGCCAATCATGTCAGACCTTTTTCCGCTAATATCTTAGTATAAAGCTCTGTAAAGGTGGAAGGGGGGGACGGTTCAACGTCATTTCTATATATTAATTTTGCTGCTCCGGTAGGACATTTGGGACCACAAACTCCACAGCCGATACACCATTCTTCATCGACCACCGGATAGTCTCCTTCAATCTTAAGGGCGGCGACTGGGCAGACATCGACACAATTGCCGCAGCCGGAGCATTGTGCTTTGTCTGTCTCCCGCATGAAATAAGTAGCCATCAACACATCTCTGGGAATTTTTCTCCGTTTGATGCTGCCTACGTTCCAACATGCACAGCCGCAACAATTGCAATTGTGTTTTATCCCCTCAATACTGTTGTCTACAAAATGTACCAAACCGGCTTCCTCGCTAAGTCTAATTATTTCGAGTGCCTCTTGCCCGGATATTTCCTTGCCTAAGCCCCTGTCAATAACGTATTGGGCCATGTCGTCGAATTTCAGGCACACCTCTTCTGGGTGTTCACATTTACCACCCCGCATTTTAAGCTGAACTCGGCACGGACAGTGAGTTACGGCAAATACTTTAGCCCCTTCAATTACCGTTTCCATCATATGGTAGGGGTAGACTGCCTGGTCCGGTGCAATCGTCCCTGTTACAGGAATATAACGGTATGGTTTAGTTTGTGAAGCGCCAAATGCCTCGCGGGTGACGTCCCTACTGAAGTATTTTGCGAGCAAATTAGCCATGTTCCTGGCGTGGGGTGTTTCCTCTCCCGACCAGAAGAATGTCTGAGGAAAACCAAAGCCCACTTGCTGAAGTCCATAACCTTTCTCACCTAAAGAAGTAGTACCGGAAAAAAGTAGGCCACGGTCCGCTAAAGACTCTAGAATTATCTCCAGTTTCTCTTCCGAATACAGGCCTTCTTTAGCAAGTTCTCCGATTGACGTAACCGCTAAAGGCATGACTCGGGTGGGTAAAAGCAAAGCAATTTCAGCCTCTTCTAGAGACATGTTTTCTTTTAGAATTGCTAATAATTCTTTACTATTAGGCAGTCCCATCCCCAAAACCGAAAGGTGAACAGCCAACCGTTGATATGCGTCCTGACACATATATCTTTCCTCCTTGTAAAAATTCTTATCATAAGTTTAATGGATTTGTGGGTAATAAGCTACGGATGTTTTCCTAATTGCAAGAAAAGTGAGTTAATTAACTTAATACAGCTAGCTAAGGGTTAACCCAAAGGAAGAGTGCGTTGGTTGAGAAGATAGAAGTTCTCACACCAACGCATTTTGTATCATCGCCCCAAGTTAACTCTCACTACGACGTTCTAACCTAAACGGATTGATTCCGGTTTTTATTTATTTGGTTTTTATGCCTCGTAAATGGAAGCTAATTATAAATTTACTATTTATCAATAAGAAACCTTAAAATATTTATTGTTAAAAATATAGATTTATAGTATTTACAATTTGTGATTTATATCTTAATTGTATATATTAACCATATGTCATTATAGATTGTTAAAAATGGTTTATTATACAAATTGACCGCTGTATTTTGCTTATGCTATTATAGCGGAGTAATAGTAAGTAATATGAAATCATATGTTTTGAAATAACGTAATCATTTATTAAATTAATTGAGGTAATATATGAAAAAAGTTGTTTTTTTATTAACATTGCTTTTAATCATGCTAAGTTCAGTTGTGGCAGGAACGCTGGCTATGTATACTGTTTCCATTGACAACTTGGCTGAAGGCAGTGTAGTTGCCAAAGAGTTCATCTTTGTTGGGGAAGGTACGGATACCTTTCAGCAGGGTTTGATAATAGCGCCGTCTGAGACAACTCAGTGGCAGTTTAAAGTCAAAAACTATGAAAACAATATTGTATCTGAAACCGATATGTACTACAAACTTACCTTTAATGTGCAAGCTTTGACAGGTAAAAAAGCAATAGAACCATTAAAAGTCACCGTCATGGACTCGAACGGCAATGCGCTTAACAGTGTGACTGGAGTGGGAACCTTTGCTGTGGTGGGATCATTTCCTCTTGCGGTTAAAGGCCAGGAGCAGAATTATTTGGTGGAGATATCCTGGCCGGATGATGGAACCTCCGACGTTAAGTATGCTGGTGGCAATTACGGAACGATGGTTAATGTGGATGCTGTTGCTTCACAAATTCCTTTCAGTGCTGTTGATCCGGACCCTTCCCATGGGAATCAGGTTAGCGTCCGTTATGAGACAACAACCCCGTGGCAGAACGGACAAAGTGGTATATATCAGTTTAATTATAGGGTCACTATTACCAATAATTCCTCTGAACCTATCAACAATTGGAGCCTTGGCTTCTTCCTTCCCACAGACAAGTTGACCGACGTCTGGAGTAATGCCAAGCTGGTGCCCAATTCATCACCAGGATACTACAAATTCCTCAATCCTGGTTATAACAACCAGGCCACAGATAATATAATGCCGGGACAAAGCGTATCATTTGGCGGTCCGGCAAAGGGGATGGGCACTGAGGCAATTCAAACTATCAGTGTTGGCGGAAGCAATATAAGCGATACCACCAATGTAGATTTAACCTGTCAATTTGGCAAGGCATCCCTGAACTAAAAGGATCCTGAGCTGGATTATATGGATGAGATGAGGAGGGGGGATATGAGGAAAAAGATTCTCTTGCTTCTTGCCTTAAGCGCTACACTATTTGTTTCCTTAACCGTGGGCACCCTTTCAAACTATACGAGTGTTTCCAGTTTCGGTACAAGCATTTACCCCGATTTGCACAAGATAAAGAACCAATAAATCGGAATTTAAGTGAACTCGTTCAACTAAAGTTGAACATCGAGTCTTACGATTTGGATCAATTATCCAAATCGAATTTATAAATTGGAGGAAAAATGATGAAAAAAGTACTAACGCTTGTCGCACTTGTCTTGATTTTATCGACATCCGTGATCGCTGGGACACTGGCCATGTATACAACGACTATTGACAATATTGCTGAAGGCAGTGTTGTTGCCAAAGAATTTATCCTACTAAAAGACGGTACAGATACCTTTACGAAGGATCTAAAAATAGCCCCGTCTCAAACAGTGGATTGGCAGTTCAGAGTGAAAAACTATGACGGTTCAGTTATAAGCGAGACCGGGATGGATCTGAATTTTGCTGTGGATGTTATGGCAGAGAACGGTAAAAGTGTGATTGCTCCGCTGGTAGTGACCGTTAAAAATTCTAATGGCGACATTGTTGGCACTGTAAACTCAAACGGTAAAATAGAATTTAACGACGAATTCGCTTTGAGCGCAAGCGGACAAGAGAAAACCTATACAGTATCAGTGAATTGGCCCAGCGATGATAACTTTGATATCAGTTACGCTGGAGCAAATTATGGAACTGCCGTCAAGGTGTCTGTAACCGGTACTCAGAAATAAAAGCAGATGAATCATTGAAATCTCTAAACAGGGCGAGAGTACCAGCATGGACTCGCGCCCTGTTTAGACGTTCTGTGCGCAGTACTCTGATTTTTTACATATCCCTAGGACATAATATAAGCAAGTAATCGTTTGAACTATACCCGATCCCTAAAAAGAAGGTTGAAGCATGACACAAACAAAATATACGACACATGAACAAATTGAGGCAATGCGCCAAGAAATCCAGCGTGAAAAAGAAAAAATCGCGGGAATATCTTCAGGTAAAGGCCCGTCCGGAGGGCTTCTGCTGCAAGGAAGGCAGGTTATGAAAGCAGTCGGTGGGGTAATATTTTTAGCTCTGAGCTTACTCCTTGTATGGTCCATTATTTCGATCCAAATGACAAAGAGCAGAGGAGAAATTCCTAACGTCCTGGGTTTTCAGCTTTTTGCCATAGAGTCCGGCAGTATGGATCCTACGCTGAAGATCGGAGCAGTAATTGTCAGCAAAAAACCTAAAGACCCGGAAACTGTTAAAGTAAATGACATTGTTACGTTCAAAACCTTATCCAACGCTATAGTCACCCATCGGATTATTGGGGTGGTTATTAATGACGACGGCAGTAAAGCTTATCGCACAAAGGGGGACAACCCGAGAAATTCGGTGGATCAGGAACTGCTCACGTCAAATAGGGTGATCGGAATATTTGTTGCCAAAATACCCTTAACATAAAGCGAATTTTAGGGGAGAAATAGAGATGGAACATGGTCCTGAACGGGTTGTAATGATGGAAGGTATTTCATCCGGCGAACATTTTTTGGTCTACGGAGAGATACCTCGTCGAGTGTTGGACGACATCTCTCTGTTGATCGGTAAGGCGGAAGCCTGGGGTATCAATGGGACGTCATTATTTGAGATCAGATTGTTGCTGGAAATCATGGCCAACATCAGACCCTATGACAGGGGTAAATGCGTATTGATCGAGCGGGGCATGATGAGGCGCAAACGGGTGATCCTAAGACATGTCTTTTATATAGGAAGCTCCGAAATGCTTTACAACAATATGAACGTGCTGGAATTTCTAATGTTCGCTACCGCCAAGTCTAAGATCAATAGGGTGGCGCTTCAGGAACAGATCTTTGAATTAATTATAGCTATAGGACTGGGCCACCTTTCCCTGACGCCCAACCATATGCTGACTAGAGAGGAAAAGGCTGTCATCACCTTAATTGCAGCCGCTTATTCGGAATGCCCAATAATTATATTCAATCTTCCCGAATACGTATGGGATGAAGTGCTCATCGAAGCTGTCGGCAAGATTACATGCTTTATTAGGGAGAAGGGGAAAACCCTAATCCTCGCAACTCAAAACTGCTTTTTGATCGAGAAAGCTTGTTCCCATACAGCAATAACGAAGGATGGACAATTAATATACAGTGGCACTGTGGAAAATTTCCGTATGAATTTCGACAAGGTGGAAGTGATTATTCGGGATAAAGCTGTCCACTCTATGATGGGAGAAATCGCCCTTTTGCTTCCCAGTTATAAGCTGGTCACCAAGAACGACAGCCTAATTATCAGCAGCAAAACCTCAGAAGCAAGTGATCCTAGTGCAATTTTTAGAAAAATCGTAGAGTCCGGCTTTACTCCAGATTCTATAGAGATCAATCACAAAACAGTGCAAAATGCCTTTGAGGAGCTTATGCGGCAGCATGATTTACAAAAATAGCTATTTTAAAAAAGAACTTCGCCAGGCTTACATGGAAAATAAAATTAGCACCAATCGGAAAATAGCTTCTGCTTTCTTTTTGGGCCTCTTTTCCTTTGCCCTTTATTTTGTGGTTCAGACTCTGCAGAAAAGCGTGCTTTCCGATGTTGTTCCCGAAATCATGCAGCCCAGTTTCTTTTCCACGGTTTACCTTTATATTCACATAGCAGTTGTCTTTAACAGTAGCTATTTTATTTTCTACTATGACTATCTCTTTTTCTCGGAAATCAGAAAAAACTCCTGGTATCTTTTGATTCAGATGGGCTATCATCCGGTGATCATGTGTTTTTCTAAGTTGTTTGCTCTAATGTATTCCGTCTTCCTGATTTATACCGTTGGCTTTGCTGTAATGGTAATCCTCACTTTTCTCTTAAAATACACCTTCATAGTGACCTATCTGCCCACCCTCTATATTGTAGGGCTGGCAGATCTGCTCATCATTACGAGCCTTTCCATGATGTTTTCCCTCTACGCCAAGACTGTAATCAACGGCCGGTATTGGGCTTTCTTTTCCGCAGTCTTTATTTTCGTACTAAAAATAATATCGGGAGAATATGAAATTATTTCTAACCGTGTATCCATGCAGAACATCTTAGCTCTGTTCGATCTGGAGCTTTCAATGTATTGGCCAGTTGGGACGGCGATCATGATAGCTTGCTGCCTAATATGTCTGTTTCGGAGCAAAAATCTGGCCAAGTACTACAACCTTCCTTCCGACGCAGCCATCCTGCCGGCCGGTATGGATCTTGTAGAAATCGACTCAAAAACGGGCAAGCGAAAATTGATCGGCGGCAAGGCCAAGAAGGGATGGCGCGGTCGCATTGTCGATACAGTAACCACCCTATTTCTGATTGTTTTCATCTGTGCCGCTCTGGCTTTCAATCTCTTCATTATATTGATCAATGCTTCTACACCTGGTCAAGAGGTCAACATACGTGGAGTGATTCCCTTTGTGTTTAGTACCAGTACCATGCAGCCGGAGATTATGATCAACGATCTAGCCTATTTTCAGAAAATCGATGTCCAGTACCCGATCGATGAAGGGCAAATCATTCTTTTTGAAGAAAGTAATGTGCTCTTTGTAGAACGGGTCATTTCCAGGGCAGGAAACCAATTGAACGTGGATATTGACAATTATCCCCCCATGTCCCAGATCGGGGCAATGAAGAAAACAGTGACACGACAGGCCGTACACGGCGTATACAGCGGCAGGAACCGTTGGCTGGGAGCGTTGATTCTTTTTGCCAATACCATAGTAGGCAGGTTGCTATTTTTGTTGGTTCCCGCTGTTCTGTTGTTTTATCAGGGACAGATTTATAAGTATTTTAAAAAGAATAAGTCCTAATCAGAATGGTACCATGCTTTCCCTGTGGATGAAATGTCGAATCCGAATTGTGGGTTATCGATAATAAAATTTGATTATGATACTATCGTTTGAATATTGACCTAAATACAATGTAATGTTAGACTTTACGTATGCTTTCACGATAAAATTATTTTAACTCTGCAACTGCATTGAAAAAGTATCAAAAGTTTGGACAAATACCAGATGGAATTCGAATATGGAGAGTAGTGAAATAAATCACATTTATTTAATATAATAATTCGGAAATGATTCTAAAAAAGGTGGTTAATATATTATGTTTGCACGAAATCTTCCATTTAAAACTAGCCCTTCGCGAAAACAACGGCACCAGTTTAAAGTCGGAGACCGTGTTGAGACGAGTAATCACTGCAGAGGAACTGTTGTAAAAATCGATCGAGATGAAATCGGAGTCTTTATTGTAGCTCGGTTGGATATTATGTCAGGCGAATTTATTTACGATTGCGAGGATCTTGAAATAATCCAAAAGACTTGCTAAGGTCACACATCCCAGCGGCTTTGAATCGCAATGTTGGTCAGCGTCTGCTTTGATTCGCTCAAACCAAATAAATCCAACTGCACAGAACAATGCAATTTTATTTCTTTTAAAAGCCCAGATGTTATGAGTAAGTACTTCAAGTTTAATCACTTCAAGAGAAAAACCTATATAAAGTTTCAATTAATTTATATGAAATAAATAAAATATTCTGAAAATATATTGACAGACTATTCTAATATGGTGTATGCTTAACTTCACTTCACAAAAGAAAGGGTTCCCCAGAGTAAGAGGGTTGTCCCATTAGAATCGGTAGCATTGACTATTTAGGACTCTGACAAGGCAAAATAGTTTATCTTATGCTGAGGGTAGAGTGTGTTTCTCAAAACAGTGTCGCAAGATGACCAAGCTTCTATCTTTGAACGGAATCGAAGGAAAAGGATAATATCCAGATATAGGAATACACCATCAACTCTCCTAAGAGGCGATTTAGATAAGCAGGAATTTTATAGTCAATGCGAAAACCTGAGATAAGAACAGGAAGAACCGAGGAATCTGAAGGATAAGAATTTTTAAAGATCAGATAATGGGTAAAGCCGAAATGAGAACATACTTTATTGTATTACACCTCAAGGAATGGGTAGGCAGATTCCCAAAAGGAATCGGAACAGTCTACCCATTTCAATTTATTATTGTTTAATAATAATAATCATAAACGAACTTGGTCTCAGCACAACACCCTTGGTTTTAGCTTCACCAGGATGACATTACATTTCCTCAATGAAGCGAGAAAACTATTCGAGCTTCGAGAGATGAAATCGACGAAGGTGCAAAACGTATAAGGCATATAGTCTTTTTATTGTTACAAGCGTATGGAAGATTATATTTGGCAGATAGTTTTTATTAACGGTCTGCCTTTTTTTGCTTTTTATCCAAGTCGTAAGACTCCCACTTCTTGTAAGTGGGAGTGATAAACCTTATTCTGCTTCGGTGACGATAGGCTTGAAAAAACAAATAAATGTTAAAGAAGAAAAGGGAGAAATGCCGCATGATTAATATAAATGATATCGATGGAAATCAAGCGGTGTCTATGCTCCGGTTTGTTGGCCGCGTAAAACAAATGATTGTATTTTCAATATTTACAGTGGTTCTATTTGTCTCTTTCTTTGTATTCCAATCAATGGGAATTGAACTTCGCAAAAGCCTGACTGATAATTTCGACCGCATAGTGTATGATTTGAGTAAACAGATAGATTCTCTGAGTACAGAAAAATTAAAAGTACTTATTTTTGATAATGATAAATATCGAAATTTGTTAGCAAATTCAACAAAAGTTACTGATGACGGAGAAATACTAATCGTAAAAAATAATGATTCATTGTACTCATTGGCTGAAATTTATGATATTTATGTTATTTCAACTCAGAAACAAGCCTCGTTGTTTGAGCCGATAAAACAATTGACTTTAAGATTAATAATTGGCGGATCCGCCTTGTTTTTATTCCTCGCCTTGTTTATTTATTTTTATATTATAGACTATGCAAGAAGAGAACTTGGCAACCTTGAGTTGAGTCGGAATGCCTTCAAAAAGATAGCATATATAGACCAATTGACAGGTGCCTATTCGCGACAATTTTTAGTGATCTGGAATACATCTTTACGTTCTATTCAGCTTAAATACGCAATCATTATGGTGGATATTGATGATTTTAAAAAAATTAATGATGTTTACGGACATTCTGCTGGTGATGAAGTGCTTCGCTTTTTTGGAGCAACTGTTTTAGAATCAATAAGACAAAGAGATCTCTTTTTCAGGTATGGCGGTGATGAATTCGTATTGATTCTTTCAAAAATTGAATCTTTGGGCGTAGAAGAGTTCTAGCATTCGGGTGTAGGAAGACATTCTTCTTACACCCGTGTATTGGTTCATACGTAGAGATTCTTTTCTGGTAAACTGTAAAACCTTATCCAAAAACAGCTGGATAATAAGTAACCCAGCCTCCACTTAAATTCTTAACTTGCGTAAATCCGTGTTGAGTTAAAATTCGATAAGCTAAGTAGCCGCGTAACCCGATCTCGCAGTAAACCACGATATCCTTATCTAAAGGAAGTTCCGATAAGCGACTGCGAAGGTCATCGATCGGTATGTGCAGCGAACCAGGAATAAACTTACCTTTTCGTTCCTCCTCGGTTCGTACATCGACTACACATATATTTTTCGGATTAATTTTTCTTAGTTCATGCCAATGGATAAAACGAACATCTCCATTTATAATGTTTTCAGCTACGTAGCCGGCCATGTTAACCGGATCTTTAGCCGATGAAAAGGGTGGAGCATAGGCCAGCTCGAGTTCCTGAAGATCATAAACTGTGCCTTGGCGGCGGATTACCCCAGCGATGTCATCGATCCGTTTATCGACACCTTGAGATCCGACAATTTGGGCACCTAGGACTCGACCGCCACTTCGTTCAAAGATAAGTTTAAGGGATAATCTTGTCGATCCAGGATAATACCCAGCATTGGAACTGGAGTGAGTAAATGATACTTCATAAGGAATTCCCAATTTGCTGAGCATTTTTTCATTTGCACCAGTCGATGCTGCCACTAAATCAAAAACCTTTGCGATAGAAGTGCCTTGGGTACCCTTATACTGGCTATTCCGACCAACAATAACGTCGGCAACAATGCGGCCTTGTTTATTGGCTGGTCCAGCTAGCGGTAAGAGTGCTGCTTGTTCGGTTACTAAGTGTTTTACCTCAATAACATCTCCAACAGCAAAAATATTCGGGTCTGACGTCTGTAGTTTTTCATTAACTTTTATTCCACCTAAATCCCCGATTGTCAGTCCGGATTCCTTCGCTAATTTGATTTCAGGTTTTACACCAATGGCTAAGATTATTAAATCAGCTTGAATTTGCTCACCACTTTGGAGCGTAATGATGGTCATATTCTCCTTTTTAGCAAAGGAATTTACCCCGTCTTCCAAAATGAGGTTGACCCCTTTATTAAAAATTTGCTCATGGAGAATTGCGGCCATTTCATAATCCAGAGGAGCCATGACCTGATTGCTCATTTCAATAATCGTTGTAGTTACTCCTCTTGCCTGGAGATTTTCAGCCATTTCCAAGCCAATAAAACCGCCACCTACTACTGCTGCTGTTTGCGGTTGCTGCTCATCGATAAAGCGTTTAATCTGATCAATATCTGTAACATTACGCACGACAAGGGCTTGGATATCGTCGATCCCGGGAATCAGCGGACGAAGTGGAGCTGCTCCTGGAGAAAGTATCAATTGGTCATAGGATTCTCGATAGAGCTTGCCATTGGCTTCTTGGACTTCGAGGACTTTTTCTTCAGGAAAAATACGGGTGACCTCACTAAAGATTCGAACATCAATTCTAAAGCGTTTTCGCATACCTTCTGGTGTTTGCACTAGTAGAGCATCCCGCTCAGCGATGACTCCGCTAACATAATATGGTAGGCCGCAGTTAGCGTAGGAAATATGTTCTCCACGCTCAAAAATAATGATTTCCATCTCTTCATCCAAACGGCGCAAACGTGCTGCAGCGCTGGCTCCTCCAGCAACTCCTCCAACAATGAGTACCTTTTTGCCCATAATAAACTATATCTCCTTTAGCTAATAGATTTAACCAACAGAATTTATGAAAATAATAACACGGTTATTGGCATTTAACAATAACCGTGTTATTGTCTCTTTATGATATAATTACAGCAGATAAAGCGAAAGGAGAATCTTATGCCTAGGCCAGTTAAATGGAGAAGGGTCGAGTATATTCCCGAGAATAGGTATTTTGCACCATGTCCAAAGGGAAAACGTGGTTGCAGTGAGGGAATTGAAGAGGCTCAACTTAAAATTGAAGAATTAGAAGCAATGAGGCTAAAGGAGATTGAAGGACTCAATCAAGAAGAGTGTGCAGTTAGGATGCAGATCTCTAGACAAACTTTTCAAAATATTATTGATGAGGCAAGGAAAAAGGTAGTAACTGCATTAATTGAAAATAGAGCGATCACTATCGGAGGCGGACATTACACTAGAAATGTCTGTAATTTCAAATGTATTTCCTGTGGGAGCGAAATGAAAACAACCTATGAGGAACTCGGGCCTGTCTGCCATCACTGTGGCTCAAATAGGGTCGTGTGTAATAAAAAGCAATGTATTACCCAATGTGAGAGGTGACATGATTTTATCTACTCTGTATTGCAGTTCAAAGTAAACGACTATTTTTTCAAATATATTATTTAAATCATATTTTTGCTATGATTCCAGCCATTTGACAGTAATCCTAGCAAACTCACATAGGCGTAAAAATAAGAAGCGGTTTGCTGAGGTTGCAACATGACCCAAACTTTCATTGTTGCAGTTGACGTAACCGCTTTTATGACGGGCTCTTAATATACAAATCTATTATAATAGGACAAATCTCATTCTCCATATATTAATTACGATGGTGAGTATTTATTTTTTCAATCAATAAAAAGAAACTTATAGTAAATAATAATTGACATATGTTCGAAAAGAATTATAATAAGATTAAAAGGGGCATATGCCAATAACCAAAGAGGAATTAACATGTCAAATGAGATGCTTGAAGGCAAGCCTGCTATAATAAGCAAGCAATTAGAGATCTTATAAGAGTGGCAAAGTGGCAGGGGGATGCTCTCCTGGATCCTCATTCTAGAGATAACAAAACAGGATCGATAGGTATGGTGCCGTTGAATGACCGGATGGGCTACTGTGCTGGTGAGGAAGGGCAATGGGTGAAGGGAAAAGAAACGGTATTTTTTGTACCAGCGGGTGGTTTGGAGCAGTAGGGAGCAGTAGGGAGCGGTAGAAAGGGGGATGGTTCAGGCAAGTTATTTCTCTGAGAAGAAATTTTTGCAGAGATGTTAAAAATTTTAATATTAACTTTATTTTTCCAATAAATTAATTTATTATATACCTATTGGGAATAGTTGGTTGGCAAAGGAAAAAAATTTTGAGGAGGATACATTATGATTGCTGAAGTAAACCAAGATGAGTGCATCGGGTGTGAATCGTGCCCAGAATTCTGTTCTGAGGTATTTAAGATGGGGGCCGACGGGTTAGCAGTAGCTTATACAAACCCAGTCCCTAGTGAGTGTGAGGAAGCTGCAAAAGAAGCTGCCGAGGGCTGCCCAGCACACTGTATTATTATTAAATAGCAAGTGCTAATTAAGTAGAAAAACCGTACTAGGCGGATGATTATCTGCTTAGTACATATTCGAGGGCGCTGATGAAGAGTGTTCTCTTTGCTAAGATGTGTCCGACAAAGCAGTCGAGGAATTTGAGCCAGTTAAGCATCGAGTAACGTTGATGTCTTGAGCATTAGAATGCAAAAAAGCTCAGCAGTAAGAAATTACAGCTGAGCCTTTCTTTGTAGCTTTGATTATAGCTCTTGAGTAGAGCAATACAGAAATGAACAAGGGCGAAGGTGCCTATAGTCAGGTTGAAAAAGGAACAAATCTAATTTCAAATACAGGTGAATCTCTTGAATCCATAACCTCTGAAATCAATAAAATGGTTAGCCGAATTGAAAAAGTAACCTCTAGCTTGGTAAATATTAAAACAAGCAACGAACAAATTAGCTCATCTATTCAGCAAGTTGCCTCAATTGCTGAGGAAACATCTGCAGGTATTGAAGAAACTGCGGCTGCTACTGAAATACAAAATGTTTTGATGGAAGGCATTAGTAAAAGTACCGAATCTTTATCTTTACTAGCTGAAAATCTGATAGGGACTGTAAGTAAATTCAAATTAATATAAACTATAGGAAATTGGAGTGAGTATGAATAATTGAATCTTTAGATGGCAGCAGTCTAGAATCTTGAAGTATTACCACGATCTTAGGTGGATATCGAGGAAATGTGGAAAGTTATAGTAGGATTTCTAAAAGTAAAATTAGAAGGGAATCAAAGAATCTTAACGTAAAAATTCTAATAGTTTCTGAGAAAATGATAGCATATCATCGAAATAACAAGTGTGTCCAAGATGATTAAAAGTTAATAATTGACTGTTCGGTATCTTGTCTTTAAGAATTAACGCGTTGTTATACGGTGCAACTTGGTCTTCCTTTCCCCAAACAATGAGGGTCTTGGTCACTATTTTATCTAATTGCTTCTCATATTGGTCCACGTTAATACTATCAATTAGGGTCAATGACAAAAGCAGTTCTGGGTACTTTAAGGCAAATTTTAAGGCGATTTCTCCACCAAAGGAGGGTCCAATGAGGTGAAACGCCGGAAGGGCAAGCTGCTTTAAAAATTCGGTAATAAACTCCTCAAAACTTCTTTCCTTATGAAGCTTTTCAGTCATTCCATAACCCGGAAGCTCTAAGGCAATGACTTTGAAATTTTCCTTTTCAAGTTGATTGAGAAGACCGGATTCTCTCCAATTCTCTGCGGTAAAACGCTTGCCATGGAGCAAAACGACCCAATCGCTAGGATTTTCAGCACCGCAAATTAGATAATGAATCAAGCTGCCCTCGAAATTGACAGATTTATCGATAGAAATACTCATGAAAAACCCCTCTTTCGTAAAATTTCTGTAAATTTATATCTTAAATTTAATCTTAATATGGCTTATAGTGAATACAAAATTTAATTCTTCACAATTTTATTAATTCCTTCCTACAAGTCTTTAAAAGTATAAATAAGTCGCTCAGCTCTATCAGTTCCTCATAGACCGAATGAATTTTAGCAACAATTAATTACTTATCTTGCTCAGCTTTCTACTATTTCCTCTCAGAGCACTTTTTATTAGAAATATATTCTTAAATCATATATTAATAAATTTTCTGGTCATATTATTATGCTATAATTGGTCTATTGGGACATAAGACCTATTTGAGTAGGGACTAAAGTCCTGAAATAAGGTTTCGTTAGAAGCATTGAAAATATAAAATTTATGCGTGCAAAGAACACTCAATTATAATCTGCGGTAGACGTGTATTCGTAGTAGATAATATTATCGTAAACTATGCGTCATTATTAATGGAATGGATCACATTGAAATAATGGATCAAGGAGTAAGTTGTTAGAATTAATCTAAATACAATAGAGAAAGGACGAAGAATAATAATGATCGAAAATCGATACGGAGATGTATATGAAGGCGAATGGACGGATGGTAAAAAGAACGGTCGTGGAACTTACAAATTTGCGAACGGAGATATATATGAAGGCGAATGGAAGGATGGCAAAAAGAACGGTCGTGGAACTTACAAATTTGCGAACGGAAATCTACACGAGGGTGAATAGGAAGGACGATAAACTATAACGTCCCTCCAAAATTAATAGCCTAAGAAATTGCATGTGGTACATAGCATCTAACATAATCATAACATAATGATAAAAAATTAAAAAAGACAAATTTGATGTTGTGTCATAAAAATTGGAAAGAAGTTGACGGATTGTTTTTGAAGTGTAAAATTATGTTAATCAGAAGCAAAATCCACGTAATCATAAAATCGTATTAAGCGATTAAACAATTACATGGAAGAAAATAATAAGGTAAGTAGGAAGAAAGCAAAAGGTACTAATCCGATAAAATCTTGCAACGTGTTGTTGATTCCTTAGATGGAACCGGTAGAGAAGAGGAAAGTTATGAAATATTCAATTAAAGTCTGTGGGAATCAAGCAACAGTTTATTTAAGGGAAAAAATATTCGTTCAAGATACGGTATCACTGAGAGCTGACCTAATTAAAAAGATAGATCGAGGAATTACCGATATTAGAATTAATCTCTCTGAGCTTACTTATATTGATGGCTCGGGTTTGGGTGTGTTAGTGACAATTAATAACCGTACTAAAGAGAATAATGGCAAACTCATACTAACGAATGCCCAAGGGCTTCCACTGGAACTAATCATGCGTACACGACTCGATAAGGCTTTTATTATTGAAAACTGAATTAGCTAGCGCTGAATTGCACTATTGTGATCCAACTTGCAATGATCGTTTAGTGGATGTTTTTCATTAAGTCGTCGAGCTGCTTAAGTCCGAATAGTATTTTATCTAGCTGCTTGGGCCTGAGAAAGCTGTTCTGGAGCCCCAATCAGAGCTTTGTCAAGGTTAGACTGGGCGGCGTCAACCGCTGCTTGAGCTTGTTTAACTTGGTCGGCAACATCTTGGTTATCTAAATATATTAGAGGCTGTCCTTGGGTTACCTTATCCCCAACATCCACAGCAAGTTTAGAGACCCGTGCCGAAATTTTTGCTGCTACGTTGGCCTGAGCATCTGATTCAATCCGACCAGCCATAACGTAAATATCCTGAGATTGCTCAGTCGTGCCAACTTGTTTACTATTTTGGTTTGCAGGAGTGGTGCCACATCCATTTAGAAGAAAACATAGAGCCACTAAAGTCACTAAAGTCACTAAAGTCACGCCAACTCTTCTCATCCCTTAACCCCCCGCAAGTATAAAAATGTTTCTGTACGAACAATATTTTACTTGAGAAATCGACAAGATGAATCCGTCGCGCCGAAGTTACGCCGGATGAACTGGACTGCTATTGGAAAGCATTATTGATGAGGTGGAACATGGAAAAGAAGCCTCAATATAAATACAACTTGAATATCCGGCAAGCGAAAGACGCTGTGGAATCGGCAAGGCAGACGATTCCACAGCATGAACTCGTTAAGCTCTATCACGGAAACTATAGTAAGAAGGTTTATTCTGAATATCTTAATGATTTTTGGTGGCGGTGGAAGCCGCAAAAATTAGTTCTGGTGTTTGAAGCGCAAATTCATCTTTATCTTCGTAGGCTAGCTGCTTTTTACCGGTTACTTTGATAATCAACCCAGCAATTGCGCCGGTTAAGAAAGCTAGGACGACCGTAAAAAGGATACCGATTATTTGAGCTTGCGCAATCCCGGGAACCACGAAGATAGCAATGATTCCTCCTAGGAGTCCGGGCATTCCATGTAAGTTGTGAACCCCACAGGAATCAACGATTTTCAGAGATGATTGCAGCTTTGGCTGAATAAAGACAAAACCTATGACGCTCAAAGCACCAGCGAGTAACCCGATCAAAAAGGCAGCGGGAGATGTTACAAGATTACAGGTTGCCCCGATGGCTACACCACCGGCAAGAGCTGCATTTGCCATATCGGCAATTGATGTTTTGCCTTTTCTCAACAAAGAACTTGCAATATAGGTTATGATGGTAGCGCCGCATAAAGCCAGAATCGTGTTAAGAACCGTCTGCGGCATTTGCTCAGGGGAAACGATGGCGCTGCAAAAGCTAGGCCAAAAAATCCAAAGTACCATAGAGCCCAGGACGGAGAAACGATCGGAAGTTTCATCACTATCGATATTTTTATTTCTATCTATGGCATTGGTAATCATAAGGGTCATACCCAATCCGAAATAAGCTCCGAAGGCATGAATGACAATGGAACCAGCCGAATCAACAAATCCTTTAGTGACCCCAAGGCCCCCATCGAGTACCAACCATTCATTCAACATATAGGCAGGAACTAATAATATGGTAAGGATTGCATATTGATAGACACGCAATCGCCCTAGAACTGCACCCATAGCAATTAAGGCAGAGGCACAGGCAAATTCGGCTAATAGAAGGGCGTGTATATTATTGGCAGATATAGGCTCTGACGATAGAACTCCGGTTGAACGAAGTAAAAGGTATACTGGTAAGCCCACACTGACAACGAGAAACGTCCCTGTGATTGCACTGTAACCATAATTTTTTATAAAAACCATAAGAAAACCAAAACCAACGAGAAGCATCGCCATGATATGTATTGAGAAATTATATTGTTCTATCTGCCGGATACCTTCATTGATTGAATCCGATCCCGATCCTGCGGCCAATACTTCGAGGGGTATAAATAACATCACCATGCAACTAAGTACAAAAATCAATAGTTTTCTGTTCAATTTTTCTCTCCCCTTTTTGATATTTAAAATTGGGCAAAACAAAAAAGCCTTAGAAAAAGGGCTTTTTTTAGGCTTCGTTGCCGTCATATGAATTGTATGTCATATTTTAGTACTTGACAATGCAATTTGAATAAACTTGAAAATTAATACAATATACCGTATACATTAAATAATCTGCTTTGCAATAATCAATAATAACTGAATGATGTGATTAAGAGGACGACTCGTCGCCATCGGGGTCTTACCCTTGCATAGAGGTCATTGGGACTGCTGTTTTAAAGAGAGAGGTTTGACTCATAAATTAAGAGGGGTGTAACGCAAACCTTTAGTTTCGTTACGCCCCTCTTAATTTAAATAATACCCCTTACTACTCGGCGGATAGTTTAGCCGAGTAGTAGATTCAAATTAACCGAATCCATTAATACAGAGACTTTTGGACAGAGATTCGGATATAAAAATGTGTGTTTTTAATAGTTAGATTCCACTGCATTTTGACACCTTACTGTATATAATTTAGTACCTTTTACGGTCACTGTCACTTCTGTACGTCCCATATACCCTCCGCATAGAACGTCACCTGAATCGCTAATGCAACTATTATCACAACCTTTATGGAATGGTATTATGCCTGCATTACCATAAGATACTCCCATAACTAAATTTATTTCTTCGCTGTATAGTTGACTAATTTCATAAGATTTTCTTTCTAACATATTAGATCACCTCTAATTTCTTCATAATTTAAATTAAAATTTTTCTCTATTATTTTTCTTGTACTACACTAAATAATCTAAGTTGCTGTCCGTAATTGAGTACAACAGGCAAAACTTGACTTATGCGCCGTGGCGAAAAGTTTCTTCCGAAAAACAATATTCATTATATTTATAACCATAAGATCGAGGACTTATTGTAGTAAAGGCACTCCACACGTCCGCTTCATGAAATCGCCCCACAGTGAGGACAGCAGTACGTCATATAAATCGCCTTCTTTTCTTTTAGTTCTTTCTAAATATAATATAGCACGAATTTAAATAGTTAGTGCTTAATATTACAAAGTTCTAATTTTCTGAGTAGTCAATCAATGTAATAGGTATGCTTAACTCCCCACTGTCCGGACAAATTAAAGTCTCGTGGCAAACTGTGGGCCTTGGTCGGTGTTGCGAATTTGCCCACAATAAAACGGGTTTTGTTAAACTTCTATATCCCGTTTATCGGGCACTTATTTGTCCAAGTTTGGGTGTTAAAGCTAGAACTAAACGAAGGAATAATGGTTGCTATGATGTATAATAAGATAAGAAATATAGGGTGGAGTGAGGTAAACTAAGTGGCTTACTATTTTGAGGATGCTTCTAGAACGTTTAGTGAATACTTATTAATTCCTAATTTAACAAGAATGGACTGTATACCTAGTAATGTTAATTTGACAGCACCGATCGTTAAGTTTGAAAAAGGAAAGAAATCTTCTTTGGAATTAAAAATTCCTTTTGTCTCAGCCATTATGCAATCAGTTTCTGACGACAATTTAGCTATAGCTTTGGCAAGGTGCGGGGGGTTGTCCTTTGTTTTTTCGTCTCAACCAATAATGGAACAGGTAGAAATGATTAAAAAAGTAAAGAAGTTTAAAGCTGGCCTTGTAGTTAGTGACGCTAATTTGACACCAGATCATACCTTGCAAGATGTCATAGCCCTGAAAGCTAGGACTGGTCATTCTACAATTGCCATTACAGAAGATGGATCTCCTTATAAAAAATTAATTGGGCTGGTGACAACGAGAGATTATAGAAAAAGTAGGGATACTTTAGATAAAAAAGTGAGTGAATTCATGACTCCTTTTGCCAAACTTATTGCCGGGAAAAAAGGAATAAGTCTCAGCGAAGCAAATGATTTAATCTGGCAAAATAAACTGAACTGTTTACCAATCATAGATGAAAACCAAAATCTTTGCTATTTTGTTTTTAGAAAAGATTATGATGAACACAAGAATAATCCGCACGAATTACTAGACTTAGACAAGAGATTATTAGTTGGCGCAGGTATCAATACCAGAGATTATAAGGAAAGAGTGCCTAAATTGGTAAAAGCTGGTGCTGATATCTTGTGTGTAGATTCTTCAGATGGATATAGTGAGTGGCAGAAAAAAACCATTGAGTATGTTAAGGAAGAATTCAATAATCAAGTAAAGGTCGGTGGAGGAAACGTCGTTGATAAAGAAGGGTTTCTGTACCTTGTTGAAGCGGGAGCCGATTTTGTTAAAGTTGGAATCGGTGGGGGATCAATTTGTATAACTAGAGAACAAAAAGGAATTGGAAGAGGTCAAGCCTCAGCCGTTATTGAAGTTGCTAAAGCCAGAGATGATTATTATGCTAAGTCAGGTATTTATGTCCCTATTTGTTCTGATGGAGGGATAGTACATGATTACCATACTGTCTTAGCTATGGCCATGGGCGCTGATTTTATAATGATGGGAAGGTATTTTGCGCGGTTTGATGAAAGTCCAGCCAAAAAAGTAAAATTAGGAAGTAATTATGTGAAGGAATATTGGGGAGAAGGATCTAACCGGGCGCGAAACTGGCAAAGGTATGATTTTGGCGAAGAATCAAAACTCAGTTTTGAAGAGGGAGTAGACAGTTATGTTCCATATGCCGGCAGATTACGAGATAATTTAGACTTAACTTTGAGTAAGATCCGGTCAACGATGTGTAGTTGCGGAGCACTTTCTATTGAAGAATTACAAAAGACTGCCAGAATGACACTCGTTTCTTCAACTAGCATCATTGAAGGTGGAGCCCATGATGTTATCTTGAAAGAAAACAATTATTAGACTTAGTATCTAGGCGAACGTAGGCCAAGGGCCTTGAGTCCCTTGCCTCAGAGCCAAGCTCGAGGCACATATCTGGGCGACCTCGAAATCTGTTCGATTAAAACCTTTTAACATTTTGATTGGGATATAAAATTTAAAGGAGTAAAAATATGAGTAAGTATTGGAGTAAACTTGCCGCAGGTTTAGAACCATATGTTCCAGGAGAACAACCTAAAGATAGAAAATACATTAAACTTAATACAAATGAAAACCCTTACCCACCTTCACCTAAGGTTATTGATGCAATAAAAGCTGCTGTTGATGAGAACTTAAAGTTATATCCTGATCCAAATGGAGTAGCGTTAAAAATGACTTTGGCAAACTATTATGGATTAAATCAGGAGCAAGTGTTTGTAGGAAATGGCTCAGATGAGGTATTGGCATTTTCATTTATGGCGTTCTTTGATCCGAATAATCCAATCTTATTTCCGGACATAACGTATAGTTTCTACCCGGTATATGCAAAAGTGTTTAAGATAGATTACGAACTTGTACCATTAAATGATGATTTCACCATACCTATAGATAAACTATTAAAAGATAACGGGGGAGTAATAATTCCCAATCCCAATGCACCAACTGGTAGTTTTTTAACCCTTGAATTTATTGAGGAAATCCTAAGTCATAACAAGGAAAAGGTAGTTATTGTCGATGAAGCCTATGTTGATTTTGGAGGGGTATCTGCCTTAACACTTATTGATAAGTATCCTAACCTGTTGGTTATACAGACACTTTCAAAGTCTCGTTCTCTTGCAGGTTTAAGGGTAGGTTTTGCCATGGGTCATGAAGATTTGATAAAAGGTTTAGATACAATTAAAAACTCAATAAATTCTTATACATTAGATAGATTAGCATTAATTGGAGCAGTAGAGGCAATCAAAGATGATGAATATTTTCAAGATAAAAAAAATCGGATAATCAGCACGAGGGAAAAAGCTACTGGTCAACTTAGCAAGATGGGATTTAAGATAGTTCCATCAAAGGCTAACTTTGTCTTCATTAGTCATCCAACAGTAAAGGCTGAGGATTTATTCATTTGGCTCAAAGAAAAATCAATTCTGGTCAGATACTTTAGGCAGCCGAGAATAGACAATTATTTAAGAGTAAGTATAGGTAGCGATGAAGAGATGGATACATTTATTAAGGCCTTAGGAAGTATTATTACTTAATACAGAAAAACTGGCTGCAGACAGTGAGGCAACCTCTCTATAAAGTAGGGCTTTGTGCTAGAGCCCGAATCCAGGCATATGAGATAAAAGGAGGTTCCGTTCTTCTATAGAATCTCCTAAGCCAATGGGGTATGCTGGAACTTCTCACACCAGAGCATTATGTTTTTGAGTTGAAGTCCGGGCTGAGGGTTGAGGAAATAGATGATAATTTTGAGTCGGATGGGAGCATCATGATGAGTGATGCTCTTTTAATATTTTATCCAAATCGTAAGACTCCCACTTCTGCAAGTGGGAGTGATACACCTTATTCTGCTTCGGTGACGAAAGCCTCCGGTGGAGGGTTTTGCCGAGCCGCACTTTCCTGATAGGAATCCTTGGCGGCGAAGGAGGTAGAGTCCATCCTACAGCGCGAAAGTATTCGTCTGTGGATCTGCGCCTTCGGCGTAAGTCTCCACTGGAGACTTACGTCACCGAAGACTCGATGTTCAACTTTAGTTGAACGAGTTCACTGGGTTGGTTCGGCCATGATTTAGAAAAAACGTGCTGCTTGAGGAGACTTGAGTTATTTCCTGATGCAGTTTTTTGATTTTAAGAGTGGGTTGTGGGTGAAGAAAAAAGTTTAACCTTATAATATTTGTGTATGATAACTCATTTCATGGAAATCCTAATGCATGAGGTGAATTTCAATGATTCGACGGCACTATCAGTACCGAAGAAGACAAAGCAACGAATCATTTTGCAGGAAACATCGATGAAACAACTCTGCACTTGAATGAATCAGTTAATTTGCCTGGCCGAGATATGCCTTATATAAGAGAGATAATATTAAATCCAGATGGAAACGGTCAATTTGAAAGCACTTGGAATTATGATGATTATTATCAGGACAATATAAAAGTAACTCTTAGCTTGGACAATCGGTAGGATTTGGTAAAGTAAATTAACAAATATGGTAAGGGTGCGATTTGCGAAGTCGTACCCTTATTACGTTTATGTCTACAAAATAGCTTAGAATCCTAAAAATAGTTATAATGGTTTATGGACGTTTGGATGAACTTACGTAAAATAATACATGTGGATATGGATGCCTTCTACGCCTCAGTAGAGCAACGGGACGATCCTATCTTGCTGGCTAAGCCGGTAGTGGTAGGAGGTAAACCCAACAGCAGGGGTGTAGTTAGTGCTGCCTCTTATGAAGCACGAAAATTCGGAATACACTCGGCTATGCCCATGGCGGAGGCTTTCCGACGCTGTCCTCATGCGATCTTTCTGCCTGTAAACATGAATAAGTATAAAGAGGTGTCCTTAGAAATTAGGCAGATATTTTTGACTTATACACCTATGGTGGAACCAATATCGCTGGATGAGGCCTTTTTGGATGTTACAAGGTCTTCGAGCTTATTTGGTCCAGTGAATACAATTGCCTTAACTATAAAACAACGTATTCAGCAGGAGCTTAACCTAACGGCATCAGTTGGCGTGGCCAGCAATAAATTTCTTGCCAAACTTGCCTCAGACTTGAAGAAACCCAATGGTTTTGTCGTTGTTCAGCCTGATACGGTTCAGGAACTTCTTGACCCACTGTCTATTGAAAGGATTTGGGGAGTCGGTAAAAAAACTGCTGAACAGCTGCATAAGCTTAATATTAAAACGGTTAGAGATTTACGTCGCTTGGATCTGAAATATCTAACGCAGCTCTTCGGGATTTTAGGAAGTCAGCTTTATCAGTTGGCCCAAGGTATTGATGATCGACCAGTGGAAAGCGACAGGGTGGTTAAATCCGTCGGCCGCGAAACTACTTTTGCCACAGATACTGCAGAATGTGATATGTTGGAGACGGAGTTATTGAAACTTGCTGTTGATATAGGGCGGAGAATGCGTAAGAAAGCCTTTAGAGGGAAAACGATCACATTAAAAGTTCGATATAACGATTTTCGTACAGTGTCTCGTTCATATACGCTGTCACAAGCCACAGATAGTGATGATGTGATTTATAAAGAAGCATGTAACTTATTGAGGGAAGTATCGCCTAAACAGCCACTAAGGTTGATTGGTTTAACGCTGAATAATTTAACCGATAAGTCAGAATGTCAACTTTCTTTGTTCTCTGAGCAGCAAAGGGATAATGAAACTCTCACGAAAGTAATCGATTTAGTCAATGAAAAATACGGTGAAAAGAGTATTACAAGAGCAAGACTGTTGTGATTATTAATATGCATTAAATTTCAATTCCTTGGCGATTAAGTTAATATCGCTGGAATTCTCTGGAGCCGCTTCTTTAAACCGCTCTACTCGGATATAACTGAAGTTAGAGGTCAAATTTATGTTACATACTTTCTGTAGCATAAGTGTAACTAAGGCTACCGCCGGCGCTTAAAGGGTCCCTTCTCGCCATCACGGCGCCTTGCCATCCTGCAAGAAGTCTAATACGTGCGAAGACAGTGTCTTCGGGCGGCGCTACTAATCTCAAACACGATAGTCTCCAGTACGATAGTCTCCAGTACGATAGTCTCCAGTACGATAGTCTCCAGTACGATAGTCTCCAGTACGATAGTCTCCAGTGACGAAAGCCTCCGGTGGAGGGTTTCGCCGCAAGCGCACGGCCATTAACGAATGCTATCGCGCTGAGGATGAGTATCGCCGAAGCCGTGATCCCAATAGGAATACTCACCGGCGTAGGATAGAGTATCGCCGCAAGCGCACGGCCCTTAACGAATACTACTGCGCTGAGGATGATTATCGCCGTAGCCGCTATCTCAAAAGGAATACCTATCGGCGTAGAATAGTTCGAGTCATGGCCAGTGCTAACAAGAAGGCTAATTCGTGCGAAGACAGTGTCTCGCACGAATTAGCCAAGTTTTCTTTATCAAACAACCTTAATTTAAGCGTATTCAGCGATGCGCTGGTTTACTGTCACTCGTACATCAACTAATATTAAACCCTTATGTCCTACAATAACCGGGTTAAGATCGATCTCTAGAATTTCCAAATGCTCGCTTATCAAATGACCTAGTTTAATAAGAAGCGTTGCTAATTCTTGGCGATCGACGGTGGGCCAACCCCTGTATCCATCCAAAAGTTGGCGACGTGGCCAGCGTTCTAGCATAGCTAATGCTGCCTGAAGGTCTAAAGGTGCTAAAGCAAAGACAACTTCATTCAACACTTCTACCAAGGTGCCTCCCAAACCAAACATCAAGACAGCTCCAAAAGTTGGGTCTCGGCGAGCCCCTATAACTAATTCGATTCCAGAAGAGGCTGTAGGTTGTAAAACTATTTCGTTTTGACCCGACCAACCTTTCATCTGGACATCTAACTCTGTGTAAACCCTAGTAAGTTCTTCCTCATTATTAATGCCCAAGCGAACAAGCCCTTGCTCTTTTTTATGAGAATTAAAAGTAGCATATCCCTTGAGAACAAGAGGAAAAGCATATTTACCAGCTACTTTGCAAACATCAACTTCTACAACTGCTTCACCGCTCAGGCTAATACCATATGACCCCAGCAGTTTCTGAGCTTCAGACCAACTCAACAACGACGAATTCTCGGTCATCGTTTTCCCCTCCTGCCATAGAATTTAAGAGCAGCTAAGCCTTTTGCAGCTGCTGCTATTGAGTGGTAGAGAGGGATTCCCGCTTCGTGTAGGAGGGGACGTTCCTTTTCTACTGCTTGGCTTTCTCCAATATAGCATGCAATAACTGGTTTCTGGCATTCAGCTTGAACCTTTATCAATTCTAGCGTCGGGAAAGCCCAATTACGATGGTGACAAAAAATAGCCAGCAAAGCATCTACACCCGTGTCAGCAGCCAAGGCCGCCATACATTGGCCATAAATGGGTGCGGCGAACCCTGAACCTGCTAAATCAAGGGGATTACGCAGAATTACAGGTGGGTTAGGACCAATCGCCTCTTCAATTCTTCGTAACGTAACCGCAGTAATTTCCGGTAGCTGACACCCGACCGCTTCTAGGATATCTGCCACAACGATAGCTGGCCCCGCAGTATGGGTAATTAGTCCAACTCCATTAATCGCCTCAATTGAGCCTCCTCCGATATCATCGGGAACTACAGATAGGGCCTTCACCATATTGACCATTTCCTCAATGCTATCCACAGTTAATAAACTGTATTGAGCAAAAATATCCTGGTAAAGTCGATAGGATCCTGCCAAAGTACCTGTATGGGTTTGTGCCGCCTGTCCCGCCGCCTCTCCTCGCCCAGCTTTAAAGATGACCACAGGTTTACTGCGGGCAACAGCGTTAGCCGCTTCAATAAATTCTCTTCCTTTATCCGTTCCTTCTATAAAAATACCAATAACTTTGGTTTCCGGATCTTCCGCCAAATAATCCAAATAGTCAACATATTCTAGAACTCCCCGGTTGCCAACCCCACACCATTTAGCAATCCCAACCCCTTCATCCTGCATTTCAGCCAATATGGATAATCCAATTCCTCCGCTTTGACTAATCACAGATACAGATCCCTTGTTTAAGGTCATAGGATAAAAGGTGGCATAAAGAGATGACGCTGTATTAATTAATCCTAAAGTGTTGGGGCCGACTAAGGCAATTCCCGCATTATTGGCTACAGTTATTAAACGCTTTTCTAAAGCTAGTCCTTCCGTTCCCATCTCTTTAAAGCCACCAGCCGAGCATATAACGCCTTTAACACCTATGCGGGCACATAATTCCACAAGTTCAACAGTCACATATTGATTGACCGCCAGCACTACCAACTCCGGTACAGTAGGCAACTCCGCTAATCCAGAATAACAAGTCAATCCCATGATTTGCTCGTATTTACTATTGATTGGATATACTTCGCCCTGAAAGCCCCCCTCGAGGATACTTTGTAATATATTATAACCAATTCTACCTGAATCAGGGCTGGCTCCGACTACAGCTAAGCTAGCCGGATTAAACACAACGTCTAAATTTCTCACTTGATAACCTGGATTCCTCTTGCAGTATTCTTGTATAATGTTTGGGAGATTCTTCTGCAGAGAACCAGGATCACCCCCTCCTGTGTTTATTTTTATCGTACGCGAGGATTTACCAACTGTCAATCCTCGCCAGGATAGAGACCAATTTAACAGCGAAGATTTCGCGACCTTTTCAAGTACGAAGTCAAAAACTGTTGCGGCAATAAGCATAACTTTTCGTTGTTTAGAGTAACCCATTTGTTAGCAATTTTAAGCAAACTCTCAGCTAAACCTCAGCCTTATTTCAGATTGATATTGCATAATGACATTGTCAAGTAATACTTATGCAAAACTGAAAATTGGAAAGGGGTTATTTAAAATGATGAGAAAAACAAAAAAGAGGACAATTGCAATTGCTACGGCCATGGTAACACTTTTATCGGCATCTGCAGTATTCGCAGCCACTACAAGAAATGGTTCAGGGCAGGCTCCAAAGTTTTTGCAGTCACAGTCAGGCGGAGTTAGAGCAACAGGTGACTATAACAAAAGGCCTAAAGATGGCTTAAAGACCTCTTTAGATAGTCTCGTAACAGCGGGAACCATTACCCAAGTTCAGGAGGATGCCATTACAGCTGCAATTTCAAGTGCAGAAAAAGGACCCGACGGAGTTAAAACTGCTTTAGATGCTCTCGTATCGGCTGGTACAATCACTCAAGCTCAAGAAGACGTTATTACAGATGGAATGGGTGAAAGGCATAATGATGGCCTTAAGACCTCTTTAGATAGTCTCGTAACAGCGGGAACCATTATCCAAGTTCAGGAGGATGCCATTACGGCTGCAATTTCAAGCGCAGAGAAAGGACCAGACGGAGTTAAAGCTGCTTTAGATGATCTCGTAACGGCTGGAACAATCACTCAAGCTCAAGAAGACGCTATTACAGATGGAATGGGTGAAAGGCATAATGATGGCTTTAAGACCTCTTTAGAAAATCTCGTAACAGCGGGAACCATTACCCAAGTTCAGGAGGATGCCATTACGGCTGCAATTTCAAGCGCAGAGAAAGGACCAGACGGAGTTAAAGCTGCTTTAGATGCTCTCGTAACGGCTGGAACAATCACTCAAGCACAAGAAGACGCTATTACAGCTGGAATGGGTGAAATGCCTAATGATGGCTTTCAGACTAGGCATAATAGATGACAAGAATAATCATTAGCTATCATTTAAGTAACTGAGAAAGGGCTGCCTCAAAATAGAAATGAAATTCTATAGGAGGCAGTCCCTTTTCTTTGTGAATATTCAAAAAGGCGAGTCCAAAGACTTCACCTCTATGGAACTCCTTAGAGCAATTAAGAAGTTGAAGCATATCCGTGGTAAGCTCGCAATACAATTGCCTTAATACAACATAATATGACATGAAATAAGTTGAATATGTCCGTTAAGGAGATTAAGGAAGTTCTTACTTCTATCCGGGATGATTCGATGCTCATGATCAATCGTTTAACCGAGGCAACAGCGATAGGCGAACGCCAAGCGGTAGCATCTGAACAGATTTCCACTTCCATGGTTGAACTAGCATCTTCAGTAGAAAACATTCAAAAGGTCGCTCAAATATTATAAAGTCTGTTGTCGAACACCTAAGTTAATGTGTTTTGGCTGTATGGACAATAACATGTCAAGGAAAAAAATCTCCCTAGCTTTAACAAGGGAGACGGAAAAGAGTTTATTTATTTTTTTTATCTTTTTGCTTCGCTAATTGTTCATTGTCCTTAGCTCTTTTCGATTTGCAGCTTCGGGAACTCTTTCTAACCAGCCATTCTCAATCATTAAATCGAGGCCGTCTTTGACATAATCACCTAATTCTGCTATAAGACGAGTAAGGGATGCTACTATATCAGTTCTAGCACAATTTGCTAACGCAAGTCCATAACCTGAGATGCTATGTGCTAAAAATATCGTTGAATGGAACATTATCAATTTATCAGAATATGGTGATTCTATAGAGTCGGTTACAAGATAATCGTAATTTATAGGTTTCGGCAAGTCCTCATCTTCCAAAAGTGAACCAAGTACTCCAACCTGTTTATCAATAATTTGTTTCCCCCTTGAAAAATAATCCTTAACTTTTTTCTTTTTTGCAATCTGACCAAATCCAAGTATTAATGCATCTTCGAGTAGTCTCTGTTGTATATTAATAAAAATATGACCAATTTCCAGCGCGTTGAGCGGTCGCTTATCTCCTATTAAACCTTTGAAGAAACTTGTGTCTACTGTGACATATTCTACCCTATCAGGTATGGGTACATTAGGGGCTCTCGCGATAAGTCCCTTCGATAAAGCCATATTACTTGCTTTATCACTAATTTCATTAAAATCATTTAAACAACCCTTGAAAAATTCGATGATGTCGGGACGGATTGAAAGCGACCGTGCAAAACTAAAATTGATTAGGGCATACTTTGCCATGAATCTTGAATATAATAGCATAAATGTATCACCATATAGCGGTTTCGCATTTATATCAAAATCCTCATCGGTGAAACCATGGGGAACCGGAATGTTTGACTTATTGAAGATCTCGGTTATTGAATTGATGTGTCGATTAGAAACATCTAAAACGAACTGCAATAACGAACGAATATCGGTGTCTTTGCATTTCTCAACGAAAAAAGGAACCATACATTTTGACATGCTTTGGGCCATATAAGTTGACCAAAGTTGACCTAACTCGGCAGAGGATAGAGTGATAGTATCTACGTTATGTTGAATGACGTTATATGGAGTTTGCTCAGCAACATTGTTAATACCCTGTTCTATGATATTCATATTCCACCTCCGAATTTATTTGATTTTATATTATTCCTTCCTTCGGTTCCCAATATCCGATGTTTCAACGAATTTGTAATAAATGGTTTGATGAAATCTCCTTGAGACATTAAACAAAAGAGATTCCCTGTTTGATTAATTTAATATGAAATATTTAATGCGTTGGTTGAGAAGATAGAAGTTCTCTCGCCAACGCATTTTGATTTGAGTTAAAGAGTGGTATGAGGATGGTTACCTTTCAGAACTTTCAGTTGCCTTCAGGAGACTTTCAGCAAAACTTCAGTCATGTTTCAGATTGTAACTATAGAATAAAATTGTCAATATAAAAATCTCACGTCACAAGGGAAGAGTTTTGCAAATTGTAGGAGGTCAGCACTATGGATAGAAAAGATCTGGTGAAAGAAATAGCATCCTATAGATGCACGATGAATAGGTTATCAAAGGGTAAGAGTCTAACAGATCCCGATGTAATAAAATTGAGACAGGGATTAGATATTTTAATACATAAATATTATTTCGAGTTTAGCTCTACTTCCGTCTCATAAGCAGAGTTAAATTCATACGCTATTTCATTTAAGCCTTAATTTAATTATTGTGGTAAAACTTTTTCTAAGTGTATAACCAGAGCGCGTGTGCTGGCGTCAAAAAGGGTATGCTCTATATAATACACGGTGTCTCGAACCTGAACCGTTTTAGATTTCAGCATTGCATTAATTTATGCTTCATTATAATGCCACGGAGTAATATTAATTTTTTTTTGATCGTTAATAAAATGTACTCTCACTTCAGGCCGTTCAATACTCATTGGGCACCCCTCTTTACTATTTTTTATTTTATTCGATATAATCAGGATAATTCCTGCAAATTTCGATTTTCACTCAAAACTTTTTGAAAGGTGCTTCGCCTAATGATATCAATGTTTACTTCGTCCTCACATATGATAATATACAAAGTTGTAAAGACTCTTTCGAGTGAAAGGAGATTACATACGTGGATATTAGATGCAAGATTTGTGGATTTGTCAAAGACATCGCTCCGACGCACAAAGATTTTAAGTCAGCCAATAAGAACCTTAGCTTCCTATACATCTGTGAACATTGTAGCCTGAAAATTCAACTAGAACTACAAAAAGCAAATGATATATACAAATTTAGCTCTTATCCCCATAATCCACCTCGGCACAATAATGATTAACAACGAGGAAAGTCAGAAAGAGTGAGTTTATAAATGCCACTTCACGAATGGTCGCCGAATCATTCTAAAATGGAAATGGTGAAAAAGCTTAGCAAAGAGGAACAATTATCCTAAATTGCAGGAAAAGTTTGAGTTGAAGGAGAACTGTTTAACACTACCTAAACACCACGGTATATAGCGAAGGAGGATATATAGTGAAAGTTCCAGTGTCTGAATTACAACGAAGGGTATTTATCTTACAGGATACCCTACAAAACGAAGGACTTGATGGGGTATTATTAGTGCAAAGGGCTGATACTTTGTATTATAGTGGGACAGCTCAAAATATTCATCTATATATTCCGAGTGTTGGACGCCCCTTAGTAATGGCGTACCGTGATGTAGGCAGGGCTCAAGACGAAACGGCTTGGGAAGTCTTGCCGCTTTTAGGGATTTCCAAAATCCCTGGCTTTATTCAAGGTTCCAAATTACCGTTGCCAACGGTCTTGGGTTTAGAGCTTGATGTATTACCTGTTAACCAATATGAACGCTACCGTAAAGTTTTCCCAGAAGTGCATTTTATTGATGTTTCACCCCTTGTTCGGCTGCAAAGGGCTACTAAATCTGAGTGGGAATTAGCCCGTTTAGCAGAAACCGCGCAAATATTTCCTAAATTATTGGACTATGCCCAAGGAATTTTACGTCCGGGATTAACTGAAATTGAGTTTGAAGCATTATTAGAACAAAAAGCTCGGTTCTTGGGCCACGAAGGCCTTATTAGAACACGTGGTTTTGGTGCGGAGTTACACTTTGGTGTGTTATTCTCAGGTCCAAGGGCTGCGCTTCCAGGATACTTTGATGGGTTTGCTTGTGGTCAGGGTGCCTCAATTGCTATGCCTATGGGAGCCTCAAAGGCTGTTATTCAGGAGGGAGAACCGATTGTTTTGGATTTTGGTATCGTAGTTAATGGTTACCAAATCGATCAGACTCGGATTATGGCTCTTGGTTATTTATCTCCGGAACTCCTCGCAGCGCATGAAACAGCTTTAGAAATAGAAGAAAGATTACGTAAAGCCTTAATACCAGGAAGGATTGCCGGAGAAATCTATGAAGAAATTATTGCTTGGGTCAGAGATAACACGCCTTACGAACAAAACTTTATGGGTTTTGGCCACGGAAGAGTTAGTTTCGTCGGACATGGTATTGGGATAGAACTCGATGAACTACCCACAATCAGTCGAGGCTCCAAAGAGGTGCTAGTCTCAGGAATGGTCGTGGCGATTGAGCCAAAGTTTGTTTTCCCCGGTATAGGGTCAGTAGGTATTGAGGATACTTCGGTGGTAGAGGGAGCCGAAGGCGCACGCTATATCTCATTAACGGCAAGGAATCCAATCATTATTAAATAAATCTACTACAATAACACACTGAAGTCGGAAGACGTTAAGAACCTGCTGATTGCCTGGTTCAATCTTTTTCGGTAGTTGATTTTTCAGTTCCTTTTGCGCTATTATTATCATGTTGAAGACACCTCTCTTTTCTGTGTGATAGTGGGTTCTACTCAAATTCACTATACCAAAGAAATGAGGTGTCTTCTATTGTCAATGAGCATATTGATAAAACTCTTTTCCCTTTAACACTAGGGCTCTACGCTAACTTTCGCTCTGCGAAAGTTGAGTTTATATGAGAGGAAAATTCTTAGCCGCCGGATAATGCAAGATGCTGTCAGATAACAAGCTTACAAAAGCGCCCAACAACGAGAACGTTGTTAGGCGCTTTTGGTTAAGTTTTCAATAAGTATTGATTCCTTTTCGTCCAGCGAATGAGAGTGTGGACTAGGATGTTTGTTTTGCAAAGTAAATGATTCAAAAATGAATTTATACGATTCAATAATAAAATTAAAGTTTTTAGTTCGTTTACCTTTGAAAACATAGTAATTTCAAATGGTAATACCTTATTAAGGATTCAGAATTGAATAATTTTTTCGCCAAGGCTTGTTTAGTAATCCATAATCAAGCTTTCACTTTACCGTTCAATCCGCGTTTTCGGCAATTAAAGTTTAAAATTTAACAGATAGGAATAAAAATATTATATTGTTGGTTCCTTTGGAATGAGTCTTGCTATTAAGAATATTCAGTATTCGCGTAAAGGCTTAGAATTGCCATGAAGATGAAGGGAATTACCGGGTGCAAGTCCTGGTAATTGTCCCTAGTCGCAATTAAGCCTATAAACATGGTACTTTTTATGGAAGGGGGAATACATGGGTTTAGTTTGTGTAGTGGACAACTCCGTAACAACAGCGGAGAGGTAAAAAATGGGTTTAATTTAATTATGGCCATGCAGAGGAAAACAAGATAACAGCAATTAGCATTAACGAAATTAAAAGGGGGCAAAAAAATGAATTGGGATAAAGTTTATGATGTCGTGTTTGTCGGTGCAGGAACAGCTGGATTAGCTGGTGCAATCCAGGCAGTAAAAAATGGTGATAAGGTTTTAATCTTAG
>Ga0209347_1000792_pt1 | contig 67337 bp, 60 predicted proteins | sample AutmiccommuBRH23_FD_187382 | JGI IMG/M metagenome (GOLD analysis project Ga0209347, IMG submission 187382) | Deep subsurface microbial communities from Mt. Terri, Switzerland - Autotrophic microbial communities BRH/23 (SPAdes) (version 2) | ecosystem: Environmental > Aquatic > Deep subsurface >... | reverse complement strand
TGATCGAAGGACAGTTCATTTCCGTTGAAACCGCCGATGGGTTCAACAGGCTTGAGATTGACAACGTAACGATACAAAATAATACGTTCTCGGTCGGAGGCCTCGCAGTAGAAACATCCACCACCGGTGATCCAATCGACTTGGACTACGACCTCGCCCTGATGGACGCCGATGGCGACACGGTCACCATCGTCGGCGCAATCGACATCACCGTGGACCCGGACCAGCCGATGATGTAACCGGCGCGCGCACAGTTTCATGCGCAGTAGCGACTGTTGGTTATGAAGCTTCCAGAACCGCTGCGAATGTGAGAGACATGGACAGTCTCTCAACGGGACCGCAGGCTACAAGCCTGCGGTCCCAAATGTGTTCTAAAGCGTAAGGATGGATCCGCTCTCCCTTTCGATGGGCTAAGCCGGAAAAGATCGCGAACCCCTCGGATCGATTTATTTTCAAGCCCGGCGCGACTGTTTTCCGAGCGTTGCTCCACAGCCATCCCAAGTGAAAACATTTTTCTTGCCAATGAAGAATCATTGCCCGCAACTCGCGGATCCCCCAATTGAGGCATAAGCACCGATGATTCGCACCCGCCTGCAGGGCAGCTGCAGAACTGCAAGCAAACACACAAAGGGCGAGCAAATGAGCTTTTCCGGGCGGCTGAGCCTTCTGATAACTGGCACCATCGTAATCGCAGTCACCAGCACTGCGCATGCCGATATGGGTTCCGCCCCCGTCGATCGAGGGCTCTATGGCGGCATCGAGGGCGGCTACCTCCACCAAAGTACCGAAGCAGTGAACGGCTTTGGCATAGTTTCCCCGAGCGGCCGCATCGGCGAAGCCCTCGTCGATCCGGAAAACGGCTGGTTTGCCGGCGGAATGATCGGCTACGCCCGCCCGAACACGAATGTCATGGGGCTGCCTGTGTCGCGCATCGAGGGCTACATCCTGTTCGGGCGCACCGAGGACAGCCTCGGCGCATCCGTCGGGCCGTATGGTGACCTCACGATCAAGTCGGCGAATGGCAATATCAACGTCGTCGGCGGTGCGCGCGCCTCGACCAGCGTGGAACGCCGAACCATCGAGGGCGGGCTTCGCTTCGAACGGGATGAATTCAGTTATGAAGGCGGATCGTTGAAGGACGAACCGGTACGCTCGAACCGCAATCTCACAAGGGTTATTTCCCCGTTCTTCCGTTACATGGAAGAGGACACCGACACAGAAGTCCGCGGCTGCTGCTCGGCCTTCCGCAGTTCCTCCGTCGAGAACAAGATGTACGGTGTAATGGCCGCGCTCGAACCCGAGTATTGGCACACGTCGCGCATCGCACTGGTCGGGCGGCTCGGGGTTGGGGTTTACGGCTATAGTGCCGACGGCTCGTTCCGCTCATACTCCCAGAGCCCGTTTGTCCCAGATCCGTTTGCAGCCTCCGTATCGGACGATGAATCCGGAGTCGGCTTCCGCGGCAGTCTCGGTGCGGCGTTGAAGTTCAAGCTTACAGAAGCCTCGCGCATCGAGACGTTTGCCGAAGCTGATTATTTCTCTGCGGTCGGCACCGCAGCGTTCTCCAATGCCAATCCCACGAACGGCCGGGCCTCCCGCGTTGAGATCGACGACATGTGGGAACTGCGCGCTGGTGTCCGTTTGACAATTGGATTTGGTGACGCGAATTGATCTTGCCTGTTGGACCGTCGCCGACGTCGCTCAGTCGCCCCGCTCCCGCTGCGGCAGCTTGTTCCTGCCGCAGCCGAAAAACCGCTCTCGATCGGTTCAGTCTTCGCTAAGATTTTCATAAAGCGGAAGCCGGTAGCGCATGCGTAGTGCGAGCAGCGCCACTTGGGTTCGGTTTTCGCAGCCGAACCCTTGGATCAGCTTCGAGACATACACCTTCACGGTCGACTCGACGATGCCGAGCTTGCGGGCGATCAGCTTGTTGCTGAGACCTTCGCCCAGAAGCTCCAGGACGCGCCGCAACTGCGGTGTGAGCCACGAGATTTCGCAAGCAGGTAGAATAGTTTCTGAAACGGGCTTGTTGTGGTCTGCGTGGCCCGCATCCGGCGACGTGCGGCGATTGAATTTCTGCGCAGTTGATAAATGCATTTTCTCGTCCTTCAATTGCACCGCTCTGCGTGCCTCAAAGCAACGATGGCTGTGACTTGCAGATAGCGAGTGCTATTTCGAGGTCGTCCAAAGCCCCAGCTGCTGACTGATCCGCAATGACTGTGGCCAAGTCTACTTCGTTATGAGTTCCGGCCCCATCAGCGCGTAGGGAAGCGCCGTCGAAAGCCACGGCACGTACGTCACGATGATCAGGAATACGAAGAGCACGGCGACGAACGGAGCTGCCGCGATCACGACCTGCACCAGCGTCATGCCCGTGATGCCGGAGGTGACGAACAGGTTGAGCCCGATCGGCGGCGTGATCATGCCGATCTCCATGTTGACCACCATGATGATGCCAAGATGGATCGGATCGATACCGAGCTGCATGGCAATCGGGAAAACGACCGGCGCAACGATCAGCAACAGGCCGGAAGGTTCCATGAACTGGCCGCCAAGCAGCAGCAGCAGGTTCACCGCGATCAGGAAGGTGAACCAGTTGAATCCCATCGACAGCATCCACTCGGTGATGGCGTCGGGGATCCGCTCCGAGGTCAGCACGTGCGCGAACAGCAGCGCGTTGACGATGATGAACATGAGCATGATGATCGTGCGCGAGGAGTCGACCAGCACCTTGTGCGTGTCGGTGTGGACCATGGCGGGCAAGAACCGGGAGACGATGAGCCAAAGGTTGCGGCCCCACACGGGAAGGCCAGCGACAAGCACCCCGGGAACGCTGACAGGTGCGATGCGGTGTCGCAGGATCGGATAGAGGATCAAAAGCGCGGCGGCGCACCCGAATCCGATCTGCGTACGCGTCGCCAGACTGACGCCGGGAATAAAGAAGAACGACAGCATCAGCCAGACGAGCAGGAACGAGACGGCATAGACGGAAGCCGAAAAGCCGATGCGCGTGCGTTCGGAAACGTCTCCGCTGATCCAGTCCACATTCTTGAGCGGCCCCATGTCGCGATAGATGAACAGGGCGACGAAACCCGAATAGACCGCCGCCACGGCCGCGGCTTCCGTAGGCGTGAACACGCCGCCGTAGATACCCCCGATGATGATGACGATGAGGAACAGGCCCCAGCCTGCATCCTTTCCGGCTGCGACGATTTCACCCCAGCCCTTCCAGTCCTCGGACGGCAGATTGCGGATGCGCGCCATGACGTAGATCGTCACCATGAGCATCAATCCGGCGACGATGCCGGGGATGACGCCGGCCAGGAACATGCGCCCGACTGAGACGTCGGTTGCGGCCGCATAAACGACCATCACGATTGACGGCGGAATGAGGATACCGAGCGTGCCCGCGTTACAGATGACCCCGGCGGCGAATTCCTTCGTGTAGCCGACCTGACGCATGCCCGCGATGGCGATGGTGCCGATGGCGACGACGGTTGCCGGCGAAGAACCCGACAACGCCGCAAACAGCATGCACGCAAGAACGCTGGCAATCGCAAGTCCGCCCTGGAGGTGGCCGACTGAAGCAATTGCAAAGCGGATGATCCGCCGCGCCACGCCGCCCGTCGACATGAATGATGAAGCCAGAATGAAGAACGGGATCGCCAGAAGCGTGTAGTTCTGCGAGCTTGTGAAGAGCTGCAAGGCGACCGACGACATCGAATCGTTGGAGAAGAAGGCGATGACGATGACGCTTGAGAGGCCGAGCGAAACTGCGATCGGGACACCCAGAAACAGCATCACCATCACGAGTACGAACAGAATTCCAGCTTCCATGGACGTCTCCCTCCCGTAGCGCGCATGGGCTGCGCGTCAGTCTTTCAAGATGTCTTTGTTTGCGGCGACAAGTTCTTCAGCCTCGTGGCTGGCGACAATCGTCTCGCGCGAACCAGTCAGGATCTGAATGAAGGCCTCGAGTGAACGGTAGGCGAAGAGGGCCAGACCCACCGGCAAAATCAGATAGGCAATATAGCGGTGCACGCGTTCCTGAAGGCCGAACTGTTCCTGCGCCCAGTCGGGATACTTGAGGTCGTCCAGGCCGATGCCGATCTTGTACATCTTTTGCCAGTAATCGATCGCGCCGCCCTTGGTGGAGGCACCCAGATAATTCAGCCAATCGGCCGAAAGAAGTATGACGCCATAGGCAACGCATGCGAGCGCGCCGACGAGCGCGGTCATCCGGAAAACCGGTTTCGGAAACAGCCGTACTAAGGCGTCGACGCCAAGATGCGAGCCGACCTTGATGCCGTAGCTCATTCCAAACAGGATCATCCAGGCAAACAGGATGCGCGTCAGCTCAAGTGCCCCGCCCCAGCCCGAGTTGAACACGTAGCGCATGATCACCTGGGTAAACGAGATCAGCGTGATGGACGCCAGCAGGACGGCCAGGGTGTTTTCTTCAAGGCGTGTGATGAAGCCTGACAACCCGGTCCGCTGAGGCGAATGAGTGTTCATTGTTCCCTCCGTGCAGCATCGATGTGCATGCTAACAGTACCGGGTTGGCTTTGTATCAAGCCTTCGCCCGGAAAGAAGGGCGACCCGTTCGGGCCGCCCTTGCATTTCGATCTTCGATCTTCAGTTATTAGCCGCAACAGCCGCGTCGATATTTTCCTTACCGATGTCCGCTTCGAACTTCGCCCACACCGGCTTCATCGTTTCGACCCAGGACTTGCGCTGTTCAGCCGTTAATTCGCGGATCTTGCCGCCGGCTTTCAGGATGTTCGCGCGGTTGGCGGCTTCCTGCTTGCCGACATTGTCGTTGGCCGTCTTGGTGACTTCGTCGGCAATCTGCAGGAACTGTTCGCGAACGTCCGGCTTCAGCCCGTCGAGGAACTCCGTAGAAGTGACGAGCAGGTAGGCAAGGAGCTGGTGGTTGGTTTCGGTCACACCGTCCTGCACTTCGAAGAACTTCTGGGTGTAGATGTTCGACCAGGTGTTTTCCTGACCGTCGACGACACCCGTCTGTAGGGCTCCATAGACCTCCTTGAACGCCAGCTTCTGGGCATTTGCGCCCATCGCTTCGATCATGGCGACGGCGACATCCGAGGTCTGGACCCGGAATTTCAGGCCCTTGGCGTCGGCCGGCACCAACAGCGGAACCTTGGCCGAGAATTGCTTGAGGCCCGAACTCCAGTAGCCGAGGCCGACATATCCCTTGTCACGGATTGCGCCGAGCAGGTTCTTGGCGGCCTCCGAAGTCCGGAATTTCTCCACGGCTTCGAGGCTCGAGAAAAGGAATGGAAGGTCGAACAGGCGGTACTTCTTCGTGTAGGCCTCGAATTTGGACAGCGATGGCGCTGCGAGCTGGACGTCGCCGAGCAGCAACGCCTCCATCACCTTGTCGTCGTCGAACAGCGTGGAGTTCGCGAACACCTCCATGCAGGCCTTGCCGTTCATTTCCTTGTTGACGCGCTCGGCAAGCAGCGTCGCCGCATCGCCCTTCGGGTGCCCGGTTGCCTTCACCACATGGCTGAATTTGATCACGACTTCGCCGTCGTCGCATTTGGCGAACGCCGGCGTTGCCACTAGTGCGAACCCGGCAACAGCAGCGGTGGCGATGAGAATTTTGCGCATAGATTTCCTCCAGTTTTCTGCCAGGCGCGGGCGCTATTTGCTGAGCCCCGCGCACGGTTGATAGAATATTAATGAGCAACCCCTGTGCCACTCGTGGGCGTTCATTGAGCGGGCGCTCATCGAACTTCTATTTCATTGAAATTGGTTGGAATTATAGACAGGCCGGAACCGCGATCGATGCCTGTTCGCATTGGCGATGTAGCGGTCCTCACCCAGTCCGCGATTTCCGTGTGTGGATCTCTACACATCATCTGCCTACGTGCAAAGCCACCCGTCAGGCCATCGGCTCATCCATGTCGGCAGCCGCTATGCGGTACTTTTTCAGTTTGTCGTAAAGCGTCTTTCGGGATATCCCGAGCCGCTCGTAGCACTGTTTCATGCTCCCCTCGCAGCTCGCCAGCGTTCTTCGCAAAATAAGTTCTTCCAACGCCGCAAGCTGATCGGAAAGCGGGGCCTCGTTCAGCTCCCTGTGCCAGGCGAGCGCGGTCGCGTCGGCGAATTCGACGCCAAGACCAAGGGCAAATCGCATGGCCGCATTCTCTAATTCCCGAACGTTTCCGGGCCAACTGTGCGTGCTGAGAAGCGCCAGGTCGGCGGGCCCCGGCTGCGGCGGATCGCGCTTCAGGCGTGACGCGCAGATGCCAAGAAAGTGCGCGAACAGCAACGGGATGTCGTCCCGCCTGCGCCGCAGGGGCGGGATGGTCAGCGTCAGCACGTTGAGCCGATAATAGAGGTCTTCGCGGAAGGCCCCCTTGGCAACGGTATGCAGCAGATCCTCCTTGGTCGCCGCGACGACGCGTACATCGACGGGGATCTCCTTGTTGGAGCCGAGCCGCACGATCGAGCGTTCTTCAAGGACGCGCAGGAGACGCGATTGCATATCGAGCGGCATGCTCTCGATTTCGTCGAGAAACAACGTCCCGCCGCTGGCATATTCGAACTTGCCAAGCCGCGTCTTGACAGCCCCCGTGAACGCCCCCGCATCGTGGCCGAACAACTCACTTTCGATGATCGTTTCCGGCAGCGCGCCGCAATTGATGGCCACGAACTCGCCGCCCGCCCGGTCGGAATTCTGGTGCAGGCTGCGGGCCACCAGTTCCTTTCCCGTCCCCGTCTCGCCGAGAATCAGAACATCGGCGTCGGTTGCCGCGAAGTTCTTGAGCCTCTGGCGCATCTCGATGAAATGCGCATTGCGCCCGACGAGCGTCCGTTCCAGTTGCGAACCTTGCACCAGCTGCTCGCGCAGGGCCCTGTTGTCGAGCACAAGCCGTCGCCGATCAAGCGCGCGGCGCACCGACTGTATGAGCGTGTCGGGCGCAAAGGGCTTCTCGATGAAGTCGTAGGCTCCATCGCGCATGGCCTGAACGGCCATCGGGATGTCGCCATGCCCGGTGATCAGTATGACCGGCAACTCGGAGTCCAGCTCCAGCACGCGCGTGAGGATTTCGAGTCCGCTAAGTCCCGGCATGCGCACGTCGCTGACAACGATGGTCGGCGACTTGCAGCCGAGCGCCCGCAAAGCCTCCGAGCCTGAAGCATGGCAGGCGACCGAAAGTCCGGCGAGTTCGAGCGACTGCCGGCCGGCGTCCAGGAGATGCGGCTCGTCGTCGATGAGGATCACATCGGTGCTCATTCGGCCGCCTCGCGCCGCTGGTCGGCTGCCAGCAGTCTGACCGTGAAGGTCGTGCCTCCCTCCTGCCGGTTTGCGACCTCGATGCTACCGCCGAACTGGTTGACGATTCCATACGAGATGGAAAGACCAAGCCCGGTCCCTTTGCCGACGTCCTTGGTGGTGAAGAAGGGATCGAAAACGCGGTCGAGATCCTCCGGCGCAATGCCCGGCCCGGTATCCGACACCTTTATGGCCACCTCGTCGGACTCCCGATTAATGGTTACATTGATGCGCCGGAGCGGGCTTTTTTCCATGGCATCCATCGCATTCGAGAACAGGTTGACGAACACTTGCTGCAGGCGCACATCGCCGCCTATCGCCACGACGTCTTCATTCCCCAGATCCAGTTCGACATCGATACCGGCCTTGCGAAATTCGCCGTCGAGGAGCGCCAGGGCATCGCGGATCGGTTGCTGCAGTCGCGTAGGCCGTGAGCCGACCGGTTCGTTGCGCGCATATGTGCGCAGGTTACGAATAATGCGCGCCATTCGCTCGCACATCTCGGCGATCCGGCCGAGATTGGAGTCGGCCATTCCGCTATCCTGCCGCGAAAGGAACACGCGGGCATTCTCCGCATAGCTGCGGATCGCGGTCAGAGGCTGGTTGAGTTCGTGGCTCACCCCTGCGGAGAGCTGCCCAAGCGCCGCCAGCTTGGACGCCTGAATGAGTTCGTCCTGCGTTCTTCGCAGGTGCGCTTCGGCCCGCTCCCGCTCGTTGACTTCAGCCCGAAGCTGCGCGACGGCCCGGCTTAAATCCCGTGTCCGCTCGACAACCTTTCCCTCGAGTTCTCCGCGTGCCGCCTCCTGCAGTTCGATGCGTTCGTTGAAGCGCTTGCGTCTCTGATAGATGTTCAGCGCCAGCAGAAACAGGCTGGCGAGCATGAAACCTGCCACCAGCATGGCGATGCGAACGCGCGCTTCGACGCTTGAGGCATCCGACAGGATCATCACCCTCCATCCGGCGTGCTCCATGGCGGTCTCCTGAACGAGGAAACTGCGCCCGCCCCGGTGCGGGCTGCCCTCATCGGCTCCAGCGTCCGGCACTGAAATCCGGGTCATGTCCCCATCGGCACTGAGGACGAAATTGAGAGGATCGATTTTCTCATCCGCATAAAGGCGCGTCTGATCGAGTCGCTGCTGTTGTTCTGCCGTTAGTGGCGTCAGCGACCTCAACCGCCACTCGGGTCGGGAACTCAGGAAGACCACGCCGGCATCGTCCACGACGAGGATCTCGTGACCTTCCGCCCGCCACCCGCGCTCGAGAATAGAGACGTCCATCTTGACGACGACGGCTCCAGAGATCCTGCCCTGGTCCCTGACCGGATAAGCGAAAAAGTAGCCGCGCTCACCCGACGTCGTCCCCATCGCGAACATCCGCCCCAGGCGGCCATGCATGGCCTGTTGGAAGTAGGGCCGGAAGTTGAAGTTTCGCCCCACGAACGGTCCTTCCGAAGCCCAGTTGCTGGCTGCGATTGTCAACCCGCCGCGGTTCATGAGGTAGGTTGCTAGCGCGCCGGTAACTCCGTTGATGCGGGCGAGTTCCTCGCTGACCCGCCGCAGATTCGGGTCGTCCGGATCGTGCTTCAGCGCATCGACGAGAACGCTCGAAGTGGAGAGAAGGCGCGGCTGGAAACTGTATTTGGCAAGTTCACCGCTGAGGTTTTCGACAACGAGCGCAAGGGTACCGCCACTCGACTTTTTAATATCGTCGATAGCACTGAATCGGGCCTGGCGCGCCGTTTCCCAGAGGATAAAACTGGAGAGGGCCGAAGCAGAAAGCGCAACAAGGAAAAATGGTCGTAGCGATAGTTTTCGGAGCATGGCCATGCTGCATGGTTCAAAACGCTTCAACGCCCACTGCAACTTAGATGATGGGTCAGACTACACCATTCTCTCCATCCCACAATCGCGACCGTGTGTGCAGGGTTAGCTGGGGGCGATGCTTTCCGGGTTGGCCAGTGGGGTTGCGCGGCGGCCGGCTTAGCGCACAACCGGCGGCGCCGGGCGGCGCCCAGGCACTCAAGCTTGACGCGCCAAAATTGGCCGGGAAGGTGAGGCGGTGTCGAGGATTCGTCGCGATCCGCGAGAGCATGTTCAGCCCCTGCCCCCTCGAATGCGTGTTGTGGGCGGTTTCCTGCCGACGGCGAGCCGCAGTGATGCGGTTCAAACAAGCGAGAAAAACGACTAGCGCCAGCCGCCAGTCCATGGCAAGTGAACGCGGGCTAGCTGGCCAGCTCGAGCGATCATTTAATTGTTAATAGACCAGGGCAACGAACCATTGCGTGGCCGGGTCTGTCCCGGCTGGCCGCTTCGCGGCAGATGCCTCAGGTATTCTTAACAGGTTCGCTGTTGGCGCCCTTTGTGAAGCAAGGGGTGTCGGGATCGAAATGGTGCCAGGGCGGCGCCGATTTCGCCCAAAAGTGAGCCCCTGGCTTGTAGTTCGACGGATCGTCGAGCGTCCCCGCCTTGATCGACACGTAATCAGGGAATGCGCTATCTTCGGCGAACAGCGGTGTGCCACAGGTTGGGCAGAAATGCCGGATGCGGATGGCGCCGCTCTCGGCCTCATTGCGATAGGTTGCCGTCTTGCCTTTGGTGATTTCGAGCGACTTGGCTGCCACAACGAACACGTACGAAGGTGCCCCCCCGCAAACGTACTGGCAGTCGCGGCAATGGCAGGCTGCCGAACCGACGACTTCACCATCGACCTTGTATCGGATGGCTCCGCAAAGACACCCGCCTTCTACTTCGACGTGGGCCACGAGCCTCCTCCGGTCAGCTGAATTTGTCGTAGCGAATGCGCCCTGGCGGAAGCTTAGCTTCACTCAGCAGGACCCGAATTGCACCATCGACCATCGGAGGGGGGCCAGCCACGAAACCGATGGTCCGGTCGTTGAGTTGGCCCGAAATTTCACCCATTGCCCGTGCCGCCACTTCATGTACGAACCCCTCCTCAAGACGAATTGAGGGGTGTTCGGGATGCGTCGGCGCGCTGGCTACCTCGTCCGATAGCGCTAATATGACTTGGAGAGCGCCACCGGACTTTTCAACCAGTTCCGCCAGTTCTTCGACATAAAAAGCATCGGCAAGCGTCCGCACGCCGAAGTAGAGCCAACCGCTGTTGGACTTGAAATGCCCGTCTTGCGTGGCGTGGTCGAGGATAGACATGATGCCGGCGATACCCGACCCGCCCGTGATGCACACAAGGTCGCCATCTTCACCCGGCCGGAACGTTGCCTTCCCGAGTGGACCGAACAAGGAGACTTCGCTGCCATCGGCAGCCCCTTCGAAAAGCCAGTTTGAAAAGCCGCCATCCGGTTTCCGCTTGACGACGAAGCGGATGCGGTCGGTTTCGGGCGTGTAATTGACCATCGAGTAGGAGCGACCGCCGGTCACTGCTGACGAGGTCACCACCATGAACTGGCCGGCGGCGAAATCCATTGCGCTATCGAGCGCGATCTCGAAATCGACGACGTCGGCGGTGAGTTTCCTCATGCCCTCGATGCGGCCGCTTAACCGCCGTGGCGCGGCTGCCGCGTCACCGGCAATGACCTCTGCGGGGACGCGCAGCAGGCAGTCGCCCTTTGCGTGGCTCTGGCACAAAAGCACATCGCCCTTGCCGCGGCTCAGGCGGCTGGCTCCCGGCGCCTCCGGCCAGGCCATCTCGACATCGCCGCTCATCACGCGCGCCCGGCACGTACCGCAGGTTCCCGTGGCACATTCATAGGGAAGCGTGAGCCCGGCGCCGAGACCGGCGAACAGCAAGGTCTCCGTCCCCTCCTCATCGGTCTCGAATTTGAACTCGCCGGATTTGGTCTGCACCGTGATGGTCATGGGCGGAAGATCCCGTCTTCGGTCAGGAGTTGAAGAAGGAATCGTCGTCCATATCGTCTTCGTCCTCGAATTCGTAGAGCAGTTCCTGCTCGACGAAGGCCATCAGATCGTCGCCCTCGATCTTGGTCTCGTAGGTCTTGAGCGGCTTTTCAGTTTCGCCCTGCATTTCGAGCGTCTTCAGGTCCCAGGCCCAAAGGTGTTTCGTGCAGGTCATGACGCACCCGGCGATCACGCCCGACTCTTCGAGCGGCTCTTCCATATGCGGACATACCGGCGGCAGAGCACGGAATCCGCCCTTGTAATGGGCCACCAGAATCGGGACGCCGCCGGCCGCCCAGATTTTTTTCAGGGAATTCTCGGGCACTTCGGAAGTCTTGCAGACTTTGATCCAGCTCATCGTGGGGTTCGACACTCATGATTTGTGTTGGAGTTCAGTCGCGGAGTTCCGCTTGGAACCGCGGCGGCAGGTGAAGCATATATCGGCTGTACCGGGACTGGCTATACCAGTCGATCTTCCGCGCTCGCTCACTACTCAGAGTGGCCAGTGCGAGCCCTTGTCGAGACGGCGGTTGTCGAGCTTTACTTCGCGGTCCACGAACTTTGCTGCACCGTCCTCGATGGCGAAAGTATCGACATATCGGCCGGCAAGAAACAAGCGCGTTTCGCCAGCTTCGATGTGAGAATTATTACCATCGAGCATGTTTTGATAAAACACCACCGATGACACCGCCTGGGCCGTTTTCCCGTCCTCGGAGACGTCAATAGTGTACACTGAAGTGTGCCGGTGCAGCGGCGAGTGGTCGGTGTTGTGCTTAGGCAGCATCCGCACCAGATTATCCATTTCTTTGCGCGTCCCCTGCAGGTAGATCATGTCCTTGTTGATCTCAGGGCTGAAGGACGTGATCTTATAGTGAAACTCCGGTGCGCAGAGTTCCAGCCAATCCTGCCAGCGCTGATCGTCAAGTGCGAGCGCGGCACGGTAAATGGAATCGCGGACAGCGGCGGTCTTGTCATGCCCATTTGCTTGCATAGTGGTCTTCCTTCCTGCGCTCGTCCGTAATCTCGACGACAGCGCAAAACTGCTGGCCTCGGCAAGGTTTAACTCCTGGCGAGGTGCTGGATCTGAAACCGGCGGAGCGAAAGGCGTGATGCCCTTCGCTGCCGCCGTGCTGTTTCCTCGGCGACTTTTATTCCGCGGCGACAGCGGTCGCCGTGTACGGCTTATCGGGCTCGCTCGGCGTGCGGTTCATCCACCGGCCCCAAACGTCGTAGTAATGGCGCATCCCGATTTCGTCGTGAATCGTCTCGTTTTCGTGGCGGCCGTGCAGGATGTTGCGCGGTTCCGTACCCGGACGCATCGTCGCCCCCTGTCCAGCAACGCCGATCAGGTCCTCGTGCAGGTTGCGCCCGAACGGCCCCCAGATGGAGTTGTGGTGGTTGATGCGCGTCATGCGCTCCTCGGGCGTGTCCTTCTTCAGGCCAAGGCCGCGGAACTCGATCATCACTTTATCGGGACCGAGTGGGGTCACGATATCGCAACGCAGCGCCGAACCGCGCAGGTTGAAGTTGAAGCCGGGGAACAAGTCGATCATGTACCACTGGTTTGGCGGCAGATACGGGAACGACAGTTCTGCGCGGCTCTCGAAGCCTTCGTAGTTCTCGTAGTTCACCTCAAACGTCCCGACGACGACGTGGCCATTGTCGAAAGCTTCGTTCTTGCGCGCGAAGTACGCATCGTTGAAGCCCGTCACGCGGTTATGGTAGTGCATGAAATCGTGGTAGAATTCGCTGTTGGTATCGTGCCACAGCTTGTAGTTCGTATCCACGATGGCTTTGTGGTAGTGGAACACTTCCAGCGGCTCGGCATCGAGCGTTTTGCGCAGGCATTCGAAAGGCTTGCCGCACCACTCTTCGAGTGATTGCGCAGGATTGTCGTCCAGGTTTACCCAGACAAAACCGCCGAATTTGACTTCGCAGCGCAGCCGGCGCAGGCCGACGTTCTCTTTGCACAAGCGGTCCTGATAGCCTTCTTTTTCGCGGGCGACGTAGACGCAGTTGCCCTTCATGTCGAACTGCCAGGCGTGGAACATGCAGGTGATGCGCTTGGGATTGCCCGAGGGCTGGCCTTCCAGGAAGCTTCCCGACGGGCGGCGCTCGATCAGCATGCCGCGATGCGGACAAACGTTGAGGAAGGCGCGCACTTCGTTGTCGGGGCCGCGGCAGATGATGATCGGCTCGCGCCCAATGCTGGCGGTGCGGAAGTCATAGGGCTTCGGCAGCTCGGATTCGTGACAAACCGGCACCCAGACGTGCTTGAAGATTTTCTCGTTTTCTTCCTCGAAAATCTCCTGCTCGGAGTAGATGCGGCTATCGACCCACTCGCCCGTCTTGAGCGACGGAGCTTCACTCCACTGGTTATGATTGCGTGCAGGCATGTGTTATCTTCCTCCTCGATCGAATCCGTCCTGGCAGCACAGGAAAGTTCGAGTAATGGTCGCCAAGGGCTGCAGTCACGGACGGTTAAGCATAATACCAGCAATCGCCGGCGGGCTCGCCATGGCTATATGATGGGTTTCCAGCATCGAACTTCAACGGATGCACTATGACGCTGCTACCCTTCCAGGCACAATCAAATTTCCCTATTACCGGATCGAAGAAGCGTATCGCAAGCATATTGCGGTGCAGCATCGCTAGAAAACACCTGAAATGCTCGATGGATGAGGTCAGTTTTTCATAGGTTCTAGAAATCGATCCATCAATACGAACGATTTTACAGGACAAGCCTGAATGTCGTGCCATGGTGTCGCAGTCGGCGAGCGTTCAAGGGATCTGAAAATTCGATCCCAAATCGAGCGCGCCGAAGTCGCGTCCGGTCTTCATTGACCGGATATCGACATTCAACGTTGCCGCAAGACTGCCGTATCGGTGTGGCTAATTTTTATCGTTGGTCGCATGACTTGGTGGTTTGCTGCCACCGGTCAACATTAAGGAGGATGCAGACACCGACGGACGCGAACGAGCAGGTGGAAAATCTGCAGGTCAAAAAACGAAACAAACACTGAGCGAACCAGGCCGATGTGGTCCTGGTTTATGAAATCAGCGCCTTGGGAGGAACCGAATGCTATCTAAATTCAAGGTCATTGGATCGGCCACGTTGTTGGCGGCCGTTACGATCCTGTCGCCTGCCGCCGTTTCCGCGAAGGATTTTGGCAAGCCGGGTGAAAAGGTCGATCTCGTCATCGGCTTTCAACCGTATTACTCCGAATCTTGGTCGGGTGTGGTCAACAGCAGCAAGCAATTCTGGAAGAAGTACCTTCCAGAGGGTTCCACAGCCACTTTCCAGGTTGGCTTGCAAGGTGCGATTATCGTCAATGCGATGACCGGCGAAAAGCAAGACATCGGCTATGTTGGCGATATGCCGGGCATCGCTGCAACGTTCCGCAATCGACCGGATCGCGGCGGCACGGATATCCGCATTGTCGCAGCGATCGGGACGTCCAAGCAGCAGTGCAACATTTTCATGGTTCGCACTGACGCGCCGGAATTTGCTGACGGGAAAGCTGCATTGAAATGGATGGACGGCAAGATCGTTTCATCGCCGCACGGATCATGTACCGACCGGTTCGCCCGTCTCGCCTTCGAGCAGACCGGGATCACCCCCGGTTCGTACCTCAATCAGAACATTGAGGTAATAACGACCAACTTCCGCGCCGGTAAGCTTGATGCTACGGTTATTTGGGAACCGACGGCCTCGAAAATTGCCGCAGCAGGTCTCGCGAGACGCGTTGCCTCGGGTGAGGATTTCGATGCGCTTGATGGCGGCCTAATGATCATGCTCAATGATCTCATCCAGCAGCGCCCGGACGTTGTCAAAGGTTGGTTGAATTCCGAGCTGGACGCGCAGTTGTTCGTTGCGGATTTAAACAACGCCACAGCCGTGTCCGAGATGGCAGAGGAAGCAACCGAGCAAATCGATCGCAAGGTACTGTGGTCCTCACTGTACGGGGCTCCAGAAGGATCCGTTAAGGTCCAGTTCGACTTTGCGATCAACGATCGCGTGAAGAGTCTGCTAAAGGACGCGACGGCATTCCTGTACAGCCTACCGAAGAAGCCAGCGGCTTCCGAAGCCATTCGGGAAGACGGTATCATGCCGCAGTTCGCAGAAGAAATTTTGAAGGAACGTGGGCTTACATCGCCTGTCGGAACAGTTATCGGCCAGCCGGATTCGGCCTACAAATGACCTAACAGAAGGTCGTGCGCACAAATCGCGCAACGATCAAAGCCAGGGGCGTTCCAGAACAAACTCCCCTGGCAACTCTGTCGCGGACAATGATAGCCGCAGTTTAGATCGGTTGTCACACGGCTCCGACGACAAAAGCAGACGAGCCCAAACCGTAATTCGCATTGGAAAGTTTACGCCCAGATGAGCCAGAATACCGCCATTCTGACAACGAGGCCGAACCTCACGCGGCCTCGGGGCCTTGCAAAGGTCTTTTATGATGTCAAGAAGTCGCTCACGACGCCCACGACTTACCTCGTGTTCGCAGGTATCTTTTTGTGGTTGTTCACATGGTGGCTACTTTGTGAGGGACTCAAAGTGGATCGCTTTGACAAGTTACCGGGACCGATAACAGTCGCCAAGGAATTCTTTTCGGTTCAGCCATTCCAAGGAATCTCGCTTTTTACTGATATTTATTACGAACATATCTGGGTCAGTTGCCGTCGCGTCGCCATCGCGTTTGGGGTTGCAACGGGCATTGGCGTACCGTTGGGACTGTTCATGGGATGGTCGAAGCGGTTTCGCGACTATTCATTCCCGATCCTGGAAACGCTCCGGCCGATCCCGATTCTCGCTTGGGTGCCTCTCGCAATTCTCATGTTCCCAGGCTTCGAAGCACCCGTAATCTTCCTGGCTACACTGGCCTCGCTGTTCGTCACGACGCTGAACACCATGCTCGGTGTCGACTCGATCGACGACGCTTACTTCCGCGCCGCCGGCTGCCTGGGTTCGAGCAACTGGGACATCTTCAAGAACGTCGTCGTTCCCGGTGCTTTGCCATTCATCTTCACCGGCCTGCAGATTTCGATCGGTGTCGCCTGGTTCTCGCTGGTCGCTGCCGAAATGGTCTCAGGCGATCTCGGCCTCGGCTACCTTATCGTCGACGCTTACGTAAATAGTGTCACGGTACCTATGGTCATCGGCATGATCACGCTCGGGTTCGTTGGCTGGGTAACATCAGTCATGGTCCGCATGCTCGGCAATTGGCTGATGCAGTGGCACGTCAGGGCCCTTGCCTTGCAAGGCCGGTAAACGTCGCCAAATGTGACTTGAGATTGAGGTGTTAGACGACATGAACGTATCAACTGCAATTCGAAGCGAGGGAGCGCAACCCATGGCGACACAAAAAAATCGCGGTGCGCTGAGCATTCGCAACGTCACGAAGATCTACGATCCCGAAGGCGTCAACGTTATGGCGGTCGACGATTGCTCGATGGAGATCGCGGCAGGCGAGGTTTGCATGATCGTCGGGCCGTCGGGTTGTGGCAAGACCACCCTCCTCAATGCGATTGCCGGCTTCCACTCGATCACCCACGGCGAAATCCTTCTCGATGGCGAACTCCTGTGCGGGCCCGGCAAGCCGAAAGCCGACCAGGGCGCCGAGCGCATGGTCGTTTTCCAGCACGGCGCGCTTTTTCCCTGGAAGACGCTCGCCGAGAACGTCGCCTACGGGCCGATTGTTCAACGCACAATGAGGAAGAGTGAGGCATTCGAGAAAGCACGCGACATGCTCGCCGAAGCCGGCCTGGGCGACGTCGTGACAAAATATCCCGGCGAAGTCTCGTCGGGCATGGCTCGGCGCGCCGAGATCGTGCGCGCGCTCATCAACGACCCGAAGGTGCTCCTCCTCGACGAGCCCTACCGTGCAATGGACGCTCTGACCAAGTCGATCATGCATGAATCCCTGCTTGAGACCTACGATCGCACCAAGGTGACGATTTTCTTCATCACGCACGACCTCGAGGAAGCGATTTTCCTCGGTGACAAGGTACACGTCGTCACGACGCGTCCCTGCCAGTTGAAGAAGACGGTGTCCGTCGAGATCCCCCGCCCGCGCACTTTCGAAACACAGTCTTCGGAGGAATTCCGCGTGTTGATGGAAGAGGTCAACGAAGCCGTCCACGAAGAAGCCATCAAGGCCTTCCAGGCCGGCGAACGCGAACTCGCATAACGCACTGGCCCCATAGAAAAAACGGCCTGAGACGAAAAAAAGGATTCGGAAACGCCCCATGACTGATATTGCGCAGCCATCAACCCCTGCCGCCACGCCGGTGCCGCCGAGACGGCGCGGCGCGCTTCAGAAGCTCTGGCAGAACCAGACGCTGTGGCGTGGCATCACTGCGATCATCGTCTTTCTCGTGCTCTGGGAAATCGGAGCCCGCTGGGATGAGTGGTTCGGCAAGGAATGGATGATCCCCGGTGTCGGGCTCATTCCACCGCCAACCGATGTAGCGGTCACCTGGCTGGACGTGCTGCCCAAAGCCGGCTATTGGGAAAGCTGGGTTTCGAGCTTCAGGCGCGTCATATCAGGCTTCCTGATGGCGATGCTGCTTGGCATCCCCTTTGGCCTCATGCTCGCGGTCAACAAGTACTTCCGCGATCTGTTTTTCCCACCGTTTGAAATCCTTCGCCCGATTCCGCCTCTGGCCTGGGTTCCGGCATCGTTGATTTTCTGGCCGACCAACGAGATGTCGATCGCCTTCATCACGTTTCTGGGCGCATTCTTCACCATCGTGATCAACGTCCTGGGCGGTGCCCGCAATATCGACGTCCGCTACCTCAGGGCTGCCCAGTCCATGGGCGCGTCGCAATGGGATCTCTTCTCCAAGATCATCCTGCCCGGTACATTGCCCTCGATCTTCACCGGCGCTGCCGTCGGCATGGGCATCACCTGGGAAGTCGTTCTCGCAGCAGAGATGATCTCGGGCGGAGGCACCCAGGGTGGTGGCGGTCTCGGCTTCTTTATCTGGAACTCCTACATGGGAGGCTCGCTGGAGCAGATCGTCGTCGGCATGATTTCGGTGGGTATAGCCGGGTATCTGTCATCGAGTGCGATACGCGCGATCGGCGACTGGTACATGCCCTGGAAGCGTCTCTTCTAGTGCAAGGCGAACTTGAGGCAGGCGAACACGTGACAGTTTGAAAAAGAGACGAAAGGTCTAACGAAGCTATGGCGCAGGATACCCTGGACGCATCCGTGAAAGCGACCGACCCGACAGCCGGCAAGAGCAAGGTCGAACTCCGCAACGTTTCCAAGTCCTACGGTGACGAATGGGAACAGGAGCGGGTCATCGACAGGCTCAACGTCGAGATCAAGCCTGGCGAGCTGACCGTTATCGTCGGGCCGTCCGGGTGCGGCAAGTCAACCCTGGTCAACCTGATCGCCGGTTTCGATTTTCCAGACTCCGGTGAAATCCTGCTCGACGACAAGCCGGTCACCGGTCCCGCCCGCGACCGCATGGTCGTATTCCAGGAGACAGCGCTCATCCCCTGGCAGACGACCTATCAAAACATCGTCTTCGGTCCAAAGCTGCGTGGCGATCTCAGGGGCAAGGCCCTGCAACAAGAGGCGGACCGGCTACTCGCAAAGGTCGGCCTCAGCGAATTCAAGCACAAATATCCCCTGCAGCTATCAGGCGGCATGCAGCGGCGCGCCGAACTCGCCCGCGCACTCATCAACAATCCGCGTATCATGATCATGGACGAGCCTTTCCGCGGACTCGACGCCATGTCGCGCGGCCTCATGCAGGAATTCTTCCTGCGTCTGTTCGAAGAAAACCGCCGCACCAACCTGTTCGTCACATCCGAAATCGACGAAGCGATCTTTCTTGCCGACCGCATCGTCGTGCTTTCGAACCGCCCCGCCCAGGTGCGTACAGTCATTGAAGTCAACCTCCCGCGCCCGCGCGACTACAAGATGCTGTCCTCTCCCGAGGCCTACGCAATCAAGCGCGAGGCGATGGGCATCCTGCATGAGGAAGCCATGAAGAGCTTCAAGTCCGGATCCGGCGCCGATTTCGCCGAAGCTTATGGCAAGGGTGGCGGTGGCGGACACTGAGGCGACGGGGACGTTCGCGCCATGATCGATGCGTTGATCCTCATCTCGCAGCGTCACATCGTGATTTCGCTGGCCATCATCGGAGCGCTCCTGGTCACGGCCGGTTCGCTGGTCGCAAAACCGCGCGGCCGCAACATGCCCGAACCAGCGGGAGACGATGCACGAGGCGTATTGGCACGTCGATTGACCACTGTCGGTTACGTCGTCACGATGACCTCGATCGCGCTCTTCATTGTGGCAGGGTTCGTCTCGGACCTGCGGCCCTGATGGGCGCAGGTAGCGTGATGCGGCGGCGCCACCACCTGTCAGGACAGCCTTCCCCATGACGCTGATCGACACCCACGACCTGTCGAAATCTTTCGGCACGCACAAAGCGGTGAGCAACGTCAGTTTTTCGGTCGCTACGTCTTCGATTGTCGGCCTGCTGGGCTCCAATGGCGCGGGCAAGTCGACGACGATGCGCATCCTGGCGGGTTGCCTAAGGCCCGATGAAGGCCGCGCGAGCGTCGCCGGCTGCGACGTCGTCAAGGATCGTATTGAGGCACAGCGGGCGCTGGGCTATTTGCCCGAGGCCGCCAACGGGTTTTCCAGTCTCACTGTAGCTGAGTTCTTGAGCTTCGCGGCTGAAGCGCGCGGATTGCTAGGAGGCGCTGGCCGCCGCGCCGTGGCGCGCGTCACTGAGACGCTGGGTTTGGGCGGGGCTTGCGACAGGCAACTCGGGACGCTTTCGAAGGGCTGGCGCCAGCGTGCCTGGCTTGCGCAGGCTCTCGTTCATGAACCGCCTGTTCTCCTGCTCGATGAACCCACAGACGGCCTTGATCCCAAGCAGAAAGTCGACCTGCGCGCGCTGCTCAAACGGCTAGCGCAGGATCGTGCAATCCTGATGTCGACGCACATCGTCGAGGAGGCCGAGGAGCTTTGCGACCGTCTCGTCGTGATGAACGCGGGACGCGTCGTTGCCGATGCTGCCAAGGGTGAACTCAGCGATGCGGCAGGCCGGCTCGCCCCTGCGCTCATCGCCTTGATTTCCGAGCGCTCCCCAACCGAATCCATCGCCGTATGAGCGCCCCCGTGCAAGAAGCGAACGATCCCGTCCGCCGTGCGCTCGCCGCGACGGCCACGTTCGGCCTATGGCTTGCGAGCACGATGACGGTGGCCCGCCACGAAGCCCGCCTGTTGTTCTTCGCGCCACTGACATTGATCTTCCAAGTTTGGTTCCTGCTGGCGCTCGCCATCTGCATCTTCCTCGTCGCTGATTTCTACGCGACCGACCTGGCCAGCTTTCAACTCCAGTGGACCTTTCTGCCCTGGATTGCCCTCGTCATGGCGCCGGCATTGGCTATGCGCGCATTTGCCGAAACGCCCGGCGACCGCGGTCTAGAGCTGACCTTGTCGCTGCCGATGCCGACAAGCGTCATCGTCACCGGCAAGTGGCTCGCCGGCGCGCTTGTGCTGCTTTTGACGCTGGCGATGACCGCTCCCTTCGTTGTGACCGTCGGCTATCTGGGCGATCCGGATTGGGGCATCGCCATCTCGGGTTACCTTGGGGCGGCTTTGCTGCTCGTGGTGTTCTACGCGATGGCAATACTTGCCGCGGCCTTGACCAGGGACCACGTCGCAGCCTACGTCGCAGGTCTCGCCGCATTGAGCGTACTTTTGCTGCTGGGCTGGGACACGGCCGCCAGGGTGCTCGGCAGCGGTCCCGCGGCATCGTTCGTCGCCTCCCTCTCAACGGTTAGCCCGAAATACTGGCTCGACCGGATGGCTCAAGGTCGTATCGAACTTGCTGGCATTGCCACGATGCTGCTGCTGGTGTCGGCGGCCCTGGCGGGCGCGACGTTCTTTATCGAGCGCCGCCGGGCCGCACATCCGGCCGGTCTTCGAACGTGGGGAGCAGGCGGGCTGGCGGTTCTTGCCACGGTCGCCCTTTTGGCCGTTGCGGCGCGGCTTCCGCTTGCCCTTGATGTCACAGCCGAACAGGAATTCACCCTGCATCCCGAGACGCGTGCCGTTGCCGCCACGGCCCCCGCGGACATCGAGGTCGATTTCTATTACAGCGAAGACGAATCGAAGATCCCCGCGCGCATCCGCCAGCACGCTCAGCGCGTCGGTAATCTGCTAGGCGAGATCGCCGGTCATGGCGGTCGCAATATCAAGGTCGTCGAGCACCGCACCAGTGAAGACAGCGAAGCCGAGGAAGCTGCCGCGGCCGCCGGTGTCCGCCGCATCCCCATGACATCGGGCGACAGCTTCATGTTTGGCGCCGTCTTCCGTCATGGAGAACGCCAGGGCGTCATACCTTATTTCGACGAGGAGCGCGCCGAACTGCTCGAATACGATCTGGCGCTGGCGATCGACACCCTGGGCCGCATGAAAACGCCGCGCGTTGGCATCGTTTCGCCGCTTCTGCGCTCCAGCGCTGCAGAACAGCCGCGCGAGGGCCTCGCCATGATTGAAGACCTCAAACAGAACTACGATATTGCTGTCATCCCCCATTTCGCCGACGAACTGCCCCCGGGGCTCGACGCCCTCGTCGTCATCGACGCGCCCATTCTGAAGCGCTCGATGCTCTATTCCATCGATCAGCATCTCATGTCCGGACGCGGGCTGATCGTGATGCTCGACCCCTACCCCCGCTTCAATCGCGCCAATTTGGCGGTGAAGCCCGAGCCAGGAGACGAAATCAACGACATTTCAGACCTTCTGGAAAGATACGGAGCGCGCTACCGCAGCGGCGAGGTCGTCGGCGACGGTTCGATGGCGGCGCTAGTCACGGGAAGTGACGGGCGCCAGCACAACTACCCTTACTGGCTGCGAGCCAAACGGGGCGCGTTATCTCCGCGCCATCCGGTGACCGCCAGCCTCAACGAACTCTTGTTCGCCGAAGCCGGCGCCTTCGACATCGATCCCGTGAACGCTTCGGCGGTCGCTCTGGTCGAGACCACGCCCGGCCGCTCGGGCTTGCTTCCAGGCGACCGCTTTAAAGAGCGCGGCCCCGAAGCGCTTGCAGCCGAATTCAAACCGTCCGCGGACAAGGCTTTCGTCATCGCCGCCGCTCTGGCTGGACCGCACGAGAGCGCGTTCACCGGCCCGGTTGCGGCCCCGCCATCAGCCGAACCGGCAGCAGAACCGCCGGCGGAGGAGACTCCCAGCCAACAGGCTCGAGGTCCAAATGAGCCGCAACCCCACGTGCAGGGAACGCCGTCCGCAGCCCTTTTCGTCATCGCCGATACCGACTGGCTGTTCGACCCAATGGCCGTTCAGGCCGTGAACGTCGGCGACCGGACCATGACGCGGCCGCTCAACGACAACGCCGCCTTCCTGCTCAACATGGCCGAATATGCTACCGGCAATCCGCGGCTCATCGGCATCCGCTCGCGCACCGCATTGCGCCGCCCGTTTACACGCGTTGCTGACATGCTGAAGGAGGCGCAGGCGCGCTACCGCTCGCAGGAGGCCGACTACGTCGGACGCATTGCCGGCGTCGAGGCGGCGATCGCGAAGGTTCTTGAAACGACGGGCGCCGAATCCGCCGAACAGTTGCCCGATTCCCTGATGAAGCAAATCGGCGACTTGCGCACGAAGCTGTTGCCGTTCCGCCGCGAGTTGCGCCAGATCCGCCGATCCATGCGCGAGGATGTCGAGGCATTGGGCACGCGGCTGACGTTATTCAACCTGGTCATCCCCGCGATGCTGGCCGGACTGTTTTTCTCGGGACTCCAAATCACGCGGCGGAGACGTAGTATGTCTGATTGATAGTCTCAATCCTTGCATAGAAGAGAACACATTGCCGCTTGTCTGCGGCAAGTTGTAGCATTTTAATGCTACTTCCGTGCGCTGAGGAACCAAACGGATCCTTGCGCACGATTGTTCAGCGCCCCATGAATTCGATCGGAATTCGGTGGGGTACCATCGCCTAGGCTAACCTTGATTGCTGGCGCAAACCGGAATAGTCGCAGGCACTCAAGAAATGTTCGATGATTGCTGTAATGGCGCATCGGCCGAAGCAAGTTTGGACCTCCATACATGAAGTTTGGACTTGGAACATAAAGGGCGTGCTGAAGCGGAAACATCCGCTTGGGTGGTTGTCCCGATCAAGCGCAACGAGCCGACCCAATGATTGCGCGCTGGGACAAGACAATGAAAATGGCCACGAAGCCAATCGCTCCAATTCAACGGCTTATTCCTGGGAGAAGACGCATATGGGCAGACGCAAGGATGAATTAGAAAAATCGAAAAGCAGTAGCGTAATTCAACCCGTCGAAGAAGGTCGGCGAAGCTTCCTGAAAGGCAGCGTAATGCTTGCCGGTGCTGCTGCCGCCGGCGGATCGGCAGGTCTGGCGGGTGCCGCACAGGCGGAGCCACTTCCGATTCCCGAGAGCAATAAGTCAATGGGCCGGGAGATTGAGCCCACGGCCTATGGTATGCCGTCGAAATACGAGGCCCATGTCACCCGTAACCGGACTGACGTGTTTAAGAACAAGCAGCACTGGTCGGACTGGTCGATGACGCCGCTGCAGCACCAGAAGGGTATCATCACACCCAACGGCTTGTTCTACGAACGCCATCATGCCGGTACGCCGGATATCAATCCACAACAGCACACGCTTGTGGTGCACGGCATGGTCAAGCAACCGCTCAAGTTTTCAATGGATGACTTGATGCGCTATCCATCCATGTCGAAGTTCTACTTCATGGAGTGTTCCGGTAACGGGCTCACCGACTGGAAAGCCGTTAAATCGACAACCGTCCAGCAGACACACGGCCTTCTGGGCTGCGCGCAGTGGACCGGCGTTCCCTTGTCATGGCTACTCGACGAGGCAGGCCTTGCCGACGGCGCCAAGTGGGTCCTGCTAGAGGGCGCCGATGGCTCTGCCCACCTCCGCTCCATCCCCATCGAAAAGTGCATGGACGATGCAATGATCGTCTGGGGCATGAACGGGGAAATGCTTCGTCCGGAAAACGGCTATCCGCTGCGCGCGTTCATCCCTGGCTGGGAAGGCAACGTCAGCGTGAAGTGGCTGCGTCGTATCAAGGTCGGAGACAAACCCTGGAATGCCCGCAGCGAAACGGCGCGCTACACTGACCCGATGCCGGAAGGCAAATGGCGCCAGTTCAGCTTCGTCATGGAGTGCAAATCGGTCATTACCAGCCCATCGGGCGGGATGAAGATTCCTGGTCCCGGTCGCGTTGAGATCGAAGGATTTGCCTGGTCTGGCAACGGCACAATCAAGGCCGTCGATGTCACCTTCGACGGCGGCAAGACCTGGCGCGAAGCCAAGCTCGAAGATCCTGTCTTGGACAAATGTCTCACCCGCTTCCGTTACAGTTGGGATTGGGATGGCGGTCCAGCCAAGATCGCGAGCCGCGCGGTCGATTCGACCGGTTACGTTCAACCGACCGTCGCCGACATCGACAAGTCTCGTGCCATCGTCGGTTTCGTTCAGCACCACAACGGGATCTTCCCTTGGTCGGTCAGCTCTTCCGGGGAGGTTGCCAATGCTATCGCGTAAATGGACTGCGGCGCTTGTCGCATTGACGTCGGCTGGATTAGTGGCTGGAGCAGCATGGGCTGGGCCGGGCGTCAAATACGGCTCGCCTGTCAGCGAAGCCGATGTTGCCGCGCTCGATATCGACATTCGGACTTCCGATGGCGCAGGCCTTCCCCCCGGTAAGGGAAGCGTTGCCGAAGGTGCGAAGATATACGCCGAGCAGTGCGTTGACTGCCATGGCGAAAAGGCGGGCGGAGGTAGCGTCTACGGTCCGATGGTTGGCGGCGTCGGCTCGTTTCTGACCGACAAGCGCAAGGTTACGCCAGGCAGCATGTATCCCTACGCGCCGATCCTTTTCGATTACATGAAGCGCGCCATGCCAATGACCGCCCCTCAGAGTCTGAGCGACAACGAAGTCTACGCGTTGTCCGCCTACATTCTGAATCTCAACGGCCTGGTGAAGGACGATGCGGTGATGGACGCCAAGTCGCTCGCGGCAGTCGAAATGCCCAATAAGAACGGCTTCGTCGTTGACAACCGGCCCGATACCAAGGCGGAACGCTGCATGTCGGACTGCAAACCGATCAAGGAATGATCGGCAGCCGGGCGAGTAAGCCTTCGGTTCACAAACACGAAAAGCCCGGCTCACGCCGGGCTTTTTTGTGTGCTGGGGCCCGACAGTCCACAGCCGGGCGGAACATAGACCACTTCTATCAAAAAATAAATTTACGAATTGAGCGCAATCAAAGACCGGCGCTTTGAAGTGGGAAATACTAGGCTCATCGAATGCTACGGGAACTGAGGACAACGACGATGCAAACCACAAACGAACTTAATTATCGGCCCGCCTGCCAGGCCGCGACACCAGCGGAGTGCTCTAACTGCACCGCTTCTTACGACTGCGTACGCGCCCGCTCCGGTCGCAGCTTCGCTTGGGGCTCTGTCATGATTGGAGCTCTCCTGGCCCTGGCAGTGATCGCCAACGCGGTCACCTGACGGGCGTGAAACGGCGCGCGGCTGCCGTAAGTGCCGCAATTTTTCCCTCCCCGGAAAAAAAACTCCCCGCGAAGCAAGCTCCGCGGGGTTCTTTTTTTAGCTTGTCGGGTGGTTGCCCGTCGGTACGCCTCAGCTCACCTACGCCGTCCGCGGCGTCACATGCTTTATGAACTGAGGCAGCGGGCGATTATTTCCCCGACTTGATCTCGTCAAGCTTCTTTTCCCACTTCACGGCCTTGGCGAAGGCTTCGAGTTCTTCCGGCGCCATGGTTACCGTTTCCGCCGGACCCGGATAATCGCGGTCGACGACGTCCTTCATGTAGCGCGTGATAACGTCTTCCATGATCGGGATGAGGTCAGTGTAGATGCGCGAATGTTTCGGCACGTGCTCTTCCCACAGGTGGAAGAGGTCGGACGAGATGATGTGGACGCCGTCGGCACGACTGCCGGCACCCAGGCTGATGACCGGGATCGGCAGGATCTCGGCGAGATACTCGGCGACTTCCGACGTCGTCACTTCGCACAGGATCGAGAAGCAACCGGCATCATACATCGCCTTGGCATCGTCGATCAGCTCCTGCGCCCGCTTGGCCGTCTTGCCCTGGGCGATGAAACCGCCGAGCTGCGGCATGCGCATCGGCGTGATGCCGATGTGGCCCTGCACCGGAATGCCTGCATTGACGATGGCTTCGATGGCTGGAACGTGGTGGCGGTTGCCCTCGCATTTCATCACTTCGGCATTGGCTTCGTGGACAAAGCGGCCGGCGTTTTCGATTGCCTGTTCTTTGGAGACATGGAAGCTCCAGTAGGGCATATCGACCATGCGCAGGCCGTACTTCGAGCCGCGGTCGATCGCCTGGCTCATCATCATGACTTCCTGGAAGCTGACCTTGACGGTGCTCTGGTGGCCGAACAAGATCATGCCGCCGGTATCCGAAACGCACAGGATATCCATCCCGAGTCGGTCGGCGACGACCGCGGTACGGTAGTCGTATGCGGCGAGCTGGGTAATCGGCTCGCCCCGTTTCTTCTTAGCCATCAGTGTGTTGACGGTGACTTTCTTGCGTGGCTTTGCGGCCTCGGCCATGGAGCTCCTCCGGGTAATCGTTTTTCGGTGTTGTCAACTGACGGAGGCCGCAATCCAGCCGGGCGTCGAAGCGCCGGCCACAGCCTCACCCGCCCAATGGGCGCTTTCACGGACCCTTTAGTCAAATCCGCACCGCCTATGGCACGTTTGCCCTCGACTATGAGGGCCCCAGGAAGTCAGGTCGCCAGCGCTCCATAAGCGATCTTCACGAGGATCAGCCCGCCGATGATGACCATCAGCACTGAAACAATCAGGCGCAGCGTTGCCTTCGGTAGGACGTGGGCAAGTTTTGCCCCGCCCCAGGTGCCAAGCGAAATCCCCGCCGCCAGTACACAGCCAAGAATAATGTCGAGTGTTCCAGCGTAGATGTTGCCGGCGGCCGCCAGGACGGCGATCGGCAGTTGGATGGCCTGCGACAGGCCGATGGCTGTCAGCACCGGGATCTGCAGCCACATCAGGATCGGCACCAGGACCAGGGGTCCCCCGGTGCCCGTCAAACTGGAAGCAAACCCGGTGAAGGCGCCAATGCCTGCCAGCGCCGGCTTGCCGAGCTGGGATCCCTCTTCTCCGTCCTTGTTGCTCTTTGCCAGGAGCGTATTGAGGCCCGACGCCCCGGTCAGCAACCCGATGCACAGCTCCAGGAACCATCCCGAGGTGACACTGGCAGTGACCGCTCCCAGGAACGCCGCTGGCATCGCGCCGGCCCACATCCAGGCGGTCAGGTCCCACCGGATCGACTTGTTTTTTGCAAAGACGTACGTGCCGATCGCGCCGGAAACGAGGTAGGAAAACATCGCCGCGGCAATCGCCGTGTGAATCGGAACGCCGCCCGCGTAGGCGAGCAGCGGCACCAGGATCACCCCTCCGATACCGACGCAGCCAATGAGCAGGCCGGCGGTCATCGCAAATAGAGCAAACGTTACGATATCGATCAGTTCCATGGGTTTTCCTATCGGTACCAGCAAATTTTTAATAATTGATCCCGCTTATCGTTCTAGAAATTCCGTACAACATCTCTATATTGGAGTGATAAGCCAGCTGCGAGACACGACCGCAACTCTGCGGTGAGGGCGAACAAGTCCACTGTCTCGGGAGAACGCCTGGCAACTGGTGGAGGAAATGCTGTGTTTCTCAGGCAATTCAAATATCTCGTAGCCGTCGTCGAGGAAGAGCACTTCGGTCGTGCGGCAACCCGCTGCCACGTGACGCAGCCGAGCCTATCAAGCGGCATCAAGCAGCTTGAACTGGAACTCGGCGTGCCGATCTTCTTGCGTGGGCGCGGCCAGCGTTTCCACGGACTGACCGCCGAGGGTGAGCACATCGCCAAGTGGGCGCGTCTCATCATCTCGCATTGCGACGCGATGCGCGACGAGATCAAGGCGATGCAGAAGGACCTGCACGGTTCACTGCGCATGGGCGCCATGCCGTCCATGTCGCCGGTGCTTCCTGTGCTCCTGCAGAAGGTCCGCGAGCACCACCCCGGCGTTCGCGTTGACGTCCACTTCATCGGCAACGAAGCCATGAAGCTTGGCCTCGACAACTTCACTCTCGATTGCGCCATCACGTACCTCGAGAAGGCCGACCTCGGCCGCCGCAACTATCTTCCGGTCTATACTGAGAGGATGAGCCTGCTGGTGCCCGATACAAACGAGTTCGAGGGGCTGACCCAGATAACCTGGAAGGAAGCCGCCGAGCTTCCGCTGGCCATGCTGCGCCCCTCGATGCACGAGCGCCGCTTCGTCGACGCCGCCTTCAGGAAAGCCGGCTGCGAGGTCGTGCCCAAGGTCGAGTCCGAATCGATCCTGCACCTGATGTTCCAGGTACAGTTCACCGAGCTGTGCACCGTGATCCCTTCGCACTTCACCCGCATGCCGGGCCTGCATCCCGGTACCAAGGCACTGACCCTTGTTGAACCAGAGGTGAGCCAGGAAGTCGGGTTGTTCTGGGCCGAAGGCGAAACCGTCATGCCCATGGCAAACGTGATGGTGGCAATCGCCAAAGAGTTCGAGAAAACCGGAGACCTGCGCCGCCTGCTTGGTGAAGAGGACCGCAAGCGCGGTAATAAGAAGCCAGCGGCCTCCGGCGCCGCAAAGGCCGCTGCAACTCGCGATTACGCCTCCTCTTGAACCCTCGAGACAAGCAGTTGGCGGGCGCTCAGCTCGCCAACCGCTTGCGGTGGGCGCCCACCTGATCGCGCAGGAACCCTATAACGTCGTCTGCCGCGAGCTTATCGGCTGCAATGCGTTGCACCGACAGGACGCTTGACGCATCGAAATTCCCGGCGAGCGCCTGCTCCTTGGTAGCGACGAAGAAGAACGGTTCGGGCCGCAGCGCATCGCCAGCCGAAAGTCCCGCACGCAATGTGTCGGCACCGCTACCCGCCGGGAGCGGCAGTTCGAGATTGAGTTGGAACGTCTGCGGGCAGCAGGCTACGGGCAGCTTCGAATAGTCGGCGTCTGCGTCTCTCGAGAGATCGTGGCGAACCGCCGTCAGCACCGCCGCCGCATTTCGCAACCATCCCTGCAATGCTTTGAGTTCGGCGGCGTAAGCTTCGGCCTCGTGCTCCTCGCTGTCGCCGAGCATCAAGTCCTTGGGTGCATAGGGCAAGTCCTTCGAGAACTTGTCGCGGTCGACGTCACGGTGCAGCAGTTCGACGAGAAACCAGGCTTCAACATGGGCCGGAGTGTGCTCCTCGAACGACAGGGTATGAGGAACAGGCTTTCCGTCTTCGCAGAACTGGAGTGAAAGCGATCCGATCCTGGCCTCAACCGACAGCCCCGATCCGAACTCTTTCGTTCGCAGTGCGCTCGTTTCGTCGTTCCAGATGAGTTGGACCTGCGCGTGGTCGTCCTCGTCATCAAGGTAGCTGTTGGCAACGCGTGCCAGCCAGTGCAGCGCATTATGCGCCTGTCGCCGCGCTTCGTTCATGCGCTGGGCGGGAATCGGCTCGATGGTCTGCCAGGCGAGTGCGGTCATGTTTCGAACTCCAAGGATATATACCCCATTTTTTAGATTCGGTTTATCAAGCGGCCGCAGCCCCGTAGAAGAGCATCGACACGTGCTCGGCCTCCGCAAAGAAGAGCCAGCGCTCGATGACGACACCGCCCCCCATGGCAATCACAGCCACCAGCGCGAACAGCGGTGCAGTATATGAACTTACCATCAACAGAAGCAAAAGGCACACGGTCGGGACAAGGAACATCAGGTAGGCTGATAGCCGCCGCAGTTTGTCGGCATGTTTGCGCGCCACCTTGAAGCCCATTTCCCGCATCACGAAATTTGCCTGCGCATGCGGAGGTTCGAGATGACGAACCTTGCCCAGATGCCCAAGGCCGGTCGCATTTTCCGGCCGCAGCGGTCTTGGACTCTCATCGACGGCTTGCCAGTAGAACCGTTTCGTGACGTACGCGGCAATCACCGCCGCTAGCGGCAAAACGATCGCCCACGTCGGCAACTGCGTGAACAGTGACAAAACGAACACGAACAGGACCCCGCCGGTTGCCATTGCCAGCGTCATATAAACCGGCACGGTCAGCGGCTGGTTCCAAGCTCTAATGGTCGGTAGCGAGGCATAGATCATGCCCGTTGCATAAACCGTTGCAAGCGCCAGCACAGAGACCAGCACGGAAGCGAAAACGACCGCGCCCTGCGTCGTCTCGTAGAACACCCACGAGATCCCGAGGATCGCCGCCGGGATATAGGTCGCAACCGCCAGCACGCCTTCCCGCGACAGCCACGACGAGCGCCACTGCGAGAACGCCCGCCACGCCCGCTCCGGCCGCCCCAGGTGTGCCGTTGACGATAAGAGGCCGGCGGTGATGAGCGCCAGCGCCAGCCCGAGACCGATGAAGCCTAGCGCCCAGTCGGGCGGGAAACCGCCCAGCGCCGACGCCATCGCCAGCCAGACGAGAAGGCCGTAACCGGCGCCCGAGGCGGTCGTGAAGAAGATGACGGAGTAGGCGGGATGCATGGGTGTCTCGTATCCGGCGAAATCTGCGTGGTGAACAGGGCACGGCCTACGCCGCTAGCGCGACAGCATTTTGTCGGCCCAGGCGAAAAACGAAGAAGCAAGGTCGCCGCCGCCGCTGTGATCGGGGGCTTCGACGGCGGGCTGGAACGTGCTGGTTGTGGAGTCCCGGCGAGCGCGAGGCGGCAGGTACTTGTTGACCGGCTTGTACCCCATTTCCGGCATCAGGTCGTAGCCGCCACGCTCCGCGACCAGTTTCGAGACGGCACTGTCGGGATCGCCGATGTCCCCGAAGTGGCGCGCCCCCGTCGGGCAGGCGCGCACGCAGGCGGGAACGCGGTCCTCTGCGGCTAGATGCGTATTGTAGATGCGGTCGACGCACAGCGTGCACTTTTTCATGACGCCGTGATTTTCATCGTACTCGCGCGCTCCGTAGGGGCAGGCCCATGAACACAGCTTGCAGCCGATGCACATGTCCGGATTGACGAGCACGATGCCGTCTTCGGCGCGCTTGTAGGACGCTCCCGTCGGACACACGGTAACACACGCCGGCGTCTCGCAGTGCAGGCATGAGCGCGGGAAGTGGACGGTGCGGCCCGTTTCTCCTTCGCCCACTTCATAGCCGTGAACGCGATTGAGCCAGCTCCCGTGCGGATCAGCGCCATAAGGATCTATGTCGGACAGCGGTGCGGAGTAACCGCCTGTGTTCCACTCCTTGCAGCTTGTCACGCACGCCTGACATCCAACACAGATGTCGAGGTCGATGACGAGGCCGAGTTTCTTCTCTGTCGTCTGCGGCAGGCTCGTCATTTCCGGCCCTCCCGGAATTCGGCGCCGAAGCTCAAAACATCCGGCTTATCCATCTTGAAGGGTTGCTTGACCGGCTCGAACCGCGGCTCGGTTTCGTTGGCGCCGTCGGCTTTCTCGATGTTCACGCGCAGGTCGAACCATGCCGCCTGCCCGGTCACCGGATCCGAGTTCGAATAGCGGTAGCCCCCGCCGCCTTCCGGCAGCAGTTCGGAAATTAGGTGGTTGAGCAGGAAGCCCTGGTTGGATTCTGGCGAGTCGTCGCTGAGCCCCCACGATCCCTTGCGCTTGCCAATCGCGTTCCAGGTCCAGATCGTGTCGCGGTTGACACCGTCCATCAGGCGCACCTGGCATTTCACCCGACCGATCGTCGAGGAAACCCACACCCAGTCATCGTCCTCGATGCCGTGTTCCCGGCCGAGATCGCGGTGAATGTAGAGTCTGTTCTGCGCGGTGATCTGCCTGAGCCAGGCATTCTGCGAACCCCACGAGTGATACATGTGCATCGGCCGTTGCGTGATGGCGTGGAGCGGGAAGGTCCCCTGATCCACCATGTCCTCCTCGAACGGCGGATACCAGAACGGCAGCGGATCGAAGTACGTGTCGATCCGCGCGCGATGGCTTTCTGGCGGTTGCAGTTCGCCGTGGCCTTGCGCCGCCAGCCGAAACTTCTGCAAAGGCTCAGCATAGAGCTGGAAGATCACCGGGTTCGTCTCGACCCGGAAGCCCATTTCAAGCGCCCACTCCATGTAGTCGCGGTTGGCGTGCCGGAAATAGGCCATATGCGGCTCGATTTCATGCGCGAAGAAGGAGCCGTTTTCCAGGTAGCGATTGAGCTGATCGGGATTGGGCGCACCCCGTCCGGTCTTCGTTCCGTCTTCGCCGCGCCAGCCGGCGAGTGGGCCGATGCCCGGTTTGCGTTCGTGATTGACCATATAGTCGGGATAGCCGCCGGGGTATTTGGGCGAGCCGTCATTGTTGACGAAGCCCGGCAGTTTCAGCCGCGCCCCCAGATCGATCACGACTTCCTGGAAGCCGCGCACGTCGCGGTCGGGTTTGACGACTGGATGGCGGATGCAATCGGCGGCCATTTCCGCAGTCGAGATCGGACGGTCCAAGAGCGAGATGCAGTCCCAGCGTTCGAGGTAGGTTGTGTCCGGCAGGATCAGGTCCGCATACGGCACCATCTCGGAGTAGTAGGCATCCGAGTAGATGATCTTTGGGATCACGTACTCGCCCTTTTCGTCCTTGGCCGTCAGGTGCTGCAGCGTGCCGGGAATATTCATCGACGAGTTCCAGGCCATATTGGCCATGTAAAGGAACAGCACATCGATGGAGTAGGGGTCCTTCTTGGCCGCGTTGTTGATGACCATGTGCATCAGCCCGTGCGCCGACAGCGGCGCGTCCCAGCTGAAGCCCTTGTCGATCCGGCTCGGCTTGCCGTCGTCGTCCAGCAACAGGTGCTGCGGGCCGAGCGGGAAGCCGAGATGCGGACCGCCCAGCGGCTCCAGCGGCCGGATCGTCTGCAGCGCCCCGTGCGGCACCAGCCATGGCGGCACCTGCTTGGGATAGGGAGGCTTGTAGCGGAATCCGCCGGGGCAATCGATCGAACCGAGAAGGACCTGCAGGATGTGGATCATGCGGCAGGTATGAAACCCGTTAGAGTGGGCCGAGACACCGCGCATGGCATGCATGGAGATCGGCCGCCCGATCATTTTTTCATGCCGTCGTCCCGTCCAGTCTGTCCACGGATGATCGAGCACGACTTCCTGCTCGAAGGCCACTTCGGCGAGTTCCCGCGCGATGCGGCGCATCTGTTCGGGCTTGAGCCCGGTCTGCTCGGCCACCGCCTCGGGGCTGTATTCGTCGCTGAGGAAGCGTTCGGACATCAATTCGAAGACCGGTCGCGCTGTGCGCCCGTCGGCCAGTGTCCGCACGCCTGTAAGCGCCGGCGATGCATCGGGGGTCAAAGCGTGAGCGAGGCCGCCCGACTTTTTGTCGAACAGCATCGGTACGCCTTTTTCGTCGCGCACGAACAGACCATGGTCGGCGGCGCCCGGATCCTGAATGACGAGCCAGGGTGCGTTGGTGTAGCGGACGAGGTAATCGAGATCGATCGTCCGGTTGGCGAACAACTCGTGGATCAACGCCCCGACGAACAGCCCGTCCGTTCCCGGCCGGATGCCCACCCACTCGTCGGCAACCGCATTGTAGCCGGTGCGCACCGGGTTGACCGCGACGATTTTTGCGCCCCGGCCCTTGAGCTGCCCGATGCCGATCTTGATCGGATTGGAGGCGTGGTCCTCGGCAACGCCAAACAGCATGAAGTACTTGGTGTGCTCCCAATCGGGATCGCCGAATTCCCAGAAGGCGCCGCCGATGGTGTAGAGCCCGCCGGCCGCCATGTTGACCGAGCAGAAGCCGCCGTGTGCGGCATAGTTCGGCGTCCCGTACTGCAGGGCCCAGTAACCCGTGAGGGATTGGCTCTGGTCGCGGCCGGTGAAGAAGGCGAGCCGCTTGGGATCGGTCGCACGGACGTTGGCAAGCCAGTAGGTCGCCGTGTCGAGCGCCTCCTCCCAGGAGATTTCCTTGAACTCGCCCGATCCCCTCGGTCCGACCCGCTTCATCGGTGCTCTGAGGCGCGCGGGCGAGTAGTGCTGCATGATTCCAGCCGAGCCCTTGCCGCACAACACGCCCTTGTTGACCGGGTGGTCGCGGTTGCCCTCGATGTAGCGGACCTTGCCGTCCTTCAGATAGACTTTGATGCCGCAGCGGCACGCGCACATGTAGCAGGTGGTGTACTTGATTTCGTCGGCCGGGTTCCGCGAAAGCTCTACTGTTGGCTCGCCATCGCCCCGCGCACGTCCTGCGCCTCCAAGATCGCCGCCTCTCCTGCTGCTCATTCATCCTCCCATGACCATGCCGGCCTTAGTTACTCTCTATGGCGCGGGTTGCACCGTGCCTTTCGAGAAACGATTTTGGCCGGCGCAAAGCCTAACCGGTCAGTGGCGATGGTGCTGCGAAACACTCGCCCATGTAAATTGCGCGGCGTCTATCGGTACATTGAGAAGCCTCCGAGTTTGCAACTCGTTGTCGTCTCGCTCCGTCCACACATGCGACTACGACCTTTCTTGCAGCCGTCGATCTGTCGTCCACGCGACAACCGCGTGATATTTCAGATTTCATTCAATCCTCGGTCCGCCATCGCGTGCGCTGGACGAAGACGACCGTCGCCAGCGGCGCCAACACCGAAATCAACGCCACCACGATCAGCAGCCAGCCAAGGCTCGTGTAGTCGGAAGCGACCTCGATGACCCCCGTATCCCGGTTCTTCACTTCCCGTGTGACGATAAAGACCTCGTTGAGATATCGGGTCATGAGGCTGCTGGCAGAGAGCGCCAGATTGGTAAACGAGGCCATCACCGCAAAGAACGTCGCCTTGAGATTTTCCGGGGCGTTGCGCGCGATCCAGGCAAGCATCGGGATCATCGCGACCTGTCCGAGCGGAGATTCTATCGCCGTATCGAGGATCGCGATGAAGCGCGCATCCACAATTCCGCCTGTCAGCGGTGCGGTCCAGTTCTGAATACCATAGTAGAGACCGATGTTCGGCAGCGCGAGCAATCCGGCGGCCACCGTTAGCAGAACGACGATGTAGGCGATCGTCCTCGATGCCATCAGCGGCCGTAGCACGATCATGCCGACAAGTGTCAACAGCGAGGTTATTAGCGTCAGGACGGACAGGAACTGCTGATCGAAGTCGAGCACATCAATCTCGAACCATGTCAATCCCGGCCCCGGTAATGGTGTCGCACGGAAGACGAAAATGATGAGCGCCGTGCCGAAAAGAGCGAGCGCCTTGGCCCGATCTAGTGACTTCGATAGCTGATACATCAGCGCCAGCACGATCCCCATCGATGCCGCGAAGACGATTTCCTGTCCGAAAGGGACTTCGCCGAGGCCGATGACAAGGGTGACCGCGACGAAACCTAGGCCGCCAATGAAGTACCACGGGTTGGGTTTGGTCGGCTCGCCTTCCGGTTCGAGCAACGCCTCGGCTTCCTCCGCCGATAGGCCGCTGGCGATCAATTGATTGCGGCTACGACGCTTGAGGAAATAGGCAAGGGCGACCCCGCTCACCGAGACCAGCGGTATCGCCAGCGCAAACAGATAGATCTTGCCGTAGATTTCCGCCTTCATGGCTTGGCTCATGGTCTCGACGCCGGCGAACATGACGATATTGAGAACGGCGACGAACACGAGCCCGGAAATCAAGGCGATACGCCCAAGCGTCTGCATCGTGGTGTGCAGCGTCTTTGAGACGTCTTCGGGGATGGGCTGACCCGAGCCATCGACGCGCGGCACCGCTTCCACAGACATCGCGTCGGCGACTGCATCCTGGATGACGTAGCCCGCTGGCGCCAAAAGGACGCTCAAGACATACCAGGCCTCCGCCGGCATGATCCCCCGCATCGAATCGGGGTACGTGATTAGCGCGTACATGATTGCGAGGCTTGCCGCGATGAGGGCCGCGCCGAAATACACGAGCAGCGCCTTCCACCGCCAGATGATATCGACAAGATGGCCGAGCGGCATCTTCAACGCCCACGGCAGCCCCGCCCAGAACCCAAGCCCCGCAAGGAAGGCCGCCGAAAGCCCTAGGTATTCCTTGACGAAGAAAGTTCCGACGATCGCCGTCAGTCCCGAGATGCCGAACGCGAAATAGACCATCAGCGGCGGCAGGAAGGACCACCTCACCTGACGCGAGAGATCGAGAAAGGTTCGATCGAACCACTCCGAAACCGCTGTCGGCATGCTCCCCCCTGGTCGAAGGACAGTCAGTGCGCGATGTTGACCGCGCGATTAGCTTCGAAATCGGCTGACCAGGCAATGCCCGTATTCTGGATTGGACGCTTGCTTATGGACGAAGGTTCTTCGAGCGTAGGTGAATCAGCCACAAATACAGAGTCGGCGGGCGCACCGGCGATGTGGCCCAAGACCAGGCGTCGCAGCCGGAACTTTGGCGCCCGACGATACAGCAGAGGCACTGATAACAAAAAGTTATACAAGTCTCCGGTCTTTCGGTGTTGCTGACCGGTATGGGCTTCACTACCTGTATAACAACAAATTCTGGAATGCGAATATGTAATGTTTCGGAAGCGATGCTCTAAGCCGGGGATTGGCGCAAAGCAGTCGGAACCGCAATAAGAGGATGAGAGCCATGACGAACTACCCTGTCGATATGTCGGTAAAGCCGGACGTCAAAGGATTTTTCGACGAGGCGACCAACACCATCTCTTACGTCGTCAAGGATCCCGCAAGCACCGCCTGCGCCGTGATCGATTCAGTGATGGATATGGATTACGCCGCCGGCCGCATTACTTATGATCACGCCGATCAGATTATTGCCGATATCGAGGCGCGCGGCCTTGAGCTGCAGTGGCTGATCGAGACCCACGTCCACGCCGACCACCTCTCAGGCGCTCCCTACATCCAGGCAAAGCTCGGCGGAAAAATCGGGATCGGTCGCAACATCAAGATCGTCCAGGACACCTTCGGCAAGATCTTCAACGAAGGCACCGACTTCCAGCGAGACGGCAGCCAGTTCGACCGACTGTTCGACGACGCGGACACCTACCGGATCGGCACCATGCCGGCGTTCGCCATGCTTACACCGGGGCATACGCCGGCGTGCATGACGCACGTCATCGGCAACGCTGCGTTCGTCGGGGACACGCTGTTCATGCCCGACGGCGGCAGCGCACGCGCCGACTTCCCCGGCGGCGATGCGGGAACCCTCTATGATTCGATTCAGAAAGTACTGTCGCTGCCCGACGAGATGCGGCTCTTCATGTGCCACGACTACGGCCCGAACGGTCGCGAGATCCGCTGGGAAACGACGGTCGGCGAAGAAAAGGCGCACAACATCCACGTCGGTGGCGGCAAAACCAGGGATGAGTTTGTCAAGTTCCGCACCGAACGCGACGCCCAGCTCGCCATGCCGAAACTGATCATTCCCTCGTTGCAGATCAACATGCGCGGCGGCAAGCTTCCACCCGCCGAAGACGATGGAAAAACCTACCTCAAGGTGCCTGTCAACAAGCTCTGATGCTGTGGATCTGAGATGAATTGGAAGCGGCCCGCAATCTTTGTCGAAAACCAAGCCTGAGAGCTGCCGTATCCCTCCCGGTGGAGAGGGACTGAATCGGCCGGCGGTCGAAGAACTCGCCAGCCGCCCGCGCGGCCGGTCTTGAAATGCGCTATTGGCCAGTGGCGCCCGGCAAAGTCAGCGACGGGGACCCAGAAAAATTCGAAAGCTATCCATGAAGCGTCGCCGAAGCCGGTTTTGGCCTACTGCCGCCCCAGCGCCAGCTCGGCGATGCTATCGGGACTTTCGCAGACCCGTTCTAGGACGAAAGGATGTGCGATTTTGCGGCGCTCCTGCTGGTCTGGAGCCTTAACAGCATCTATTGGGAGGGCGAGTCCTGCGCGGGGGCAGGGAAGCGGAACAGAGGAACAGCGAAAATGGCGGCCTTTACAACTCTCGATGACGTCGATCTGGCAGGAAAGCGCGTTCTCGTGCGCGTCGACATCAACGTCCCGATCATGGACGGCCGCGTCTCCGACGACACCCGCATCCGCGCCATAGTCCCAACGGTGCGCAAGATAATCGACGCCGGCGGCATCCCGATCCTGATCGCCCATTTCGGAAGACCGAAGGGACAACCCAGTCCCGAACTCTCCCTCGAACAGCTTTGCGCGCCCCTGGCGCAGGCAATCGGGGCTCCTCTCAAGTTCTCCAAAGCCGTCCATCCCTCCGGAGCCTACGCCGACGTCGCGGCGCTGCAGCCCGGCGAAGTGCTGCTTCTCGAAAACATCCGCTTCAATCCGGGCGAAGAAGCAAACGACCCCGAATTTGCCGAACAACTTGCCGAACTGGGCAATGTCTTCGTCAACGACGCCTTCTCCGCCTCGCACCGCGCTCATGCCTCGACCGTAGGCATCGCCAAACTGCTGCCTGCCGTCGCCGGCCGCCAGATGGAGGCCGAGTTGACGGCACTTGAGAAGGCGCTTGCCACGCCGCAGCGGCCCGTCATCGCAGTCGTTGGCGGCGCCAAGGTCTCGACAAAGCTGGACCTGCTTGCCAACCTCATGAACAAGGTCGATCAGATCATCATCGGCGGCGGGATGGCCAATACGTTCCTCGCCGCCCAAGGCAAGCCTGTCGGCAAATCACTGTGCGAGCACGATCTCCTCGATACGGCGCGCGACATCATGGCCAAGGCCAGCGCCGCCAAATGCGAACTCGTGCTGCCGCTAGACGTCGTTATCGCCCGTGAATTCGCCCCCAACGCTCCGCACGAAACGGTCGCCGCCGATTCCTGCCCTGCGGATGCGATGATCCTCGACGCCGGACCTGCATCGATTGAGGACATCTGCCGGCGCTTCGAATCCGCCCGCACGATAGTCTGGAACGGTCCGCTCGGCGCGTTTGAGTTGCAGCCCTTCAACGCGGCGACTTATACAGCTGCCCGGAAAGCGGGCGAGCTTGCCAAAGCAGGCCGCCTAATGGCTGTCGCCGGGGGCGGCGACACCGTGGCAGCCTTAAACGCCTGCGGAGCCGCAGACAACTTCACCTACGTATCGACGGCCGGCGGTGCGTTTCTTGAGTGGCTGGAAGGCAAGACATTGCCGGGCGTCGCCGCCCTGCAGAACCGTTGAGTGGGGAGGCCGCGATACTCGCCCAATCGATACTCGCCTAATCGAAACCGGCCCGCGCGAAACGGGCCGGCCACGGTTCATGGGCCGCTCGGCTCCTCTTGGTTCGCTCTTAGCGCTTGCTGAGCGAAAGTGAGCCGTGGCCCGATGCGCTCTTGAACGATACCGTCTGGCTGTTGCCACTGATGGAAACGTTGACGCGCCCGGAAATGTCATAGGCGCTATTATAGAAATCACCCACGTAACGCTCGGGATTGACCATCAACACTTCGCCGGTTTGCCGGATCTGTGCAGATGGCGACGCGCACACCGCCGACACGCCGAACACCTTGTCTGTCTGTTGCGAATAGGTCACGCGGCAGCGTACGGCCTCACGCTGTCCGTTCGACGGTTCGACATAGCCGTCGCCGCTCCAAGTACCGCCAATGGAACCGGCCAGGGAAGCGCTTGAATTACTGGTCATTGCCAGTGCGGCCAACGCCAGTGCAATGATATGATTTCGCAAGTATCGCTCTCCATTTGAACGTGCTTCGATGGTAATGCGACTTTCGTCAGAGGCCGTAAAGTAAAGGCTTCGTTTGAAAAAAACACCCTTGAGTTGGCCGCCGGGCCTGAATTCGTTGATTTCGCCGATCACGACTACGTGGCCGATCCCGCTTCCAGTCCCCGCTGAATGCACCGCTCGCCGAATAATGCGGCAGGTGGGCGGGAGGGTCGGAAATCCGGATGCAGCCGGTTGGGCTCCGGCCGCCATCGGCATAGGCGCCCACTGGGACGCCGCCGAGCCTGGCGGCTGTGCGGTTTACTCCGCGGCTGCCTTGCGCGGGGTTGCGGTATGGGGCCGCCAGATGCCGGTCAGGCTCCCCTCCATCAGGTAGAGCAGCCCGAGCCACGCGCCAAACCAGATCGAGGCCAGCGCCAGCGGCGCCGAAACCGCCAGCAGCGCGATGGCGCTCAAGCCCTGCCCGAAGGTACAGCCGAGCGCATACATGCCCCCGGTTCCCATCAGGAAGGCACCCGTAATCTGCCGCTTTGCTTCGACGGTGTCGTCATGGGTCTGCCAGCGCCATTCCCGCTTGTAGAGCGCGCCCGCGAATGCCCCCAGCAGTACGCCCACCGTACTGCCGATGCCAAAGGACAGCTGCGAAGCCGTCGATGTCATCGCGTACATCAAGGTCGCGCCGACCGGGTAGATGAACGTGTAGGACACGATCGGCTGGGGATCGAACGGATCATAGGCGATGTAGCCGGTACCCACCCATCCCGAGGCGATCACTAGGCCGACAAGCAACCCCCAGGCGATTCGGTTACGGTGACTGCGAAACGCCGTGTCCGAGAGAACCCATGCGATCAGTCCGAGGGCGATTGCCGGCGCGAACAGCTCGGCTGCAAGCCCGGTCAACTTTGCGAGAACGACATGAAGCCGCGGATCGGAAACAAGCTCCATTCGCAAGGTGAGAGGTTCGATAAACCACAGGTGGAACAATGCGGTAGGACCCGAGGCCGCCATGAAGGCGGAAAAGCCAAGGACAAAAAAGACCACCAAGGACTTGAGGTCTCCGCCACCGAGCCGCACGATTGTGCCAAAGCCGCAGGTTCCCACGAAGGCCATGCCGACGCCGAACATCAATCCACCCAGAACGATCGAGACCGGATTGAAACCGGTTGCGATGATGCGAGCTTGAGCGGGCTGGATGAGTCCGTAGAACTCGGCGGCGTAGACCCCGAGGATTGCCACGGCCATGGCAAGCACCCACATCCGCCAGCGCGTCGTATTCTGCGCGAACAGGGCGTCTTCGATCGCTGCGAGGGTACAGAATTTCCCAAGCCGCGCAGCCAGACCGAGGACGATCCCGCCCGCCAGCCCGACGGCAAAAGCCGTCACCGTCGCTGTCGTTTCCTCCATGACGCGCCCACTTTCCGGAGCTGCGGTTGGCCGCTCTCATGCGGCCTCTTACGAAGTCACTATCCCGGTTAGGCTTGTTCGACCTAGCGTTATCTACAACGTAGACACTTGTGGCCAAGCCCGCTCACCAATCAGCAACCGCCGTTGTTGGGTTTGCAGAACATTTCGTAGATCTGTTCGACCATGACCTTGGCACGCTTGTCGGCGATCGAATAGTAGATCATTTTGCCATCGCGCCTGGCATCGATGAACCCCTCGATGCGCAGACGGGCAAGCTGCTGGGATACCGTCGGCTGCCGCAAAGACAGCAAGTCCTCGAGTTCCTTCACGGATTTTTCCCCGCTCGCCAGATAGCAAAGGATCATCAATCTGGCTTCGTGCGCCAGCGCCTTCAGAAAATCGGTCGCGAGTTTCGCATTTTCAGCCATTTCGTCGAGTTCCGACTCGTCTTCGAATTTTGCGCGGTCCAGCATATCGGTCTGTCTTTCGGTCATCGTCCGGCCTCAGCCTCGATGGGGCCTGCGGGTTTCAGCTTGGCCAGAAGATCGCCGAGCATCACCCAGAAGAAATCCTCACCCGGGTAGCCCTGGATCCGGCCGATCTCTTTGCCACTGCTCACGAGAATGAACGTCGGCGTGAAGTAGGACGGCTTCAGAAAGCCAAGATCACGCGGCAGCGGACCGTGCACGTCGACCCGTCTCAGCGGTGCAAAGCGGCCCTCCGGCGTTTTGTGATAAAGGCCACCGATCTCTTGCAGCCAGCGCTCGCACCAGCCGCAGCCGTCTTCTTCCATCATGACGAGCTGGGTAGATTCGCGACTATTGGCCATGTCGCCCGCCGCACCTGCCGGAATGGCGGCCACAAGTGACCAGAGCAACACATTGGAAAAAAGCGAGCGCATTGAGGAGCCCTTGTGGCGGACACATCATCTCAGCGAGATATGAGCAGCCCTGTTTGGCGGACACATCATCCCTGTAAGATATGAGGAGCCCTTGTGGCGGACACATCATCTTAGCAAGATATATCGAGAAATGCATGCGTTACGATTACATGTCTGATGATTGTCGAAAAGGCCGAGTCGGACAGGCATCGCCCGGCCGCGATAACGCGATCAAACAGAGCCACCCATGAAAGTTATCCGCCACGCATTCAAAGATGCGAATTGGTTATTGTTTCACGCCCAGCAGTGCGCTAATGTCGCACGATAGAAGGATATAAAACATAAGGGAGGGCGCACATGAAGCGCGTGCTTTGTGCAGCAACCGCGGGCCTTTTGGCCGTAGCGGCGATCACGGTGGGAGCGTCGGCAGGCCCGATTGCGCCCGGGGAAGTCAAAATCGACGACGGCAAGATCACCGCATCGCTGACCGGCCAGCCCGGCAGTGCCGTCAAGGGTCGCGAATGGTTCGCCAATCGCAAGCTCGGCAACTGCCTTGCCTGCCACTCCAACTCCGATATGGCGAAGGAGGAGCAGTTCCACGGTGAAGTCGCCCCCTCGCTTGACGGTGTCGCGGATCGCTGGGACGAAGCGCAACTTCGCGCCATCGTCGTCAACGCGAAACAAGCCTTGAACCCCGATACGCTGATGCCCGCCTTTTACCGGGACAGCGGTTATACGCGCCCGTTGAAGGATTTCGAAGGCAAGGCAATCCTCAACGCTGAACAGGTTGAGGACATTGTCGCCTATCTGAAAACGCTGAAGTAGCACCTAAAACAATGGAACATTCGCGAATGATGACGAAAGGAGCAGCCATGCACATGACACGACGTCAGGCAATCGGCCTCGGTGTGGGAGCGGCAGCGCTTATTCTTGCCGGCCCCGCCCTGACCCCGGCCCTCGCCGCCGGACCGACTGCCGATGAAGCCATCAAGGCTTTCACCGGCGGCGCCGAAGCCAAGGCCGCCAAGGTCTCATTGAGCACCCCGGAAATCGCCGAAAACGGCAACACGGTGCCGATTTCGTTCTCGGTCGAGAGCCCGATGACGAGCGATGACCACGTGACGGAGGTCATGCTTCTTGCCGACGGCAACCCGCGCCCTGGCGTCGCTACTTTTCATTTCTCTGACATGAGCGGTGAAGCGTCCGCCTCGACCCGTATCCGGCTCGCCAAGACGCAGAATATCGTAGCAGTCGCCAAGATGAGCGACGGCTCGTTCTTCATGGACAAGAAGCTGGTCAAGGTGACCATCGGCGGCTGCGGCGGCTAGTGTGGCGCATCTAACGTTGGCACCCACTGGCGGCTGGCGTCTTGACCAAACGTTAGATGCAAAAGCTATACTAAAATCATAGGCTTGCTAGTGTTCCTTATAGTTCTGACATTTGCACTGGACCGCGCCGCAAGGGAAGCAAATGTCAGAACCAGAAGACTAGTACCGCGCCGCTTTGGCAGCTCAGTGAGATTCGAGAGGACGACAAACGATGGCAGACCCTAAACCACGCGTTAAAGTGCCCAATACGGCCAAGGCCGGCGAGGTGATTACGATCAAGACGCTGATCGACCACAAGATGGAATCGGGATTTCGCAAGGACAAGAAAGGCGAACTGATTCCCCAGCAGATCATCAACAAGTTCACCGCCGAGTTTAACGGCAAGCCCGTTTTCTCTGCCGATCTCCGCCCGGCAGTCTCCGCGAACCCCTACTTCCAGTTCACGGTGAAAGTGGCCGAGAGCGGCACCTTCAAGTTTACCTGGGTGGACGACAACGGTTCATCCTACACCGACGAAAAGACCATCAAGGTCGAGGGCTGATCCGGCCTGCGGTCAACTGAAAAAAAAACACGAATTCAGGGAGGGTCGCTCAATGGCGACTAGGCAGAAAACCTCATTACCCGTACGGCTCGCCGCGGTTGCCGGTCTGGCGGCTGCAGGATTGGCGACGGTTGCGCTTGCAGGCGGCCCCAACGACAACAAGCTTGTTATCGATGGGAAGGAATACGTGACGGAATTGCCGGCGCCCGAGGGCAGTCCTTTGAAGACCCTTTATTCGGGTTGGCGCTTCCGTAACGAGTCGACGCAGGCCATGCAGCTCGACGATTTCGACAATCCAGGCTACCCCAACGTCGATACCGGCGAACAGTTGTGGTCCAAGGTTGATGGGGAAGCCGGCAAGTCCTGCGCCTCCTGTCACAACGACGCCTCCGAAAGCATGAAGGGGGTGCGCGCCCAGATGCCGAAGTGGAACGAGAAGGCCGGCAAGCCGATGACGCTCGAGCAGACGATCAACGCCTGCCGCGAAAACAATCTCAAGGCCAAGCCCTGGGACTGGGAGTCGGGACAGATGCTTGGGATGACGGCCTTCATCGGTTCCAAGTCACGCGGCATGCCGGTCAAGGTCCAGACCGACGGCCCGATGAAGGAATGGTTGGAGAAGGGCAAGGAAATCTACTACACCCGCGTCGGCCAGCTCGACATGTCGTGCGCGGGTTGCCATGAAGCGAACTATGGCAAGATGATCCGTGCCGACCATCTGAGCCAGGGCCATGTCAACGGCTTCCCGCTCTATCGCTCCAAGTGGCAGAAGCTCGGTTCGATGCATCGCCGTTTCAAGGGCTGCATGCAGAACATCCGTGCCAAACCGTATGAAGTCGGTGGTGACGAATTCGTCGCGCTCGAACTCTACACCGCCTCGCGTGGACAGGGCCTCTCCGTCGAGACGCCCGCAGTCCGAAACTGACCGCATAAGAATATCGTGCGCCGGCGCTGCTGTTCATCAAGCGGCCCGGCGCATGCTTTGATGCTGTAGACAACCTCATTTCGCAATGTCCAGGCGGCGCCGACAGGCGGTCGCGATGGGAAAGGATTGTCCAATGTTCTCTCGTCGTGAATTCCTTCAGGCGGCTGTCGCGACAAGCGCGATACTCGGAACTGCCGGGACCGGGGCATGGCGGGCGCTGGCTGCGGGCCAGGGGTTGATGAGCGAGGCAGACCTCCTCAAGTTCCCGTCGATGGGCAACGTCTCTCTGGTTCACCTCGCCGACATCCATGCCCAGCTGAAACCGATCTATTTTCGCGAGCCCTCGATCAACGTTGGCGTCGGAGAGGCCAAGGGGCTGCCGCCGCATGTGACGGGTGCCGACTTCCTCAAGCTGTACAATATAAAGCCGGGCTCGCCGGAGGCCTATGCACTGTCCTCCGAAGACTACATCGCTCTCGCCGGCAACTATGGGCGCATGGGCGGCATCGACCGCATCGCCACCGTGCTCAACTCGATACGCGCCGAGCGCAGCGACAAGGTTCTCTTCCTCGATGGCGGTGATACCTGGCAGGGCAGCTACACCTCCTTGAAGACTAAGGGCGCCGACATGGTCGAGGTGATGAATTCGCTGAAGCCCGATGCGATGACGGCGCACTGGGAGTTCACCTACGGCATCGACCGGGTCAAGGAGATCGTCGATGGTCTCCCCTTCGCGTTTCTCGGGCAGAACATATTCGACAATGAGTGGGACGAACCCGCATTCCCGGCGATGAAGATGTTCGAGCGCGGTGGAGTGAAGGTTGCGGTCATCGGTCAGGCCCTCCCCTATCTTGCCATCGCCAACCCGCGCTGGATGTTCCCGAGGCTTTCGTTTGGAATTCGCGAGGAAACACTTCAGCAGAACGTTGACGCCGCACGCACCGGTGGCGCCGAACTCGTCGTGCTGCTGTCGCACAACGGTTTCGATGTCGATCGCAAGTTGGCCGGCCGCGTCAGCGGCATCGATGTCATATTGACGGCGCATACCCATGATGCGCTGCCTGAACCCGTCATCGTCGGCAAGACGTTGCTCATCGCATCGGGTTCGCACGGAAAATTCATCTCGCGCGTCGATCTCGACGTGCAGGACGGTGCGGTCAAGGGCTATCAATACAAGCTGATCCCGATCTTCTCCGACGTCATTACACCTGACAAGGAAACCACCGCTCTCGTCGACAAGGTCCGCGCGCCCTTTGAAAAGGAACTCGGCACCGTCCTCGGCAGGACCAATTCGCTGCTCTACCGGCGCGGCAACTTCAACGGCACCTTCGACGATCTCATCTGCGATGCGCTCATCGAAGAACGCGAGGCCGACATCGCCTTGTCGCCGGGCTTCCGCTGGGGCACGACCGTTCTGCCCGACCAGGACATCACCGTCGAACTCCTGCATAACGCCACCTCGATGACCTATCCCCAGGCCTACCGCTCGGAGATGACGGGCAAACTGATCCACGACATCCTCGAAGACGTCGCCGACAACCTGTTCAATCCCGATCCCTATTACCAGCAGGGCGGCGACATGGTCCGCGTTGGCGGCATGGGCTACCGCATCGATGTCAGAAAGCCGATCGGTTCGCGCATCACCGACATGACGCTTCTGAAGTCGGGGGAAAAGATCGACCCCGCGAAGACCTACGTCGTTTCCGGCTGGGCCTCCGTCAACGAAGGCACCGAGGGGCCGCCGATCTGGGATGTCGTCTCCGACTACCTCAAGAAGAAGAAGAAGACCATCAGCGTTGAGCCGAACACCTCGGTCATCGTCGAAGGCGTATGAACGGCCTTTCTCAAGAGGAGGGGTATGGCAGCTTGACCAGGAAGACGTCGATTGAGCCGAAACAAGAAACCGTCGATTGAAGCCGACAGCTCCGGTTCGCGCCGCGCCTTCCTGCGCTCCTCGATTGCAGCCGGCGGGGCGCTGGTCGCCGGATCGTCGATCGCCCGCGCCCAGTCGGACACGGCGATCACGCAAGTGCAGGATTGGGCGCGCCGGCTCGGCAAGGGCGTCGATGCAACGGCCTACGGGCAGCCCTCTCCTTACGAAAAGGATGTCGTGCGCCGCCACGTCGAATGGCTCACGCCATCGGTGCAAACGTCGGTAAACTTCACACCGCTGCACGAACTCGACGGCATCATCACGCCAAACGGCCTCTGCTTCGAGCGCCACCACGCCGGCGTTGCCGAAGTTGAACCCGACAAGTACCGCTTGATGATCAATGGCCTGGTCGACAAGTCGCTTGTGTTCACGCTCGACGACCTCAAGCGCTTCCCGCGCCGCAACCAGATCAACTTCCTTGAGTGCGCGGCCAACACCGGCATGGAGTGGCGCGGCGTCCAGCTTAACGGCTGCCAGTTTACGCACGGCATGGTGCACAACGTCATGTACACCGGCGTCCCGTTAAGTGTCCTGTTTGAGGAGGCAGGCCTCAAGACCAGCGCCAGATGGGTCATGGCCGAAGGCGCCGATGCGTCCGCCATGAACCGGTCGCTGCCGATGGCCAAGGCCATCGACGATTGCATGATAGCCTTCAAGATGAATGGCGAAGCGCTGCGCCCCGAACAGGGTTATCCAGCCCGCCTTGTGGTTCCCGGCTGGGAAGGCAGCATGTGGGTCAAGTGGATTCGCCGGCTCGAGATTGGCGACGAGCCTTGGCATTCGCGCGAAGAAACTTCCAAGTACACCGACCTTCTGACGACCGGAAAATCCCGCCGCTTCACCTGGGAGATGGATTGCAAGTCCGTCATCACCAGCCCCTCGCCCCAGGCCCCAGTCAATCACAAGCGCGGCCAGACCGTTATCACCGGCCTCGCCTGGTCGGGTCGCGGCACCATTGCGCGCGTCGACGTTTCGCTCGACGGTGGACGCAACTGGGTGGCAGCCCGCATTGACGGCCCCAGCCTCAATAAGTCTCTGCACCGCTTCTATTACGACTTCGACTGGAACGGTGAAGCCATGCTGCTGCAGTCACGGGCGGTCGATTCCACGGGCTATATCCAGCCGACGAAAGCCGAACTGCGCCAGGTCCGTGGCACGAACTCGGTCTATCACAACAACTCCATTCAGACCTGGTACCTGAAGAAGAGCGGGGAGGTGGAGAATGTCGAAATCTCCTGAACCCGTCCTCGTGGTTGCGTCCGCCACCGGTTGGGCCCTTGCATACTTGCTGCTGCTGCTGGGATTGGCCGCAACTCCCCTTGGCCCCGTCTTTGCCGCTGAGCCGGGCAAGGGTTTCGGTATCGGCCGCCCCGCAACTGCGGAGGAAGTCCGGGCCTGGGACATCGATGTTCGCCCCGACGGTAAAGGGCTGCCCGAAGGTTCAGGAACCGCCGCCGAGGGCGAAGCGATCTTTGCCGAGAAGTGTGCTAGTTGTCACGGCGACTTTGCAGAGGGCCTCGACCGTTGGACGGCCCTTGCCGGCGGCGTTGGGACACTGAAATCCGATAACCCCGTCAGGACCATCGGCTCGTATTGGCCCTATCTCTCGACCGCCTACGATTACATCTACCGCGCCATGCCCTTCGGCAACGCGCAGACGCTGAAACCCAATGAGGTCTACGCGCTCACTGCCTATATTCTTCTGATGAACGACATCATTGCGGACGATCGGTTCCTCTTGTCCAATGAGAACTTCACCAGCGTGCGGTTGCCCAACGAGAGCAACTTCATCGAGGACAACCGCCCCGATACCGCCACCATCAACGAGGGCGAGCCATGCATGAATGATTGCAGGGCGCAGGTGGAGGTGACGATGCGGGCCCGCGTGCTCGGCGTCACGCCCGATGATGACAACAAGGGCGGGCGGAAACGTGCAATCGAGTAGAGAGACGACCGACATGATCACGCGTATTTTGGTATTTAGTATTTTCCTTGGCGGCGCCGCGCAAGCTGCTCTTGCAAGCCAGGATATTCCCGACCAGTATCCCGGTTCGGTTCTTTATTCGAAGCCGGTTGAGGCGATCCCCCACGTCTGGTCGGCGATCGGCGCCACGTCGCCGCCGACGTATGATAACGCCGGCCACAACAATAATCTCTCCTTCGTCGTCACCGGAGATGGCGTTGTCGTCGTCAACGGCGGCGCGTCATTCCAGCTGGCAAAAGCGCTGCACGATGAGATCAGGAAAATCACCGATCAGCCCGTCAAACTCGTCATCAACGAGAACGGGCAGGGCCACGCGATGCTCGGCAACAGCTACTGGAAAACGCAGGGCGTGCCGATCCTTGCCCAGGCAGATGCGGCAAAGGCGTTTGCCGACGAGGGCCCTCAGAGCCTGCAGCATCACAAAAACGTTCTGAAGGAGCGCGCCGAGGGAACCGAACTGGTTGGCCCGACGGAAACCTTCACCGACAAGAAGGAGATCGAGATGGGCGACTTCAGAATCGAAGTCCTGAACCTCGGTCCGGCGCATTCGCCAGGCGATATCGCAGTTTGGCTGCCAAAACAGAAACTCGTCATCTCTGGCGACATGGCGTTCCACGAGCGCATCCCGCCGATCTTCGCTGATACGAATACGAAGAAATGGCTTGAAAGCTGGGAGAACTTCGAAGCGCTCGGCGCCGTTTATGTGATCCCCGGCCACGGCCACCCGACCAACATGGACCAGGTGCGCCGCTACACGAAGGACTACGTCGCCTATCTGCGCGCCAAGATAGCCGAGCACATCGAAAAGGGCGGCACGCTCGAAGACGCCTATTACGTCGACCAGTCACCTTATGCGCACATGGACACCTTCGAGGAACTCGCCACGAGGAACGCCGGACGCGTCTACGAACAGATGGAATTCGAGTGACGGCCACCGCCGGCCGCACTGAAAAGCACGAGGACATAGCAATGCCAGGCAGGCTCTTTTCTCCCAATCGCCGTGAGTTTGTAGCGGGTACAGCAGCCCTGGCCGCTGCCTCAGCCCTTCCCTTGCCGGCCTTCGCCGCCAACAAGGTCACGCTGGGCGATTTCGAAGTGACGACCTTTACCGATGGGCACATTAATTTGCCCGCCGCCCTTCGCGCACCCAATGCCGATCCCGAGAAGTGGAAGGAAGTCTTGGAGCGTGCAGGCCGCTCCGGCGACACCTACAAGTCGCCGATCAACGTGACGCTGGTCAAGACGCCGGATGAACTGATTCTCATCGACTTCGGCTCAGGTCCACGTTTCGTGCCCACGACCGGAAAGCTCGAAGCCGCACTTAGCGATGGCGGCATCGATCCGATGAACATCACGAAAGTGATCCTTACGCACGGCCATCCCGATCACTTGTGGGGCGCGTTGAACGACTTCGACGAACTGACCTTCCCCGAAGCCACCTACTACGTCGCCGAAACCGAATTCGCCTTCTGGAAGGATCCCGATGCGATGCAGTCCCTGCCGGAGGACCGCCAGTTCTTCGCCGTGGGAGCCAAGACCCGCTTTGAATCGATCGAGGAGCGCATGAAGTTCGTCAAGGAGGACGATGAGGTCGTCGCCGGTATCAGGGTATTCGAGACGCACGGTCATACGCAGGGGCATATCTCGGTCGAGCTGAAGCAAGGCTCCGAAAGCCTCGTGGTGCTCGGCGATGCGATGACCAACCCGGTGCTTTCCTTCGAGTACCCCGAGTGGCAAGCCGGCACCGACCATCTTCCAGATGTTGGCGCGGCGACACGCAAGCGGCTGCTGGATCAACTCTTTGCTTCGAAGGCCAGGATCATCGGGTACCACCTGCCGCCTCCCGGTATCGGCACGGTTGTCAAGAAGGGCGCCGGCTACGCCTACGAGGCGCTGGCCTGATCATTACGTGCGAGTTCGACCCGTTCATTTGGGACGCCGCTGGAGAGGCGCGCGTTGCGCGTGCCCTAGTGTAGCGCACCTGACGTTTTGCACCCGCTTGCGGTTGGATTCCAAACCAAACGTCAGGTGCAAAAGTTACACTAGAATCATAGTGTTGCTAGTATTCCTTATGGTTCTGAATTTGCTCCGAACCTAGCAGCACGGGCAAGCAAAATGTCAGAACCGGAACACTAGAGAGCACCTGAATTCACCCGCCATTGACCCGCGTCATTTAGAACGGCCATATATCGGGGCCATTCAGCGGGACCATGCGGCGGGTCACCAATCCGCGTTTAACCTTCCCGAGGTGATAGAAACGTATGAGCGAATCCGCAGGGCGCAAGTCGAACTACGGCCTCCGGCTCCACCGATTCGACGACTTGCCCGGCCAGATCCTCGATGTCGCGGCCCGCGAGCTCTGGCAGCACTTGCCCGGCCCGTCGCTGTTTGAGATAGCCGGTCGCGAACACCGCCCGCTGTTCGTCTCCGTTCTGCTGCACGGCAACGAGGACACCGGCTGGTCGGCTCTGCAAAACGTGCTGCGCCGTCATCGCCAGTCGGGTCATCCACTGGCCCGGCGCTTGTTGCTCTTCGTAGGCAACATCGCGGCGGCAAAGGAGAATGTCCGCACGCTCGATACCCAGTCCGACTACAACCGTTCATGGCCCGGCACGCGCTATCCCGAAGCCCCCGAAGCCGGCATGATGCGGGAACTCATCGAGATCGTCGCCGCCGAACGCCCGTTCGCTTCAATCGACATCCACAACAACACTGGCAACAATCCCCATTACGCCTGCGTCAACCGGCTGGAGGAGAACTACCTTCATCTGGCCCGCCTGTTCTCCCGCACGGTCGTATTCTTCACCCGGCCGGTCGGAGTTCAGTCGGCGGCGATGGCGCGGCTGTGTCCGGCCGTCACCGTCGAGTGCGGGCTGCCGGGAAGCGATGCAGCGGCCGTCCATGCCGCCGAGTTTGTCGAGGCCGCCCTGGCGCTGAAGGCTTTCCCCGAACACCCCGTTCCCGACCATGATCTCGACCTCCTGCAGACCGCCGTGATCCTGCGCGTGCCGCCCGACGCCAGCTTCAGCTACGGCGATACGGATGCCGATTTCCGCTTCATCGAGGATCTCGACCGTTTGAACTTCTCCGAGCTGCCGCCGGGCACCCGTTTTGGTGAGCTCGGCGGTAACAAGGACCGCCGCCTCGCTGTCGTGCCCGGCGGCGAGTTCGACATCGAGCCGGACGGCTATATCGCGTACAGTGGTGGGGAGATCCGCTTGGCCCAGGGTGCGATTCCAGCGATGCTGACGCGGGATCCGCGTGCCGTCCGCCTCGATTGCCTCGGCTACCTGATGCACCGCATCGACCGAGCCGGCAGGCGGATCGAGACGCCTTAGACGGCCCGGTATTTCCTCAGGAACAGCGGGAGAATAAACACGATGCTCAACCTGCCGCCACCCACCGAGGCCGAGCGCCAGCGGGTCCGCGAATTACAGGAGCGCTTCGCCCGCTCATTCGCTGCTACCCGCGACGACCGCAATGCCCCGCGCACCGTTGTCATCGTTCCGAGCCTGTCGCTCGACCAGGAGGTCCTGGCGCGCATTTCCGGCGTCCATCATTACGAGGAGCGCCAGCTCTGCATGCTGTTGCTGCTGCGCTTTCCCCGCACGCGTGTCATCTACCTGACGAGCACCCCGATCGCCGAACCGATCATCGATTACTATTTGCATCTGCTGCCGGGTATTCCAGCCCAGCACGCTCGCCGGCGCCTGACTCTGATCTCCTGCGACGATGCTTCTTCGACGCCGCTGGCCGAAAAGCTTCTTCAACGCCCCAGGGTCCTGCAGCGCATACGCGAGAGCGTTCCCGATCCCGGGACCGCGCACATGACCTGCTTCACGGTCACCGAACTGGAGCGGGCGCTGGGGCTGGCCCTCGACCTTCCGGTCTATGGATGCGATCCCGAACTCTATTACCATGGCACCAAGAGCGGCTCTCGGCGATTGTTCCGCGAAGCCGGCATGGATCTGCCCGCCGGCATGGAAGATCTCACAGACGCTGATGACGTCTGCCGCGCCCTCGTCGAATTGAAGCAGCAGAACCACCACCTCAAGCGTGCGGTAATCAAGCTCAACGACGGTTTCTCAGGCGAGGGCAACGCCGTATTCGATTTCCGCGGCGCCGCCGATGGCGAGGACACGGCTTCCTGGGTCGGCGAGCGGCTGCCGCGCCTGGCTTTCGAAGCCAGCGGCATGACCTGGGAACTCTACTCGGAAAAGCTCGCGGCCATGGGCGGCATCGTCGAGGAATTCATTGAAGGCGATGTGAAGCGCTCGCCGTCGGCACAATTGCGCATCGACCCGACCGGCGCCATCGAGGCAGTCTCGACCCACGACCAGCTCCTCGGTGGCGGCAACGCGCAGATCTTCCTCGGCTGCCGCTTTCCCGCCGACGAGACCTATCGCCTCGAGATTCAGGACCGCGGCCTCGCCGTCGCCAAGGCCTTGGCCGAGCGCGGCGCACTCGGCCGCTTCAGCGTCGACTTCCTGTCCGTTCCCGACGGCTCCGGCGGCTGGCGGCACTCCGCCATCGAGATTAACCTGCGCAAGGGCGGCACGACCCATCCCTTCCTCATGCTGCAGTCACTGACCGATGGCACGTATTGCAGCAAAACCGGCCAGTTCCTTACGCCGGGCGGCGAGCCGCGCTACTATATCGCCTCCGACAATCTGGAATCCGAGCTCTACCGCGGACTTCTTCCCTTCGATCTCATCGACATCGCGGCCATGAATCGGCTTCACTGGCACGGCACGAACCAGGAAGGCGTCGCGTTTCATCTGATGGGGGCCTTGTCCGAATTCGGCAAGCTGGGCGTTGTCTGCATTGGACCGAGCCACGAGCGCGCCGACGCCTACTACCGCGAAACGGTCGCGATTCTCGAGAATGAAGGCCAGTCCTGGCTGAAATCGACAAAGCCATAGTCTTCAGGGTCCAATGCTGGAGACCGGGCGACTTTCGTCGAGCATTAATGAATCCAGAACACAAACATGGAGTTGGTTGGTGTCACGGGGCGCTTTTGAACCAGGCCTTGGAATCGGAACACTGAGCCCTGCAGCCCGTCGTGGTGGCCTGAGAACGTTAGGGTCCGCCGAGGGTCGATGTCGCTTGAATCGCACCATTCACAGGTGATCGTCGACGAACGTGAATGTCGCAATTGACATTGCCACCAATAGGAATAATCAACGCGCCGAACGTCCGGCAAGAAGCCGCCCGTCTCGGCCCGCGCGACTCCGGGCTCCAGCCGCGCCGGTCCGCCATGTCCGCGACGGCGCGCGTAATCGGGCGCACCAGCTGCGGATTGGAATGTGCCGGCAGGGAGCCCGAGGCACGTCGCAGGAATGTCCCATCCGCGGCCGCAATTCGAACCAGCCCCCGACCTGCGGATTGTCGAGATCGATGTCCTGCGCGGCATCGCGCTGATCGGTATCTACTGGATCAACGTCGTCATCTTCGCGCTTCCCCACGGCGCCTATTCACTCCCAGAACTTCTCGGCGAGGCAAAACAGCTCAACGTCGGGCTGTGGGCTTTCAGCGAAATCTTTGTCGAAGGGGCGATGCGCGGTCTGTTTTCTATTTTGTTCGGGGCGAGCACGCTGATTTTCCTCAACGAGGCCAAGCTAGAATCGAAGGACGGAATCCGCGTTGTCGACCGCTATTACCGGCGCTGCTTGACGCTCATTCTATTCGGTCTCATTCACGCATTCATCCTGCTGGGCCAATGGGACCTGCTCTACGCCTATGGCCTGCTCGGCATGTTCCTGTTTCCCCTGCGCAACCTGAAGGGGACAACGCTTCTCGCAGTCGCCCTGGCACTCTTCGTCATTTCGGACTTCAACACGTTCAGCGAGAACTACGAGGCGCTCCAAGGCAACGAAGAAGTGCGCCAGCTGACCCTCGATCGCTCCTCCGACTACCGCGATCAGATCCGCAAGAACAACCTCGAAGATTTTCAGGCCGACTTCGACACGTACCGCTCGACCTATCTGGAGATTTACAAGGCGCAGATCCCGGTCATCGTCGAGCAGCAGTCCTCGAAAATGTACTCCGACCATTTCTTCGATGTCGGCGGCATGATGCTGATCGGGATGGCTCTGTTCAAGCTCGGCGTGCTGACCGGTCAGCGTTCGCTTCGTTTCTACCTCATCCTGGCGGCGCTCGGGTATGCAATAGGAGGCATGCTGCACGGGGTCGAAAGCTACGAGTTGTGGCGTGCCGACTTCAACTCGGAGGCCCGCGATCCGTTTCTGATGATGCCCTACAACATCGGCCGCTTTATGATGACGCTGGGCCATCTCGGCACGTTCGGAATCCTGATCCGGCTCGGCGCGGTCGCGCGCATAGCTCCCTATCTGGCGCCAGTCGGGCGCATGGCGCTGACGAATTACGTCGGCCAGACAATCCTCTCGGTGCTATTCTTCTATGGTTTCGGCCTTGGCTATTTTGGCTATCTCGAACGCTACGAGCTGACGTGGGTCTTCCTCGCCGTCATCGCCATTCAGCTGATCGCCAGCAACATCTGGCTGCGCCATTATCGCTTTGGCCCACTCGAATGGCTCTGGCGGTCGATGATCTACGGCCGTTATCAGCCGATGCAGCGCGCTGCAAACCCCGCCACCGCGCGTCCTTGAGTAGACTCGCCGCGGCCATCCGACTAGATAGCCCAAGACCGCAGTAAAACAGGTCGGTTTGATCGGGGGAAACGCATGGGTCTGCAACTCCAGAGCGCGCTGGGCCTGATTGCGTTGCCGCTGATCGCGTGGGCCTTGAGCGAGAATCGCCGCGCCCTGTCGGGCCGTGTTATTGCTGCCGGCCTCGGGCTGCAGTTCGCAATCGCGCTTTTGCTTTTGAAGGTTCCAGGTTCGGCGACACTTTTCGTCTGGCTCAACGACGCATTCCTGGCACTCAATGAGGCAGCCAAGACCGGCACCGGCGTCGTTTTCGGATACCTCGGGGGCGGCCCCTTGCCGTTTGCGGAAAGCCATCCCGGCGCAAGCTTCATCCTCGCTTTTCAGGCCCTGCCGATCATCCTGCTGATGAGCGCACTGTCCGCATTGCTGTTCCACTGGGGTATCCTGCAGGTCATCGTCGCCGGCTTCTCGTGGCTCCTGCGGCGCGTGTTCGGAATCGGCGGCGCAGTCGGCGTCGCTACCGCCGCCAATATCTTCGTCGGCATGGTCGAGGCACCGCTTCTCGTGCGCCCTTATCTGGCAAGGCTGACGCGTTCTGAATTGTTCATGGTCATGACGACGGGCATGGCGACCATCGCCGGAACGGTGCTCGTGCTGTACGCCGGATTTCTCGCTGCTACGCTGAACGGCGCCGTCGGCCATCTCGTGACCGCCTCCGTGATCTCCGCGCCAGCGGCCATCCTGATTGCCTGGATCATGGTCCCACCCGCGTTTACGGCAGCGAGCGGTTCTGCCGAGTGCGAGGCCGATGCCACCAGCCTCGAAGGTTCCCGCGCCCAGTCCGCCATGGATGCCATCACCAGGGGAACAGCCGCCGGGCTCTCGCTCTACCTCAATATCCTGGCGCTGCTGATTGTCTTCATCGCGCTGGTCAGCCTAGTCAACCAGGCTCTCACGCTGTTGCCCGACGTCGCCGGTGCACCCATGGCCCTCGAGCGGATACTCGGCTGGATTTTCGCGCCGCTGGTTTTTCTGATTGGCATTCCCTGGCAGGAGGCGGCAACTGCGGGATCGTTGATGGGAATAAAGACCGTCCTCAACGAATTCCTGGCATATTTGGAATTATCGAAACTCCCAGCCGAGGTCTTGAGCGACCGGTCCCGGCTTGTCATGACTTACGCGCTGTGCGGGTTTGCCAACTTCGGGTCGCTCGCCATCATGCTGGGCGGGCTGACGACCATGGTCCCTGAACGCCGCGGGGAACTCGTGGAGCTCGGCTTGCGCTCAATCGCTTCGGGAACGTTGGCAACCCTCATGACCGGCGCCGTCGTCGGCGTACTGACGCCAACGTAGTTGCACCTGACAGCTCGCTGCGCAACTTTGAGCAACTGAACAGAACCATCCCTCCGCCACCACAAAGGAACCCGCAAATGCACGTAACTATGGAAGACGCCCAAAAGGTTATCGCCGCAGCGCAGAAGGCCGCCGTCAAGTCCAAGACGCAGATGTGTATCGCCGTGGTCGACACCGGCGGACTGCTGAAAGCGTTCCTGCGCATGGACGACGCGTGGACCGGTTCCATCGACATCGCCATCAAGAAGGCCAAGACAGCCATGTTCTTCGGCATGCCAACCGACGAGATCGGCAAGCTCTCCCAGCCCGGTGGCCCGCTCTACGGCATTGAGCATTCAAACGACGGCCTCATCACCTTTCCCGGTGGCCTCCCCATCGTCGACAAGGACGGCATTCTGATAGGCGGCATCGGTGTTTCCGGATCGACGGTCGAAAACGACCGAAAGGTTGCCGAAGCCGGCCTGAAGGTCGCTGGCGTCTGCGATCTCCCCGCGCACCCCTGGCGGACGTGATGGAAAGACAGGGTACACCTGAGCGAGTTCCCTTCGGAACAGCGACAGACACGCTGCTGTGAGAAACATCCTCCTGCAAACGTTCAACCACACTCAAGCAGGAGTCACTTGTGTTACAAATTGTTAACCCAGCACGGCGGTTTCTCGTCGCCGCGATGGTTGCTCTCGGCCTGTCGACTGCAACCTTCTCGGTCACCTCGGTACTCGCCCCGCAGCAGGCCGATGCCGGTATTTTGAAGAAAGCCAAGAAGGGTACCAAACTGATCGGCAAGGGCGCTGGTTGGGTCGAAAAGAAACTCGCCAGCAAGGGCAAGGTCGGAAAAGTCGTCAGCAAGGGTTTCGGCGGCATCCGCAAGGGTGCGAACAAGGCCAGCAAAGGTGTCGGCAAGGTCCAAAAAGGCGCTTCGAAAGCGTTCAAGAAAGTCTGCAAAGGCCCCTGTCAGACGGTGGCGAAAGGCGTGAAGAAAGTCAGCAAGGGCTTGAAGCACGTGAAGCGCGAAGCCGAGCGCAAGTGCAGCCAGTTCGGCCGCGACAGTAAAATATGCAAGATCGCGATGGATGCCGCCGAGTTCGCGTCCCCGATTTGAGAGCAAAGATACAGGCGCGCGGCGTTCAATCGCTGCGCGCCTTCTGATTCAGCCAGCTTTTGTCAACTTTTTCACGGCCGCTGAAATCTTGTGGCGCACCTTGTGCCAGCCTTTTGAACCTTCCGAAGTCATCCAGTTCATTTGCAGCGAGCGGCGTTGCCCATCGAAGGGATGGTGGCCGTGCCAGGAATTGTCCGAGCGCTTGAACACAAGGAGCGTACCGTTATCGGGCGGAACTTCGGCGACGTAATCGTCGACGTCATGGCCGTTCTTTAAAATGCGCAAGCGGCCCCCGTCCTGCGTCCAGTCCTCGTTGAGATACAGCAGGACGGTGATAATCTTGTCCTTGGAATCGGTATGGATGCGCCCATCCTTGCCGCGCGTGTAGCCACGAAGCGAATACATCTTGGGCCGGCCTTCGAGTTCGACGCCGAATTTTTCGGCGATGATCCGCTCGAATTCCGGGCCGTCGAGTTCATCGATCACTTGCTTGATGATCATGTTCGCTTCCAGGCTCTCGATCGGGTACGAACCGCCCTTCTCGATGTTTGGATAGGTCTCGTTGATCGCGCGCACGCTGTCGGGTGAAAGGAAGCCCGGCAGAACCGTGTACATGTAGGGCTCGCTCGCTACTTCGGCGGCGCGTAGCTTGTCGAGATTGAGATGGGCCATGACGTCAGTCCTCGTTTGCGCAGCTTAAGAGCCCTCTGGCCGGGCCAGTTTAACGACAGTTCGCCAGCCCGTCATGCGGACCTTGAGAATCCCGGCAGCATGCGGCTGCGCCGCGCATAGCGGCGCTCGATCTCGGCTGCAATGGATTCTGCGGCATCGAGAGGGTCATAGTCCCAGGAACCGAGAGCTGTGAAGCGTTCCGGTAGCGGCTGCACCGCTCCCGTCGCCGACAGCGCGCTGTGAAAGCGGCTGAATTTCGCCGAACCGCCCGACGGAGTGAAGATATAGACCGGCCTTCCCGTGGCGCAGGCTTCCCCGCACATGTTGACCGAATCTGCGGTCACGATCACCGCGTCGGCGGACGCCAGGAAATGGGGATAGGGGTTGTCGCCCTCTCCAGTCCACAGGATGCGCGGGGCATTGCGCGTTGCGGCTTCGGCGGCAGCGATCAGCCGCTGATGCGTGCGCCGCGACGATGTGATCATGAAGCTCGCGCCAAGGCCGGCAAGCGAAGCAAGGCTCGCCTGGAGGCGGCCATCGTCCGTATCGGTGAACTTGTAGACCCCGTTTTTGCCGCCGAGCACCACGGTGACACGCGGCCCCGGCAGGGCTGCGATATCGGCCGGCGGCGCGGCGCGCAGGGCTGCGAGCCGGTTCTGCGAAAACGAGTGCGGCGCAGTCGGTGTGGTGATCACATTAGCACCACGGCGCTTGTCGTGTTCGGGCACCCAGATGAGATCGGCCGTATTGGCGCCTGTCTTTGGATCCTGCAGCACGATTGTATACGTGCGCGGGCCGGCCTTGCGCCGAATGGCCCGAACGTAGGGAATGCTGGCGCGCCCTGTTGCGATCACGACGTCGGGCCACGGCGGGGCGAATTCGCTGCCCGGTTGGCCGAGGCGCTCGGAGGGGCCGACAGGTCCCCACGGGGAAAGCACACCCCAGAGGGATTTCGGGTGCACTTCCTTTTCGATGTAGTCGAGGCCCAGGGCATCGGCGACGCCGCGCGCCTGTACCACCATGCCGGCCTTGCCGTCGGTAATGATCCAGGCGCTGGCGGCTGCAAGAGGGCGTGCATGTGGCGGAGGTGAAGCGTTCATGAGTCGCTTTGTGGCTCGCTGCGGGCGAATTGTCGAGACCGCGGGGCAAGATGTCCGGGGGCATCTTGATAGGCGACAGACGCCGGTCAGCGCGTTATGATTGTTGCGTGAACACTACGAATTTCTTGCCATATATTCCATGCTTGGCGCCCCGGCAAACGCTACTGTTGGCGCGCCGGGCCAACGGGAAGATTGACCAGGAGACCTCATGGGCCTCGCCCTTGACCAAACCGACTGGCGGATACTCAAGGAGCTGCAGGCCGATGGCGGTATCACCAACGTCCTGCTGGCCAGACGCGTCGGGTTGTCGCCGCCGGCGTGCCTGAGACGCGTGCGCGGCATGGAGGAAGCCGGCCTGATAGAAGGCTATACGACTCTCCTCGATGAAGCCGCTCTCGGATTCACCCTGACCGCCTTCGCCATGGTACGCCTGCACAATCAGGCGGAAAGCGATCTTCGCGCCTTTGAGGATATCGTGCTTGGCTGGCCGCTGGTGCGCGAAGCCCACATGCTGTCGGGCGAAAGCGATTACATCCTCAAGTGCGTCGCCCGCGACATGGCAGCCTTCCAGGACTTCGTCCTCGACACCCTGACCGCCGCCCCCAACGTCGCCAGCGTCAAGACGTTCGTTACGATCCGGCGCGCCAAACGCGAACCCGGCGTCCCGGTGGGGCTGGAGGGGAAGTAGTGACGAACTTCACCTCTCCTGCCGCCTTCTCTACGGGGAGAGGTCGAGCAAGCGAAGCCAGCGAGAGTGAGGGGCAGTTCCATCTTCGTCGAAATCCTTGCCGACAATCCCGACACCGAAAGCCGCATGCGATGGATAGCTTTGCTAACTAGTGGCCCGTCGCGCCTAAATCGCATCATAGCCGCAACCTCGTTCGATTTAGGCGCGACATGAGGGCCACTAGCAACATCAATGACCTAGTGAGGCGTTTATCACGCCTTAATTGACACCGGCCTCGCCGCTCCGCCGGTCAATTAAGGCGCGACATGAGGGCCACTAGCAACATCAATGGTTTAGTGAGGCGTTTATCGCGCCTTAATTGACACCGGCCTCGCCGCACCGCCGGTCAATTAAGGCGCGACGCCTAACTAGGCTGGTTGAGCGCGTTCCAAACGGAAGCTGCCAGCGTCGCCAATCCGATGATTGCCAGCACGATGAGCGCTGCGTTGCGGAAATGTCGTTGTCCGCCTCGGTTGAAATAGCGGCTCCCGGCCCATGCCGCAATTGAGTAGGGCAGCAGCAGGACAAGCCCGTAGGCGACAGACTTGGGGGTGAACAGATTGAAGTAGAAAAGCGGTGGGATGGTGGAAATGACAGTGGCGGCGATGACAGCGAGAACGTTGCCGCGCTGCTGCTCGGGCGTCCCAGCCCTCGACAACGCCACAGCGACGACCGGCGGACCGCCGATCCCTGCCGCACCCTGGACCAGCCCTCCGATCGTGCCGGCGAGCAGCAGGATGGGGCGGCCGACCTTTTGATCCAGGCGCCACCCCTTCGCCAGAAATGCGACCATCAGCACGACTGCAGCCGATATCACGATCTTCATGAGATTAGGATCGACGGAAACGAGGAACCAGGTGCCAAACGGGGTTGCGGTGACAATGGCAAGCGACATCGGCACGATGATCGCGCGCTCGCTGTGCCGCCAGGCATCGGGCAGCAATTGGATCGTCGAGGGGAAGCCCATCACCGTCAGGACCGCAATCGCGATTTGCGGACCGAGCACCAGACTGAGGACGGGAACGATAATGAGGGCCGCACCAAAACCGATGAAGCCCCTGAGAAACCCGGCCAGGAGGACGGCTGCCGTCATCAACACGAAGTAGCCATCGATCGGGATTTCAAGAAACGGCTTGAGCCAGTCTTCCAGGATCATGCGCTGATTTCGCTACCGCCGGTCTCCGCAACGGCTACCGGCCACCAATGCGCGAGCCAGCGGCTCCGGCGATTTCGCAGTTGTTTTTTCAAATCGCCCTGGATCGCCGCAGCGTCGTCCATCGTCGCCTCAAAGTGCGAGTCTCATCGATCAGGAGTAGGCCCGCAAATGCATCCTGAGTCGACATTGATACAGCGATAAACGCGGCGAGGGCAGCAGCTTAATTGCCACCGTCGTCGAAAAATACGGGTCAGAAGTCGAGATGGCGTTTCTTTCAGGAATTGAAAAGCTGCCGGAATTTCCGGGGTTTCCGCGTTGCATGGTTGGCGTCCGATTTACTGCTTCAAGCCATCACCTTGTGCCCTGTCCCTTCCTCCCCGCGGCCCTCTCGAATTCCAGCATCTTCCGGAGGAGACCTTCCTGGCAGTAATAGACGCCGCGCGCGAGACGGTCGGGATTGAAGTCGGCAAGCCGCGCACCGCCGCCCGCGGACGACGACTTCTGCAGCGCACCGGTGATTTGCGCGTCGAAGGCGAGTGCGTCTTCGAGCCGCCGCTCGATCAATCCGGACAATCCGGCAATATCGTCGATACCCGCGCTCTTCAACGCTTCGAGAGTTTTGGCGTAGCGCTCGTCGGCGTCGCGATGCGCTTCAGGCAGGCGTTCGCACAGGATCTTGCGCAGGATGTCGATGTCGAGCATCAGCTGGCCGACGTCGGTCTCAAGTTCGGCAACGTACTCCTCGCGCTCGGCAAGTACGCGCTCCAGTTCGAGGTCGATGGTTTCCAGAAGTGCCGAGACGCGCTGGATTGTCCGCCTGAGTGGCTTGGGGACGGCGCGTTCCTTCTTGTACTGGAGATCGTGCGAGGCAGCTGCCCAGATGTGTTGGGCGAGCGTGCGGATCTGCACTTCGGCGCGGAGCGCCGGTGGGGCGTGCGGCACAGGAGTGAGGTGTGCTGCCGGCGTTGATAGCCGCAGGAGCGCGTGCACGGACTGGTAGCCGAAAGACTCGGCGTCTTCGTCCATGCCCTTCCTTTCTTCTGCTTCGATCGGGAATTCGTCACGCAGGATTTCCAGCACGCGCTCGATGTCGGGACGGTAGAGCAGGATGACCCGCACTCCGACCAGATCCTTGACACCATCGAGCGAGATGATCGGCGTGCTGGCGCGCTCTGACTTGTCGCAGACCGATGCCCACGACTTGACGCGCGATTCGAGCGGCGCACCGAGCGTGATATCCTCGCTACGCAGCAGCAAGCCGATCTCCGTGCGGATGCGGTCGCAGAACTCCTGCAGGGCGGGCAGCGCCGCCTTGTAGTCGTCCTCCGGGATCATCTTCGCTGGCCGGATAGTCTTTGCGCGCTTCACCGGACTCGCCCCACATTGTCGGTTGACCACCACATTAACGGTTCACCGGATGCGAATGCCAGGGGAGGCGCGTCAGGGCAAGGCCGCTGCTACTTCCAGGAAACTTTCAGGATCTCGAACGAGCGCGGTCCCTTGGGCGTCATGACCTCGGCACTGTCGCCCACCGACTTGCCAATCAGGCCGCGCGCGATGGGCGACGAAATCGAGATCTTGCCTTCGCGCAGGTTGGCTTCGAAGTCGCCGACGATCTTGTAGGATGTCTCTTCTTCGGTGTCCTCATCGACGACCTTGACGGTTGCGCCGAACTTCACCGTCGTCCCCGACATGGTGGTGACGTCGATTACGTCGGCGCGCGACAGCTTGTCCTCCAGATCGGCAATCGAGGCCTCGTTGAGCCCCTGTGCTTCTTTGGCCGAATGATACTCGGCGTTCTCCGACAGGTCGCCATGGGCGCGGGCTTCCGCGATGGCCTGAATGATGCGCGGGCGTTCGACGGATTTGAGGCGCAGCAGCTCAGCCTCGAGCTGTGCGTGGCCTTCCGTCGTCATAGGGACCCGTTCCGTGGACATTCTTAAAGCCTCCCACGAGGCCCGGCTCGATGTGCCGGGACCAATTCAACGTATTGACAGTCATACCAATCAGGGAACGACGGCCCAGCTCCGCGCTCAGGTCGTCAGGGGGATCATGTTATGCGGATTGTGTAGCTCTGCAATGGCGCAACTTCGAGACTATCCGATTTTAACGCTCGGATGGCCCGGATGACAGCCCTCGCGCCGGCCAGCGTTGTATAATAGGGAATATGGTGAAGCAAGGCCGTTCGGCGGATATCCTTCGAGTCCGCCAGGGCTTTTGCACCCTCCGTCGTGTTGAAAACCAACTGCACCTGCCCGTTTTTCATGGCATCGACGATGTGCGGCCGGCCCTCGAGAACCTTGTTGACGGCTTCGCAGGCTACCCCGTGGCTCTCCAGGAACCGCTTGGTGCCCCGGGTTGCCATGACCTTGAAGCCGATCTCAACGAGTTCTCTCAAGGGTTCAACGATTCGCGGCTTGTCCTCGTCCTTGACCGAGACGAACACCGCACCCGTCATTGGCAGCGTCTGCCCCGCCCCAAGCTGGCTCTTGCCGAAGGCCATGGCGAAATCGCGGTCAATTCCCATGACTTCGCCGGTCGAGCGCATTTCCGGCCCCAGTATGGGATCGACGCCGGAAAAACGCGCGAACGGGAATACGGCTTCCTTGACCGCGATGTGGTTGAAGACCGGTGGCTTGAGGTTGAAGTCCGCCAGCGGCCGGCCGGCCATGACCTGGGCGGCGATCGAGGCGATCGGCTGGCCGATGACCTTGGCGACGAAAGGCACTGTGCGCGAAGCGCGCGGATTGACTTCGAGAATGTAGACGTGCCCGTCCTTGATGGCGAACTGCACGTTCATCAGGCCGACGACGTTAAGAGCCTTGGCGAGTTCCTTGGCCTGGCGCTCCATCTCGGCGATGATCTCGGGACCAAGCGAATGCGGCGGCAGCGAGCAGGCCGAATCGCCCGAATGGATGCCGGCTTCCTCGATGTGCTCCATCACGCCGGCAACGAACGTGTCTTTGCCATCCGAGAGGCAGTCGACGTCGACTTCGACGGCATCCGTGAGGTAGCTGTCGATCAACAGCGGGCGCTTCTCCGAAACGATCAGTTCGTTGGGGCGGTCGAGAATATCGGAGAGCCTCTTAATGTACCTGTCAATCTCGGCGCCGTCGTGGACGATCTCCATGGCCCGGCCGCCGAGCACGTGGGATGGCCGGATGACGACAGGGTAGCCGGTCGCGTCTGCGACCGCGCGCGCTTCCTGCGGCGAACGAGCGATACCGGCGGGCGGCTGCAGCAGCCCCAGTTCGTTGATGAGCTCCTGGAAGCGGCCGCGTTCTTCGGCAAGATCGATGGCGTCAGGCGAGGTTCCCAGGATCGGCACGCCGGCCGCCTCGAGCGCGGAAGCCAGCTTCAGCGGCGTCTGCCCGCCGAACTGGACGATGACGCCCTTGACGCTGCCCCGCGCCTGCTCGGCCTCGATCACGGCGAGCACGTCTTCGGCGGTGAGAGGCTCGAAGTAGAGACGGTCGGAGGTGTCGTAGTCCGTCGATACGGTCTCCGGGTTGCAGTTGATCATCACCGTTTCATAGCCCGCGTCCGTCAACGCAAAACAGGCATGACAGCAGCAGTAGTCGAACTCGATTCCTTGCCCGATCCTGTTAGGGCCGCCGCCTAGAATGATGATCTTTTCGCGGTCCGAGGGCTCGGCCTCGCACACCGGCTCTCCGTCGAGCGGGGCTTCGTATGTCGAATACATATAGGCAGTCGGGGACGCGAACTCGGCGGCACAGGTATCGATCCGCTTGTACACCGGCCGCACGCCAAGTCCCTTGCGCCGGGCGGTGACTTCGGCGGCATCGAGCCCGGCAAGCTTTGCCAGGCGCGTATCCGAAAAGCCCATTGATTTGAGCGCACGCATGCTGCGTGCCGTCGTCGGCAGGCCGTGATCGATGACCCGCTTTTCCATGACGACGATTTCGCGGATCCGTTCAAGGAACCACGGGTCGATTCTGGAATACGCATGTACCTGTTCGACATCGACACCAAGCCGCAACGCCTGTGCAACCTTCAGCAGCCTTTCGGGAGTCGGCTTGGAGACTTCCGCGCGGATGACATTCTTGTCGTCGCCGAGCCCTAGGCCGTCGAGTTCGATATCGTCGAGGCCGTTGAGCCCGATCTCAAGCGAGCGCAGCGCCTTTTGCAGGCTTTCAGCGAAATTACGGCCGATGGCCATTGCTTCACCGACCGATTTCATCGAGGTTGTCAGCGTCGTGTCGGCGCCGAAGAACTTCTCGAAGGCAAACCGCGGGATCTTGGTGACAACGTAGTCGATAGTCGGTTCGAACGAGGCCGGCGTCGCCCCGCCCGTGATGTCGTTTTCGAGTTCGTCGAGCGTGTAGCCGACGGCGAGCTTGGCGGCGACCTTGGCAATCGGAAACCCGGTTGCCTTGGAAGCCAGGGCGGAAGAGCGTGACACGCGCGGGTTCATCTCGATGACGACGAGGCGCCCATCGGCCGGGTTGACGGCGAACTGCACATTCGAGCCGCCGGTCTCGACCCCGATCTCGCGCAGCACAGCGATCGAGGCGTTGCGCATGATCTGGTATTCTTTGTCCGTCAGTGTGAGGGCCGGCGCGACCGTGATCGAATCGCCAGTATGCACGCCCATCGGATCGATGTTCTCGATCGAGCAGATGATGATGCAGTTGTCCGCCTTGTCGCGGACCACTTCCATCTCGAATTCCTTCCAGCCGAGAACGCTTTCCTCGACCAGCACCTGTGTCGTCGGCGAGGCGTCGAGTCCGCCTTCGATGATCTCGAAGTATTCTTCCCGGTTGTAGGCGATGCCGCCGCCCGTGCCGCCCAGCGTGAAGGAAGGCCGGATGATCGCCGGAAGTCCGATATGTTCCAGCGCCTTGGTTGCTTCTTCACGGTTGTGGGCCAGAAACGACTTCGGCGTTTCCAGGCCGATGCGCGCCATGGCTTCGCGGAACAGCTGGCGATCTTCCGCCATGTCGATGGCTTCGGCCTTGGCGCCGATCAACTCGACGCCGAACTCGGCTAGAACCCCCTGCTTTTCCAGCGCCAGCGCCGTGTTGAGCGCCGTTTGCCCGCCCATCGTCGGCAAAATCGCGTCCGGCCTCTCGGCTTCGATGATTTTTGCCAGCACATCGGGCGTGATCGGCTCGATGTATGTGGCGTCCGCCAGATCCGGATCGGTCATGATCGTTGCCGGGTTCGAGTTGACCAGCACGATGCGATAACCTTCCGCCTTCAGGGCCTTGCAGGCCTGGGTGCCGGAATAGTCGAACTCGCACGCCTGTCCGATGATGATGGGACCGGCGCCGATGATGAGGATGGATTTGATGTCTGTACGTTTTGGCATGGCGGGCGACTTCTATTGCAGTGAGACGCATTTGGCTAGAGCGTTGATCGAAGCGTGCGCGGCTCTGGCTTTCGCCTCCACGTAAGGTTGTTGGGCGTTGCTTGCGGACTTCACTATTTCGGACAACGGATCTGGTCGATCTGTTTGCAACCCGGCGGTGCAGACAGCGGCGGTTCAGGGGCCTCATGCGGTGAGAGCATCATCGAACCGTGACCGGACGCGATCGATCTACGCGCTCGGGCGTTCTCTAGCGTGATGATTCAGAAGTTCGCTACCACCTGCGGCTAGGTTCAGAGCGAACTTCTGAATCTGAATCACACTAGTGGCCCGTCGCGCCAAAATCGCACCATAGCCGCAACCTCGTTCGATTTCGGCGCGACATGAGGGCCGCTAGCAACATCAATGACTTCGTGAGGCGTTTATCACGCCTTAATTGACACCGGCCTCG
>Ga0209347_1000791_pt1 | contig 67451 bp, 79 predicted proteins | sample AutmiccommuBRH23_FD_187382 | JGI IMG/M metagenome (GOLD analysis project Ga0209347, IMG submission 187382) | Deep subsurface microbial communities from Mt. Terri, Switzerland - Autotrophic microbial communities BRH/23 (SPAdes) (version 2) | ecosystem: Environmental > Aquatic > Deep subsurface >... | reverse complement strand
TTGTAATATTCGCTCGCCCCGGCGCAGAGATAGTCGATCTCTTCCTGGCTGATGACCACCTTGTCCTTGCTCGCCTCGTAGGGAACGTCCGTCGTGCCGATCAGCGTAAACTCGCCGCGCTCGTAGGGAATGGCGAACATGATCCGCCCGTCACCGTTCTGGAAGAAATAGGCATAGTCGCCCTCATGCCAGCGCGGCACGATGATATGGCTGCCTTTCACCAGGCGCAGGTTCTGCTGCGCGGTGCCCGGCTCGGCCAGTCCGAGAATCTCGTCGACCCAGCCGCCGGCCGCATTCACCACCGCCCGCGCCATGACGGTCCTGTCGCCATCCGGGCCGCGCAAGGTGGCCTCCCAATGGTCGGCCCGGCGCGCAAGGCCCACACAGGCCGTCCGCGTCAGGACATCGGCGCCGCGCGACCTGGCATCCACGGCGTTCAGCACGACCAGCCGCGAATCCTCGACCCAGCAGTCGGAATATTCGAACGCCAGCCGGAATTCCTCGCGCAGCGGGTCCAGCCTGTCAGTCTTCTTCCGCCGCAGCGTCCTGGTCGGCGGCAGCATCTTGCGGCCCCCAAGATGATCATACAGGAACAGGCCCAGCCGGATCAGCCAGGCCGGGCGCAAATCCTTGTCATAGGGCAGGACAAACCGCATCGGCCAGATGATGTGCGGCGCGGCGCGCAACAGGATTTCCCGCTCGATCAGCGCCTTGCGCACCAGCGCGAAATCATACTGTTCCAGATAGCGCAGGCCGCCATGGATCAGCTTGGTGCTGGCAGAACTCGTATGCGCGGCCAGGTCATCCTTTTCGCACAGCACGACTTTCAGGCCGCGCCCCGCCGCATCGCGCGCAATGCCCACACCATTGATGCCGCCGCCAATGACCAGGAGATCGTGCACGACCTGCCCTAGTCCTTCATCAATCCGCCCGCCTTGAGCAGTTTGCCGGCCCGGATCACCCGTTGCAGCTTGTGCTCAGACGACCGGTCGCCCTTGTTGGAATCGGGATGGAACCTGCGGACATATTCGGCATAGCGTGCGCGGATATCCGCCGGCTTGGCATCGGCCTCGAGGTCCAGCTCATTCAGCGCCCGCACCTGCATGGCGGAGCGTCGGGCCATGGCACCCTTTTCGGCAGCGCCCGTATCGTCGACATTGAAGAAGCCGCGCCCGGCCCAGTTGCGGGGATCATGGCTGGTCGCGGCCTTCTTGCCGGCCATCGGGCCTGTCCCGAATTTCCAGGTCCGCTTGTGGCCATAGCGCTCCGAGCGCGTGAACGAGGCAGCCTCGGCCGCAGACATGCCTTCAAAGAAATTGAAGCTGCGATTATATTCGGTGATATGGGTCTGGCAGAAATGCACCTTGCCCTTGCCACCCCGCTTGGGCGCAGGAAACGCGCCTTCCAGTTCACAATCGGGATGTTCACAGACACGGGTTTTCCGGGCCCGCGCTTTCGAGGTTTCCTCGGCAGGGGGCTTTATCCGGATGTCGGTAAACTTGACGCGGTAGCTGAAGGGGTCTGAATCTGACATAGCGAGGCATAATATGGAGTCGAAGGTAAACATGCCACAACCAAGTGACAGAACTTCGCGAATTCGTGATCTTTTGACAGCTGCGTTCGAGCCCGAACACCTCAGCGTTGTCGATGACAGCGCCCGCCATGCCGGTCATGCGGGGGCCGCACCGGGCGGGGAAACCCACTATAATATAGAGATTACGTCACATGCCTTCGCCGGATTGTCGCGCGTGCAGATCCAGCGCGCCGTGATGATGGTGCTGCAAAAAGAATTCGATTCCGGCCTGCACGCACTCTCCATTCAGGCGAAAACGCCACAATAAGTCTCTTTTCCTCCTTCAGGGAACCCAATTTCGAATCAATCGTTTCCTCTTCTAACCGTCGAGGAGAACGGGTGATGATGGAATTGAAACGCATACTCGCCGGCACTGCCTGTCTTTTGGCGGCCGGTTTCGCAAACGCAGAGACACCGCGCGGTGATCTCGACATGCCCTTGCTGCTGAAGATCCAGCAAACGGTCTGCGCCGGGGCAAGTGACGTCGTCTTCGTGCCCGTCTCGCACGATATCGCCGCCTTCCGCACGTCCTATGCCGTGATCTCGATGCGCAATCCTGACCCGGATTCCGCCAATATCGTGTCGGAACGCGAAAAGAACTGGCTGAACGTCAATGGCTGCGACGACCCGCACAATGATGCCATCTACGCCGCCAAACCGGCTGACTCAGACGGTTTCAATTTCTGATATGTTCAGCCCGGTCACCTGGTTGCGCTGGCGCCGCAGGATATTGAAGCGATAGCCGTGAAAAGCAAAGCTCTGGCCCGGCTCGGGAATCGTCTGCGCCTCGTGAATCACCAGGCCTGCCACCGTGACGGCCTCCTCATCGGGCAATTCCCAGCCCGTCGCCCGGTTGAGGTCGCGGATCGGCACCCAGCCATCGACATTCACCGAGCCATCCGGTTGCGGGCGGACGCCCTGCACGGCAACGTCATACTCGTCATGGATTGACCCGACGATCTCCTCGAGAATGTCTTCCAGCGTGATCAGGCCCTGCAACTCGCCATATTCATCGACAACCAGCGCGAAATGGCTGCGCTTTGACAGGAACAGGTCCAGCTGGTCCTGCACCGGCGTCGTCTCCGGCACGAACCAGGGCTTGCGCAGGATGCCTTCCAGGTCCAGCGACGACAGGTCGCCGCCCAGGGGCAACGCTGCGCGCAACAGGTCCTTGGCGTGCAGGATGCCGACAATCTCCTCCTTCTCGCCGCGATACAGCGGCAGGCGCGTATGCGGGCTGGCCAGCGCCTTCATCACGATCTGGCGCGGCTCCATGTCCGCATTCAGCATCTTTATGTTCTTGCGGTGGATCATCACGTCTTCGACCGTGAGTTCCTTCAGGTCCAGCGCGCCCACAAGGCGCAGGCGGTCTGCCGCGTTCACGCCGCCCTCGAACGCATGCAGGTCGATCGCGCCGCGGATTTCCTCCTCGGCCGTCACCGCGTCGGCGGGCGTCGACAGGCGCAGGATCTTCAGCGTCACCATTACGATCGCCTGGATCAGCTTGACGATCCACGAGACAGCCAGAACCAGAACGCCAATCGGGCGCGCCACTGACATGGCCATCGAATCCGTCCGCGTGATCGCATAGGTCTTTGGCAGCACTTCAGCGAACACGAGCACCAGAATCGTCATCACGCCGGTTGCCAGGACCAGTGCCAGTCCGCCTTGCCCGAACAGGAGCGTGAACAGCGAGGTCGCAAGCACCGAGGCGAGAATATTGACCAGGTTATTGCCCAGCAGGATCGACCCGATCAGCCGCTCGCGATCGGCGATCAGACGGTTCACAGCGGCGGCGCGCTTGTCGCCTTCCTTTTCGAGCTGGTGCATCCGGGCACGCGAGGCGGCCGTCAGCGCCGTTTCGGATCCCGAAAAGAAGGCCGACATGCCGAGCAATACGACGATTGCGATAATGTATCCGATTACCATAGTGTCTTCAGTTCGGAGGTGACCCTCACGCCCTTTCCAGTTCGCCCGCCAGGAACGCCGCCACGGAAGCGAGGTCGGCATCGGGATGAATATAGGACTGGCCAATATCCCTTGCCAGAATGAGCGGGACCCGTCCGCCGCGGGCCTTCTTGTCCTGTTTCATGAGTTCCGCAAGCTGGCCAGCCTCATACGGCCCGCCAGGCACTTTGGAAAGCTCCACCGGCAAGCCGGATGCCGCAATCACCCGGGCAACCTTTTCGGCAATCGCCGGAGCGGTGATCCCTTCAGACGCGCCATAGCGGAAGGCCAGTACCATCCCCAGGGCAACCGCCTCACCATGCAGCACGTCGGGGCGGTAGCTGTTGGCAGCCTCCACCGCATGGCCGAACGTATGGCCCAGATTCAGCAGGGCACGGACGCCGCCTTCGGTTTCATCCTCGGCCACGACCGCGGCCTTGGCCCGGCAGGATGTCGCCACAGCGTGCTGGATCGCCTCCGGCTTGAGCGCCAGCACATCGGCGCCATGCGTTTCCAGCCAGCCGAAAAAGGCCGGATCATTGATCAGGCCGTACTTGAGCACTTCGGCATATCCGGCGCGCAGGTCGCGGGCCGGAAGGCTGCCCAGCAGGGCCGTGTCGGCAATCACGAAACGGGGCTGGTAGAACGCACCGATCATGTTCTTGCCGCGCGGCGTGTTCACGGCGGTTTTTCCGCCCACGGAACTGTCGACCTGCGACAAAAGGGTCGTCGGCACCTGGACAAAGCCCATGCCGCGTTTCATCAGGCTGGCCGACAGGCCGGCAATGTCGCCGATCACGCCGCCGCCAAACGCGATCAGCACATCGCTGCGGTCGGCGCCCGCACCGAGCAGCCAGTCAAGGATGCCCTCAAGGTTCGAAAAGGATTTCGATTGCTCGCCCGGCGCCAGTGCCATGACATCCGTCTCGATGCCGCTGGGCCGGAGCGCCGCCTTGAGCGCGTCCATGTGCAGGCGGGCAACGGTCTCGTCGGTCAGCACGAACACACGCTTGCGTTTCAGCAGCGGCAACAGGCGCCCGCCCAGCTCAGACAGGGCGCCATGCCCGACAAGAATGTCATAGCTGCGCGCGCCGAGGTTCACGCGGACAATTTCAGGGGCGGAAAGGGTCTCGCTCATGCGGGCTCCCATGACTTGAGGGCTTTCAGGATGGCATTCACGGTCGTGCCGTGCGGGCCTTCCTTGCTGTAAACAACCAGGTCGGCCTGCGCATAGATCGGCTCACGCTCGATGAACAGGTTTTCCAGCACCTGTTTGGCATCGGCGCGCCGCAGCAGCGGCCGCGTATTCTTCTTCTGCACCCGGCGCCACAGGGTTTCGAGATCCGCATTCAGCCAGATCGTGACCGCCTTTTCGCGCAACAGGTCGCGGGTCTGCGCATTCAGGTAGGCCCCGCCGCCCGTGGCCAGGACGTGCGGTTCCTCGGCGAGCAGGCGTTCCAGAACCTTCTGCTCGCCGCGCCGGAAGTCTTCCTCGCCATGCAGCGTGAAGATATCGGCTACCGAGAGGCCCGCCGCCTTCTCGATTTCATGGTCGCTGTCATAGAACTTGCGGCCCAGGCGCTCGGCCAGCCGCCGCCCCACAGTCGACTTGCCCGCTCCCATCAGGCCCACAAGCGCGATGGTCCGGGACGCATAGGCTGGCGCCGGAGGATCGGTTTTCGCAGGACTGTCGCTGTCAGCGGGCATGAAAGGCTTTCATTCACTATTCAGACCAATTCCTATAGAGACGGAACCATGTGAGCAATCGGTCAAGGGCCGGTGCAGAAGTGAATTCGACCCAGGGGTGCTAATCCTATGCGCAAATACCTAATCATTCTCGGCATTCTGGTCATTCTCGGCCTGATCGGCACCTGGTGGCTTGGCCAGCAGGCCGTCAAGAATAAACCGGCCGATGGCGAAGTGCGGATGGAGGTAGAGGGTGTCCTCTAGGCTCTGGCCGGCCTGTATCGCCGGTGCAGCGGCGCTCTGCCTGTCTGCCAGTGCCCAGATCGAGGATTCCGGCCTGCAAATGGTCGATCCTTGGGGCATGGGCTTCCTCGAGGCCGGTGAACCGGTCCTGCCCGCCTCGATGTGGCGCGCCTCCAGTACGCAAACGCTACTGCCGATGATGCGCGACGTGCCGACACAGGCGCTCACGCCAGCCGAGCGCACGCTCATGCGCCGCATGGCCCTGTCGCCCGCCAATGCCCCGCAGGGCGCCGAATCGGCTGAACTCCTCGCCGAACGCGCCCGGATCCTGTTCGAACTCGGCGAGGCCCGCCCGGCCGCCAGCCTGATGGCCCGCCTCGACACGCCCCCGCCCGGCATGGACAGCGACGAAATTGCGACCGACCTCAACCTCGCCCTCGGCAACGAAGCCATGGCCTGCGCCGAAAATACCGGCGCCGTGCGCGAAGGGGCCTATTGGGCCATGCTCCGCGCCGTCTGCGCCGCCCTGCGCGACAATACGGCCGGCGCCGAACTCGCCATCGAGATGGCCATGAGCCAGGGCGTCGATGACCGCTGGCTGACCTCGGCCGTGTTCGCTGCCTCGGGCGATCTGCCCAATCCGCCAGAGGCGCGCTATGACAGCGGCATTGCCCTTGCCATCTCGGCCAAGGCCGCCCTCGCGCCTCCTGGCACCCCCCTCTCACCCGCCCGCCCGGACCTCGCCGCCGCCATGGTCGCCCGCCCCGGCCTGCCCCCTGCCAAGCGCGCCGAAGCGGCTGCGATTGCCGCAGAAGCCGGCCTGATCGATGTGGCCGCCTGGCGCCAGGTCCTCGATTCCCTCTTCGAGGACCCTGACTTCACACCCGAAACACCGATCGAAATCGCCATTGCCACCGCACGAAACGCCGCCATGCCCCCTGATGGCCGCGCCGACGCCCTTGCCGCCGCGCTCAAGGCCGCTGCAGTCAACCCTGCCCGCTTTGCCGCCGTTGCGTCCGTCCTCTCCCCCGAACTCACCAATCTCAGCCTCACGAAGGACACGGCAAGTCATGCCGGCCTCCTCGCCCGCGCTGCCATTGCCGCAAATGACATGGAAGGGGCGATGCTCTGGACTCTGGTCCCGAGCCTGGACGAAGCCCCCGAGACCCGCCCGTTTGACCTGACAATGATCCACGCCCTCGCCGTTCTGGCCGGAACGGGTGACGCCAATGAGATCGGCGCCCGCCTCGTGTCAGACGCGGCCACCAACAAGGATGACCGCAAGGCCGCTGCCCGCCTGTTCACACTGTGGACCATGGCAGGCACCCCGCCGCCACCGACCGCCCGCGCCCTCATGGCAACCGACAGCGAGGCGCCAGGCAAGACCGTCAAACCGGGCCATATCCTCGCCATTCTCGCCGCCGCCGATGCCGGCGCGGCCGGCGAAGTCATTCTCGGCAGTGTCGCCCTGACGCACGGCGACCCGTCGAAACTCGACGCCGCCGACCTCGCCCTGATCGGCATGGCCCTGCAGAAGATCGGGGCCGGCGACGCCGCAGCCGCTCTGGCACTTGAGGCCACAGGTTACTGGCGCGCAGGCAAATAGGCTCAGCCAAGGCCTTCGAACAGGAGGGTCGAGACATAGCGTTCGGCGAAGGACGGGATGATCGTCACGATCGTCTTGCCCGCCATGTCAGGCCGTTTCGCAATTTCGAGCCCTGCCGTGAAGGCCGCGCCGGAGGATATCCCGACCGGAATGCCTTCCGTGCGCGCCAGCCGCCGCGCATTCGCGATGGCCGCATCATTCGAAACCTTGACCACGCCGTCCATCAGGCTCGGATCCATGTTGGCGGGAATGAAGCCCGCGCCGATGCCCTGGATGATGTGCGGGCCCGGTGCGCCGCCCGACAGGACCGGGCTGCCTTCCGGCTCGACCGCAAACATTTGCAGGCCCGGCTTCTTCTTCTTCAGCGTCCTTGCCGTGCCCGTGAACGTGCCGCCCGTGCCCACGCCGCAGACCACCGCATCGACAGCGCCGCCTGTGTCCCGCCAGATCTCTTCGGCCGTCGTTACGTCATGGATCGCCGGATTGGCCGGATTGTCGAACTGGCTCGGCATGACGGAACCCGGAATTTCGGCCAGCAATTCATTCGCCTTGGCGAGCGCGCCATTCATGCCCTTTTCCTTCGGCGTCAGGTGGAGTTCCGCGCCGAGCAGCGCCAGCATCTTACGGCGCTCGATCGACATGGATTCCGGCATGGTCAGGATCAGGCGATAGCCGCGCGCCGCCGCCACGAAGGCAAGGCCGATACCGGTATTGCCAGATGTCGGCTCGATCAGGGTCGCGCCGGGACCGATTTTCCCGTCCTTCTCCATCTGCGTGACCATACCGATGGCGATCCGGTCCTTCACGCTGGCAAGGGGATTGAAGAATTCGAGCTTCAGCAGCAGGGTCGCCTTGAGGCTGTCCTCCTCGGAAATGCGCGGAATGCGCACGATGGGCGTATTGCCGACGGTCTCCAGGATCGACCCATAGATCCGCCCGCGCCCCGGCGCGTCCAGCATCACCCCATTATAATCCAGTGTTCCACTCATCCTGCTCTCCTGTCCTGACAGTCTCAGGCCCCGCCCGGCGAAGCCCTTCATAGAGGCGTCATTAACACAGGCCCCTTAGGCTTGTCCCATGTCAGACCGGTCCCGTATTGAAGCCTTCCTTGAAATGATGAGCGCCGAACGCGGCGCGGCCGCCAATACGCTGGACGCCTATGCCCGCGATCTGGCCGACGCATCGGAATTCTGTGGCGGCAATCTCGCCTCTGCGACAGGGCGCGATCTTTCAAACTGGCAGGCCGATCTATCGGCGCGCGGCATGGCCGCCTCCACCTCTGCCCGCAAGCTGTCTGCCGTGCGGCGCTTTTTCCGCTTCCTGTTCGAAGAGGGTGACCGCAAGGACGACCCGACCGCCAAGATCGACGGCCCGAAGACATCGCGCGATGTGCCGGACGTCCTTTCGCGCGAAGAGCTTGGCCAGCTTATCGCAGCCTGCGGAGACGACGTGCGCCTGACATGCCTGGTCGAACTCCTCTATGGCGCGGGCCTGCGCGCCTCGGAACTCGTCTCGCTCACCCTCGGCAGCCTGCCGCGCCGCAAGGGCACGCGATGGGTCACGCAGGACATCATCATCCGCGGCAAGGGCGGCAAGGAACGGCTCTGCCCGCTCGGCAGGCCGGCCCTCTCGGCGCTGTCGGACTGGCTTGCCGTGCGCCAGGACAGCCTGCCCGAAGGCAGCCTCGCCCGTGGCCGCGCCGAGACCTTCCTCTTCCCGTCACGCGGCAAGCAGGGCCATTTGACCCGCCGCCGCCTCGGCCAGATGCTTGATGCGCTCGCCGTCAGCGCCGGGCTGAACCCGGCACGCGTACACCCCCACGCGCTGCGCCACGCCTATGCGACCCATCTCCTGCAGGGCGGCGCAGACCTGCGCAGTGTCCAGACGCTGCTCGGCCATGCCGACATCGCGACAACCCAGATCTACACGCACGTGCTGACTGACGAACTCGCCGAATTGCTGGAAACCAGCCATCCGCTCGCCCGGCCCGGCTGAACCTGCCAAATTCCCATTGCGCCGGGACGAAAGCGGGACAATATCACTGAAGCATACAGCCGGAGCTTTCCCCATGAACCGTTTTCTCAAGGCCCTTGTTCCCACCGTGCTTCTGACCGAGCTTGCGCTGATCACATCGGCCACGGCTGTCTGGGCGATCCTGTCGGAATTTCATGCGGGCAAATACGTGATCATGGGCGCCGAAGCGATTGACCTTGCCGCCATAGCCGTTCTGGCGGTCTTCATCTTCCGCCGCGCCTTCGACGCCGAAGCGCGGATGATTCAGATCCCCGTCGAAAACGACTAGAAAGCCCGGCTGCACCCCGCAGCCAGGCTCTTTTCCAGATAGATAGCGACGTCTTAAGTGACCGCAGATCCGCCGCGCGAGTTCACCCAGAAGGCGTGAATCACGCCGGGCAGCCAGCCGATCAGCGTCAGCACGACATTGATCAGGAACTGCCCGCCGATACCTTCCTTCATCGCGACGGCGACGGGCGGCAGGAAGATGGTCAGCAGGATTGTCAGCAGGGACATGGGGATTTCCTTTACGTTGGCTTCAACCGCCAAACGGGCGGGGTGCGGCTTTGTTCCTGTTTGACGCAGTGCACCATCAGCCTTAGGCCTGTGGCGGATGAGGAGATGAACATGAGCGCGAAAACACCCCGGAACTTTTTCAAGCCGCTGGCCATCGGCGCCCCGAGCCCGATGCTGGAGCTGCCAACACGCCTGGAACGCATGATCCATTTCGTGCCGGGACATAATGAAAAGGTCCGCTCCAAGACGCCGGACATGGCCGCAAAATCCGACGTCATTCTCGCAAATCTCGAAGACGCCATTCCCGCTGACGCCAAGGACGCCGCGCGCGCCGGCGCCATCGAAATGGCCTCGATGTATGACTGGCGCGGCACCGGCACCGGCTTCTGGAGCCGCGTGAACCCGCTGAATTCCCCCTGGTTCCAGGACGATGTCTCCGAACTCGTCCTCAAGGCCGGCCACCAGCTCGACGTCATCATGCTGCCCAAGGTCGAAGGCCCGTGGGATATCCATTTCGCCGACCAGCATGTCGCCCAGCTGGAGGCCAAGGCGGGCCTGACCCGCCCGATCCTCTTCCACGCCATCCTCGAAACCGCACAGGGCATGGCCCATGTCGAGGAGATCGCCCTCGCCAGCCCCCGCATGCAGGGCATCAGCCTCGGCCCGGCCGACCTCGCCGCAGACCGCAAGATGAAAACCACCCGCGTCGGCGGCGGACACCCCTTCTACCGCGTGCTGGAAGACCCGCACGCAGACGGCTCGGCCCGCGCCAATGCCCAGCAGGATCTCTGGCACTACACGATTGCCCGCATGGTCGACGCCTGCCGCATGGCCGGGATCAATGCCTTCTACGGCCCGTTCGGCGACATTTCGGACCTCGACGCCTGCGAACAGCAGTTCCGCAACGCCTTCCTGCTCGGCTGTTCCGGTGCATGGAGCCTGCACCCGAACCAGATCGACATCGCCAAGCGCGTCTTCAGCCCGGATCCGGAAGAGGTGAAATTTGCCCGCCGCATCCTCGCCGCCATGCCCGATGGCACAGGCGTCGCCATGCTCGACGGCAAGATGCAGGACGATGCGACCTGGAAACAGGCCAAGGTCATCGCCGACCTGGCCGACCTCGTCGCCTCGAAAGACCCCGACCTCGCCGCCGCCTATAATGGGTGATTGCCTCTTAACTTGCACAAATCGCGTGCTAACCTTGGCGCGCGGCGCAGGAATTTCCTTGCTGGCCGCCTGAACAAAGGTGGGACGACATGTTGAGGATACCCCTGATGGCTGCGGCGGCGCTCGCCTGCACCGGCACCGCACTGGCCGACGAAGTCTGGACCTCGCAGATCGGCGACGTGATCTATGAACGCGAACTGCCCACCGGAGAGGCCGTCCTGTCCTATCCCGCAGCGGATGGTGAGGCACGCGGCCTCGCCTATATCGAAGGGCTCGCGCAGCAATATGAAGGCCGCGGCGCCTTTGAGGGCGTATGGATTGAAGACGACCTGCCGTCCGCTGACGCCTGCAGCGTGTCGATCGCCGATCCCGAGACCGGCGCGGCCCGCAACAACTGGGGCCGCATCGAGCTCGTCTTCACCGAACCAGATTTCCCGGGCGGCTGGGTCGCCATTCGCGGCGACTGTTTCAACCAGCCCGACAGCTACCTGATCGGGAAACCCCTTGTCGCGGAGAGTGCCGAATGATCAGCCTGAAAGGCCATTCCCCAAATCTCCAGAAATGGTTCGACTGGATGGAAGGCAGCCATGATGCGGCGGGCCTCGATGTGCAACTTGCCGAACATGTCGTCTTCCGGAGCCCGGTCGTGCACACGCCGCAGGAAGGCAAGGCCATCACCATGGCCTACCTCACCGCCGCCGGGCAGACCCTCGGCGGCGACACGTTCCACTATACGCGAATCTTCGATTGCGGCGACAAGGCCGTGCTCGAATTCGAATGCGTGATGGACGGCATCAGCGTCAACGGCGTCGACATGATCGAATGGGATGACCAGGGCAAGATCACCGACTTCAAGGTCATGGTCCGCCCCCTGAAGGCCATCCAGACAGTGCACGCCGCCATGGGTGCCATGCTGGCCAAGATGAAGGGCGGTGCATGATAACCGAGCCGCCCACGCTCATCACAGAGCGTCTCATCCTGCGTCCCCAGCAGGCCAGCGACTATGAAGACTGCGTCGCCATGTGGAATGATGAAGAAGTTGTGCGCCATATCGGCGGGGCGACACGCCCGCCCCAGGATGTCTGGTTCACGCTGGCCCGCTCACGCGGCATGTGGCCGCTCATCGGCTATGGCTACTGGATCGCCGTTGAAAAGCCGACCAGCCGCTTCATCGGCGAAGTCGGATTTGCCGATTTCAAGCGCGGCATGAACCCTGACCTGTCTGCCTGGCCCGAGGCCGGCTGGGCCTTCAACAGGCACTCATGGGGCAAGGGCTATGCCAGCGAATCCGTCGCCGCCATTCACGCCTGGCTCGACGCGCATCGTCCCGGTCCGTCGCATTGCATCATTGACGGCGACAACCTCGCCTCACGCCGCGTGGCCGAAAAGTCCGGATACGCATTCTGGTGCGAATCGCTCTACCGCGACAAGCCGCTGAACGTGTTCCGCCGCGAAGGCCCTGCTGCTCGCTAGCCCGCCTGACGCCTGCTCAATGGCGCGGGATTGGCGCGGAAGGCCCGCAGGAAATCGAGGAAGGCGCCATGCGGCAGGCCGGGGCTGTAAAGGAAGCCCTGCCCCATCGTACAGCCGCGCCGGCGCAGGAAGTCCGCCTGCCGCTCGGTCTCGACACCCTCTGCTACCGTCTGCAGGCCGAGCGTTTCGGCCATGGCCAGGATCATCTCGACAATCGCCGCCGCCTGCTTGTCGCCTTCCAGCGCCGAGACAAATTGCCGGTCGATCTTGAACACATCAAATGGCAGCTGGGTCAGCATCGACAGGTTCGAGTGGCCCGTGCCGAAATCGTCAATCGCCAGCTTCATGCCCATCATGCGCAGCGGGCCCATGACCTCGGCCACCTTGCTCGGGCTTTCCACCGCCATGCTCTCGGTTATTTCCAGCTCGAGCCGGTTGGGATGCAGGCCGGTACGCTTCAGCACATCCATCACCGTGTCGGTCAGGTTGCCCTTTTCGAACTGGCGCGGCGACACGTTAACGGCAACCGACACATCAAGGCCTTCGCGCATCCACACGCGTGCCGACTGGCAGGCCGCTTCGAGAATCTGTTCGCCGATCTGGCTGATCAGGCCGGTTTCTTCCGCCAGCGGAATGAATGCCGCAGGCGAAATGATCTTGCCATTGTGGCGCCGCCAGCGGGCCAGTGCCTCGGCCCCGACAATCTTGCCGGTCCGGAAATCGACTTTCGGCTGGAACACGGCCTTGAATTCGCGATTGGCCACGGCTTCGCGCAATTCGTCTTCCAGCTTGTACTTGCCGCGCGCCACACGGGTCAGGCGCGGCGTGAAGAAGCGGAAGCCGGACGTGGCCTCGTCGCGAACCAGGCGCAGCGCCAGTTCGGCATGACGGAACAGTTTCTGCGCACTGTCGGCATCCTCCGGCGCCATCACGATCCCGCCGGAAATCCCGAGGCTGATCGTTTGCCCGTTCAGTTCGAACGGCGCCGCAAACGCCTGGCGAATGGCCCGCGCAATGGTGGCCACGTGCTCGCGGCTGACGGCATGCGGCATGTAGACGGCAAATTCGTCAGCCTGCAGCGCCGCGATCGTCGCTTCGCGAAGCGCCGCGCCGGACGGGCCGCTGATGCCGCCGAGTTCCGCCTTCAGGCGCTGGCCGGCCTGCGCCAGCAAGGCCTCGCTTCCATAGCTGCCCACCTGTTCGGCGGCGCGCGTGAACCGGTCGAGATCCAGCATGATGAGGGCCGCCGGTGCCTCGAAAGTCGCCTGGGACAGCGTGCCCGCGATGGCCCGGTCCATCGCAATCATGTTCGCCAGGCCGGTGCGGGGATCGACGAAGGCCGTTTCGCGCAGCAGGGCGTTCTCGCGGCGCAGTTTCCCGACTGTCCGGCTCACGCCCGCACGCAACCGGCGCAATTCGGCAAACTGCATGTCGCCAAGGTCGGTCCCGCCATCGCCGCGTGCATCATTGAGATAGGAATTGAACCGGTCGAGCGATTTGCGAAAGCGCGCGGCCGCAAAATAGGCAACTCCCCCGGCACACACCAGGGCCACGATGATCTCGACCATCAGCACGACCGGCGGGTTCGGCAGTTCGCTGAAATGCATGTCCATGAAGAAGACGCGGTAACCGATCTCGATGGCCAGAAGCACTGCAAAAATGACCAGCGTCATGATAACGCCCGCCAGACTCGCGAAGGCGGGAATGGTCATCGTGCCGAAAATCCGGCTGAGGAATCTCTTCTTGTTCAAGCGCTGATCCGCTTTCCGGGGGCAATTGCAGCTGTTCCTCAACAGACATTCAGTGAATATGTTTAGAAATCAGTGAACAAAACGCGCTAGCTGTTGGGAATACAGCGCACTATATGGTTCCAGATGATTAAACACCGCACAGCCACCGTCGCCCGCAAGACGAAGGAAACCGATATTTCGGTCACCCTCGATCTCGATGGCACAGGCAAGTCCGATATCGAGACCGGTATCGGCTTCTTCGATCACATGCTGGAAAGCTTTTCCAAGCATTCCGCCATCGACCTCACTGTCCGCTGCAAGGGCGACCTGCACATCGACATGCACCATTCCGTCGAGGACACAGGCATCGTCATCGGCCAGGCGATCCTCAAGGCGCTCGGCGACTTTGCCGGCATCACCCGCTTTGGCCACGCCTATATCCCGATGGACGAGACGCTGAGCCGCGCCAGCCTTGACCTCTGCAAGCGCCCCTACCTGATCTGGAAGGTCAGTTTCGCCCGCGACAAGGTCGGCGAGATGGATACCGAACTGTTCAAGGAATTCTTCCACGCCCTCGCTGGCAATGGCGGCATGTGCCTGCACGTGGAAAACTTATATGGCGAGAACAGCCACCACATTATCGAAAGCTGCTACAAGGCCACCGCCCGCGCCCTGCGCGCCGCCATCGCGGTTGACGCAAAACTTGACGGCAAACCGGCCTCGACGAAGGGCAGCCTTTAGCCTAAACGCGCGGCCATGAACTTGGTCGCCCTCATCGATTACGGCTCCGGAAACGTCCATTCAGCGGCAGGCGCGCTGAACGAGGCCGCCCGCCGTGCCGGCATCGCGGTCGAGGTCGCCATCACTGACGACCTCGCGACCATTGCCCGCGCCGACCGCATCATCCTGCCCGGTGTCGGCCACTACGCTGATTGCGCCGCCAATTTGCAGGCCCGGCCGGGCCTTGTCGATACGCTCGAAACCGCTGTACTGGAGAATGCCAGGCCCTTCCTCGGCATCTGCGTCGGCATGCAGCTGCTCGCCGATTTCGGGCTGGAGGATGGCGAAACGCGCGGCCTCGGCTGGATCCACGGCGTGGTCGACCGTATCGACCCCGGCCCGGGCCTGCGCGTGCCGCATGTCGGCTGGAACGAGCTCGCCATTCCCCGCCCCCACGCCCTGCTCACCGGCCTCGGCGACCAGCCGCACGCCTATTTCACCCATTCCTATGCCTTCACCCCGGAAGACATGGCCGATATCGCGGCCACGACCGAATACGGCACGCCCTTCACCAGCGCGGTCGCCCGCGGCAATATCTTCGGCACCCAGTTCCACCCGGAAATGAGCCAGCGCGTCGGCCTCCAGCTCCTCGCCAACTTCCTGCAATGGCAGCCATAGACAGGCTCATCCTGAGCGAAGTCGAAGGACGAGCGCGGGCGCCCGCCCCCATCCTTCGACTTCGCTCAGGATGAGCGCTAAGGAAACCTGATGACCCAGCCCCCCTTCACCCTCTACCCCGCCATCGACCTGAAAGACGGCCAGTGCGTGCGCCTCCTGCGCGGCGAGATGGATGCGGCCACCGTGTTCAATGACAGCCCCGCAGACCAGGCCGCCGCCTTCCACGCGGCCGGCTTCAGCCACCTCCACGTGGTTGACCTCAACGGCGCCTTCGCCGGCCAGTCGGCCAATGCCGAGGCCGTCAGGGCCATCCTCGCGGCGACGCCTGCCCCCGTCCAGCTCGGCGGCGGCATCCGCACCCGCGCCCAGATCGACGCCTGGCTTGAGGCCGGCATCGCCCGTGTCATCCTTGGCACCGCCGCCCTGCGCGATCCGCAACTGGTGAAGGACGCCGCCCGCGCCCTGCCCGGCCGCATCATTGTCGGCATTGATGCGAAAGATGGCATGGTCGCGGTTGAGGGCTGGGCCGAGACCAGCGACATGCCCGCCGTCGAGCTTGCCAAGGCCTTCGAGGGCTGCGGCGTCGCTGCCATCATCGCCACCGATATCGGCCGCGACGGCCTGAAGACCGGCGTCAATGTCGCCTTCACCAGCCAGCTCGCCAATGCCGTCACCATCCCCATCATCGCCTCCGGCGGCGTCGCCAGCACGGCCGACATCACAAGCTTGCGCGCCGCGCCCGGCACACCGATTTCCGGCACCATCCTCGGCCGCGCCCTCTATGACGGGGATATCGTCGCGAGCGAAGCCATCGCGGCGGCGCGAACCTAGTCGATCTTCGCGCCCTTGGCGTTCAGCGCCTGCGTCACCGCGTCTAGTTCGGCCTCCGCCGCCGCCGCCACGCTGTCGAAGTCTTCCGGGGCAATATTGTCTCGCCGTACCAGCACCGCATAGCAGGTCTCGTTCGCATTCCCGAAGCCGAACGCGGTAATCGCCAGCGAGGCCGAGACACTGTTCCTGTCGCGCACGGCACTGAACTGGCGCGACGTCTTGTAGGTCGAGAAGGCGCGATAGGGGATGACCTTGGAATAGTATCCGCCAAAGGTCTTCTTGTTGTTGTTCAGCTTCACGCTGTCGCCCAGGAACTCGCATTTTTCCCGCGTGGAAAAGATGCGCTTGAACGTCCCCGTATCGTCGGCGTCATAGGTCGCTGCCGCCAGCACCTCGTCCGGCGTCTTCGCAACCGCCGTCACCGGCTCAGCGGGCGCCCCGTCCCCCGCCGCGCACAGCGCTTCCACTTCGGTCTTGCCATAGCCGGCCTTGGCCAATTCGATCCGTTGGTCGACGGAACATGTCTCCGCCGCCGCCGCGCCTGCGAGGACCAGCCCCGCCACGCATGCCCATATCCGCTTCATCGCGCCCTCCATCGTGTCAGGCGAACGCTATCCCCGCCCCGGCGCGCCCGGCAAGCGGAAACTGAATGGCGCGCAGCCTAGACCTTCGTTGAAAAACGCTTCCTCAGCCGCCGCCGCGTGCGCAGCGCATAGGCCATGTCGCTTTCCGGCGCGTCGGGTGCGGTCTCCAGCTCCTCCAGCCGGGCCAGCTTCGCCGCGCGGCGGCTCGCATCCTCGGCGCTGTCATGGCTGATCGCGTCTGCGGCCCTGATCTCGGTGATCCTGAGGTCCATCACATGTCTCCTCTACTGTTTCATCCCCGCGCAGTCGCACGCCGCGCTTGGGAGAAGTATAGCCGAAAACCCCCGGATTTTCCATGAAAGGTCGGTTAGGCGGCCACGGACCTTCCCCCTCTCCCTCTTGGGCTTGCGAGGATCAGCAATCGCACTGCGATTGCCCGAGCAAGGGAGGCGCGCCACCGCACAGCCCCCCGTAGGGTGGGTTAGGCAAAGCCGTAACCCACCGGGCAGAGATGCGGCACAAGGCGCTGGCTACGCTCCCTACTTGTATTTGGTAATCGCGACGCCGCGCGAAAATTTCGGCTTCTTGTAACGTACGCAATCATCGCTGATCGTGCGCTGCCCAGATCTCAGCGCCTCGATCACGTCTGAGGCAGCCGCATCGGCCGCGTTGCACGCGACCAATTGGGTCAAAGGAACGCCTTCATGTTGTGCGAAATCCATCAGGAAGACAGTCAGGCTTTGGGCGAGCAGGTGTGTATTCAGCTGGGCCGCACGTTTTCTGGCGCTCCGGCTGGCCAATCCTGCTTTTGACAGGTTGCCATACCTTGCGTCTGTTCCGATTTGTTGTTCTGAACGCCCTTCAAGCTGAAGGGAGACGTAATTGGTCGGGTCCAGCTGACCGATTAATACAAGGGCCGGGCCCGAGACGACCGAGATACCCGTCGTCCACGCATATGCCTGATACGTATCATCCCAGCTGGCTTGCGAAACTTCGCTGATCGTGTCGCCGCCGAAAAAATCTCTCAGCTTGCCGTTATTGTTCCAGACTTCGACAAATCCGGCCTCGTACAGCGAAAAGGCGCCAAAGGCCTGTGTCGCTCGTATCACGCCAGGAGCGGAGACGTCGTAAGCAAAGCTCGCATCATCTTCATTCAGCCCGGGATATTCGGCCAGAAAGTTCGATTGAACCGTCTGCTGAAAGACGGCTTCGTTCGAAAAGCGATCCACGATCCGATATGTCGCACTCGTCTTTCCAGCGAAATGTCGGCCAAATCCATCTGTGTCCAACTCATGGAAGTCGATTTGCAAGGCATATCTGGCAGCAGCGGCAGTCCTTGCCTGCAGTCCAGACTGCTCGAGTGCGGCCTTCACCATTGGCCGGAATAATTCCTGATTCGGCTCTTCGAAAAGATAGTCGCGTTGCGACATGCCCGAGATGTAGTCCAGCTCGATACGGCCAGCAAACCGGTCATCTGAATACCATTTCACGTAATGCGTAGTCGGCAGAACTGGGCGCTGCTTTTCGATCGCCGTGCTCTGGTCCATGAAACCCGGCAAACCCAATGCCAGTTGCTTGGTAGGCTGATGGTTTGCGCAAGCGGCAAGAAGCAGGCAGGCGCCGCCCAGTACACTCGTTCTTAGCATGTGAGCTCCCTTCGAATTTATCCGGAACCTAAAGCTGAAACCTAACTAAACCCCTAAGTGAAATATTTTCGCGTCAAAGAAGTCGGTTTTCTGGCATGCGCACACCTGCAGCTGCGACTTCCCACCCCCTACCCCCGCAACAACCGCTCATAAAACCCGCCCCATTGGCGCCCCGGTTCCAGCAGGTGGATCTCCAGGATCCAGTGGCGCGGGCGGCCGAGATGGTCGGGGTCGGTCAGGCGTGTGGGGTTGGCCGGGCTGATGCGGGAATGGTCCTTATCGCCGGGCCACACGGCATGGGGAAACTCGCCCACAATATGGCCCGCAATCGCCCCGCCGAAATGATAGCCATGCGCCGCCGCCGCCTCGCACGCGAGCGCATAAAGGTCCGCCCCCGTCATGTCCGGCGCCGCCAGCCACCTGGCCCGCACCGCCTCGAACACCACGGGCAGGGCCGCGACCAGCGCCTGCCTGTCCGCATCCCGGCCCACCGCATAGGTGCGCCCGATATCGGCCTCCCAGGCCTCGAACACCGGGCCAAGGTCAACATAGACCGTGTCCTCAGGCTGAATCACGCGCACCGGCGGAGTGTCATGGAACGTGGTCACCGTATTGGCGCCTGCGCGCACATTGCACCTGTGCCAGTGCCGCTCGATGCCAAATTCGCGTCGCGCCAGCGCCGTGATATCGGCGTCCACCTCGGCCTCGCTGCGCCCTGGCGCGACAATGCCCGCCGCCTCGATCGCATCGAACAGGGTGAGGGCCTTGTCCTCGGCCTGGGTCAGCGCCTGCCAGCGCGCGGTGTCTGTGTCTGAAGCCTGAGTCATCGGCAAAACATATCAACATTCGTTTATATGTCAAACAGGGCTCCCGCGCCCCGCGCATGCCCCTTCCCCCGCCCCGCCATCCCCGCTAAACGCCTCCCATGCTCAAGACCCGCATCATCCCCTGCCTTGACGTGAAAGACGGGCGCACCGTGAAGGGCGTCAATTTCGTCGACCTGCGCGATGCAGGCGACCCCGTCGCCCTTGCCCGCGCCTATGATGAACAGGGCGCCGACGAGCTGTGCTTCCTCGACATTACCGCCAGCCATGAAGGGCGCGGCACGATGCTGGATATCGTCACCCGCACGGCAGAGGCCTGTTTCATGCCGCTCACCGTCGGCGGCGGCGTGCGCAGCGCGGAAGACCTGGTCGCCCTGTTGAAGGCGGGCGCCGACAAGGTCGCCATCAATTCCGCCGCCGTGGCAGACCCCTCCCTGATCAGCCGCTGCGCCGCCAAGGCCGGGCGCCAGTGCGTCGTCGTCGCCATCGATGCGCGCCGCACCGGCGACACATGGGAAATCTTCACCCATGGCGGGCGCGAGCCGACCGGCATCGACGCGGTGGCCTATGCGATTGAGGCTGAACAGCGCGGCGCAGGCGAAATCCTGCTCACCAGCATGGACCGTGACGGCACCAAATCCGGCTACGACATCGCCCTCCTGAAAGCCATTTCCTCGGCCGTGAACATCCCCGTCATCGCGTCCGGCGGCGCAGGCCATGTCGATCATCTCGCCCCCGCAATTCTCGAAGGCGGGGCCAGCGCCGTGCTCGCCGCGTCGATCTTCCATTTCGGCGAAGCCACCATCGCCGACGCCCGCGCCGCCCTCGCTGCCGCCGGCGCCCCGGTGCGCCCGCTTTAGGAGCTCTCCCATGACCCGCCCCCCGCTCGGCCCCCCCGCCCGCCTCGCCGCCGCCCTCGAACACCTCTCCGGCACAATCGACGCGCGCGCCCTTGAAGGCGATGCAGGCACTTCGTGGACAGCCCGCCTCCTCGCCAAGGGGCCGGATGCCGTCGCCGCCAAGATCGCCGAGGAAGGCGCAGAACTCGCCGAAGCCGTAATCCGCGAAAGCGACGACCATGTCGCGAGCGAGGCCGCCGACGTGATCTATCACCTCATGGTCGGTCTCAGGTCACGCGGCGTCCCGCTCGACGCCGTCGCCGAAAAACTGGAAGCCCGCCAGGCCACCAGCGGCCTCGCCGAGAAGGCCTCGCGGACCAGGGACTGATCTTCCAGCCCGCGTCACCTCCGATGGCGCAGCCATCTGGGGGCCCATCTCCAGTCGTCTCACCTACCAAACCCGGTTCGCCGGGCACCAGACGGTGATGGGCTGCCAGACCGCTGCGCGGTCGGCAGTGACGCAATATTGGAATTTTGCTCAACTGGACCGAAAAATACGTGCAGTTTGGTGCACGCTCCGGGCTCCATTCGTGCTTTTTCCTTGCAGCTGTTCGTTCAGGCCGGGCGGCGCTTTTCCGGGGGAAAGAGGGCGGCCTACATGTCCTTCACGGGCTTCAGGCGGCGCTTGGTCTGGTGGGCATCGGCCTTGTCGCCCGTCACCTTCTCGCCCTTCATATAGTGGCGCTGCCAGCGTTCGCGCATCGCCTTTTCCTCGCCAGTCGCGAGGCGGGCATTGAAGTCTGACCGGCTCGCCGTCCAGGCCTCGTATTCCTTCACCAGCTCAGGATTGGTCTTCATCGCCTTGCGTTCCGGGGTGATCTCTTCCAGCCTTTTGTGCTCCATCAGCGTGATGAAGCAGAACGGCTCGCCCTTGCGGAAAATCACTTCGCCGGGCCGCGTCATCGCCCAGTTCATTGTGAAAGGGAAGGGCAGCCAGTCGGTTTCCACAAGGCCCGTCAGGGGCGAAATGCCGTCCTTCGGCCAGTTCGGTGCGCCGGTCGCCCACACACCCCAGCCGGGCGGGGTGCGGAACAGGTGGCCGGTATGGAAGGTGACGATGCCGCGCATGAAATGGCTGTCGGCAAAACTCGCAATCGCTGCCGGGTCGCCGGTTGTGAGGAACTGGATGTCCTCTTTCCGCGGCCCGCCATTCCACACGATCTTGATGTCCATCGGGCAGAGGATTTCCCAGCCGGTGGAGTTCGCCATGGTCAGCGGCAGGCAGCGATAGGGGTGGCGGTCGGGGAAAGCGTCCATCCATTCCCGCTGGCTGCGGCCGGGAACAATCTCCGGCGCAACATCATGTATCTTATAGCATTCGAGACGCATGGGGATAAGTTTCTCCGAAAGGCTTGACGCTAAAGGAAAGTCTTGGCCCAAAGTGCTGGATGACCGCAAGCCCCGAAGACCTGTTCGCCTATCTCGATGCTCACGGCATAACGCACCAGACGCACTGGCACGCGCCCGTCTTCACCGTTGCCGAAGGCGCCGATCTCAAGGCGGCCATGCCGGGCATCCACACCAAGAACCTGTTCCTGAAGGACAAGGACGGCGCTTTCATCCTCATCTCGGCCGAGGCGCACACGCAGATCGCCCTCAACCAGCTTCATCGCCATATCGGCACCAAACGCCTCTCCTTCGGCTCTGCCGGGGACATGCTGGCGCTGCTGGGCGTCACCCCTGGCTCGGTGACCGCCTTCGCCCTGATGAATGACACGGGCCGCAAGGTCCGCTTCATCGCCGATGCCGCGCTGTTCACTGCTGATCCGGTCAACTTCCACCCCCTGACGAACACCGCCACAACAGCCGTATCGCGGGATGATTTCAGGCGTTTTGTCGAATCGACGGGCCATACATGCGACGTGCTGGACCTTTCGGCCTGACGCTGCGGCAATCGCCGCGCCCTATGGCGCTGCCACGGATAGCCGTTAATCTTGGCCGCGAAACCGACATTCCGGGGAGGAAAACATGAGAACACGTCGTCTTGGCAAGAGCGCCATCTATGTGTCCGACATCTGCATGGGCACAATGACCTTCGGGTCCCAGACAGACGAGAAGGAAGCATTCCGCATTCTCGACGAATGCTATGATGCCGGCATCAATTTCTATGATGCGGCGGAAAACTATCCCGTACCGCCGGATCCGAAATGGGCCGGGCGCACCGAGGAGATCGTCGGAAAGTGGATGAAAACCAAGGACCGGGACTCCCTGATCATCGCCACCAAAGTGTCCGGCCCCTCGCACGGCTGGATCAAGAGCTCCCAGCGCGCCGGCATGACCGCCATGGACCGCCACAATATTACCCGCGCCGTTGAGGCCAGCCTCGAACGCCTCGATACGGATTATATCGACCTCTACCAGACGCACTGGCCCGATCATGGCACCGGCTTTGACGAGACAATGGAAACCCTGGACGAACTGGTCCGCGCCGGTCTCATCCGCATCATCGGCTGCAGCAACGAGAATGCCTGGGGCCTGATGAAAAGCCTCGCCACCGCCGAGCGCCTTGGCACGGCACGCTACCAGACGATCCAGAACAATTTCAGCCTGAACAACCGGCGCTTCGAAGACGAGCTCGCCAATATCTGCAAGCACGAAAATGTCAGCCTGATCCCGTATTCGCCGATTGCGGGCGGCGTTTTATCCGGCAAGTACAATGGCGGCGCGACGCCCGAAGGCGCACGCTTCTCCAGCTATATCAACAAGGGCGGCCGCCACACGCTGATGGCCCAGCGCTTCGTCAACGAAAAGTCACTTGCCGCAACCGAACGCTACATGGCCATCGCCGAAGAGGCCGGCATGTCGCCTGTCACGCTGGCGACGGCCTGGTCGAAGCAGCATGACTTCGTCGCGTCCACCATTGTCGGCGTCAGCCGCCAGGACCAGCTCGCGCCAATCCTTGCCGCGGCCGAAATGGTCCTCTCCGACGACATCATGAAAGCCTGCGACGCGGTGTCGAAGGACATCCTCTATCCGATGGGCTAAGCGGATCAGTCGCCGCCCGGCGCGCCACTGGCCAGCACTTCGCGCCGGCCGGCATGGTTCGGCGCGGAGATGATGCCCTCTTCCTCAAGCCGGTCGATCAGACCGGCCGCCTTGTTGTAGCCGACCTTGAGGCGGCGCTGCAGGTAGGAGGTCGATGCCCGCTTGTCGCGCACGACGATGGCGATCGACTGGGCGAACAGGTCATCATCGTCATCGCCCGTCGACGTGCCCAGCATGGCGTCCATCACGGCTGATCCTGTCGAACCGTCCTCCGGCGCTTCGAGGATATCCATGACATAGTCAGGCTCGCCCTGTTCCTTCAGCCAGTCCACCACCGCGCCGACTTCCTCATCGGAGACGAACGGCCCGTGCAGGCGCTGCGATTTCTTGCCGGGCGCCTGATACAGCAGGTCGCCCATGCCGAGCAACTGCTCCGCGCCCTGCTCGTTGAGGATGGTGCGCGAGTCGATCTTCGTCGTCACCATGTAGGAAATCCGTGTCGGGAAGTTCGCCTTGATCGTACCGGTAATAACGTCCACCGACGGGCGCTGCGTAGCGGTGATCAGGTGGATACCTGCCGCCCGCGCCATTTGCGCCAGGCGCTGCACGCAGCCTTCGATTTCCTTGCCGGCTACCATCATCAGGTCCGCCATCTCGTCGATCACGACGACAATGTTCGGTATATGGTCGACAGGCAGGATTTCCGTCTCAAGGATCGGCTTGCCGCGTTCGTCATAGCCAACCTGAACCTTGCGCGACATTTCCTCACCCGAAGCGCGGAACTTGGCGGCCTTGTCGTTGAAACCGGCCAGGTTGCGCACGCCCGCCTTCGACATCAGTTCATAGCGGCCTTCCATTTCGCGCACTGTCCACTGCAGCGCGTTAACGGCCTTTTTCGGATCCGTCACGACCGGCGCCAGCAAGTGAGGGATGCCCTCATAAATCGACAGTTCCAGCATTTTGGGGTCGATCATGATGAAGCGGCACTGTTCCGGCGTATGGCGGTACAGCAACGACAGGATCATCGCGTTGACCCCAACCGATTTGCCCGAACCGGTCGTGCCCGCGATCAGCAGGTGAGGCATCTTGGCGAGGTCCACCACAGTCGGCACACCGCCAATATCCTCGCCCAGCGCCATGGGCAGGCTGGCGCGCGTGGCCACGTAGGGCTCGGCCTGCAGCAGCGTGCGCAGATAGACCGTATCGCGATCATCATTCGGCAATTCGATACCAATCGCGTTCTTGCCCGGCACAACGGCGACACGGGCCGATACCGCGCTCATCGAGCGGGCAATATCGTCCGCCAGCGAAATGACGCGCGATGACTTCACGCCCGGCGCAGGCTCCATTTCGAACAGCGTGATCACCGGGCCCGGCCGCACTTCCTTGATCCGCCCACGGACGCCAAACTCCTTGAGCACTTCAGACAGCCGTGCTGCTTTCGCGATCAGCGCTTCCTCGTCCACCGTATCGCCGCGCTCTTCCGGCATTTGCAGCAGGTCGATCGAGGGCAGGCGCGGCGTCTTGCTGCGGCGCTCGGTCTTGGTGACGCGCGGCAAAGGCGACTTGGCTGACGGTTTCGGTGTCTTGAAGCGCAGCGTGCGAACCGGTTCCTCCACCTCGTCGATGGCGTCCTCGTCGTCTTCCTCGTAATCCTCCTCGTCGAATATCTCTTCGAGCTCTTCGTCGTCCTCGTCATAATCGGCCGGCTTTTTCGGCTTCCTCAGGAAGCTGCGCGCCTCGCCGGACAGCCCGTCATCGCCCTTTACCACACGCGCCCGGTCATTGATCTCGCTCGGGCGGCGCTTCGGCATCAGCACACGGCCAGCCGACGCCAGCAGGCCAGCCAGGCCACGCGCCTTCCTAGCCGCGCGCAATCCGGATGTTGCCGCAGCTTCCTGGAGCAGTTGCGCGTCACCGCGCCGGAACCCGAGCGCAGACAGCGCGGCCCACAGCGCTGCGCCGCCCAGCACGAAACCGGCCCACATGCCCGGCGATGGCAGGAGCAGCGCGCGGAACGGCATTTCGGCATAGTAGAACAGCGCATCGCCCACGACGCCGCCCAGTCCGGCGCTCAGCGGCCAGGACTCTGGTACGGGCCACCCGGCAAAGCACGCCGCCGACAGCGGCACGAAGGATGCGCCAAGGATCCAGCGCCGCATGCTGGGCGCGCCGATCAGCACGGCCCGCATTGCGCCGCCAATCATCAGCGCCAGTCCGGCGGTCCAGCTCGACCAGCCGAAGCCCTGACGGGCAAGATCGGAGAAGATCGCGCCCGGGCCGCCAAAAAGGTTCTGCACGGCGGCGTCCGTGGCCGCGTTCCAGCTCGGGTCGCTCGGCACATAGGAACCGACACTGCCACACACGAACACGCCCGCGGCAAAGGCGGCGGCCCCTGTCAGAATCCTCCAGACAGGATCGCTTGCACTGGGGGCGTCGTCATCAATGTAGGCGTAATCAGTCATATGCTGGCGCAACTCCGCTTCTCGGAATGGGAAGCCCGCATACTGGCGTATCAGGCTTAACACCGCGCAAACGGGCAAGCGTGGATTCAGGCGGCATGGTTAACGTGTTCCGCCGCATCGCAGGGCCCTTGCGGCCGCCCTGCGCCGCTTGTGCCGGAGAAAATTTTTGCCCCGAATCCGGCGCCTGAACTGAATTTAATGCACCTGACAGGGGAACATCACGCCGCCACGTGCCGTTGCTTGCCCATAATCCAACACTGAAGGAGACGACCATGAAACGCATTCTGATCATTCCCGCCGCGGCAGCCCTGTTAACGGGTCTCTCGGCCAATGCGCAGGATTTTAATGAGAATCCTGATGCCGTTAACGCTTCCGCCCAGGTGCTGTACACCGGTGACGAGGCCAATCTCGACGAGATGACGATCGAGCAACTGAACGCCCTGCAGCTGCAACGGCTGCAAACCGCTTCCGTTGATATGGCGGCATCCGGCGAAACCCTGTTCCAGGCCGCCGATGCCGACACGACAGCCCCGGCTGTGACCGCCGAACTCGAAGCTGAGGCCGAGGCCACAACCGAAATGGGCGGCCCTGACTATGCGTCGAAAACAGATGCGATGGCCGATGCCGAAATGTCCGGCACGATTGCCGACATTGCCAAGGGCGACCCCCGCTTCTCGACGCTTGTCACACTGCTGGTGCAGGCTGACCTTGCCGGCACGCTTGCCAATGACGGCCCGTTCACCGTTTTTGCCCCGACCAATGATGCCTTCGCCCGGCTCGACCCTGAGCTTGTTGCGCGCCTGACATCAGGTGAGGCCAATGACGAACTCGCCGCACTCCTGAAACGCCACGTCGTGAAAGGCTCCTATGAGGCAGCCGACATCGCGCAAGGCGAAACCGGAATCACGACCCTCGCCGGGACGAATCTCGCCATCGAGCGGGCCGGCGACATGATTACCGCAGACCACGTTGATGTCGTCAGCGCCGATATCGACGCTTCGAATGGCGTGATCCATGCCATCGACATGGTCATCATGCCGGTCGCCGAAACTGAAGCCGAAGTTGAGGTTGAGGCCGAGTCCGGCGTCGGTCTCGATGCGGATATTGACCTGGGAACCGGGATTGACCCGCTCGGCCAGTAATCCATCCATACGTCAGACATGAAAAAACCCCGGCAGGCGCAAGCCCGCCGGGGTTTCATTCTATCGGAAGCCCCCTCAGCCCCGAGCGAATTCCGGATAGGCTTCAAGGCCGATCTCTGCCTTGTCGAGACCCATCTCTTCGGCCTCAAGGCTGCAGCGCACACCGATGGTGAACTTGAGCAGCAGCCAGACGACAGCCGAGGCGGCGACAACGAACACGCCGGTCAGCGCAACGCCGACAAACTGTCCGAGATAGGTGGCGCCGCTGTTTGTCGCCGCAACGATCATCGTGCCCCAGATGCCGCACACGAGGTGAGCCGGGATGGCGCCGACAACATCGTCGATCTTGAACTTGTCGAGAAGCGGCACGGACAGGACCACGAGCACGCCGCCCACGCCACCAATCAGCACAGCCTGGCCCATGCTTGGCATCAGCGGTTCTGCCGTGATCGACACGAGGCCGCCAATGGCCCCGTTGAACACCATGGTGGCGTCGACCTTGCCCTTGTACATCACGGCCGTGGTGATCATCGCCGCGAGCACGCCGCCAACAGCCGCCATGTTCGTATTGGCAAAGATCTGCGCCACGGAGTTGATGTCTGCTGCCGTGCCCGCAGCCAGCTGCGAGGCACCGTTGAAGCCGAACCAGCCGAACCAGAGGATGAACGTACCGAGCGCCGCGAGCGGGATGTTCGAACCCGGCATCGGGTTGATCTGCTTGCCAAAATACTTTCCGGCGCGCGGACCGATCACGATGGCACCGACGAGAGCTGCCCAGCCGCCCACGGAGTGGACAAGGGTGGAACCGGCAAAGTCAGAGAAGCCCCAGACGGTATCGAGATAGCCGGCGCCCCATTCCCAGGACACGACGATCGGATAAATGAAGGCCGTCAGCACGGCGGTAAAGATCAGGAAGGGCCACAGCTTGACCCGTTCGGCCACGGTGCCCGAAACGATCGAGGCGGCCGTTGCCACAAACACCATCTGGAAGAACCAGTCGGAGGCTGGCGCATAGCCGGCCTCGCTCTGGACACTGAGGTCCCCGCCAGACCAGGGTCCGGGCGTGGTGCCGAGCAGGCCGTTGAGCACGGTTTCAGCCGGGTAGGCCATGTTGTAGCCGACGACCCAGAACATCAGGCCCGCGATGGAATAGAGTGCAACGTTCTTGGTCGACTGCATTGCAGCGTTCTTTGAACGGACAAGACCGGCTTCCAGCATGCAGAAACCTGCAGCCATCAGCATCACGATGATGCCGCCAATCAGGAACAGGTAGCTATTGTCGACATACGCGCTGGCGCTGCCATTCACGCTCTCTTCCAGTGCGGCAAGCCGCGCGGAGAGGTCGTCTTCCTGGGCATAGGCCAGGACCCCCACTGTCAGCGCGACAGGCAGCAAGGCTGCCCCGCGTATCCATCTTCCTATTGTCTGGCCCATCTCTGGCCCCTCCTTCGTCAATGACCATGGAGCTCGGGACCCCCCGCGCTCTCCCATTGCTGATATGATTGAGCCGCCCGGCGAAAGTCGCTTGCGGTGCCGGGGTCAGGGCGGATTCTGGGCCCGCGTGGTCAATCCCTGTGCAGGGTTGCGGCCAATCGCCCAATTCTGCGTCATCGCTGGACGGTTTGGTTACCGCCCACTACCTTGATGCAATGACTGATACGACTTCCGCCCCCTCCCTGAAGGCCGAGCTGGCCGTCATTGGTGCCGGCCCCGTCGGCACGTCGCTCGCCATCCTTGCGGCGCAGGCCGGATTCCAGACTGTGCTGGTCGATGCCCGCGACCCGGCCGCAACCCCTCCCCCGGACACGCGCAATTTCGCCATCGTGCGCGGCAGCTGGCGCCTCCTGGGTGCGGCGGGCGTGCATCCGGCGCTGGAAGGCCACACCCAGCCGCTGATGGGCCTTGAGGCCATTGATGGCGGGCGCCACTGGATGGGCGCGCCCTCTGTCCTGTTTGGTACAGACGACCTTCCCGAGGACGCACAGGGCGAACCGCTCGGCCAGATGGTCCCGGCTGCCGCATTGCAGGTTGCACTGGATGATGTCGCCGCTGCCACACCAAACCTGACATGGCTGCGCAATACGCGGTTCACCGGCCTCACGCCCCATCCGGCCCATGCCCGCATAATCCTGGATGACGGACACACGATTGATGCCGGCCTCGTGGCCGCCTGCGACGGCATGAAATCGGGCGTGCGCAACGCGCTCGGTATCACCACTGAAGGGCGCGCCTACGGGAAGTCGGTCTTCGCCGCCGACGTTAAGCTTTCGCGGCCTCATAACGGCCTCGCGCGCCAGCTGTTCACGCCCGAAGGCCCTTTTGCGACCCTCCCGCTGCCCGGAAATCGTGCAAACCTCGCCTGGTACATGAAGACCGGCGCGGCCGAAGCCATGGCCGCCATGCCCGTCGCCGACATTGAAGCGGAGCTGAATGCCCGCTTTGCCGGTTTTGCCGGCGAGATGAAACTTGACGGCCCGCCGCTCGCCTACGCGCTGCATCTCCAGCTGGCGACGAAAATGGTCGGCCCGCGAACGGCCCTGCTGGGCGACGCGGCCCACCGGATCAACCCGCTGGCCGGCCAGGGACTGAATCTCGGCTTCAAGGATGTCGGCGCGCTCATTGATGTGATGACAGAGGCGCGCAGCGTGGGCCTCGATCCGGGCGCCGATACGAGCCTGCACCGCTACCAGCAATGGCGCCGGTTTGATGCCACCACGACGGCCATGTTCATGGATGGCGTCGACCGGGTCTTTTCAAACGACAATGCGGTCCTGAAACCCCTGCGCGGGATCGCCCTCATCGCGGCCAGCAGGATCGGCCCCGTCCGCCGCGCCATGGCCCGTCAGGCCAGCGCCGACCAGGCAGACCTGCCAAGCCTGATGCGTTAGAGCAGCGTGCCGAAAAGTGGACCCGGTTTTCGGGGACACGCTGCGACCAACAAGAAATTCTGGATCAGAGTGCTGATTCCTGAAATCAGCACTCTGATCTAGACCCCAACCGTCAGGCGCTTCAGCAGGTCCCAGGTATAAAGACCGCTTGAATGCCCGTCCGAGAAGATAATCCTGACCGCATAGCGGCCCACCGGCTCGGCCCGTTCGACCGTAATGTCCGGCGCCACCGGCGGCTGGACCGGCTTCGGTCCCGCGCCATGTCCCTGCACTTCGGCCGAGGGACTGTTTTCCCGCAGGCGTACGAAACCAACCGATCCGGACGAACCGTCATCGAAATCGGCCACCAGTTCGCGCCGCGTGCGGGCGAATGTCAGCCGCACCGGCCAGGCGGGCGCGCTCATGACTCATCTCCCTCTGGCGCGCCTGTGTCGAGGTCGCGCGCTTCGTCGGCCAGCATGATCGGAATGCCGCCGCGGATCGGATAGGCGAGCCTGGCTTTCTTCGACACGAGTTCGCCGGCCGCGCGGTCATAGGTCAGCGTCTGGCGCGTCACCGGGCAGATCAGGATTTCCAGGAGGCGCGGATCCACGCCCGATCCCCGTTCCGGCTTGCCAGTCGCTTCGCTGCTCATTCAGTGTCCGTCCTATTGCATGGTTCCGCCATCATTGCCCGGAACATCCATTCTGAGCAGAGTAATGAGCGTTTCAGCGCGCGCTTTCAAGGTCGGTGCCTCGATCAGCGCCTGCTTTTCAATGGTCGAGAACGGACATCCCGAACACAGGGCGTTGACCAGCGTCTCCAGCGGCGCGTCTTCCACCGCCGACCAGTCGGCCTCCATCTTGTTGATCGCAACATAGGCCCTCAGCGCGCCGACCAGCTTGTCCCGGCTCGGCAGGTCCGTGTCATTGGCTGGAAACAGGTCGGACTCATAGGGCGCCCAGTCCGGCCTGACCTTGCGATAGGGTGTGGTCACGTCAAGCTCGTCACGGATCGCAAAGCGCGCAATGCCGGTCAGCGTGATGAGATAGCGCCCGTCCTCGGTCTCCGAATAGGATGTGATCCGCCCCGCGCAACCGACATCGGCAAGGCCCGGACGCGCTTTCGGTCCGCCCATGGCCTGCACCATCCCGATCAGCCGCGAGCCCGATATGGCATCGTCGATCATGTTCAGGTAGCGCGGCTCGAAAATGTTGAGCGGCAATTGCCAGCGCGGCAATAACAGCGCGCCGGGCAGCGGAAACACGGCCAACACCTCCGGCAGGTCGCTCGTCTTCCGGTAATGTCCCGCGCTCATCGGTCCTGTTCCTGTCTCCGTCATGGATACCAAGGTGGGCCGAATGCCGGTTTAGGCAAACATCAGCGATGCCAGCCGGCGCCGACCCTCGACAGTCGCCGGATCGGTCGGCCCGGCGGCTTCGAACACTTGTAGCAGCTTTTCCTTCGCCTTGCCGCCTTCCCAGTCGAGTTTCGCGCCGAGGATGATCAGCAAATGGTCGATGGCATCCTTGTAGCGCTGGGTGCCGACATATTTCTCCGCCAGCTCGAAACGCTTGGCGTGATCCTCCGGCGCCGCGCTCACCGCGCTCAGCAATGCGTCGAACTCGCCCGGCTCGGGCGCGTCGGCCATCAGCTCGATCGCCGTGCGGACGCCCTTGACGGCACTATCGTGCCTGGCCGATTCCGGCAGCATATCGAGCGTCGCGCTAGCGCGCTCCTTGTCGCCATTGGCCAGGTAACACCGCGCAAGCCCTGCAATCGCGGTCACATTGTCCGGGTCTTCCTGGATCACGCTGGCATAGATCTGCGCAGCGGTGCTGATATCGCCCGCCTGGCTGGCCGCTTCGGCCTGCGCCAGCGCCTCGGCAATCACCTGCGCGCTGTCGGTGCCGGTCAGCAGCTTGTCGACAAAGGCCTTGACCTGTCCCTCCGGCAGCGCGCCGAGGAACGCATCGACCGGGCGGCCCTTGTCGAAGGCATATACGGCCGGGATGGAACGCACGCCGAGCTGGCCGGCATAGGCCGGGTTCTCGTCGATATTGATCTTCACCAGCTTGACCGCGCCCTTCCGGGCATCGACCACGCGCTCGATCACCGGGCCGAGCTGCTTGCACGGCCCGCACCACGGCGCCCAGAAGTCGACGATCACCGGCTGCGTATTCGAGGCTTCGACCACATCGGCCATGAAATCCTGGTCGGTGCTGTCCTTGGTATTGAGCGGGGCCGTGTCGGGCATGGGTGGCATTCCTTTATGTACGGGCCTTTATATACGGGCGCAAAGATGGGCCCGCAGGCGGCGATGCGCAAGGCAGTCTGTAATCGCGCCGCAACCGCAAACCCGCAAGCCATGTTCATCTCCCGTCCGGTTTCCGCCCGTCGGGCTCCCTACCTGAACGGCTGCCAACGAAAAGCGGCCGAAATACCTTGATCCTGCCCTGTTTAGGTGAGGTTCAGACCATTAAGTTGATACCCATGGTCAAAGGAGGCCATTCCCATGATGAATCTGCTGACAACCCTCGGCGCGATCACCGCCATTGCCACCGCACCGCTCGCCGTTTCCCTCCAGGACGCGGTCCCGGTCGCGCCTCCCGTGACCGCCCCGGCCACCACCTCGGCGCTGACCGCACAGGAACGCTCGGCCATCCTCAAGAGCGTTTCGCAGGCGATGACCGAGGTCAGGACCGCGCGCGGCAAGTTCGAACAGCTTGCCCCCGACTATACCGTGTCCACCGGCAGCTTCGCCCTCTCGCGTCCCGGCAAGGTGCGCTTCGACTATGACGACCCGACCCCGATCCTTATCGTCAGCAATGGCGCGACCGTTGCCATGCAGGACAGCGAACTGGAAACAACCGACCGCGTGCCCCTCAGCTCGACGCCGCTCTCTCTCCTGCTCGATGACAGCCTCGATTTCGAAAACGAAGCCCAGGTGCTCGACGTCGTCCGTGCCAATGGCCGCATCGGCGTCACGCTCCGCGACAGGTCCGGCGAGATGGACGGCACGCTGACCCTCGTCCTGTCGGATGTCACAAAGGAATTGCTCGGCTGGCGCACCGAGGATACCGGCGGCAACATCACCTCGGTCCAGCTGGTTGATGTCGAATATGGCAAGAAGCTCAACCCGCGCCTCTTCATCCTCAAGGATTTCGACGACGAATAGGCATTCTTTTCGGCGCGCATCCGCCTGGATGCGCGTTGCGAAACTGTCAAAAACGGGAAAAGCAACCAACTAACGCATAATTTACTTGATTATCTCTGCAAGCGTGACATCTTTGCAACTGTCGATGAAACGGACACCCCGCGCAGCAATTGACCCCCCGCTGTGAACTCCCGTGACATCGCCGCCGGACCTCCCTTGCCGGTGAGACGTTGAAACTTGCGTCAGGCGCGCCCGAACTCCCCCGCGTTCGGGCGCGTTGACGTTTCAGGGATCGGTGGTACGCACCTGAACATGGCCAAACCGCTCAAGATCGTCAGCTGGAACATCAACTCTGTGCGCCTGCGCGCGCCGAATGTCGCCGGCTTTGTTGCCGCCGAGGCGCCTGATGTCATCTGCCTGCAGGAAACCAAGTGCCAGGATGGCGAATTCCCGGAAAAGCAGTTCCGCGAAATGGGCTTCAAGCACCTGATCCTCAACGGGCAGAAAGGCGGCCATCACGGCGTCGCCATCGCCTCGCGCCTGCCGCTTGAGCGGGTCGACGTGCCGGACCTCTGCCGCCACGGCCATGCCCGCGCCATTGCGGCGCGCGTGGGCGGGCTCGAAATCCACAATATCTACCTGCCCGCCGGCGGCGACGAGCCGGACCCGGTCAAGAATGACAAGTTCGCCCACAAGCTCGATTTCCTCGAAAAGCTGGGCAGGGGCTACAAGACGCTCCCCCGGGCCCCGCGCCTCCTCGTCGGCGACCTCAACGTCGCCCCGCACGAGAACGATGTCTGGTCGCACAAACAGCTCCTGAAGATCGTGTCGCACACGCCGGTCGAAACCGGCCTCCTCGAAGACTCGCGCCAGACCGCCGCCTTTGCCGACATTGCCCGCCTCGCGGTGCCCGACGAACAGAAGCTCTATTCCTGGTGGAGCTATCGCGCCAAGGACTGGGCCGCCGCCAACAAGGGCCGCCGCCTCGATCATATCTGGGCCAATCCGGACGCCCTGCCAAACACCAAGATCGACACCTACCGTGTCCACCTCGCCTGGCGCGGCGGCTGGAAACCCTCCGACCACGCCCCGATCAGCGTCAAGGTGAGCGTTTAGCCATTACCCCCAGCGCCCGCACTCCCGGCGAACGCCGGGACCTCACGCAATTAAAGACCGGACCAGCCGCAGGAGACCCCGGCCTTCGCCGGGGATGCGGCGTCACTCCCGCGCCTTCCCCAACCCATTTCCCGCCCTACTCAAGCTGATCCTCGTCGAATAGTGCATAGACATGGATCAACCTGACAGCACCGAACTGTGCTATGGTTCAATTGTCCGCGAGCCGGTCGATCTCTTTTCACACTGGCCCGGGTCGGAAACAGCAATCGACCTCCCCCTTTTCGGCGTCTCCCCGGTGGGCGGTGGTCTCAGAAAGAAAGTCAGTCATGCATATCCAGATCAACACCGACGAAAACGTAGAGGGTAGCGAAGAGCTCTCTGCCCACATTTCGACAGAGATCCACACCCGTCTCGACCGCTACAGCGAGCACATCTCCCGCATCGAAGTGCATCTCAGCGATGGGAACGCGGACAAGTCCGGCGCGCATGACAAACGTTGCCTCATCGAAGCCCGCATCGAGGGCCGCCAGCCGGAGGTGGCCAGCGACGAGGCCGACACGCTCGAAGGCGCCTGGTCGGGCGCCGCGAAGAAATTGCAGCACGTCCTGGAGACGACCCTCGGCAAGCGCAATCACGTCAAGGGCGCGGAAACGATCCGTACCGGCGAGTTGTAAGCGGACGACAGCCGCCAGATACGCCACCCAACCCACCCGCGAGGAACAAGATCATGACCAGCAAAAAACCCGAGACGCCAACCACAAAGAAAACTGACAAACCCGCAGACACATCGCCCGCCCCCGTCGACCGCCCCGGCTTCGATATCGGCGGCGCATCGGGTGATGGCAACGCGGGAACAGGTGTCGGCCTCGGCCCGGACGCAGGCGAAGACGCAGACGATCGCCGCTTGCCGGGCCGCCGCGGCAAAGGGGTCTATCCCACACCTTCCCCCACCTGATCCCCGCCCGGCCTATACCGGCCGCCATGACAGGCCCGTCCGCCATCCTTACCCGTGGCTTCGCCGAGGCGCCGCGCTCCTGGCGAACGCCGGGACCTCATGCCGTTGGAGAAAGGAACTCGCCTCCCGCGCGCCCCTGAGGGGCCGGGGGTGAGGGGTCCAGGACACCCCGCAAACACGGCCCTCGCCGCGACTTCCGCTACCCCTCATCTCCAACCGTTCTGCCAAGGGAGAAGGGCGTGCTCTCTCCACGCCCTTTTCCAACCCATATCCCACTCGCGCTATACTGGGCCCCATGAGCCATCCGCCCGACATCATCCATCATGGCCTCGAACAGGCGCGGCTCGCGCTGTGGGCGATGATCAACATGACCAATGCCCACCTGCGCCCGCTCACACTGCGGCGCAGTCTCAAGCAGAAGGCCATGGGCCGGTTGAAACAGTTCGAAATCATCGTGCGGAGGTTGCTCACCCTGATGGCCCTGGCGCTCACCCTGCCAGCGGTCCGCCCACGGACCCGCCTCACCTGTGCCACCCCCACGCCGCTCCCCGAGGGCACCGAGATCGTCACCTTCCCGGCCCCGCGCCGATTCGCCCTGTAAGGAAGGGTCCAGCCGGATGTCGACCCGGACGCGTCCATGCTGTTTCCGGGCAGCGTCCGGGCAAGCGGCCCGGTCCCTGCCGCGCCCTTCCTCGCGCGCGTCTCTGCGCTCTACAAGGTGCTCGAAGCGCCGGAACGCTATGCCAAACGCCTCGCGCCCAGCCTTGCCCGCCAGCAGGAAGGCGGCGACCCAAGACCTGTCGCCCTGCCGATGGCCAGTGCCTATCGCCTCCGACCCGAACTCGGGCTGATCGCCACGGTCCTGCCGGGATTGCTCAACTTCGCGCTGGAAAAGTGGGACAATTCAAGCTGAGTCCGACACGCTTGTCAGACTGGCATGCCGGGCGCCGGGAGGTGTTCCCGGTTACGGGCGCACCCCTCTCCCTCGGGCTTGTGAGGACCAGTCATCGCACTGAGATGGCCCGAGCAAGGGGCCAGGTGTCAGGGGGCATTGCTGCAAAGAGATTATGGCTGTGGACGCGCGGGCCGGTGCCCCCTCATCCCCCCTTCTTCCCAAGGCGAGAAGGGGGAAGTCTCAAGGCTGCAACCGATACCCGCCCGCATCCGTCAGCAAGAGGCGCGCATGCGACGGATCCGGCTCGACCTTCTGGCGCAGGCGGTAGATATGCGTTTCCAGCGTGTGCGTCGTCACGGCGGCATTATAGCCCCACACTTCCGACAGGAGTTCCTCGCGCGCCACCGGCTTGCCGCCGGCGCGGTAGAGATATTTCAGGATATTGGTTTCCTTCTCCGTCAGGCGCACCTTGCGGCCCTCGGATGTCACCAGCAGCTTCATCGACGGGCGGAAATCATACGGCCCCACCTGGAAGGTCGCGTCTTCCGACTGTTCAAAGCTGCGCAAATGCGCCCGGACGCGCGCCAGCAGGACGGAAAACTTGAACGGCTTGGTGACATAATCATTCGCCCCGGAATCCAGCCCCAGGATCGTGTCTGCATCCCCGTCCTGCCCGGTCAGCATGATGATCGGCGCGCGCACGCCCTTCTGGCGCATCAGCTTGCAGGCTTCGCGGCCGTCAAGGTCGGGCATCTCGACATCCAGCAGGATCAGATCGATCCGCTCGGCCACGGCTGTCTCGATGCCATCGCGCGCATTGGCCGCCTGCAGGGTTTCAAAGCCGTCATGCAATTCGAACTGCTCGGCCAGTGCCTCACGCAGGTCATTATCGTCATCAACGAGCAGGATTGTCTTTTTTGCAGACATATGGGCGCTCCATCCGGTCCAATTTCGCCTTGCACATATCCAAGACGGCGGCAGAAGTCATAAGAATGTGAATGACAGCCGATCACAACACAGGGAGTTGCCCGTGAACAGCCACTTCATTGCCCGCGCCGATGGCAGCTTCTTCGGCATGGATTTCGCCTGCCAGTGCGCGCTCGGCGTCGGCGGTGTCATTGGCGCAGACCTGAAGCGCGAAGGCGATGGCGCCTCGCCGATCGGCATCTGGCTGACACGCCGCCTGTTCTACCGTCCTGACCGGACCGCCCCGCCTGAAACCCGGCTGCCAATGGTTCCGCTGCGGGCCCATGACGGCTGGTGCGATGCACCGGATGATCCGCTCTACAACCGCCCCGTCTCCCTGCCCTACGCGGCCTCGGCGGAAAAGCTCTGGCGGGCCGATCATGTCTACAATCTCATTGTCGAGCTCGGCTACAATGACGATCCGGTCGTGCCGGGCAAAGGCAGCGCCATCTTCCTGCATCTTGCCCGCGAAGCCTACCAGCCGACCGAAGGCTGCATCGCGCTCGCCGAGACAGACCTGCGCACAGTGCTGCGCTTCCTGACGCCGGACTCGCGCATCGAGATCGCCATCTAGCGCGCCCCGAACAGGGCCGAGCCGATCCGCACATGCGTCGCGCCGAACTGCGCGGCCAGCGCATAATCGCTGCTCATGCCCATCGACAGGCCGGCAAGCCCATGGCGCTTCGCCAGCTTGGCCAGCAGCGCAAAGTGCGGACCCGCTGGCTCATCGACGGGGGGAATACACATCAGCCCCTGCACATCGAGGCCGCAGTCTCCGGCCGCAAACGCAAGCAGGCCGGCCAGCCCGTCGGGCAGGACGCCCGCCTTTTGCGGTTCTTCGCCTGTATTGACCTGAATGAACACCGGTACGTTTCGCCCGGCCTTTTCCATCGCCTTGGCCAGCGCCCGCGCCAGTTTTTCCCGGTCCAGCGTCTCGATCACGTCAAACAGCGCGACGGCATCCTCGGCCTTGTTGGTCTGCAGCGGCCCGATCAGGCGCAATTCGAGATCCGGGAATTGCGCGCGCCGCCCGGTCCAGTGCGCCTGTGCCTCCTGTACACGGTTTTCGCCAAACACGCGCTGGCCCGCCGCCAGCATCGCCTCGATTTTCTCGTCCGGTTGAGTCTTGGAGACGGCCACCAGAACAGGCGGCGGCGTGGCCGCATCTGCCAGCTCCGCCAGAATCTCGCTGCGCCGCTTGGCAAGTGTGAGGGAAACCGTATCAGTCATGCTGATGACCTTGAAACGCCAATCCTCGCCAAAGCGCAAGCTTCTGGCAGCCGCGCGCGCGGCCAGGTCGCATTTGCCCGGCGCTCTGCCGCCCGTCCTGTTCTTGACGGATCCGTCCCGCACGCCCGTTCCTGTTGCCACAGCAAAGCGCCTGCCCGCCGGATGGGGCGTGATCTACCGCCACTTCGGCGCGTCTGATGCCGCAGGCACGGCCAGCGCCCTGGCCCGTATTTGCCGCGAGCGCGGGCTCTGCTTCCTGATTGCGTCCGACCCGCTTCTGGCAATGGCCACTGGCGCAGACGGCGTTCACTGGCCTCACGCAAAAGTCGCCGCCTCACGCAAATGGCAGGGCCGGTTTGCTCTGATGACGGCGAGCGCCCATTCCCCCGAAGAGCTCCGCGTGCTCGCCCGCTATCCCGTCGATGCCGCGCTGGTCTCGACCGCCTTTGCGTCAAACAGCCCGTCTGCCCGGGCGCCGCTTGGGGCTCTTCGCTTGCGAGCCATCGCGCGCGCCAGCGCTTGCCCGGTTTTTGCCCTTGGCGGCGTCTCCGCCGAAAATGCTGCGCAAGTGGCAAGCTTTTCCGGCATCGCGGCCGTGGATGCGCTCACGCAGGTTTTCTAGGCGCGACGAGCACAGCGATGTCCCGGCGCAAGACGATGGTCAGGCGCGGTCAGATGCTAAATTTGCTGGAACGCAGAAAATCAGAACTTGAAGGCCGACTTGAGACGAATACCGGTCTCAACCTGGCTGTCCTCCCACTGCGATGTGTCATTCAACCGTTCGGCGCCCAGACTGACTTCACCGCCAACCGAGAAGCGGGGTGTCACGCGGAATGTGGCGCCAGCCTGCATCTGCTCTCGCGGAAGCGGCGAGGAATCCGCGCGGGTCAACATGTCGAGATTCAGCTGCCAGCGGGCATTGCCGCCAAACTGGACGGAAAAGTCATCGGTCGATTCTGGCTGCCACGAAGGCTTGGCGTCTGCAGGCTTGGCCTGGGCAAACTGGCGATACCAGTCAGCTTCCGCAGCCTTGCTTTCGGAAAGGGAGGGTGCTTCGATCTTGAGTATGTCTCCAGGCACAGACGGATCGGCCACTGCCGGCAGGGCCAGCATGGCTGAAAACACTGTGAGAGAGAGGATCAAGCCCGATTTCATTTCCTACACCTTCGCGCTTAAGAATAGTCATCCGAGCCGGTTAAGAGAAGATTAACATTCGGAGAGGCGGGCATTTTAAAGCGATAGTGTGATTTCTAACACAACACCTTCGGCAGAATCCCGATTCATGGGCACTGAAATCACTCCGGTTCGCCTTTGGCGGGTTGTCTGGCTGCGATACCCGGCCGCAATGCGCACTCCTTCGTGCACTTCCCGGGCGGCGCCGAGGCTCCATGATTCGCTTTCCAGGCCAGTCAGGTCGTCAGTTGCCTCGCCATAGTCGGCACCAAAATCGATCGAGAATGCCCGCTTCGTTACACCAATCGACCAGGCCGAATAGTCTCCGGGGCCGCTGTCCACGCCATTATTGCTGCCGAGGATGCTGGCGCCGACCGTGATCGTATCGAATTCAGCCGATGCACCAGCCGACCATGTTTCTATGGTGCCATAGATATCCGGCGTCACCGACGCGCTGACATCTGCCCGGCTATAGGCCAGCGCAGCCTGCAGCCTGACGCCGCTTTCGCGCAATTTCCGCGACACGTTCAAGGATGCCTCTGCCGCCGATTCGATGCTGAGCTCCGGGCTTCCGGCCAGGCGCCGCGCCGGATCCCGGTCCAGGCCGCGCACATCCGCGCTGGGCGTGAATGACACGCCTGCCCGCACGCCGAGGATACGCGGGCTCGCATAGCTCACTTTCAGCGCGGGCCCCGTCAGGTCGTGATCGGTGCGAATATAGGCCTGTCCGGTTGGATCGAGCACCGGGTTGGCCGCTGCGGCCTTCACAAATACGCTCGGCGCGCCTTCGTGGAAGCGGGCCGCCACGCCCTTGTCGCGCCCCAGCCTGACTTCGCCATAGCCACCTTCAGCATAGATATAGGCTTGCTCCAGCTGGCCGCGCGTCCCGACATGCTCGCGCCGGGCGCTTGCCGCCAGGCCGCTGAAACCGCCCTGCCACCCCCCGGCCACAGCCTCGAAGCCCTCTGGAATGCCGCTGAACCCGGCCCGAGCCGGATGGTCGTGCTGCACTTCGAACCGCCCTGTCGCCCCGATCTCCAGCCCATTGTCCAGAACCCGGTTCGTGGATATCCCGAAAGCGCCCAGCATGGTAACGGGCGAACCCGATGCGGACGACGCAGCGATGGCGCCTTCGGCTTCATGTGCCGTTTCCCACACGTCCCAGTCTTCCTCTGCGATTGCAGGGCTGGCCGCGACACCCAGTACAGCCAGCAGCGTCAGTGGTTTCCACATTGTCTTTCTCCTGCAAACACCTTGGGCACTCTACGGCACATCAGCACTGGCGAGCCCGGACTCCCCTTGTTATACAAACTGCTGTCAACAAGGTCTTGCACTCAGGAACAATCTCCATGGTCAAACACATCCTCACCGCCGCCCTGGCAGGCATGCTGATCGTTTCCGGTTGCCAATCCGGCGGCAGCAAGAAGAACGAAGGCCAGATCACCCAGCAGAATATCGGCACGGTCAATCCATACCTCTGGCGCGCCACGCTTGATACGTTCGAAAACATGCCGGTGCAGAGCGCCGACCCCGTCGGCGGCCTTGTCGTCTATGACTGGAAGTCATTCGCCGATTCCCCGGACGAGCGGATCAAGGCGACGGTCTATATCCTCGACACGCGCCTCCGGGCGGACGGTGTCAAGGTGTCGGTCTTCCGCCAGACCAATGTGGAGGGAACCTGGACAGACGCCAGCGTTGATCCCGAAACCGGAATCCAGCTCGAGAACAAGATCCTTGAGCGCGCCCGAACGCTGAAAGCTTCACAAATCGGCTAGAACGCCGGACAATCAACCTTTTCCAGAGGAGCGGGACATGGCCACCCGTTATGATCCGCAGGCCGCGGAAACCAGATGGCGTGCCGCGTGGGACGCAGCAGACCTGTTCAGGGCAAAGTCACCTGCCGAGGCCGGGGACGCGCCTAAGGCATACATCCTCGAAATGTTCCCTTACCCGTCCGGCCGCATTCACATGGGTCATGTGCGCAACTATGCCATGGGTGACGTGGTGGCGCGGTACAAGCGCGCCAACGGCTTCAATGTCCTGCACCCGATGGGATGGGACGCTTTCGGCATGCCGGCTGAAAACGCCGCGCTTCAGCGCAAGGTTCATCCCGGCAAATGGACCTATGAAAACATCGCCGCCATGCGCGCGCAGCTGAAAAAGCTGGGCCTGTCGCTCGACTGGAGCCGCGAGTTTGCCACCTGCGATCCGGAATATTATGGCGCGCAGCAGGACCTGTTCCTGAAGATGCTTGATAAGGGCCTCGTCTACCGCAAGGCCAGCAAGGTCAACTGGGACCCGGTCGACAATACCGTCCTGGCCAATGAGCAGGTGGTTGACGGCCGCGGCTGGCGCTCCGGCGCCATCGTGGAACAGCGTGAATTGACGCAATGGTTCTTCCGCATCACCCATTATGCCGAGAGCCTGCTGGAAGAGGTGCAGAAACTCGAACGCTGGCCTGAAAAGGTCCGCACCATGCAGGCGAACTGGATCGGTCGGTCCGAAGGCCTGCAGATGCGCTTTGCCTTTTCCGGAAACACGCCCGAGGGCTTCGAAAACGGTGTCGAGATTTTCACGACCCGCCCCGACACGCTGTTCGGCGCCAGTTTCATCGCCCTGTCACCCGATCACCCGCTGACGCTGCAGCTCGCGAAAGACAATGACGCGCTTACCTCTTTCCGCGCCGAGTGCGCCGCCGTGGGCACGAGCGAAGAGGCCATCGAGACGGCGCCGAAGCTTGGCTTCGATACCGGTCTCACCGTCCGGCACCCGTTTGACCCGGGCCGCACCCTGCCCGTCTGGATCGCGAACTTTGTCCTGATGGGCTATGGTACCGGCGCCATATTCGGCTGCCCGGCGCATGACCAGCGCGATATCGAGTTTGCCCGCAAGTACGGCCTGTCCGTGACCCCCGTTGTCTTGCCGCCGGATGCCGACGCGGCAACGTTCAACGTCGAAGACGACGCCTATACCGGTGTCGGCACAATCTTCAATTCCGGCTTCCTTGATGGCTTGCCGATTGACGAGGCCAAGCGGCAGTCCATTGCAAAGATTGAATCCCTCCGTCTCGGCGAGAGCAAGGTGAACTACCGTCTGCGCGACTGGGGTGTTTCCCGCCAGCGCTATTGGGGCTGTCCGATTCCCGTCATCCATTGCGAGACATGTGGCATCGTTCCCGTGCCGGCGGCTGACCTGCCGGTTCGCCTGCCCGACGACGTGACCTTCGACACACCGGGCAATCCGCTGGAACGCCATCCGACCTGGAAACACACGGCCTGCCCGGACTGCAATGGCAAGGCGCGCCGCGAGACCGATACGCTCGACACGTTCGTCGACAGTTCCTGGTATTATGCCCGCTTCGCCAGCCCGGACGATATGGCAGAGCGCGCCTACTGGCTGCCGGTCGACCAGTATGTCGGCGGCGTCGAGCATGCCGTGCTCCACCTGCTGTATGCGCGCTTCTTCGCCCGGGCGATGCGCGACATCGGCGAACTTGACCTTCCGAACGGAGAACCGTTTGCGGGCCTGTTCACGCAAGGCATGGTGACCCACGAGACCTACAGGTCTGCCGGTGGTGACTGGCTGGAGCCTTCCGACGTCGAACAAAGAGACGGCAACTGGATCGAGATCGCAACGGGCAAGCCGGCCAGTGTCGGACCGATCGAGAAGATGTCCAAGTCGAAGAAGAACACTGTCGACCCGGATGCCATCATCACGGCATTTGGCGCGGATACGGCGCGCTGGTTTGTCCTGTCGGATTCACCGCCAGAGCGTGATGTCGAGTGGACCCAATCCGGCGCCGAAGGTGCAGCGCGATTTACCCAGCGTATCTGGAGCGTCTTTGACGCCCTGCCCGAAACCGCGACAGGCGACATCGGATCTGACGCGGCCTCCATTGCCCTGCGCAAGGCATCGCACAAGGCCGTTGCCGCCATCGACAAGGCAGTCAACGAGTTCCGCTTCAACTCTGCTGTTGCCAGCATCCATGAATGGGTAGCGGCCTTGAAGAAAGCTGAAACCGGAAGCGACGACACGCGCGGTGCACGGCACGAAGCAGCCTCCATGCTGGCGCGCTGCCTGACGCCATTCATGCCGCACCTGGCTGAAACCTGCTGGGAACGGATTGGCGGAACCGGCTTTGTCTCGGCTGCAAGCTGGCCAAAACCGGACCCGGCCCTGCTGGAAGACGACACTGTCACCATCGCTGTTCAGGTGAATGGCAAACGCCGTGGCGAAATCACGGTTTCGAAGACGCTGGCAAATGACGCGGTCGAGGCGGCCGCCTTTGCCCAGCCGGATGTTGCGGCCTTCATCCATGGCAAGGCCGTCAAGAAAACCATTGTCGTTCCCGGCCGTATCGTGAATATCGTGGTCGCATGAAACAGCTTTTCGCCGCCCTGCTTCTTCTTTCGCTGGCCGCCTGCGGCTTCCAGCCCGTCTACGCGCCAGTATCCAGTGCGCTTGCTGCTGGCGGGCCGATTACCGTCGAGCCCATTCGCGGCCGGTCCGGTTACATGTTGCGCCGGGCCCTGCAGGAAGAACTCGCGATCGGGTTGCCTGGTGTGACCGAGCCCGCCACGCTGAACGTTGTCCTGAAGGAGAACCTCACACGGCTCGCCTTCAAGCCTGATGGCGCTGCCTCGCGCTCGAGCGTGATCGCGAGTGGCCGCTATGTGCTTGCGCGGGAAAGCGGGGCCATTTCGGGCCGGGTTGATGCCCAGACTGACTTCGCTGTCCCGGCCAGCTCGTATGGCGACATCGCCGCACAGACCAGCGCCTATGACCGGACGATGCGGGAACTGGCGAAAGAGATCGTCGACGACCTGCGTTTGCAGCTTTCCGCCAACTGATGCTGCTAAAGGGCAAGCAGGCGATCACCTTTTCCCGCAGGCCGGATCCGGCAATCTGGGCTGTCCTGGCCTTCGGGGACGATGAGGGCCTCGCCAGCGACGTATCCGCCAGCCTGGTCAAGGCCTGGACACCCAGGACCGGCGCACTGGAAGTGTCCGTGCTTGATGATGATGCGATCAAGAAAGATCCGGCACTCCTGTTCGATAATCTCGAGGCAGTGTCACTGCTCGGCGAGCCAAGGGTCATCCGCGTCCGCACGAGCGGTGACAAGATTGCCTCCCTGCTCGCCGAGGCCATTGCCGAAGGCGACACGGGCGAACACCGCTACGCCGCCAGGCTGGTTATCGAGGCCGGAAGTCTGGCGTCCAAATCAAAGCTGCGCGCTGCAGCCAGTTCGGCCAACCGCACAGCCTGTCTGCAATTGTTTGCCGATGAAGCGGGCGACATTGAGGACCGGGTCAAGGCCGCCCTGCTCGAGGTCGGTGCCACGATCGATCCTTCTGCCCTATCAGCCTTCACCGGAGACCTGCCCGGCCATCGGGGCATCGCCAATTCCGAGATCGAAAAGCTTGCACTTTATGCACGCGGCCTCGGGCGCGACGTGACGCTCATGGATATTCGCGCGCTGTCTGCGACCGATATTGATCATGACCTCTCGGCCGCCATCCGGGCCACATTGTCCGGCGATCTCGTCGCGGCCAATACGGCCCTGCAGCGCCTCGAAATCGCGGGCACATCCGCCATCTCGATCCTGCGCGCGCTGCAAAGCGAAACGCTCAGGATGCTGGATGCGCACAAGCGAATGGCAGCAGGTGAAGGCGCGCCCGGCATGAAGCTCAGGCCGCCGGTATGGCAAAGCGACTGGCCAGCCTTTCGCGCGCGTCTCGCCAAGTGGCCGCAAAAGCGGCTCTTGCGGATTCTCGAGCGGATTTACGACGCCGAAAGCCAGGCGAAATCGGGATCCGGCAGCGCCGATCCTGTTGTTCGTGTACTGATGAATGAGCTCGGCAATGCTGCCGCGCTGGTGGACTGATCTAGCGTTTGGCCGTCAGGCGGCGGCACACGTCATCGAGCTGTTCCAGGTCGCGATACCGGATCCTGAGCTCGCCGCCATCCTTCCCGTGCCGGATATCAACAGCGAGGCCCAGCGTACGCGTCAGGTCAGCTTCCAGCGCTTCGGTATCGACATCCTTTTCGGGCGCCGGTGACTTGGCAGACTTGGTCTCAATCGACCCGCCTTCGCGTGCATCCTTCGCCCTGGCTTCCACATCACGGACGCTAAGACCCTTTTCAGCCGCCATGCGGATCAATGCTTCGGGATCGGGTGCGCCAAGCGCCGCACGCGCATGCCCGGCACTCAGCTTTCCCTCACGCACAAAGGCCCGGGCGCTTTCCGGCAGCTGCAGCAGCCGCAGCGTGTTTGCAATATGAACACGGCTCTTGCCGACACTGCTTGCCAGGCTGTCCTGCGTCCGCCCGAAGCGCTTCATCAGCGCCTCATAGGCCTCGGCCTCTTCAATTGGATTGAGGTCAGCCCGCTGGACGTTCTCGATGATGCCGATTTCGAGCAGTTCGAGCTCATCGATATCGCGCACCAGCGCGGGGATGGATTTGAGGCCCGCCAGCTTGGCAGCCCGCCAGCGTCGTTCGCCGGCAATGATCTGGTACTTGCCGCTATCCTTCGGATCGGGCCGAACGAGAATCGCCTGCAGCACGCCCTTGCTCTTCAGAGAATCCGCAAGCTCGTTCAACGCAGCCTCGTCGAATGAGCGCCGCGGCTGGGCCGGATTGCGGCGGATCAGCTCAATATCGATCTCGTTCGAGACGGTCGCTCGCGGCTTGCCTCCCTCGGTCGCAGGCACCGCGCCGACAGCATCAATCTCACCCATCAGGGCAGACAGGCCGCGGCCAAGACGAGACGGTTTGCTCTTTGCTTCGTCGGACATATCGTTCAGGCCGCTCTCGACTTTTCGCGCTGCAGGACTTCAGACGCGAGACGGATATAGGCCTCGCTTCCCGGACACCGATAGTCGTACAGCAAGGCCGGTTTGCCAAAGGACGGCGCTTCTGAAAGCCGCACATTGCGCGGAATGACCGTATTGTAGACCTTGTTGCCGAAATGCGCCCGCACCTGGTCGGCCACCTCATCCGACAGGTTGTTGCGCCGGTCATACATGGTCAGCACAACGCCCTGGATCTCCAGGTTGGGATTCAGCCCGGACCGCACCGCCTCAACCGTCCGCATCAGTTGGGACAGGCCTTCCAGCGCCAGGAACTCGCACTGCAACGGCACAAGCAGCGCATCGGCTGCCGTCATGGCATTCAGGGTCAAGGACGACAGGGATGGCGGGCAATCGATCAGGATATAATCGTATTTCACCAGATCGCCGTGTTCGGCCCGGTCGATGTAATCCATCAGCGCGTCACGCAGGCGATAGGACCGGCGCGCATCCGTCGCAAGTTCGGTTTCGACGCCCGACAGGTTCTCGTCTCCGGGAACGATGTCGAGACGCGGAACGATGGTCGACAGAACCGTCTTCTCCATCGCGACACGATCGACCACGAGATCATAGCTCGTCAGCGTCCGGTCTGGCCGGGAAATACCGAGTCCCGTGGAGGCATTACCCTGCGCATCGAAATCCACGATCAGGACCCGGCGGCCAACGGCGGCCAGCGCTGTGCCCAGATTGATCGAAGTTGTCGTCTTTCCGACGCCACCCTTCTGGTTCACAACCGCAAAAATTCTCGGCTTAGTCGCCACCTTGCAGCTCCCTTATGATTAATACGACGCCCGAACCGCCACTGCGACTCGGAATCGCCTCATACGCGAAACTCCACCTTTGTTGGGCCTGCGTCAATTCTTCTTCCCAGCGTTCGCCCTTCAGGAATAGCCCTGCCGCACCCTTTTTCATCCAGGGTGCGGCATAGTCCAGAAGCTTCGGAAGCGGCGCAAAGGCCCGTGCGGTCACCAGATCTGCCGGTACGGTCTCCGCCGATTCCACGCGCCCCTGAATCACACTTGCCGAAAGATCGCCGGCCGAAATCGCGGCGCGAAGGAAGTTGGTCTTCTTCCCCACGCTCTCAATCATCGTCACGTGGCCCGCAGGCCGGGCGGCCGCGATGATCAGTCCCGGAAAGCCGGCGCCCGATCCGAGGTCCACCACACGGGCGTCTTCCGTGATATGGTCCAGTAACTGGAGGCAATCGGCCACATGGCGCTGCCAGATGTTCGGCCATTCGCGTGGGCCGATCAAATTGCTCTTCACGCGCCACACATCGAGCGTGTCGATCACCCGGTCGAGACGCTCCTGCGTTTCACGTGAAACATCATGGGCGGCCAGAAATACCGCGCGGTCATTCCCCTCACCCACGGGTCATACCGCCCTTGCCCGGCGTTTCACGTGACTGAGCAAAGCCGTCAGCGCGCCGGGGGTCACGCCTTCGATTCGTCCCGCCTGGCCAAGCGTTGCCGGGCGGATCGCTTCAAGTTTCTGGCGGACCTCGTTCGAAAGCCCGCCGATGGCGGCATAGTCCAGGCCTGCCGGAAGGGTCAGGCTTTCATCCCGGCGAAGCGCCGCGACATCCGCTGCCTGCCGTTCCAAGTATCCGGCGTAAAGCGCCTCGATTTCCAATTGGGCGCCAATGGCGGGCGCCATGTCAGACAATTCCGGCCAGACTTTCGTCAGGGCCACCAGGTCGATATCCTTGTAGGCGAGATAGTCCCAGGCCGACCGGACACGGCCATCCTGATTGATCTCCCATCCCGCCTGGGCGGCCTTGGCCGGAGACAGGGTCAGGGACTGCAGCGTTTCACGCGCTCGGGTTAATGCATCTTGTTTCACGTGAAACACTTTGGCCCGAATCGGCCCCACAATGCCGGATTCGACGCCTTTTCGCGTCAAACGCTGGTCTGCATTGTCGGCGCGAAGGGCCAGGCGGTATTCGGCGCGGGATGTGAACATGCGATAGGGCTCCGTAACGCCCCGCGTCACAAGATCGTCGATCAAGACTCCGATATAGGCCTCGGCCCGGTCGAATATCACGGCATCCTTCCCGTCGGCGCTTCGCGCCGCATTCATGCCGGCGACGAGCCCCTGGGCACCCGCTTCCTCATACCCTGTCGTCCCGTTGATCTGGCCCGCCAGATACAGTCCCGGCAAGGCGCGAACCTCCAATGCGGGCGTCAGGGCGCGCGGATCGACATAGTCATACTCAATCGCATAGGCATATTGGCGAATGACTACATCCTCGAGTCCCGGAATGGTCCGGATAAACTGATCCTGGACGGGTTCCGGCAGCGAGGTCGAAATGCCGTTCGGATAGACGGTATCGTCTTCGAGTCCTTCCGGTTCGAGGAATATCTGATGGCGATCGCGATCCGCGAAACGGTCGACCTTGTCTTCGATGGAGGGGCAATATCGCGGTCCACGCCCGGCAATCGCGCCCGAATAGACGGCTGACTGGCCGATATTCCGGGCGATGATCGCGTGCGTTTCCGGCGTCGTCCACGTAATACCACACGCCACCTGCGGCACGCGGATCTCGTCTGTCAGATAGGAAAACGGGATCGGCGTCTCGTCGGCTGGCTGCATTTCGAGCCGCTCCCAGGCAATCGTCTTGCCGTCGAGCCGGGCAGGCGTGCCTGTTTTCAACCGTCCCATTGGCAGGCCGAGCGAATAGAGACGGTCCGAAAGACCGATCGCGGGTGCCTCGCCCACACGGCCGGCCGGAATACGCTTCTCGCCGATATGGATCATGCCCTTGAGAAATGTGCCCGTCGTGATGACGATCTTCTTCGCGCGGTATGACGTGCCGGTCAGACCGGTCACACCCGCCAGTACGCCCTCATCCAGGATCAAATCCTCCGCACCATCCTCGACAATGGTCAGGTTCGGATAGTCGGCGAGCTCCGCCTGCATGGCTGCACGGTAGAGCGCCCGGTCGATCTGCGCACGCGGTCCCCAAACGGCCGGCCCCTTTGACCGGTTCAGCATGCGAAACTGAATGCCGGCTTTGTCTGCCAGGCGCCCCATCAGGCCGTCCAGCGCATCGATTTCCCGCACGAGATGGCCTTTTCCGAGGCCCCCGATGGCCGGGTTGCAGCTCATTTCACCGATTGTCGATCGCTTGTGCGTGACCAGAGCCGTTCGCGCGCCATAGCGTGCGGCTGCAGCGGCCGCTTCACAACCGGCATGTCCGCCGCCGATTACAATTACATCAAATTCGTGTGGCATCGCCATCGCGTTCAGGCCTCGGGAAACAGGGTATTCTGGCGGACATATAACCGCGCAGGCGCCTAAACCCTAGGGGTCATTTGCCGATGCAGAACTCAGAAAACACAGCGCCGAGCACGTCTTCGACACCAACGACACCGATAATTGAGCCGAGCTGGCGAAGCGCCATGCGAATATCCTCCGCAGCCAGTTCTGCCCCGACATCATTGGCCAGGGCATCGCGCGCAGCCTCAAGGCTGCTCAAACCGTCCTGCAGCCGGGCCCTGTGGCGCTGGCGCGTTATCACCGGCGCTTCCACAGAGGCTGCATACTTACCAACGAAGTCAGCGATGGCTTGTTCCAGCGCATCCACACCGCTACCGGCTTTTGCGGAAATCACATGGTCGGCGTTCAGTTCCGATGGCGCTGATTGAAGGTCCACCTTGTTGAGGACCACAAGGTCGCCCGGCTCGCGATAGTCCGTTGACAGAACACTTGTCTCCGGCACCTCTGCATCAATCAGGAAAATCCGCAGGTCTGCCTCGCGGGCCGCACGTTCCGCCCGGCGCACGCCTTCCGCTTCAATCTCGTCATCGGTCGACCGCAGCCCGGCCGTATCGGCTATCCAGACAACATGCCCGCCCATCACGCGGCGCACTTCAATTACGTCCCGTGTCGTGCCGGCCTTTGCCGTAACGATGGCCGCTTCGCGCCGGGCCAGCCGGTTGAGCAGGGTCGACTTGCCGGCATTGGGCGCGCCGATAATGGCGACCCGAAAGCCATCCCTTATGCGCTCGCCAATGCCGCCATCACCCAATGCCGCGCGGACCTGCGCAATCACGTGGTCCAGCTTCGCAAGGATTGGGGCCGTCGTGTCCTGCGGCGCATCGCCTTCATCCGGGAAATCAATCGCCACTTCGACCAGTGCCAGCACACCCGTCAGCTCGGCACGCCAGCCCGCATAGGTCTCCGACAATCCGCCCCCGAGCTGCCTCAGCGCCTGCGCCTTTTGCGCGCGAGTCTCTGCTTCAATGATGTCGGCCACGCCTTCAGCTTCAGTCAGGTCCAGCTTGCCGGCCTCGAAGGCGCGCCGCGTGTACTCACCAGGCTCGGCCATGCGCACGCCCTCATGGGCTGTGAGGGCACTCAGTGAGTGTTCGATCACTGCGGCCCCGCCATGCAGGTAAAGCTCAAGCGTGTCTTCGCCCGTATAGCTGCCGGGCCCTGGCATGAACACGGCGAGGCCCCGGTCGATCAGCCCGCCACCCGCATCACGGACATCGGTCAGCGTCGCATGGCGCGCAGCCGGAATGCCGCAATCAAGGTGTTGCGCGGCCAGCCAGGCAACCTTCGGCCCGGACAGACGAAGGATCGCTATCGCAGCTGGCGGAGCACCCGAAGCGAGGGCGCAAATTGTGTCGCGCTCGCTCATATGCGTGCCCGTTTCCCTAGTTTTTCATCGCTTCGAAGAACTCGTCATTGGTCTTCGTCTGGCGCAATTTGTCGATGAGGAAGTCAATGGCATCATTGGTGCCCATCGGGCCCAGGATGCGGCGCAGGATGTAGATCTTGGACAGCTGATCAGGCGGCGTGATCAGCTCTTCCTTACGTGTGCCGGACTTCATGATGTCGATAGCCGGGAAGGTGCGCTTGTCGGCAATCTTCCGGTCGAGCACCACTTCCGAGTTACCGGTGCCCTTGAATTCCTCGAAGATCACTTCGTCCATCCGGCTGCCGGTATCGATCAGCGCGGTGGCGACAATGGTCAGCGAACCCCCGTTCTCGACGTTCCGCGCGGCGCCGAAGAAACGCTTCGGCCGTTGCAGCGCGTTAGCATCCACACCGCCGGTCAGCACCTTGCCCGAACTTGGCACGGTCGTGTTGTAGGCGCGGCCAAGGCGGGTGATCGAGTCGAGCAGGATGACAACATCGCGCTTATGCTCGACCAGGCGCTTGGCCTTCTCGATCACCATTTCGGCAACCTGGACGTGGCGTGTTGCCGGCTCGTCGAATGTCGAGGCAACCACCTCGCCCTTTACGGTGCGGCGCATGTCGGTCACTTCTTCCGGGCGTTCGTCGATCAGCAGTACGATCAGGTAGCATTCCGGATGGTTCTCTTCGATCGCGGCGGCAATGTTCTGCAGCAGAACCGTCTTGCCGGTGCGCGGCGGCGCAACGATCAGGGCGCGCTGGCCCTTGCCGATCGGCGCCACAATATCGATCACGCGGCCGGACCGGTCTTTCTTGGTCGGGTCGCGGCTCTCCATCTTCATCCGCTCTTCCGGATAAAGCGGGGTCAGGTTGTCGAAGTGGACCTTCTTGTTGGCTTTCTCCGGCTCTTCGAAATTGATCTTCGACACGTCGGTCAGGGCGAAGTAGCGCTCATTGTCCTGCGGGGCGGTGATCGGGCCCTCGACCGTGTCACCTGTCCGGATGTTCGCCTTCTTCAGCACTTCGGGGCTGACATAGATGTCGTCCGGACCGGGCAGGTAGTTCGATTCCGGCGAGCGCAGGAAGCCGAACCCGTCGGTGAGCACTTCCAGCACGCCGAGCCCGGTTATCTCGACTTCGCTGTCGGCGAGTTCCTTGAGGATCGCGAACAGCATGTCCTGCGTACGCAGTGCTGACGCGTTCTCGACCTCAAGCTCCTCGGCATAGAGCAACAGCTCTTCGGGTGATTTGGCTTTGAGTTCGCGCAGGGTGACGCTGGTGAGGTTGTCGAGCATGGATAGGGCCATTTCTGGAGGGAGTCGGGATGCAGACCGGGTCGGATCAAATTGTGGGGGACCGGGCGAAAATGAGTTCGCGCTGCACAAGGACTGTGCGCCGGTTGGCCTGCATATGCGGCAAACAAGCCTGTTTCGTCAAGCGCGAATGGCGTCTCCGCCTCAGAACGGTTTGACGGCGACCAGTATCACAATCACGATCATCAGCAGGAATGGTACCTCGTTCAGCATGCGCAAGGTCTTTGCCGAAACGCCGTCGCCGCCCCGGTCAATCTTTTTGCCGAGACGAACGAAATAGCCATGCAGGCCGGACAGGATGAGCACCAGAACCAGTTTCACGTGCAGCCAGCCGTGCGACAGCAGGTCCTGATTCATCCAGAGCATGGCCAGGCCGAATACCCAGACGAGGATCAGGCTCGGGTTCATGATGATCATGCGCAGCTGGTAGGAGGCCTTCTTCATCGCTTCGTATAACGGCTCGCCCGGCTGGCTCGATAATTGGTGAATCTTGTAGCGCGGATAGACCAGAAGGCTGGCCATCAGCGAGACCACAAAGATGATGTGAAGGGCTTTCACCCAGAGATACAGCATCAGATTCCGCCCTTCCTAGGCTGTCGCACGCACGGCCTGGCCGGCCTTGCGCACCACATCGGCGTGTGGACAGCCCGATGCGCCCGTCGGGCAAAGACGGCTTCCGGCACATGACCGGATCGTCCCCGTCATGTCCAGCGCCGCCAATGTTTCATTGGCCAGTGTCCGGATGAAGCCGGGATGCACGCCCAGCGCCTCGACGCGCGTATAGCTGGGGGCGCCATTCTGCTCGGCCAGCAGCTTGTATTCCTCGCCCAGTTCCACCAGAGTCTCGATATGCTCTGAAACGAACGCAATCGGCGCGATCAGGATATTGCGCCTGTCTTTCGCTGCGCGCTCGACCTCTTCATCGGTCGAGGGGCCGATCCATTTCAGCGGGCCGACACGGGACTGGTAACAGCCGACAACGTTCCAGTCCTGCGGCACGCGCGCTGCGATCATCGCCACAAGCGTCTCGCACTGCCATTGGTAGGGATCACCTGCGGCAACGATTTTTTCCGGCAAACCGTGCGCCGACAGCAGCAGGCTCACATCGCCTGGCCGGCCGGCCTGATCGAATGCCGCCATGATCTGGTCGACATGCGCCCCGATGAAACCTTCCTCGAAGGGATAGCAGCAGACGGTCCGCACCCGGCCGGAATAATGCTTCTTCCACTCGGTCAGGGACGATCCCGTCGTCGTCGTCGAGAATTGCGGATACAGCGGCAACAGCACGACTTCATCCGCGCCCCAGTCCTTGACCTCCCGGGCTGCATCCTTGGTGAAGGGGTGCCAGTATCGCATCGCAATGAATGTCCGCACCTCATCCCCCGGCAGCGCTGCGGCCAGCTGGATCTGCAGGGCTTCAGCCTGTTTCTCGGTTTCCGGTAACAGGGGCGATCCACCGCCAGAGCCCATCAGGGCATAATTCTTCCTGGCGGACGGCGCACGGGTCTTTGATATGAACCGCGCCAGTGCCCACCGGATCGGCAGCGGCGCCTGGATGATGGCCGGGTCATCGAACAGGTTGCGCAGGAATGGCTGCACGGCATCCGGGCCATCCGGGCCACCCAGGTTGAACAATACGACGGCAATCTTGCGGCCCATCAATAATCAGCCTTCCCGAATGATCTTGAGAACACGTTCGACATTCGCAATCGGCGTTTCCGGCCGGATACCGTGCCCAAGATTGAATATATGGGGGCGGCTCTGATAGGCTGCCACCAGTTCGCGGACGCGCGCATCCAGGCGCTCCCCGCCCTCGATCAGCAGCAGCGGATCAAGATGCCCCTGCACCGGCATCTGCGGTGGCAGGGAGGCGTTCACGAATGACGGTACCGCTGCCGTATCGAGGCCAACAGCCGTCACTCCGGTTACCGCTGCATATTCAGGCAGCATGGCCGCCGCGCCGCGCGGAAAGCCGATCACCGGCACCGTCACACCCATGTCCCGCAACAGCGTCACCAGCTTCGCCGTTGGCCTGATGATGACTTCCCGGAAGATATTGTCCGGCAAGCCTTCGGCCCAGCTATCGAACAGCATCAGCGCATCAGCGCCCGCCTCGACCTGCCTCACCAGATAATGCGCGGTCGCTTCGATCACATGATCCATTACGGCGGCCAGTTCATCCGGCCGGCCATGGGCCCAGCGCCAGGCGAGCGACTTGTCCGTCTTGCCCCGGCCCTCGATGGCATAAAGGCTAACCGTCCAGGGCGAACCGGCAAATCCGATCAGGGCGGTGTCCTTCGGCAGCTCCGCGCGCACACGCGACACGGTTTCGTAAACCGGTGCCAGCCGGTCAGCCGCTTTCTGCGCCGGCACCTTTCCGAGGTCTGAGGCGGAATCGATCTGCTGCACCAGCGGGCCAACCCCCTTTTCAAACTCCACGCCGAGGCCCATCGCGTCCAGAATGAGCAGGATGTCAGCGAACAGGATGGCGGCATCCATGCCATAGCGGCGAACCGGCTGAAGTGTCGCCTCGGTCGCCATTGAAGGCGTATAGCAGAAATCGAGAAAGTCCTTTGCCCGTGCTCGCAGCTCTAGATATTCCGGCAAATGGCGTCCGGCCTGGCGCATCATCCATACTGGAGGCCTCTTGGCAGGTGTGCCTTCAAGAACGCTGATCAGTTTTGATGTGCCGGTTTGCCCCATGACTTTCTCAAATCTCTCATTTTTCAAAAAGCCCGTCAGGGCGCTTATTATTACTATGCGGTGATATCAGGGGAGAAAGGCCACTCACAGGATTTGTCCAGCAAATTCCACACGCGAGTCACAGGGTGTCGCACCCCATTAAGGTTTCCTTAACCTGCAATCGCCGCGAGGGTTAATGAGCGATTAACACCCCTTGTGGAGTCACAGGATGAAACATAGCGGGAATACCGGGGAGTCGGATTCGGCTGCATGTGGATGGATTGTGACTCCCGGTGTGACGATTCTCTTGTCCACAGCTTGTACACAGGTCTTGTGAAATCGGTCTGCCATCGGCAAGAGAGTGAACCATGCCCAATCCGCCGCGCCCCAGCATCTATTTCAATGTCCACCTCGTGTCCGACAGCACGGGTGAAACCCTGAACGCCGTTCAGCGGGCCGCCTGTGCCCAGTTCGAGAATGTACAGCCGCTCGAGCACAACTACTACCTCGTTCGGTCAGAGCGCCAGCTCGAGCGCGTGATGCGTGAGATCGAGGCGGCGCCCGGCGTCGTCTGGTACACGATTTCCGATGAGGCCCTGCGCAAGCGGCTCGAAGCCTTTTGCCGCGAACGCGGCGTCGCGACGCTGCCCGTGCTCGATGCCTCCATCGCCATGCTCGGCCGCCATCTCGGCGTCTCGGCCAACCAGAAAGTCGCTGGCCAGCATGCGCTCGACCAGGACTATTTCGACCGGATGGAAGCCATCAACTTCACCCTGGCCCATGATGACGGCCAGAATGTCGATGGCCTGGTCGGCGCCGACGTCATCCTGCTAGGCGTCAGCCGCACATCGAAGACGCCGACATGCGTCTATCTCGCCAACCGCAAGGTCCGCGCCGGCAATATCCCGCTGGTTCCCGGCGTCCCGCTGCCGGCTTTCATCGAGGAACTCGGCGAAAAAGGCCCGATGGTTGTCGGCCTCAAGATCAGCGCCGAGCGGCTCGTCCAGATCCGCCGCCAGCGCCTTATCTCGCTGAACGAGGACGAACACACAATCTACGCCGATGAAGATGCGGTCCGCGATGAGGTCACCCAGGCCAACCGCCTCTTCCAGCGCAACAAGTGGAAAACGATCGACGTGTCGCGCCGCTCCGTCGAGGAGACCGCTGCGGCAATCCTCAATTTCCTCAACGAACGGCGCGGACACGCATGAGCCCCGGCATCACACTTGCCTCCGGCAGCGCCAGCCGCCGCGCGCTCCTGGCAGGGGCCGGAATCGACGCCGCCAGCATCAAGCCGAATGTCGACGAGGATGCCGCCAAGGCCGCCATGCGCGGCGAAGGCATGTCCGTGCGCGACCAGGCCATGCAGCTGGCCGAACTCAAGGCCATGAAGGTCTCGGCCCGCACACCTGGCCTCGTGATTGGCGGCGACCAGATGCTCTCGCTCGACAATGAAGCCTTCGACAAGCCTGCCGACCTGGATGCGGCGCGCGATCACCTGCGCAGGCTCTCCGGCAAGACCCACACGCTGGAGACGGCCATTGTCGTCTGCGAGAACGGCACACCGGTCTGGCGCCACATGGCCCGGCCCAGGCTGACCGTTCGCCCACTGAGCGACGCCTTCATCGATTCCTATGTCGAACAGGCAGGCGAGGCCCTGCTTTCGACGGTGGGTGCTTACCAGCTTGAAGGCCTCGGCGCGCAGCTCTTCACGAAGATCGAGGGAGACTATTTCTCCATTCTCGGCCTGCCGCTCCTTCCCCTGCTCGACTATTTCCGGACCCGCGGGGCCCTCGAATCATGACCCGGCTCTACGGCGTCATCGGTGACCCCATCGCCCATTCGCTGTCGCCCCTCATCCACAACCAATGGATGCGCGACAATGATATCGACGCTCTCTACAAGGCCATGCAGGTGCCTGAAGGCGAACTGAAGGACGCGCTGGAAACGCTGACAAGGCAAGGCGCGCGGGGTCTCAATATCACCCTGCCCCACAAGCAGACCGCACTCGTGCTGGCAGATGAAGTGGGCGATCTTGCTCGGCGTATCGGCGCCGCCAACACGCTGATCCGCACCGAGTCAGGCGGATGGCTCGCCGAGAATACGGACGCGCCTGGCTTTATCCACACCATCGAAACGGCCGACATTCACGTCGCCGGCAAGACCGTGTTCCTGCTTGGCGCAGGCGGATCGGCCCGGGCGCTCGCCATCGCCCTGACAGATCTCGGCGCCAACCTGACCATTTGCAACCGGACGATTTCCCGCGCCGAGGAGATCGCAGACAATCTGCCGGTTCGGCCGGAAATCTGCACCCTGGATATAGGTCTCGAGCGCCTCGCCGCCGCTGAACTCGTCGTCAACACGGTCAGCCTGGGGCATTCCGGCAAGGCGCTGGAGCTGCCCCCAGGTACCGGCCGCACCTTCTACGATATCAGCTATGGCAAGGCCGCCGCGCCAACCCTGGCCCATGCTGCCGAACAGGACTGGAAAACCATGGACGGGCTTGGCATGCTGGTCGCGCAGGCCGCGTTCGCCTTCGAACACTGGTTTGGCATGGTTCCCGACATGGCGGACGCCGAGGCACGCTGCCGGGCCGTAGTGGAGGCAACGACATGATCATCCTTGGGCTGACAGGATCCATCGGCATGGGAAAATCGGCAACGGCCGAGCTTTTCCGCGAGGAAAATGTGCCCGTCTATGACGCGGACGCCGCCGTCCACGCACTGTACGAAAAAGGTGGCGCCGCCGTCGCGCCGGTCGAAGCGGCCTTTCCAGGCGTGGCGGTGGACGGCGCGATTGACCGCCTCCGCCTGCGCGAACGCGTGCTCGACAATGCCGAGGCCATGAAACGGCTCGAAGCCATCGTCCATCCGCTGGCCGGCGCCGCCCAGCATGATTTCCGTCAGGCAGCACGCGAGGCCGGCGCGCCCTTCGTGGTGATCGATATTCCGCTGCTTTACGAAACCGGCGGCTGGCAGTTCTGCGACTATGTCGTCGTTGTCACCGCCTCGGCTGCCGTCCAGCGTGAACGCGTGCTCTCAAGGCCCGACATGACCGAAAAGGCGTTCGAATCCATTCTTGCGCGGCAGGTGCCGGATGCCGAAAAGCGCGCGCGGGCCGATTTTGTCATCCCGACAGAACATGGTTTCGAGTTTGCGCGAGACCTGGTTCGCGCGATAGTGGCCCTGATGATTCGCAAGGACGCCGACGACCACGCATGACCACACATATCCGCGAAATCGCCTTCGACACCGAGACAACGGGCCTTTATCCGAATGACGGGGACCGCATCATCGAAATCGGCGCTGTCGAGATGATCAATCACATCCCCACCGGCAAGACCTTCCGCTCGCTCATCAATCCGCGCCGCCTCGTCTCCGAGGATACGGTGCGCATTACAGGCATCACGGACGAACACCTGAAAGATGCGCCCTTCTTTGAGGAAGAGCATGTCATCGGCGCCTTGCTTGAATTCATCGGTGACGACCTGCTGGTCGCCCACAATGCCGGGTTCGACCGCGGCTTCCTCAATATGGAGCTTGCACTGTGCGGCCGCGCCCCGATCGAGGATCACCGCTGGATCGATACGGCGGCCATGGCGCGCAGGAAATTTCCGGGCGCACCGGCCAGCCTCGATGCCCTTTGCAAGCGGTTCGACATTTCACTGGAAAGCCGGACACTGCACGGCGCCCTGCTGGACAGCCAGCTATTGGCCAGCGTCTACCTTGAACTGCTCGGCGGGCGGGCGCGCGCCTTCTCGTTTGATGTGCCGGCCGAAGGCATGGAAGGCGGCGTGCGCCGATCCGCCCGCCAGCGCCCGCAACCGCTGGCCTCGCAGATCACCGAGGCCGAACGGGCCGCTCACGCGGCCTTTATCGAAACGCTGGGGCCTGACTGTCTGTGGAAACAGGCCTGAGGCCTGCTATTGCTGGGTCGGCGGGTTGCTCGCGGCCGCGCGGCGGACCTGGGCCTGGTACAGTGCAACAAAATCAACCGGATCGATCAGCAGGGGCGGGAAGCCGCCTTCGCGGGTGATCTCGGCAATGATGCGGCGCGCAAACGGGAACAGCAGGCGCGGGCATTCGATCAGCAGCATGGGTTCCAGCTGGTCCTGGGAAATGTTCTGCAACTGGAACAGGCCGGCATAATCGAGTTCGGTAATGAACATCACCTTGTCGTCTGCCATCGCCTTGGCCGACAGTTTCAGCGACACTTCGAACAGGCCGTTGCCATCGGCATGCGGCTTGGCGCCGACATCGATGCCGAGATCGATATTCGGCTGCGACTGGACAGGGGAATGGCCCGGGTTTTCGAATGACAGGTCTTTGACGTACTGGCCAAGAACGCGCATCACCGGCGCGCTTGGCGTGTCGCCATTGGTGCCCTCTGGGCTATTGGGGTTTCCCGGTGCGCTCGTGTCTGTCATGATGTTTCCTCTACCTGCAACGAAACGCGCGCCTAGCATGTGGCCTAAGAACGCGCAACGCATCACTGGCTTCGCAGGCGTTTCGTGACTATCTAGGAAGAGACCCGTGAATGCTTGAAGGATATCTGTTCTAAATGTTCGACCCTATTATCGAGGTTCTTGTACTTGCCGCCGTCGCGCTGGTCGTGCTGTCGCGCCTCTATATGGCGCTCGGCAAGGGCGGCAATGACCGGCCGGTCCAGCGTCCGAACCCCGCCCCGTCGCCGCGCGACGCCAAGCCGGTTGACCTGTCCGAGCATCGCGAGCGCCGTGGGCCATCCGACCGGCCGATCTTCACCGGGCCTGCCGCGGGCGGTCTGGAAGAGATCTACAATGCCGATAACAGCTTTTCGGAATCCGGCTTCCTGCAGGGCGCCAAGGCGGCCTACACGATGATCGTTGCCGCCTTTGCCCGCGGTGACCGCGACGCGCTGCGGCCCCTGCTGGACGATGATGTCTATGAAGCCTGGGACGCGGCCATCTCTGCCCGCACGCCCGGCGACGCGGCGCATTTCGACCTCCTGCGCATCCGGCGTGCGGAAATCGACAGTGCTGAGCTCGACGGACGCATGGCCCGCATCATGATCCGCTACGAGGCCGAACTCGGCGACGGCGAGACCACGCGCACCGCTAAGGAAATCTGGACCTTCATGCGCGATGTGACTTCGCCAGATCCCAACTGGATTCTCGACGACGTCGAAACGGCCAACTGACCGGCAGCGCCCCGATCGCACATGTTTAACATGACAGGTGCGCGCGAAGCGGGCCATAAACCGGTCCATGCTTCGCTCTCTCGCCGCCATCGCCCTGTCGCTCGTGCTGGCTTCGTGCCAAAGCTCGCTGCGTCCGCCCATCGTCTATCCCGATCAGGACGTTGCCGTGCTGAAGGCGCCGGCCTCGACAATGACCGGGGCTTACGGCGATCTTCCCGGATGGTCGTCCGTCCGGCTGATGGACAGCCTCCAGGCCTTCAAGCGCAGCTGCGAGCGCCTCGCCAAACGCCCCAAGGCTGATTATGTCTCGCCGAATGCCACATGGGCCGGCACGGTCGGCGAATGGATTCCAGTCTGCGCCACGCTGGCACGGACGAATGACGAGGCCGGCGCCCGCGCGGCTTTCGAGTCCCTCTTCATCCCGCTCGAGGCCCTGTCCCCGGATGGCAAGAGCCGTTTCACCGGCTATTTCGAGCCGACCTATGAGGCGCGCCGCACGCCAGTTGCGCCCTATACCGAGCCTGTACCCGCCCTTCCGGCCGACCTTGTGCCCAATGGCGCCTCACCGCTTCAGCGCCTGCCCAACGGATCGACGCGGCCCTATCCCTCGCGTGAGGAGATCACGCGGTCCGGTGTCGTGCCTATTGCCTACGCCCACCCTTCGGACGTCTTCTTCCTGCAGATTCAAGGCTCCGGGCGCCTGACCTTCCCGGACGGGTCCACCACGCGCGCCGTCTATGCGGCGCACAATGGCCAACCATTCAAGTCAACGGCCAACTGGCTGATACAGACCCGACGGATTACAGCCGGCCAGGCCAGCATGCAGGGCATTCGGGCCTGGATGGACCGCGCCGGGCCCGCAGAGGCCCGCCTCGCAATGAACCAGAATCCGCGCTTCGTGTTCTTCCGCGCCGAACCGGAGGGCGATCCCACGCTGGGACCGGTCGGCGCACAGGGCGTGCCGCTCACCCCGCTCGGCTCCATGGCCGTCGATACCGATATCCAGCCGCTGGGCGTGCCGATGTTCGTGCAGACCACCGCGCCGGGCCTTGGTGGCAACTGGTCCGGCCTTCTGATCTCGCAAGACACGGGCGGCGCAATCAAGGGCGCGGTGCGCGGCGACCTCTATTTCGGCACCGGTCCGGACGCGGGCGCTCGGGCGGGCACGATGAATGCGCCCGGGCGCCTTTGGGTGCTCCTGCCGCGTAGCGTCGGACAGCGCCTGATCCGTGCCATGCAGGTCTCGGACCTGTCGGCGCTTGGCGATCCGCCCCTGGCACCCTAGACGGGGCACATGTCGAAACGCCGCCTGACCCCCGATGAAGCGAAAGCCTGGTCGCGGGTTGCCAGGTCGATCAAGCGGATCGGTCCCGAGCCGTCAGATTTCGAGGCCCTGATTTCGGCGCTCGAGGCTGGTGAACCGGCAGGCCACGCCCCCACATCACCCCCTGCCAACCCCCCCGCACGCCCCGTTTCACCCCTTTTGCACCCTTCAACCGCCTCAAACCGCCTCAAACCCCCCGTTCCCACCCCCGCAAATCGGGGGAAGGAGAAGCGGGTCAGGCGCGGAAAGCTCGCAGTCGCTGCGACGTTCGACCTGCACGGACACACGCAGGCCAGCGCCGCGAGCGCCCTGCCCGGCTTCCTGTCGAATGCCCAGCTTGATGGCGCGCGATGTGTACTGGTGATTACAGGAAAGGGCAGGCTCGGCGAGGGCGTGCTGAAACGCAACTTCCTCGCCTGGCTCGAAACCCCTGAGGCCCGGTCAATCGTGTCGGGCTATGCCGAAGCGCACCAGCGCCATGGCGGCGCCGGGGCGTTCTACGTTTTCCTTCGGAAACTGCAGCTGTAACAGCAGGTTACCTTAGTTGAAGTCGCGGAACACGTCGGCTGCAGACACGTCTTTCTGACGCTTTTCCTGTTCCGGTTCGGCTTCGTATCCGGCCGCATCATCCTGCGTCGGCTGCAGGCCGGGCCCTTCCACATTGACGCTTCGTTCAGCCTCGATGCGGCGGCGCTTGTCTGCCGACTTGGCAATCACTTCGTCCAGTTCGATCTGCGTGCACAGGCCCAGCGTGACCGGGTCAACCGGACGAATATTCTGCGAATTCCAGTGCGACTTGTCCCGCACATTATTGATCGTCGATTTCGTCGTTCCGATGGTCTTGGAAATCTGCGCATCCGACACTTCAGGGTGGTTGCGAATGAACCAGGCGACGGCGTCCGGCTTGTCCTGGCGGCGAATGACAGGTGTGTAACGGCTGCCCTTGCGCGGTGGCTGAGGGATGTGCGCGATCTTCGACGCGGCAATTTTCAGAACATAATCAGGGTTCTCTTCGCCGCGGGCAATTTCCTCGCGCGACAGGATGCCACCCGCAATCGGGTCAACGCCGCGCATGTTCTCTGCCACGTCGCCATCCGCGATGCCTTTGACTTCAAGATGGTGCAGGCCACAGAAGGCGGAGATCTGGGTGAAAGTCAGCGTCGTGTTGTCCAGCAGCCAGACGGCGGTCGCCTTGGGCATGAGTATCTCGGACATGGAAGTCTCCTTGGAGCGCGTTGGGGCCTGAAATGCAGCCGCCCGACACTTCGTGCCGGGCGGTCAAGGTTTCAGGCAAGCATGGAACCTAGAATGCTTATACGTCATGCAACCAGGAATGAAAAGGCGTTCACTTCACCGGGCCAGAATGATCTTGCCGGAATGCTTGCCCTCCTTCATCCGCGCGTGGGCCGATTCCGCGTCGTCAAAGGCAAATGTACTGTCCAGCACCGGCTTGATCCGGCCCGACACGACATGCGGCCAGAAATCCTTTTCCACGGCGTCGCGGATGCGTTGTTTTTCCGCCACCGGGCGTGCCCTCAGCGTCGTGGCGGCAAGTGTCAGGCGCTTCATCAGGACAGGCGCGAAATTCACGGTCGCCTGGAAACCGTTCTGATAGGCGATATTGACGATGCGCCCATCAATCCTGGCCGCGGAGATGTTCTTTTGCACGTAATCCCCCCCCACCATGTCGAGGATCACGTCAGCCCCGCCTGCGTCCCGGACAATCGTCTCGAAGTCCTCTTCGCGATAGTTGATCGCCCTGTCGGCGCCCAGCTCGCTTGCCAGGGCGCATTTTTCCGGGCTGCCGGCCGTGGCAAAGATCTTTGCCGCACCGGCCACACGGGCCATCTGGATTGCCATGACGCCAATCCCGCTGGTTCCGCCGTGACACAGGAAAGTCTCGCCGGCCTGCAGGCCCACACGGTCGAACACATTCGCCCATACGGTAAACAGCGCCTCTGGCAGGCACGCAGCGTTCACCATGTCCATGCCTTCAGGTACGGGAAGGAGTGAGCCCTGGTCGACGCTCGCCAGCTCGGCATAGCCACCGCCAGCGAGCAGGCCGCAAACCGCATCTCCGGTTTTCCAGCGGGTGACCCCTTCGCCCAGGGCCTTGACCGTTCCGGCAATTTCCAGCCCCAGGATAGTCGAGGCGCCGGGGGGCGGCGGATAGGCGCCTGCCCGCTGGACGAGGTCGGCGCGATTGAGCCCGGCGGCGGCAATTTCGACCAGGACCTCCCCAGCCTTTACGACGGGTGCTTCGACGTCACCCCAGCGGAGCGGCGCGCCTTCTTCGACAATTACGGCCTTCATCATATTGGTCATTCAGATCATTCCTTCAGAAATTTCACGTCCGGGGAGTCGCTTCTATCCCGCGTTTCTGGTTTTATGAAAGCCTGTCACCGATTGCAGAGGAGGCATGGACGTGTTCGAAGAAGAGCCGATCCTGACAAATCGCGCCCAGACACTCGATCAGATGTCGATCGAAGAATTGCGGGAACGTGTTCGGGTGCTGAACGCAGAGATCGCTGGCTGCGAACGGGAAATCAGCAAGAAGGAAGCTCAGAAATCTGCAGCAGATGCGCTGTTTGGCGGAAAGAGTTAAGTCCCCGGAAACGGGTTGTAACCTAAGTATTTACGTTGGCATTTGTGTTCTGAGGTTTCGAATATGGCGGCAAACGGGTCTCCCGGGAACGGTTTCGACAGCCTCAACAGCTTTACCGGCGGAAAACTCTTCGACACCGTGTTCGCAAGGGGCATGGCACTGGTGGAAGAAACGGCCTCCTATCTGGACGGGCCAGGCAGGGAACATTCACGCACGCTGCCGCGCGAGGCAGGTCTGACCTATTCGGCCTGGAGCATGGAGCTGACGACACGTCTGATGCAGGCTGCCAGCTGGCTTGTCATGCAGAAAGCCGTCCGCGATGGCGAGATGCGCCGGGAAGACGCGTCGGCTCGCAAATACCGGATCCGCAGGGATGATCCCCCGCTCGACGCCGAAGCGCAACGCGACAAGGGCCTGCCAATGCGGTTCCTGGAACTGGTGGCGCGGTCAGAAGCCCTGTTCGAACAGATCTGCCGGCTGGATCAGGCGCTCTACAGTGCGCCCATCCCCGGGCAGGCGAGGAACGCTGTATCCGACCAGATCGCCCAACTGCAAAAAGCGGCAGAGACCGGCGCTTTCGACCCCCTGATGGTCTGGCACCGCGCCAAGTAAATGACAGGTCTAGGCTTTGCTGGCGGAAGTTGGCGGCGGGGGCAGCAGGCTGGCTTTGCTGTGGTTTCGCGCGTTGCGCAGGCGCAGTGAGCCGGGCCTTTTATATACAAAATTCAATGGAGTTGCGCGCACCAGCCGATGGAAGATGAGCGGCATTGCGACGCCGCCGAGCGTGATCACCAGGCAGGCAAGCCCTGCATCTCCGACCCGCCCGTTTGCCGCGAGCGCATGCTGCAGCACGATCACGGGAATGGAGAATGTCAGGTAGATGACGAGGCAATGCCGGCCAGCATGGCCGAGCACGGCCAGCCATTTAATGCGGCATAGCAGCAGGCCCAGCGCAATAATCGCGCCTGTGCCTGCAAAACCGAGCGCCAGGCTGATCAGAGGCAGGTCAGACACGTTGAGGGCGACGAAGGCAGCGTTGACTGCGGCCCATCCCAGAAGCACCTTCCACAATTCCTGTGCGTGGCCGTTCACGCGGTCAGCAAGCTCGAACACATGGGGAGCGGCAACGAAACCCGCGTAGAAGAAAACAAACCATGCGCCCAACTGGTTGGCGACAATCCATCCGGTGTCGATCCACCCGGTCGCAAAGGCGACCTGCAACAGGGCCGCAAAGACGAAAACCTTTTGCGTCGGCAGGAACCTGAAAAGCCGGGTCACGGCATGGAAGACGATCAGCATATAGACCAGCAGGAGGCTGTCCGGGGGTGAGACGAGTGCGGTCAGGATCGCGCCCGGAAATGCCAATGGTGCCAGCGCCAGGTTCTGGATCAGCAGCCAGACCATGTAGAAATAGGCAAAATGGAGGATTTTCCGGTCAAGGAAGTGCCTGGTCGGGCCGAAAACAGACAGATTCAGGAACAGGGCGGACAGGAAGAAAAAGGCCGGCATGAGCGCAGGTTCTGCCCACGCGACCACGGCATTCATCCAGCTGCTCTGCCCGACCAAGTCTGTATAGCCCGAAGTGGCATACATCGCGACAATCAGGACGATGCAAACGCCCTTTGCGTGATCGATCCAGTTGATGCGTTCCAGCGGCATGTCCAGCGAATCCGGGTTTGGTTACCCGATGCGGTGCAAGAATCATGCTGGTTGGGAGCGATTACCTAAAAAGTAGCGTAAACGCGCAGGAAATTGCCGGCTTGTTCAGCGCAGAAACCTTCCCGAACGGGCGCACGCATGATCATCAGGCGATGCCAGAGCGGCCCCAGCAGCAGTTCGACGACTTCATCCAGGTCAAAATCGCGGCGGATGACACGCTTTCCGGCCAGTTCGGCCAGAAGCATCCGCAAGGGCTGGCGAATGTCGCGGCCGATCCATGCGCGCCAGACTTCTCCGGCGTCCTTGTCGTCGGCGGCCGCCAGCAGGGCAACGCGGAGGACTGCGTGACCGTGACCGGTCCGGGCCGTTGCTTCCAGCGGCACGATCAAAGCCGTGATGCGCTCCTGCGGATCCCGGCCCCCGTCGGGACTGTCCGGTATCAGCGCAAGCGCTGCGTCAACACACATGGCACCGATGGACGGCCACCAGCGGTAGATTGTCTGTTTCGACGCACTGGCGCGTTTGGCGACACTGTCCACGCTGAAGGCCCTCCAACCCGTCTCGGCCATTTCGATGCGCGTGGCATCAAGGATCGCTGCCTTCGACGCCTCGCTCCGCGTCGGTCCCTTTCGGGAGGCCTTGGTTCCTTCAGTTGCAGTCGCCATTAAATTCTCCTGGAGGGGCGATGGGAGGTCGGTGACGTATTGACGCCTTGTTCGGTATTATATGCATATCGCTAACAAATTGTCCCGTTCAGCCTTGCTGAATAGCCAATATGCAGTACGCAGGCCGCAAACAGTCAGGAAAATGGCACATGGAATCAATTGATGACCTGATTTCGGGCTACCGCCGGTTTCGCGCGGGTGCCTATGCAGAACAGGCCAGCCTGTACCGCCAGCTGGGCGAGGGTCAGGACCCCAATATCATGCTGATCGCCTGCGCCGATAGCCGCGCAGAGCCGTCGGACATTTTCAATGCGGCGCCCGGCCAGCTGTTCGTCGTGCGCAACGTCGCCAACCTGGTGCCGCCCTACCAGCCCGATGGCGGCCTGCACGGGGTCAGCGCGGCGCTCGAGTATGCGGTGAACGTGCTGAAAGTTGAACATATCGTCGTGATGGGACATGGCGGGTGCGGCGGGATATCCGCCTCACTTGGCGGTGCCGGCAATCCTGCAATCGGCGAGTTTGTCACGCCCTGGGTGACCCTGCTGGAGGAAGCGCGCGAGCGTGTCGTTGCCAGCGGTTCGATCAACCCACAGTTTGCGCTTGAACTGGAAGGCATCGAATCCTCCCTGAAGAACCTGCTCACCTTCCCGTTTGTATCGCAGGCGGTTGAAGCCGGGGAACTGGCGCTGCATGGCGCATGGTTCGCCATCGTGCATGGTGAACTGCACTGGCGAAATGCCTCGACCGGCCGTTTCGAAATCGTTTCGACTACCTAGCCGTCGTCAGGAAGGCGGCGAACCCTGCCGACGCCAGCATGGCCACCGCAGCCAGCCGGCTGAACCAGGCCGTGAATGCAGGATTCTGGAAGCGCTGGTTCATGGCGTCCGCTGCCCAGGCATAAACCGTCAGTCCAAGCATTTCCGTGGCCGTGACGGTGGCCATGATGATGCCTGCCTGCAGCGCAACCGGGCGCGCGGCATCAAAATAGCCGGGCAGCAGCAAGCCGAAGAACACGAGCGCATTGGGGTTCAGGAGCTGAAGCCCGACACCCCGGCCGAAAAGGCTTGCCTTCGGGGGCGCCTGTGACGCGCTTGCGCGGGGTTGCGATGGAGAATCGGTTGCCATTTTCCAGGCCAGCCAGGCGATGAAAATCAGGCCCGCCATCTTCAGCACAAGCAACACGGATGGCGCGTTGGCTGCAAAGGTCGCGATACCGGTGGCAGCCAGTGAGATCCAGACCAGATTGGCGGCCGAGATGCCGAGTGCGGGAACAAGCGCGGTGGCAGTGCCATAGCGGAGCGACGTGCTCATCACCATCATCACGGCCGGGCCGGGTGTCAGGCCGCCAGCAAAGAAGAGCGCCAAGAGCGCTATCCAGACAGATATGTCCATCTACCGGTGCCCTTGGCCCCAAGGAAGGAAAGAGGCGCGCGACGACAAGCG